>Ga0224723_1000396_pt1 | contig 30178 bp, 23 predicted proteins | sample Balambano_FR2_Me_FD_161647 | JGI IMG/M metagenome (GOLD analysis project Ga0224723, IMG submission 161647) | Freshwater sediment microbial communities from Lake Towuti, South Sulawesi, Indonesia - Balambano_FR2_MetaG | ecosystem: Environmental > Aquatic > Freshwater > Lake > Sediment | place... | reverse complement strand
GAATTTCAGGCTTGACGCTGCCGCCCAGCACCACGATCGCATCGGCATTCGGCAAGCTTTCGGGCAGATTTTGCCACTCCAGCGACTGCGTGAGCTGCGTTGCGACCCAGCCGTTGCCGCCTGCCAGCAGCACAGCCAGCGCCAGCAGAATACTCAACGCCGACAGCCAGCGACGCTTCCACAGTGTCGCCAACGCCAGCAGCAGCAGCAAACAAGCCAAACCCAGCGGGTAAATAAACAGCGGCAGCAGTTTCGAGAGAAATAGAAACATCGCAATTGCAAGATGGAACGCAGTAGAGGGTAAGAGCGGTTGGCTTGCGATTCACGACTAGTCAACAGTCAACAGCAATGACCAACAGCTAATCGCCTGACTTCTAACACAGCCGCCTGCCATTCTCGACGTTTTGCAATATTTCTGTCACGATCGCTTGAGAATGGTCTAAGCTAGCTGACAGTCCTTTGCAATTTTCCTGAAAATTTGGTTGTGCCAAAGCATATTCGTGCGCTCTCGCTTTCGATTCTGATCGGTGTAGGTAGTGTGACGGCTCCGGCGTATGGGCAGGCACTCGTGCCCCATGTGCTACAGCTTGACAGCGATCGTTTAGAAGAGCAGGGCTTGAATTTAGCGCAGGAAGCAGCTCAGCTCGCGCAGTTTCAGCAATATCAACTGGCGCTGCCCAGAGCAGAATTGGCGACTCAGCTTGCGCCCGACAACGCTCAGGTCTGGTCGCTCTTGGGCAGCCTTTATCTGCAAGTTGAAGAGCTAGACCAGGCAATCACCACCTTACGTAAGGCGCAGTCGCTCGATCGAGAGAATCCGGCGATTCTGTTTGCGCTGGGTTCGGCTTATTTTCAGAAAGACGACTACGCCCAAGCCGTCCAATATCTGGAACAGGGCGTTCGGATTCGGGGAGATGTGCCGGGGGCACTGTTTGATCTGGGCAACGCCTACTACAAGCTCAGTCGTTATGATCAGGCGATCGAGCAATATGAGCAAGCCGTTGAGCTAGAAGAAGAATTTTGGCCCGCCATCAACAACATCGGGCTAGTGCTCTACGAAATGGGCGATGTCGAAGGTGCGATCGAGCAGTGGCGCTCGGCGCTCGAAATCGACAATCAACAGGCAGAGCCACATCTGGCGCTGGCAGTGGTGCTGTATCAACAGGGCGATCAAGAACAAGCGTTTCTGCTGGGCGAAACGGCACTACGATTAGATGATGAATACGCCAACGTCGATTATCTGCGAGAAAACCTTTGGGGTGAACGATTGCTGACTCAGGCTCAGCAATTTTTAGACCTCCCGCGAATGCAAGAAACCCTGGCTCAACTCAGTCGATCGGGCAACCAACCGGGCGAGGGTAGCCAACCGGGCGAGGGCAGCCAGCCTGCTGAAGATGTCACACCCTCTGAAGAGTGACGTGAGCCTCGATCAAAACGCATTGAGCTGCGGACGGGCTGCGGCAGCCGGAAATAAAATCTGAAATTCGGCATCTCGATCGCCCAGCGTTTCGTAAAAGAAAAACGACACGCCAGCCAAGCGTCGATCGCGCACTGCCTGCACCTGGCTGGCAATTTGAGACATGTTCACCGGGCGATTCTTTAATCCGGTGAGGATGCCCACGCCCACGGGAATGTGGCTCTGCGCCGCCAGCACTTCGGGACGACCCAGCTCGCTGGTAAAGCTCGTCAGATTATCCCGGTAAACCTGCAAAATTAACTCTTCGACATAGCCTCTGCGCTCCCAGTTCACCCAATCTTGCAAGTAGGTGTCATAAGAAAAGGGCTGAGGATTGGGAGATAGCGCAACCAGGCAGTCGGGCTTTTGAGCTTTGACGGCAGCAAAAACCTGCGTCATCAAGTTCGTGATTTTGTCGGCTCGCCAGCGCATCCAGGCAGGGTCACGCGGATCATCGGGCGGTCGTCGCCCCAAATGTTCATCTCGATAGACCTGAAGCGTGTAGGGGTCGTATCCTAGCTCGACGGGCATCCCAAAATGGTCATCGAGCTGAATGCCGTCTACGTCGTAGCGGGTGACGATTTCAGTGATCAAATCGATAATCAGCCGCTGCACGCCTGGGTGAAGCGGATTGAGCCAGACGCGGGGGTGCGTACCTTCCATCACTACCTGACTGCCGTCGCGCCGCTGCGTGATCCAATCCGGGTGCAGTCGGGCAAGGTCAGAGTCTGCCGGAGCCATTAGCCCAAACTCAAACCAGGGGATAACGCTCATGCCGCGACGGTGTCCCTGATTTACAGCTTCTCTGAGCATGTCTCGTCCGGCTAGCCCCGGATGCGGGTCGATCGCATGCCCCGTCGCGTGCTCTGCGACTGGACTGGGATACAGCGTATAGCCCCAGTTCCAAACGGTGGGATAAACCGTGTTGAAATTGAGGCGGTGCAGGCGGCGCAATGCCCGGATCACACTGCGGCGCGAAAACAGCACATCGCTGTCAATGTTGGTGAGCCAGACTCCTCGCAGCTCTGTGGGGGTTGCTGCGGCAGATTGAGCCACGGTCGCAGATTGAGCCACGGTCAGCGTAGGAAACCGCCCAACCAGCCCGATCGCCAGTCCGATCGCCAGCAGAATCCCTAACCAGGTGCGTCGCTGCCTGGAAAATCGGTTGTTAAAAGCGCTGGTCACGGGCTGTCTTCTCACGGAGGGGCTAGAGCATCGAGCGTTGAAGAACGGTTTTCCGAGTGTTCCACTCAAAGGAAAACTTGTCAAAATAGTACATGTGCACTTATTCTTTTGGCAGCAGTGCCATAATTTGATCCACAAACTGCTGGTGGTCTACCACAGGCTTAGAGATGTAGTCATCTGCACCGCTTTGCTTGAGGAAGTTTTCTCGATCGCCCTCCATTGCGTGAGCCGTCACCAGAATAATCGGCAACTGGGCAGTTTGCGGGTCGGCTTTCAACATCTGAGTGATCTTAATGCCATCCACAGGCTTCCCCTGATACATGCTGCGCGACAGCGATACATCCATCAAAATAATATCGGCTGCTCCCGACTGGGCAATCTGCATGACTTCATCGACATTTTCCGTATGCTTCACCTCCAAGCCGCCGCGTTTGGTCAAAATCTTGGAGAAGACCCGTGCATTGATCAAATCATCTTCCACAATTAAAACGGTCTTCATGGCGTTCTCCTTGCCACCTAATCTCAGGATGAAGCATTTTCCAGTCCAGCGGTCTGATATTACTGTAAACAGCAGCCTGTGTGACAACGAAATGTCGGATAGACCCTTTGCAAGAGAATGAGACACCCCCGGTGCGTGTAACAGGTGGTGACTCAAATTCGACAACTGCAACTGGTCAGGAACAAATATATTAAGGGTTTTATTTCTATTCCAGAATAGGCACCTGGGCGTAAATTTGCACAAATTGACACAGAGCAGCGTTGGGTTTGTCACCCTGGGAGATGGCGATTTGCCAACGCAAACAACCCCTTAAGCCAAGGTTGAGTGGCACAATCAGCGGCAAAACTGTGATTCGGAAGTTGGAAAGGAACTAATACTCATGGCTAGACAGCTCAATATGCTTCCCTCAGGTCAGGTGATTGCTACCGCTTTACACACCGAAGTGCAGCGATCGTACCTGGAGTACGCCATGAGCGTGATCGTAGGACGAGCGCTGCCAGACGTGCGCGACGGACTCAAACCTGTGCATCGCCGGATTCTCTATGCGATGCATGAGTTGGGATTAACCCCTGAGCGCCCCTACCGCAAATGTGCCCGCGTGGTCGGTGATGTGCTGGGTAAATATCATCCACACGGCGACCAGGCAGTGTACGACGCGCTGGTGCGTATGGTGCAAGAATTTTCCAGCCGCTATCCGCTGCTGGCAGGGCACGGCAATTTTGGGTCGGTAGACAACGACCCGCCCGCCGCCATGCGCTATACCGAAACGCGCTTAGCGCCGATCAGCCACGAAGCAATGCTGACCGAGATCGGCGCAGCAACGGTTGATTTTATCGGCAACTTTGATAACTCTCAGCAAGAGCCGATCGTCCTGCCTGCTCAACTGCCGTTTTTGCTGCTCAACGGCTCTTCGGGAATTGCCGTCGGTATGGCAACCAATATTCCACCACACAATTTGGAGGAAGTGATCGATGGGTTAATTGCCTTGATCGATCGCCCCGACCTGCCAGACGAGCAGCTTTTTGAAATGATTCCGGGTCCTGATTTCCCGACGGGCGGTGAAATTGTGGGAACTGAAGGCATCCGCGAAGCCTACACGACCGGGCGCGGCAGCATTGCCGTGCGCGGAGTGGCGCAAATCGAAGAAATTGCGGCGGGTCGCGGCAAGCACCGACGCACGGCGATCGTCATCACCGAATTGCCCTATCAGGTCAATAAAGCCGCCTGGATTGAAAAAGTGGCAGAGCTGGTGAACCAAAACCGCATTGAGGGCATCGCTGATATCCGCGACGAGAGCGATCGAGAGGGAATGCGAGTTGTGCTGGAGCTACGGCGAGAAGCACAGCCCCAGCGCCTCCTCAACCGGCTGTATCAGGTCACAACATTGCAGAGCAACTTTGGCGCAATTCTGCTGGCGCTGGCAGATGGTCAGCCCCGGCAAATGACGCTGCGCGACTTGTTGCAGCACTTTCTTAGCTTCCGTGAACAAACGCTGACGCGCCAGTACACGTATGAATTGCAGCAGGCAGAAGCCCGACTGCATGAGGTCGAAGGGCTGTTGAGAGCGCTGGCAAACCTGGATGCAGTCATTGACATTTTGCGAAATGCCCGCGACGGCAGCACCGCCAAGCTGATGCTGCAAGAGCAGTTTGGGTTCAGCGATCGTCAGGCGAATGGGGTGCTGGCGATGCCGCTGCGTCGGCTCACCAGCCTGGAGCAGCAAAATCTGCAATCTGAATTCGATCAGCTAACGCAGCGGATGCAAGACCTCCAGAAGCTATTGAGCAATCGCCGAGAGTTTCTCAAAGCATTGAAAAAAGATTTGCGAAACCTGAAGCGTCAGTATGCTGACCCGCGCCGCACCCGCATTCAGACCGTTGCCCCCACCGTTGAGGCTGAGTCCACGCCCGACGTGGAAGCCGTCAAGCTAGAAGCGGTGGTGCTGGAGTTTACCGAGCGGGGATATGTGCGACGACGATCGCCCAAATTCCAAAAGCAGGCTGAGGCGCAGCCCCTGGCAACGCTAACCGAAAACGACGATACGACCCTACAGGTTGCAGCAGTGAATACTGGACAAGCAGTTCTGGTGCTGACGCGCAGTGGTAAAGCATACACAGTGAAAGTTGCAGATATTCCCCAAACGCCGCGCCACTCAAAAGGAACACCGCTGGTCAGTCTGCTGCCGATCGCCAATCAAGAAACACCAGAACCGCTCCTGACGCAGTTTGTGCTGTCAGCAACGGAGTCGCGTGACCTGATTATGCTGACTCAGCAAGGGCGGATCAAACGATTGCCGATCGCCGAGTTCACGAACCTGACGGGACGCGGACTGATCGCCGCCAAGCTCAAAGAAGATGACGAGTTGCAGTACGCGATGCTGGCAGCACCTGGCGATCAGCTCGTGCTGGCTACGTCGGGCGGACGGTTGCTGCGGTTTGCCGTGAATGATGAACAACTGCCGCTGCAAAGCCGCACTGCTCAGGGCACTCAGGCGATACGCATCAGTAAGCAAGAGCAGATTGTTGGCTGTGTTGCCCTCAAAGCAGAAGAGACGCTGCTGCTGTTGACGGCGCAAGGCTATGGCAAGCGATTGCCGGTGAGCGCTCTGCGGTCAGCAAATCGCGGCGAGTTGGGATTGCAGGCAATGCTGTTTGCCAACAAGACCGATCGTCTGGCAGCCATCGCGCCTGCTCAACCCAAAGCGATTGTGACGGTGCTGACCGATGCCGATCGCGATGCCAATCTGTCGATCGAAGCAGCGCCGCTTCAGGGCAGAGACGGAACGGGCAAGCAGGTGCTGAAGTTAGACAAAAAAGAAAAAATTGTGGCTTTAACGACATTGGGGCACCTGCCATCTGCTGTATCCAGTCCAAATCCCGCTCAAACCACGAAGCAATAAGGCAGAATAAGCTCAATCCCTGTCACTCTCATCCTTTCATCGTGGCGCAAGTTGTTCTTGAGAATGTCTACAAAAGCTTTCCCCGTCGTTACACCCGGCGCACTCGTTCGATCGCTGCGCCGAGTGCGGGTTGGGTTGCGCCCGTTGAAGCCAGCCAGACTCAATCCACCCCTGTCCAGGACAGTAACGAAGCGGGTCACGAAGACATTGAACCTGCTGCCATCGCTGTGCTGCGGCGCATTAATTTGACGATTCGCGACAGCGAGTTTATGGTGCTGGTGGGACCCTCTGGCTGCGGCAAAAGTACGCTGCTGCGCCTGCTGGCTGGGCTAGAGCCAGTCACGGGCGGCAACATCTGGGTGGGCGATCGGTTGGTCAATCACCTGCCGCCCAAGCAGCGTGATATTGCAATGGTCTTTCAGAGCTATGCGCTCTATCCGCACATGACGGTTTACGACAATCTGGCATTTGGGCTGCGTCGTACTCCCACCCGTCTGCGATCTGCAATCGACCCCTTCGCCAAAAATCCTGAATCGATTCCGGCAAAATTTCCGCTCATCGCAGATTGGCTGACGGCATTCAGCCGCCCCCTGCCGCCCAAGCTGCGCTATCAATCATCCAGAGAGCAGGCAATTGACCAGCGCGTGCAAACGGTCGCGCAAATGCTGCAACTGGAGTCGCTGCTCGATCGCCTGCCCCGACAGCTTTCAGGCGGGCAAAAGCAGCGTGTGGCGTTAGGACGAGCGATGGCACGCAATCCCCAGGTGTTTCTGATGGACGAACCGCTGTCTAATCTTGATGCCAAACTGCGAACGGAAACCCGCGCCCAAATTGTCAACCTTCAGCGCAAACTGGGCACAACGACGATCTACGTTACCCACGACCAGACCGAAGCGATGACGATGGGCGACCGCATTGCCGTGATGAACGCTGGGCAGATTCAGCAAATTGCGCCGCCTCTGGAACTTTATAACGCACCTGCAAACCGCTTTGTCGCTGAATTTATTGGCTCCCCTCCGATGAATTTCCTGCCGGTGCAGGTCAAAGCACCGCTGTTGATCAGTCACGCTCAGTTTCGCCTGACGCTGCCCGATGCCTGGGAAAACAAGCTGCGCGGCTACGACGGACGATCGCTGACGCTGGGCATTCGCCCTGAACACCTCAGTATCAGCGTCCCAGCTCCCAAAAATCTATTAGTGCAGGTCGATCGCGTGGAAGCGCTGGGCAGTGAGACCTACATTGCGGTTCACCTGGTTTGCTCAACCCCGGAACCGCTGATGCTGCAAGCGCGCGTTGAGCCAGACCGAACGATCGCAGTCGGAGAACAGCTCTGGCTATCGGTCGCCCCCGACAAAATTCACCTGTTTGACCCGGCAACCGACATCGCTCTGTAGCAACACAAAATCTCACATCATCTGATGCGTAAACAGCGAAAAGCCCGGAGTCAAATGACTCCAGGCTTAAAAATTTTGTAATGTCGGATTGTGCCAGGTGTCTCCAGCTTGATGAGGCACCGACAAAACCGATCGCCACTTGACAAACAGCGCGTCAGAACAAGCAGCGCGTCAAAAATTTCCTTAGCGGATATATTCTTTAAGCACGCTGTTGCGGTTGGGATGGCGCAGCTTACGCAGCGCTTTTGCCTCGATTTGGCGAATGCGTTCGCGGGTGACGTTAAAAATCTGTCCAATCTCTTCTAACGTCTTCATGCGACCGTCATCTAAGCCGTAGCGCAACCGCAGCACATCGCGTTCGCGGGGGCTGAGCGTACCCAACACGCTTTCCAGGTCTTCGCGCAGCAGGTTCTTGGAAACCTGATCTTCTGGCGTTTCACCATCAGACTCAATGAAGTCTCCCAGGCGAGAATCTTCTTCTTTGCCGATCGGCGTTTCCAGTGAGATTGGCAACTGCGCTGACTTAGCGATAAACCGCAGCTTTTCGATCGTCATTTCCATGCGGGTGGCAATCTCTTCTTCGGTCGGCTTGCGACCCATTTCTTGAGACAGCAGCTTGGTGGTTTTCTTGATGCGAGAGATAGTTTCGTAGAGGTGAACCGGCAGGCGGATAGTTCGCGACTGGTCGGCAATTGCGCGGGTAATTGCCTGACGAATCCACCAGGTAGCATAGGTCGAGAACTTATAGCCCTTTTCGTGGTCAAACTTCTCAGCCGCCCGGATCAAACCTAGACTGCCTTCCTGAATCAAATCCTGAAAGGATAAACCGCGATTCATGTATTTCTTGGCGATCGACACGACCAGCCGCAGGTTTGACTGCACCATTTTGTCTTTGGCGCGGCGACCCAGATGCAGGCGATGACGGAATGCCGGGAGCGGCATGTCAACGGCGGTTGCCCATTCTTTGTCCTGAGGTTCGCGATCGAGGTCTTGCATGAGCTGTTCGCGGATGCGCTCCAGCTCTAGCAAATCTGCAATTTTTCGAGCCAGTTCAATTTCCTCATCTGCCCGCAACAGGCGAATCCGACCGATCTCTTGCAGATAGAGACGAATCGAGTCCTCAGTGTAATGCTTCTTTTTGGCTTGTGCCCGACGACGGGAAGACCGCTTGGTCGTCTTGCCCTCGTCTTCATCCGGCTGAGCGTCAAACAAATCGTCTCGATCATCTCCGTCTTCAATTAAGAGCTCCAGTTCGCTCTCAGACTGATCAATGGTTTCGAGTACGTCGTTAGCCTGGGTCATGCCGCGCTCCTCATGCTCCTTAAACTCAAATAATCAACGCTGGTGAAAACTAGAGAATATCACGTTCCCTCTTTGAACCTGTCAGCTCCGCTCAGCGAAACACGGCTGTCTGGCTGAGTTTAGATTGGGGCTGACAGCAAGGCACACTTCTTCCCCGAAATACAACATTGGGTAGAAGCACCAATCGGAGAGTTAGTTTTGCAAATCTTGCAAAAGACTCTCCGATTGTAGCTTTTCTCACAAAACTTGCACGCCTTTTCTCAACTCTCGTCATGAACTTGTCACGAAAAGCGAATAATGAATCAGGACGGTCGAAGTCAGGGATTGAAAAGCGTAGATGGAAAACCTTCATGCCTGTTGATGAAAGTTATCGCCCATTGCTCATAGTGTGCAGCCTGTGTCGAGACTTTGCAACATCAGATTCAATGAGGTTCATCGTTGAGGTAATCGCTAAGTGTTCAGTTCGCTAAAGCGATCGGTCTATTGATTTGCATGTTGCCTCAGCCATGAGTTCAGCTTAACTGCAAACTGAGTGAGATTAGCCCCGACGCTTGGCGGAACTGAATTCAGCTATCATAACGAATCTAAAAGCAACTGTCGCTACCAATCGATCCGCAAGGCTCCTAACTTGTAGAGTAATTCGTTTGGTCGCTGCCACGCCTCCGTATTGAACTGAGATGATGGACTTGAGCTTGAATTGAGCTGAGGCGCGCCTACATTCGGATCGGGAATCGGGCTTACAATGAGATCGCTGGCAAATTCCTGCCTGACGATCGGCTCAGTCATGCTCTCAAAGGCTGGGCTGCAAAGCTGATATTTTCGGCGTATGTCATCTTCAAAAGATGCCCAAGAAACAAAAATTTCCCTATCTGCTTGGCTCCAAATGGACAGCACAACAGACGACCTGGGGCTGGCGACACTTTCAGGTGGTCAATCGCAAAAATCAAGGATCGTGGGTTTTTGCCGAAATGGTTGCTGCCTGCGACCCCAGCGTTCGCTTTTGGCTGAATGCTCAACAGCTAAAAGACCGCGCCCTGTGGCAAGCTGGCTGGCAGTCTTTGCAGGAGATGGAAGCGCACGAGGGATAACCTGCCACAAAAATTCCCCTAACCTGGCTGCCAAGCGCGCCTGAGGCTAGGGGAATTTGTTTAAGACAGCGCTGACGAGATCAGGCGATGCCAGCAGGCACCTTGTCCTCTCGATTCGGCATCTCAACTGGTTTGATCTGCTTGAGGAAGAGTTGTAGCTCCTCGTTTTCGATCACCTCAGTTTCTAACAGTCTGGTCGCGATCGTTTCCAGCAAGTCTCGATTGGCTTGCAAAATATCCAGGGCGTGCTGATGCGCGTCCTCGACAATTGATTTCACTTCTTTGTCGATCGCCTCAGCCGTCTGGGGGCTAACCAAGCGGCGCGGATTCGGTGCTTCACCGCTCAGGAAGGACTGCTGTCCCTGCTGGTATGCCAGCGGTCCTAAGATCTTGCTCATGCCATAGGTTGTCACCATGCGCTCTGCCAGGTCGGTTGCCCGCTGCAAATCATTGGAAGCGCCGGTTGTAATGCTGCCGAAGACCACCTCTTCTGCCGATCGCCCGCCCAGCATCGTAGCAATCTGTCCACGCAGCTCAGTTTCGCTGAGCAGGAAGCGGTCTTCAGTGGGCAGTTGCAGCGTATAGCCAAGAGCCGCCATGCCGCGCGGCACGATCGAGATTTTTTCGACCCGACCGCTACCGGGCATTAGCGCCCCGACCATCGCGTGTCCGACTTCGTGATAGGCGACGATCTTTTTCTCTTTATCATTCAGAACGCGGCTCTTCTTCTCCAGTCCCGCGACAACGCGCTCGATCGCTTCTGCAAAATCGGCTTGAGCAACTGCCTCGCGCTGATTGCGGGCTGCCAATAGTGCCGCTTCGTTTACCAGATTTGCCAGGTCTGCTCCAGCGAACCCCGGCGTGCGGGCAGCGATCGTCCGCAGGTCAATGTCCGGTCCCAGCTTGACTTTGCGGGCGTGAATGTTAAGAATGGCTTCCCGTCCACTTAGATCAGGGCGATCGACCAGCACCTGACGGTCAAACCGTCCCGGACGCAGCAGAGCCGGATCCAGGGTTTCGGGACGGTTTGTTGCTGCCAGAACAATTACGGTTTGGTCGCCAGCCGCAAAGCCGTCCATCTCGGTCAGCAACTGGTTCAGGGTTTGCTCGCGCTCGTCGTTGCCGCCATAAAAGCCGCCGCTGCTGCGAGATTTGCCGATCGCGTCTAACTCGTCGATAAAGACAATGCAAGGAGCTTGCCGCTTTGCCTGCTCAAAGAGATCGCGGACACGGGAGGAGCCGACTCCGACAAACAGCTCTACGAATTCTGAACCCGAAATGCTGAAGAACGGCACGCCTGCTTCTCCGGCAACGGCTTTTGCCAACAGCGTTTTGCCCGTTCCCGGAGGTCCGACCAGCAGCACACCTTTGGGAATGCGCGCTCCGATTTGCGTGAAGCGCTTGGGTGTTTTGAGAAAATCTACAATTTCGACCAGTTCAGCTTTGGCTTCTTCAACCCCTGCCACATCAGCAAAGGTAATTCTGCCTGCTTCACTTTCGACATAAACTTTAGCCCGACTTTTGCCGATCGACAGCGCGCCCTGAGGTCCACCGCTGCGGCTGATAAAGAACTGCCAGATCGCCACAAAAATCAGCGGCGGCACCACCCAGCCCAGCAGACTGGTCAACCAGCCATTTCTTGAGGGCGGAGCGGCAGCAAACTCGATTCCTTTTTCTTCCAGGCGTTTGGGCAACTCCATATCGAAAATTGGAGTCGTTGCCAATACCTGTCCGGGCTGCTCGTCAGTTGCTTTGAGTTGGTAGCGAATTTCGTTTTGCCCCACTGAGACGCGAGCGATCTCCTGCTCATCGACTTGATGAATAAACAGGCTGTAGGGCACGCGCGGAACCTGAGGACTAAACAAATTGGGCAGCAGCAAATTTGCCAGCAGGAACAGACCTGACACCAGCAGCAGAATGTTGCCAAACCGGCGACGGGGGGGTTGAGATTGGTCTTTAATGGGCATTCGGCTTAGCGCTCCTTTGATATGAGCTAGAAATATAAGCAAGCGAATTCGCTCGCCAGGGGCTGATTCGGTTGCTTACCGCAGCCTGAGCGCTTTTTGGAAGGCGCTATGGCGGATTTTGTACTACTTCGTGTACTATTAACTACTATATTAAATGGGAACTGCGCCGAAGGGTGGGGTGGAAAGCCGCACTCCCTGTCACAACAGCTTGCGATAACCCCTTACCAAACAGAATGATCGCTGCTTGCATTCAGATGCGTCGCCCGCTCTGAAGAGCATTGAGTGAAGCGCACTTGCAGAAAGCTAAATCAAGATTAAGCGGTTTCCAGCCAGTCAAAAATTTGATCAAGCTGTTCGGTTGTGATCAGCCCATACTGCCAGAGGATCATCGGCAGCAAATTGGAAGCAGGCTCGTTGTGGCGCAGGGCGATCGCGATCGCCGAGGCAGGAACTGCCATTTCTTCTCGCAAAAAGGTAATCAATCCAGTGTGTTTTGCAGAGTCCATAACTTTAAGGCGGCTGTAAAGGATGATTAAAAACTGTAAAAAATTGAAACGCTCTCTCAGAATTGAATATGGAAATTATAGAGGAATGAGGCTTCGATGAGTCAGCCTTCAGCAAGAGATTACGCTGAAGGCTCAAATTTTTGCTTAACAGCGTTCTGTCTGGTTCTGTCACTGAATCCCAGCCAGTGATTTACTGCCAGCAGCGTATAAGCAGGTATGCGCCAGGACGATCGATCTTGAAAACCCTATCGAAATCTAATTCTTTAAGCTAAACAGCACTTTAATGAGACTTTCTGGCAGCAATATCTGTCTGAGGAGCCATACTGCCGCCTTTCAAGAGTTAGACCTCGCCCGCGCCTAACTGCTGGAGGTTGGCGTGAATGCCAGCAGCGTCACTTCCCACACCAGTCGGTCTTGAGCGTGAACTCGCAGCGCCGAGCGGGCAGCTTCAAGACAATGCAGCATTCCTGGCTGGCTGTACTGTTGCCAGTAGCTGTGCTGCAAATAATCCAGCAGCCAGAGCTGGTCTTCAACGTCTAGGGCACAAGTTATCTGCTGCGCCAGTTCCAGAGCGTGACGCATCGATCGCGGCGGTTGACTCACAGCAGCCAACAGCTCTGGGGGAACGGTCTGGAGTCGCTGCCAGTGACTGATTGCTGCCCCCGGACTGCCCTGCGCCAGCGCCAGAATTTCGGGATGCTGCAAAATTTCTGGATGACCCGTTTGCTGAAGCACCTGAGCAATTGCTTCTGGCGCAAGTCGTTGAAACGGAATGCGCTGGCAGCGAGAAACGATCGTTGGCAACAAGGCATCGGCGCTGGGTGCCAGCAGAATTAGAATGGCGTTTCCTGGCTCTTCCAATGTTTTGAGCAGCGCGTTGGCAGCAGGTTCTGCCATCGTTTCTGCCTGCTCAAGCACAACGACAGCGCGAGATGCTGTGAGCGCAGAGCGGCTGAGAAACCGCGTCATCTCTCGAATCTGCTCTAGCCGAATTTGAGGCGGGGTTTTGCGTTTGATCCCAAGTTCTGCTGCCTCTGCTGCCGACAGCCGTTTGCCCTGATGCAGGTAGGTGGGTTCTACCCAGAGCAAGTCAGGATGATTGCCCTGACGAATCTGCTGTTGCAGCAGTGCCGCAGGCGGCGCGATCGATGACGACAGCAGCAATTGGATAAAACAGCGAGCAGCCAGACTGCGCCCGACCCCTGAGATGCCAGCAAATAAATAGGCGGGTGCGAGTCGCTGCCGCAAAACCGCTTGAGTCAGCAGTTCGACGGCTTGCGGCTGCCCGATTAAAGAAGCAAAAGCGAGGGAAACCATTGGTTTAAGTGCTGCTTCAGAATCAACTGAATTTGTGCTGCCACTTCTTGCTCAGAGCCACTGGCATCAACGCGAACAAGGCGCTGGGGATTCGCGGCTGCCAGCTCACGAAACCCTTGCTGCACCTGACGGTGAAAGGACAAATCTGCTTGTTCAATTCGGTCTACCGTGCCTCGCTGCCGGGTGCGCGCCAGACCGACTTCCACATCCAGGTCAAGCCAGAGTGTCAGATCGCTCTCTAACCCTCCGGTGGCAATCTGATTGAGCTGGTGGATGAGCGACAAATCTAACCCGCGACCATAGCCCTGATACGCTATGGTCGAGTCTGTGTATCGATCGCATAAAATTAAGGCACCGGCTGCAAGCTGGGGTTTAAGCTGCGCTTCGACATGCTGAGCGCGATCGGCAGCATATAACAGCAGTTCGCTGTGGTGCTCGATCGTCTCTGCTGTGGGGTTGAGCAGCAGTTGCCGAATTTGCTGTCCCAGCTTTGTGCCTCCCGGCTCATGGGTGATGATCAGATGTGAGAAAACTCCTTGCGTTTGTGGCAGTTGCAGCACGTTGCTGCTCAGCCAGGTTTGCAATCGGGAAATTTGGGTTGTCTTGCCACAGCCTTCTACACCTTCAAACACAATAAGCTTACCTTGCATATCTACCTTGCATCGCTGTCAATCAGCAGATTTTTGAAGTATTGGAAGGAATCTGTCGTGAAGTTGTTTGCAACTTCGATGTTTAACCCTGAAATCTAATTTGGCGATCGTGACTCTTGACAGGGGTTGTCTTAAGAAACAGCATCTCGCCAGAGATCTGGGGAAGCGATGGAACAAAATGATTGTTGCAAACGACTAGGCAACAGAAAGTTTTTATTTCTTCTCTACAGATCCACATGAGTAAAAGGCTAGTATGCTAGGTGTAGTTTCAGCGTGAATCTACGACAACATACAGCCAGAGCGCTGATCAGTTTGTAATATCTGAGTCTTGACTGAGGCTTAAAAATCAGGTTGGGTTATGGTTGGTCCGTTTTGATGATGCTCGTCCGGGGTTGCTTATGGCTCGCTACACCAGTTTATTTACAATCTCAATCTCCCTGGATAGCCTGCAACATGTGCTGGCTGACCTTTTGGAGTCATGCCATCTCGATATCATCTACGACACAGGCGATTATTTGATGGCGCGTGAGGTGCCCGGTCGAGTCGCTTTTGCCAAGCTGGTCACGGTAGAAGTTTTAATCGATCGCTTTCAATCCACCAGCGACGAAGTTCGGATGAATTTTGTGGTGAAGAACGAAGAACTGCCGCTCAAGACCGACAACCACTGTCGCCAAATGTTTAATTTGGTCAATCAGGCAATCACCGAAAATCGTCAGTGGCACCTGATTGAGAGCGTGGCAAGCTAGAGGCTGTCATCCGTTCCAGCCAGAATTCTGAGGATGGAACGACAGCCCCCAGCCTGTGTTTTGAGCGGGCGCGGTCAGGCGAATGCCCCAAGCGTTTGACCGTTCATTGAGGACGCACTTTAGGCACCTGTAAGCAACAGCGGCGGCTGTATTTGACAGGTCGCTGTTGTGTTTTACACCCATCGTTAATCTTCAGGCTCACCCACCATGTTGGGGCTAATCAGCGTGATGTCAAACTCGTCGGGTGGCACCGTTGAAATCGCATCTCGCTTCAGCATGTAGTAGATCGCGTGAACCTGGGGTCCAAACACAATTTTGTCTTCGTCCTGCAAGTCGTGGGACTGGAGCTTGCGTCCATTGATGAGTAGCCCGTTTGCGCTGGCTTTGCCTTTCAGATTACCGTCGATGATGCGGTAGTGATAGCTTCCGTCTTCATGCGGCTGCTGCATCAGTGTGGCGTGACGGCGCGAGACAAACTGCGATACCAGCCGAATGTCACATTTGGGGTCTCTGCCAATTGAATAGATGGGACTTTCAAGCGTGAACTCTCGCCGTCCTTTGTCATCCTCGATGATTAGCAGGTGGTTGTAGTGGGGTTCTGAAGCCATGAAGAGATTGGTAGTGCGACTACTAGAACAGACTGCTGACCTTGAGTGGCACCGCTGCCGCAAACGGTGCTGCTCAAATCGTTACTGGTGACCCTGACTCGTTCTTTTTAATTATGTGCCCAGTTTGCTGCCCTTGATCGCATCAAAGATTTTGAGCCGTTGTTTAAGGCGGAGCGTCAGCGTTTATTGGTTCAGAAGCAGCTTGCATCGGAAATTGGCGACGTAGCATCAAGGAGTTTGTCACAACACTCATAGAACTAAAAGCCATAAATGCTCCTGCGGTGGCAGGACTTAAAACAATGCCAAAGGCTGGCAAGAGCAGCCCTGCGGCGATCGGAATTCCTAGCGTATTGTAGGCGAAAGCCCAAAATAAATTTTGGCGAATTTTGTTAAAGGTTGCTTGACTTAACCGAATTGATTCTAAGATATCGCTGAGACGATCGCGCATCAAAATAATCTCGGCAGTTTCCATTGCCACTTCGGTGCCACCGTGTAGCGCAATGCTGACATCTGCCTGAGCCAGGGCTGGTGCGTCGTTAATGCCATCTCCTACCATGGCTACGTGCTGCCCCTGCTGCTGGAGTTGAGCAATTGCCGCCGCTTTTTCTTGCGGATGCAGGTTTGCCACTACGTCTTCAGCCGCCAAGCCCAGATCGGGCACGATCGCCGCTGCTGCTGCGGGCTGATCGCCGGTAAACATCATGACCCGCAAGCCCATTTGCTGCAGTTGCTGAAGGGTGCAGCAGGCATCAGGGCGGAGCGCATCTTCAACCGCAATCAGCCCCACCAACGTTCCATCGACGGCGACATAAACAACCGTCTTACCTGCGGTTGCCCAGGCTTGCGCTTGCCCCTGGGCAGAGTCACTGATGTCAATTCCTTGTTGACAGAGCCATCGGTGTGTTCCCAGCAGCACCTGCTGACCGGCAACCAAGGCAGAAACACCCATTCCAGCCTCGGTGTAAAAATCTTGAGCTGGGAGCAGCGGCAAATTCTGCTGTTGTGCCTGCCGCCGGATTGCCTCAGCCAGCGGATGACGAGTGCCGCTTTCGACGGTTGCCGCCAGTTGCAGCACGCTAAACGGGGCGATCGAGTCCTGGTAAGAAAGGCAATCTGTCACCGTTGGCTGCCCGGTTGTCAGGGTTCCGGTCTTATCAAACACCACGGTTGTGAGCTGATGCACTTTCTCTAAAACATCGCCACCGCGAATCAACAACCCCCGCTCTGCCCCAATGCCAGAGCCAACGAGAATTGCCGTTGGTGTCGCCAAGCCGAGTGCACAGGGGCAAGCAATGACCAGAACGGCGATCGAGAGTTTTAGACTCAGCAGCAGCGGCGTTGTCGCAATATGCGGCAGGTCTTCTGCCATCGCAGCGTGCATCAAGTGTTCGCCCGTGGACACGAAGCTGCCCAGCAGACCGGGGTTGAGCGGAATCCCGATGAAGTACCAGAAGAGAAACGTCAGAGCTGCAATCGCCATCACGCCGTAGGTGAAATATCCGGCGATCGTGTCTGCCAATCTTTGAATCGGGGCTTTGCGGGTCTGCGCCGCCTCAACCAGGGCAATGATTTGCGCCAGCGTGGTGTCTTGTCCGGTGCGGGTGGCTTTCAGGGCGATCGTGCCGGTTTGGTTAAGGCTACCCGCAGCCACAAAGTCTCCGGGTTGTTTCAACACTGGCACCGCTTCTCCAGTCAGCATCGATTCATTCACCGCTGTTTGTCCGGCAACCACTTCACCGTCTACCGGAACTTTGTCACCGGGCAGGACTTGCAGCCATTCGCCCACCTGCACGCGATCGACAGGGATTTCGCCAGAGGCATGAAGAACCAGGGAGGCAGGATGAGCAGCGTCACATTGGTCGCGATCGATCAGTCTGGCTTGGGTGGGCTGCAGGGCAATCAGAGACTGTAGAGCGGCTGTTGCCCGAACTCTGGCTTGTTGTTCTAAAGCTCGCCCCAGCAGAATGAACCCCACCAGCATCACTGGCTCATCAAAGAAACATTCCCAGCCCAGCCGGGGAAACAGCAGTGCGACCAGACTGGCAGTGTAGGCGCTGAGAACCCCCATGCCAACGAGGGTATTCATATTGGGCGTGCGGTAACGCAGTCCCCGCCAGCCGTCGATTAGCATCGATCGCCCTGGAGCCAGCAGCGCCAGCGTTGCCAGCCCGCAGTGGAACCAGATGTTGCTGAGTCCGGGAATTGCCCAACCAACGTGGTCAAGATGTCCGATCGCTGAACAAACCAACAGCACAGCGGCGATCGTTGCTTGTCGCCATTGTTGTTGAATCTGTTGCTGCTGCTTGTTTTCAAGGCGACTGGCTTGCCCAGTCTCTGGCATCGCTGAGTGAACAGCACCCGTCAATGCGTTTTGGGGATAGCGAGGCTGAGCCGGAAATCCTGCTGCCGTTAGCTTGCCTGCCAAAACTGCTGGATCCACGTTCGGCTCACACTCGACCATTGCCACCTCTGTCACCAGATTGACCGTGGCTGAGATGACTCCAGCTTGCTGAGCTAATTGGTTTTCAACCGCTCTGACACAGCCCGCACATTTCATTCCTTCCACGTCTAACGTCATTGTTGTTGTCGTTGTTGTCAGAGCAGACACACTTTCTACTGGCATACGTTGCGAATGGCGGAAGTTATGTAAGGATGCAACCATGCAAGATCGCTGGTTCTAGTGTATCGAATCACCGTTTGTCTGAGATTGCCGATGGCAGCAGTTGTCAGACGGGCTGCACTGCAAACTGCCGCTTCTCCGGCTGAAGCCGATCGGCTGGTACAGTTGCTGGACTGCTCGTAATGCTGAAATGAGAAGAGTGCTTATCGATCAGAGGATCTCAGGTATTCTGCCATGCGCCGCGTATTATCCGCAGTGCGAATGGTGACAATAAAGGATCCCAGACCGAGCCTGATCAAAATTGCGTAGAGCAAGAAAATTAAGGGAGACACAACAACTGCTGCCAACCCAGCAGCAGCACCCTGACCAAAAACAGAAACGATAATAGACAACGCTATTAAACCTGCAACGATAAGACCAACAGCGTAAACAACACCAATTACTTGAACAGCTATGGATTCAGAAAATGAAAAATCAAAAGTTTGGAAAAAAATCCTCTCTGGTGATTCACGATTCTTCCTCATTAAAAATTCGTTTGTGGCAGTTTCATATTAGGGTAAAAGTTGTGAGCTCATCATACAAGACTGCTTAATTTGAGAAGAAATAATCTTTTTCTTTCTTAATTGTCCAATCCTTCTGGATCGGTTTAATGGAGGCAATATTCAGCGCTTCTTTGAAATCTCCTGGCTGCGCGGGGTCGAGTCGTTCACGCGCGATGCCAATATAGCCTTGATTGCTGTGGGCATCTGTCCAGGCAACCTGTTGTTTGACCGACAGCGGCAGTTGAAAATATCGCCGCATCTGGGCAAAGAGCTGCTGGAGCAATTGCTCCTGGATGGCACAGTGCGTCAGATACAAAAAGCCGATGCTGTGGCAGGCAGCGTAAATTTGCTCAACGACTGCCTGCTGCTGGCGATCGTCTCCGTGCAACAACGGCTCAAAGTCAATGACGAGAATGGGCGGCTGCTGTGTAGACATCGCGTTGGCAAGCGTCGGAGTTCAACGAAATTCAAAATACCTGATTCAATAGAAGTCGGGCTGTGTTTGAGCGAACAATGGAGGCAATGGGGCGATGGAAGTGATTCCAGCAATTGATTTGCTTGGAGGGCACTGCGTGCGGCTCTACCAGGGGGACTACGATCGCGCTCAGCTATTTGATGAGAATCCGATCGAGGTGGCGCGGCAGTGGGCAGCCCAAGGCGCGACGCGGCTACACCTGGTTGACTTAGATGGCGCGAAGGCAGGGCATCCGATCAACGGTGAAACGATCGCGGCGATCGTGCGGGCAGTGGATCTGCCGATCCAGGTTGGTGGTGGGCTGCGCGACCAACAGAGCATTGCGGACTTGCTGAACCTGGGCGTACAGCGGGTCATTTTGGGAACCGTTGCCGTTGAACAGCCTGAGCTGGTGACACAGGTTTGTGCAGCGTTTCCCGGACAGATTGTGGTGGGCATTGATGCCCGCAACGGCAAGGTTGCCACCAGAGGCTGGATAGAAACCTCGGAGGTTGAGGCGATCGACCTGGCGCAGCAAATGGCAGCACGGGGCGCAGCCGCGATTGTCTATACCGATATTCAGCGAGACGGCACACTTCAGGGACCCAACCGGCAGGCGCTGCGATTGCTGGCTGAGGCGATCGATATTCCAGTAATTGCGTCGGGAGGCGTGAGTTCGGTGCGCGATCTGCTGAGCCTGCTGGCGCTGGAGCCGCTGGGCGTGAGTGGGGCGATCGTCGGGCGGGCGCTTTATACCGGCGATCTTTCGCTGCAAGAAGCGCTGCGCGCGGTCGGTCAGGGGCGCTGGCAAGACGTGCCGCCTGATCTGGGGTCATCAGCATGGGCATGATCAGGGTAGCGAGCGTCACACTGATGGGTAGAGACGCTGCAAACAACGTCCCTACCGGTGCGGTGATTTAAGCGCTAATCGTGGGTTTGTACATCACATCCCGGCAGGCAACCATTGCGGTTACCAATCGATCCATCTCTTCTCGGGTGTGCAGGGAATTTGCCGTAATCCGCAGGCGGGGTTTGGCGATAAACCAGATTGGGGATGCCCAAATTCCGTGATCGTTCATTAACTTGCGGGCAAACACCTTGGGGTTAATCTCAGGGGGCAGCACAACGGGAATCACGTTGGTTTCACCAATCGCATCAAACCCCTGCTCAGTCAGGCGTGATCGCAGATACCGCGTGTTTTCCTGCAAGCGCTGCACCAGCTCTGGATGCTGACGCACCTGGCGGATGCTTTCGAGCGCCGCAGCGGTCGTTGGTGCAGGCAGCGAGATTGTACCGATCGAGGTTGGCGAAACGTTGAGCAACGGCTTGAGTTCCGCGACGTGGGTGCTGATTGCGGCTCCGGCTGAGGCAGCAAACTTCGAGAAAGTGGTCATAATCAGCGGCACCACTCCCCGCTCGATCGCCTGCTGCGGCAGCAGCCCAAAGTGTTCGTAGATGCCGCGACCGGTTGCGCCCAGGGCACCGCTGGCGTGGGCTTCATCCATCACCAGCACGCTGCCTTCATAGTTTTGCATCACGTCAATCATGTCAGGCAGCGGCGCAATGTCGCCATCCATCGAAAAGACTGCATCCGAGACGACCATAATGCGATCGTCGGGGCGGGCATAGCGTTGCAGCCGTCGCGCCAAATCCTCGATGTCGCAGTGGCGATAAGCCCGGACGCGAACGCGGGGGCTATGCCCAAACAGCTTACCCGATCGCGTTCCAGAGTTGGCGATGGCTGAGACAATGCAGCCGTGATTGAGCACATCAGTGAGAATCAGCGTCTCGCGGGTATTTTGAAACCCCGGCACCGGGATTGCTAGATGACAGAAGGCATCCATTAGCGCCTGCATTGCCATCCAGGCATTGAGGAAGAGCTGCGTATGCGGCAGGTGCTTAAACGCCGAGATTTCATTTTCGAGCTGACGGTGCAGGTCAATGCGACCACTGAGCACTGAGGCAGAGCTGTTTGAAGTGCCATATTGCAAAATGGCATCGATCGCCGCCTGTTGGACTGCTTGATTTTGCACCAGCCCCAAGACGTCGTTCGTGCAGAACGTCAGTACGGTGCGCCGTCTGCCGGTTTCTGCCTCTTCAATTTCAACCAGGTTGCCCTGTTTGCGATGACAAATATATTCATCGGGGTCAAGCCCGCTTTCATACCAGCGCTGAACGTATTCTTTAATAACTTGCACAGTAAACTCCCCTCACCATGTTGTCGATAACTGATCGCCTCTGGCTCAACAGCAAATGGCTGTGACTCGGATAGCTACCCAGGTCTTGCCCAATCTTGCCTGAGAAAGGCACTCACAACTGTGATTGTGACATTGAACCTATTTCTTGGCGATCTTTGCCCTGAGTCAAAGCATCGCCCACAGCGTTGCCAGAGGGCGGCAAGGGCAGTAGATTCTCTCAGCACGGTTGCCTTCATCCGATTGAGTGTTCCGAAGTCCGATCGCGTAGCGTCTCCCCAGACGAATCAACCTGGCTGGGAGTCATTTCCCTGGACAAGGCGCTCGACGTTGAGGAATCCCCATTGCGGCTACTTTGTGATGGACTGGTTAATTGACTTGATTGTTGCACAAATTGTTCATACTGCCGGACGATTAACCGCTGAAGCGCGATGATTGCGGGGTTAATTTCAACATAGCGCCGCTCTGGGTTTGCCAGATAAGTGCGCTGCTCGCTTTCCATCATGCCAATGTCTTGATCGAGAAAGCGCTGTAGCATCCAGTTTTGAATGATCCAGGTCAGAGCAGGTTTGATCGGTCTCAGCAGCCACTGGGGAACGCGCACTTTGAAGAAAAATAGCGCGAAGGAGCGGCTTTCAGCCAGCCCTACCGGCAGCCGCATCAAATAGAGCGACGACACGCCTTGCAGTGAGCTCGCGAAGTGGGGATAGCGATACTGAATCGAGATCGGCAGGGTTGTGACTTGATCGGCTCGATCGCTCAGCCCCAAAAACTTCGCCAACCGCCCCTTATAAGACACCTGATAGTCAGCACAAACGGCAGACTCTGTTTCTTTCAAGCTCAGCAAAATCGGGTCAAACCAGCCCTGGAGGTTTTGATGGAGAAAGCCATGAAACACATCCATCGCGTTTTCGTTGCAGATGGAGAAGTGCGCCTGAAAATGAGCCGTGACTGGCACCATCAGCCAATCGGGGTCACCAAATTCTTTGACATCGGGGAGCAGATGAGTGGCTGCAAGCTGCGGGTCGCCCGGAAACACCCAGATCAGGTTGTATTTTTCTTGAACCGGATAGCTGCGTGCCTGAGCGCAGGGCAGCTTCTGGCTTGGCGGCAGATAAGGGATATTGACGCAGTTGCCGTTACCGTCAAACTCCCAGCCATGATAGGCGCAGGCAAGATGCTTGCCGTAAACTGTGCCTTCGTGCAGGGCTACGCCCCGGTGCGGACAGGCATCTTCCAGGGCATGTAGTTCGCTATCGGTATCTCGGTAGACCACGATCGCCTGCTGCCACACGACCGCAGACAGGATTTCACCGGATTTGAGCTGGTCTGCCCAGCCAACGGGATACCAGTGATTGCCGTTAATTCCAACCTCACGCACCCCATTACGGACGGTGCGACCCTTCAGGGCTGTCGCCAATTCCATTGCTGCTGCCTCATCGCGATCGATAGCGACTCTGTGTTGTGTCAGGAACCTATTGAGTGGCGGTACTTTCAATGAGACTGAGTCCCTTGAGTGACCCCATAAAACAGTATTTACCCAGATAATAGCTATGACCGTCAAATTGCTGACGGCTTGGTTGGGCTAAAAGTGCCGCTGGGTCACCAGAATGGACATGGTGTTGAGTGTGAGTTGAGTGTTTGAATTTCTGTATGATACCTGTAGGTGAATCGCCTTTTAAGCGATCGGTTAAACCGATCGTTTCTCCTAAACTGACACAGCTCCTGGTGCTGCTAGCAGCAGGATGTCTGACGACGATGACCGGGGGCATTGTCTCTCCCGTGCTGCCAGAGATCGTGCAGCAGCTTCAGATTGAGCCACGCTGGGCAGGCATGCTGGTAAGTGCTCATGCGCTGACGATCGCTGTGTTTACGCCGCTGCTGGGTATTCTGGCAGACCGCATCGGTAAAGTGCGCGTTTTGGTGCCCGGTCTATTCTGCTACGCCGTGTTTGGCGCAGCGGGCGGCTTGATGCACAGCTTTGTGCCACTGCTGGCGACCCGCGCGCTGCTGGGAATTGCCAGCGGTGGCATTGCGGCAGCTAGCATTGGGCTGTTGGGCAACATGTATGAAGGTGAGGCACGATCGCGGGTTTTGGGATACGCCACCAGCGCCATGACCACCGTTAGCATTCTGGTGCCACTGATTGGTGGATGGGCAGGACAAACGCACTGGCAAGCTGCTTTTTTCCTGTATGGGCTGGGGCTACCGCTGGCTGTGATTGCAGCGCTGCTGCTGTCCGAGCAATCTACCCAGCTTGCTTCGAGTATCAGCACGCATCAGACCCACAGTTTGCTGCACATTTTGCGCCAGCCGCGCACGATACGGCTGCTGGTTACTCAAATGTTTGCCGCAGGCGTGGTATCTGCGGTCGTGATCTATACACCGCTCTATTTAAAAGCGGCGATCGAGGCAACGCCGCAGCTCAACGGCACGGTGCTGGCAATACGGGCAGTCGGTGGAGCAATTACCTCGGCAGTGCTTGCCAGTCGCACCGCCAAGCTGTTGGGTGTCAACAAAGCGATTGCTCTGGGCTTTTTGCTGATGGCAGCCACAGTCGGCACCATTCCCTTACTGGATCAGCTTTCCTGGATCGTGCCAACCGCCATTTTGTTTGGCGTTGGGTTTGGGCTTGCGGTTCCCAATATCTATGACAGTCTGGCAAACCAGGCTCCTTCAGAGCTGCGATCGAGCGTTTTGGCGATCGGCACAGGCAGCAACTCGCTCGGACAATTCCTCTCCCCGATGCTATTAGGCGTGATCTGGAATGATTTTGGGCTGACGGCAGTATTTTATGCTGCTGCCGGAAGTGCCCTGGCAATTAGCATCAGCTACCTGACCCGCCAACCGTCAACGACTAGACACAAGGTTTAGCTTATTTGACAAGCTCCTCAAATCGTTTCTCCCAGTCTTCGTGATTGCCTTTGGCAGTCTGCACGATCGGCGACAGAGCAATAATCGTGCAGACTGCCCAGTTTACAAGCGACATGGGAAATCGCATCGGTCGGGCAACATCTAGAAACAGCACTGCTCGGTAATCGTCGGTGTTGTTCCAGACTTCGTGATCGAAAGTGTCGTCAAAAATTAGACTCTTGCCTTCTTCCCAGTGGGCAATTTTGTCTGCGACACGAATGTAGCAGGCACTGGACTGAGGAACTTTTAGCCCCAAATGATAGCGAATCAAGCCTTTGTGTTTGCCTCGATGTTCGGGAATATGTTTGCCGGGAGCCAGAATCGAAAAGAATGCTACTTTTAGCCCCGGCACTTTTTGCAGCAGCTTTACCGTTTCAGGGCAACGATCGCAATTCTTTCGAGATTTAAAGCCAAACGCACAAAAGAAAAAGGTTTTCCAGCGATCGTCGTCGGCAATTCGCTGCTGACGCGGCGAAATGTCTTGAAAGTTAGGCAGTGCGTTTGTGTAGGTCAGCACCTGATCTAGCTCTTGGCGAATGACCTGCCAGTCGGCTTCAAGTTCTTTTGCCCAGGGAAATTGTTCGGTGCTAAAGAAAACCGAATCTCCCACTTTGGAATATTCGGGAACTAAACGCTCTAGTTTTTTAACAACAGCACGCATCACCCGTTTCATTGGCTCCTCCCTTAGCCCATTTGTTAACAAAGTTGCCTCACAGTGTTGCCCCTCACAGTGTTGCCTCTCACAGTGTTGCCTCACAGTGTTGCCTCACAGTCAAAGAGTTTTGCTGATTTTTGGCGAGGTTGGTTTCTTTTCAGATTTTTTGAATCGATCGGTGCGGCGATCAGTTCAGTATGTCACCCTGGCAGCTTAATTCCCTCTAAGGCTTTCCAGGCGAGAATGATGAACAGCGCGAATACGGCAACGCCAAGAATTTCTCCCATCGCAGGCGGCATAAAGCTGATCATCCAGGCAATTAATCCTCGACCGACAAAGATTGCCACGATCGCCAGCACACAGGCTTTCAACGCTTCTAAACCAAATTTTGCCAGCGTTTCCGGGTCGCGCAGTTGGTTTAGCAGCGATGGCTTTTTGGGGCTGCTGTTGCCGATTGAGGCGGGTTCAGCGCGAGCCGGACGGGGCGGAATTGAGTCAGCTTGAATGCGGGTTGCTCTGGCTGGCTCTCGATCCTGAGGCACAACTTCAACTGCTGCCTCAGAGGCAAAGGTCATATCATCCTCAACTGCCGCTGTGTCGATCGCCGTCGCAGCATCGCCTGAACGAGTAACTGCATCGGATGCTGGAACTGCTGTGCCTCTGGCATCTGTGGGTGGGGCAGTTTCAGCAACGGTCAGCATGGCTGGTGGCGAAACGGTGCGATCGGGCACAGGCTGATGGCTCACGGCTGGCTCTGAGTCGGACGCAATAGAGTCCAATGTAGTGGGGTCTGATGTAACAGGACGATCGCTGGGGTCGATCGCAGCGGACTGCTTTGATACCGAGCGATGTAAAGCTGTCTTCTCTGTGGTTTTTTCTGTCGTTTTTTCTGTGGAGTCAGCAGGCTGTTGCTCTGCTTGCTCTAACAGCTCTAGCGCGATCTGTTCAACCAGAGCTGCATCTGGCGGGGCAATGCTGAGTTGCTGCTGAAGCTGTTTGAGTCGGGTGCGAACTTCAGGGTCAGCGATCGATTCTAGCTGAGCCACACGCATGAATTCTTGCTCATACTGCTGTAGCTTTTGCCCGTAATCTTTGAGCCGCTGTAGCGCTCCTGTTGCTTCTGCCCAGGCAACATCGGCTTCCTCAAGCTGCAAAACATGCTGGAGCGAAGTGAGTTCGTATAGCGCCTGGTCGTTGAGGGGATGATTGGGCTGAAACTTACTCAAAAAGAACTGCTGGTATCGCTGTAAGTTTTGCTGATATGACTCAGCAGATATCGGCTGATCTGAGGTTTGAGTTTCAGCGTCGATCGCCTGCTGAGGCGTTAAATTCTGCTCAACGGCATTCAATTCTTCTGCGGTGGGAATGCGAAAAAACTCGTTTCTCCCAGTCTGACCCTTTGGGTTAGCGGCAGTCGATCGAGCCTCTGATGAATCCACAATGCGTTGATGCACAGCCGCGATGTCTTCGTATCTCAGCTTAAGCTGTTCTTCGAGATAGCGAAGTTCGTTGCGGATTGTGCGGCTGAGCGGATAGCCCGCTGCAACTTCGTGGGCAAAATGCTGCTCATAGCGTTTTAGGTTCTGCTGATACTGCTGTTCATAAGCAGGAATGACTTCAGCAGCGATCGCATCCGTTTGCGTCTGTTGCAGTCCCAATCGCTGTCGATATCGCGCTAAGCCTTTCACCGTCGTTTCGCTTAAGGGATATTGCAGGCTGATGATGGTGTTTAGCTTTTGTCGATATTGCTGTAGCTTCTGCTGATATTCTCGATAAGGCTTGAGCGCTGCCGCTTCGATTGCCGCTGTGGTGTCAGGAGACAAACCGAGGCGGTCTCTCCGCCAGTTGAGAATCAGGCGATCGAACTCAGAAATTTCTGCTGACCTGCCGTGCAGCCGGTTTTCGACATCCTGTCGATAGCTGAGTCGGGCATCGACCAGCGGGGCTTTGACGAGCGCAACGTCAAATTCGGGATGCGGCACAAACAGCGCTGGTTCGATCGCCGGAGCCGTCGCCTGCACTTTATGCTGCGCGTAGCGATGTAGCTCTGCGATCGTCACATATTCTTGATTGAGGCGATGGGCAGTCCCCGTTTGAATTCCCTCAAGCAGGTAGCCAGTGTAAAGCGACAAATCGTCTTGCTTTTGCTCACAAGAATAGGCAGTCGAGTCACAGGCAGTCAGCACCAGGCGCTTGCTGCCGCTGAGCTGCGGGTTGATGTTGAGCAGACGGGGAGCAGACGACGAGTCGGCAGCAGTGGCACTAAAGCAACAATCCAGTATGACAATCTGTTGTTCTGAACGACTGCTGTTGAGGATCTGTTGCACATAGCTCAGTAAGACAGCGGTTGGCTGAATGAGTTCGCCCTGCTCGTCTCGACGGACGATCGACGATGCCAGATAGAGGCTGCCATCGTTAGCCTGGATGCCGTGTCCTGAGAAATACAGCAAAATCAAATCGCTGGGCTGACGATTGGCAGCAAGGGTGTAAACTTCTTCTTCGATCTGCTGACGTTCTGGATTGAGCAGCAGTTTCACCTCATCGAATGCTGTTACATCAGCCTGCTGAAGCAGGTGCTGTAGCGCTTCGGCATCCCGACGCGCAGCAGTCAACGATCGCCACCCCAGCGGATACTGACTTACGCCAATCAGCAAGGCTTTTTTCACGCCTCTTGGCGCTGTCTCTGGTGAAGATTGAGCTTCGACTGCTTCAGGTTGGTTTTCAGCCATGTGCAACCCTCAGAATACTTGGCTCAATGATACATATATTGGTGATGAGCTGTTCGCAATTAGCGGTTGGCTGTTCGCAATCAGTGTCAGTGATTGACTGTTTGCGCTTTATCCCTCAGCCTTCAGGTTGGCTTGGGCGTTGCGTCTGAGCATAGCGGGTTTGATACGGCGCAGGGCAGAGGCAGGAAAGTGGCGATCGTACGCTTCGTCTGATAATTCTGCCAGTTCGCTGAGTTTGGGGGCGATGTTCCAGGCGTAGGGCTGAAAGTCGGGCACATCGGTTTCCTGAGCAAAGCGCTGATTCCAGGGGCACACATCCTGGCAGATATCACAGCCTGCGACCCAGCCTTGCAGGTGTGGCACGATCGCGTCTGGCAACTGTTCGGCGCGGTTTTCGATCGTGTGATAGGCAATGCAGCGGTTTGCATCGACGACAAAGGGCTGAGTGATTGCGCCCGTAGGACAGGCTGTTATACAGCGAGTGCAGGTGCCGCAGTGCTGAGTGTGCGGGCGATCGGGCGTGAGCACCAGGTTCGTCAGCACTTCGCCTAAAAACACCCAGGAACCATAGTTTCGCGTGATCACATTGCTGTTTTTGGCAATCCAGCCGATGCCTGCCTGCTCTGCCCAGACTTTGTCTTGCACGGGACCCGTATCTGCGTAGTAGCGGGCTTGAATGTCGTCTGCCTGGGCTTCCATCCAGGTTGCCAGCGCTTTTAGCTTTTTTTGCAGCACTCGATGGTAATCGCGTCCCCAGCCGTAGCGCGAGATCTTGGCGTATTCTTTGCCGATGGGGCGCTGATGCGTGGTGTAGTAGTTGAGCGCAACACAAACGATCGATCGCACGTCGGGCATCACCTGACGAATATCCTGCCGCCTGGGATGCTCCATCCAGTGCATGTCGGCGTGATATCCCTGCGCCAGCCACGATCGCAGTGCCGCTTGCGGCTGGACGGTTCCCTCAGCGGCAGGGCTTTGCATCGACGTTGCCTGAGAGTCGGCAACTGAGACAATTCCCACCTGATGAAATCCCAGCGCCAGCGCGTGTTGTTTGATCTGGCTGCTGTCTAATCCTAATTTCCTATCAAGCTGCATATTGCTGAGACTTTTGCAGGGCAGAAATTCATTCTATCCACCTTTACCAAGCGATCGTTTTGCATCTAACAGCACAGACAAGAGAGGCTTTTAACAGCGCGGCATGGCAACAGAGACGCTCTCAGCCTGCCAAACCCGGCAATGGCTATCAATTTACTTTGTTAGATAGCTTTGTTCTTAACTAACTTGACGATTGAAACAATCAACAGAAACAGGATGCAGCATAAAACCGATACCAGCGTTTCTTTTATTCTCGGTGATATGAATACGATGAATCCCTGCTCTTTGATTAGAGCAGAAAAGCTTGACACACAGAACGGCATGAGGTACAGTCTAAACGTTTGCCAATTGTCTCTTTTGCTAGAAGAAACACTCAGTAATAAACCTGTGCCGATCACCACACTGATACCAATCGAATTAATCCATAGTTTTGGAGAAGGATCAAAATAGAAGTAAACGGTTACTATATACCAGATGAGATAGCACCAAAGAATTGCTTTGTCTAACTTGATTTCGTAAAGATATTGAACCAGGTATTTCATACATCCAAGTCGTTCTTCATATTACAAATTACCTCTACATCTCCATTTCTAGATAACGTTTGAAATCATTTTTCGCTGCCGACTGTCTAAATTGCCTGGTTAGGGATGCAGAGTTAGAGCATCTTCTGACGAGACAAGCTGAAATCCTGCATCGGCTGGTGACACAACCGACACAAAAATCAATGGCTCATCACCGTTGTTGACGACTCCATGCACGCAGCCAGTATAGGCGACTGCTACATCCCCTGCTGCGATCGGTTTTGTGGTGCCTGAATGGTCGAGATAATATTCCCCGCTTCCAGCCAAAACAGTCCAGGTGTCTTGCCCCTGAGGATGGATATGTGCGGGAATTTTTTGTCTCGGTTTGATGTACCACACGACAACAACAGCATCCTGAGATTCTGTTATGACTGAACGAATTGGATCGCCATCCGCTGGTTGAAGAAATTTAGAGCTATTGAATATTCTGGTCATACTCACCTTTGCTTACTTCTTTAACTCAATCAAGATGACGATCTGCAAAAGCCGTTTTATCTTTGCAGATTTTGAGGTCAATTATCTGACTGATTGTTTTCAAGAATTGTCCACCGATAACCTTCAATGATTCGGAATTACCTCAATTGCGCTCCTTCTGCACATTAAGTTCTTCGATGTTCCACAAGCCCCAGGTGGGTAAGCCAGAGTATTTCGGTAGTGGACTAAACCTGTGGAAATGAGAGAAACTAAAAGTGTCATTTGCCTAAAATTTCTGACATGGTGCTTGAGTCAGTTCTTTGCCCAACCTGTGGGAGTAGTGATGTCGTCAAACATGGACAA
>Ga0224723_1000395_pt1 | contig 30193 bp, 21 predicted proteins | sample Balambano_FR2_Me_FD_161647 | JGI IMG/M metagenome (GOLD analysis project Ga0224723, IMG submission 161647) | Freshwater sediment microbial communities from Lake Towuti, South Sulawesi, Indonesia - Balambano_FR2_MetaG | ecosystem: Environmental > Aquatic > Freshwater > Lake > Sediment | place... | reverse complement strand
GGCTTTAAATAGCGTTGTGGTGGTCGGGCAGCCTGGGTCTCGCTAAAAGTTGACTGTGTCATGGGTTATTTCTAAGCAAAGAGATAGAGATCCCCGATTTTTCTTGGGAACCACAAAACCTCTTTTACTGTGTCATAAAAATCTGGGATCTGTGGCATGAAGAGATGAGGGACTTGCACCTAAATCATTTCCCTGGCTGCGTTTGCCGTGGGTTTCGACTACGCTCAACCCACTAAAGAGTCGAGGGCTGAGCGCAGTCGAAGGCTGAGCGCAGTCGAAGCCCGACTTGATTGAATCGCGATCTCCTTAAGAACGCTCTATTAATGCGGGAGGGGATTGCTGGCTTTGATTGGCAGACGAGTTGAGCAGGGTCAATAAAACGCTCAGGAGGACAATCGCACTCAGCGCAATCCAGACAGTATTACGCCGCCACCAAGTTTTGAGAGCAAACCCCTTCCCAGATCTGCCGCTGGGGGGAGGAGTTTGGGTAGTATCTTTGTTGTAAAGCGTGCAATCTTTGGCAAAAGGGCGCTGGGGAAAATTGCAGGTATCGTCTTCGTGATAGACGCACGTTGTACAGAGATACCCATCTTCGGTCGCTCGATGCAAAGTCATGCCCGGATGCCCATAGGCTTTGAGCACCATGCGGCAATGGGGGCAGGCGATCGCCTGAGCATCCACAGATTGATGACATCGGGGACATTCTGCCATGCGAAAGCACCAAAAAAACAGTAGCTTGCTTTGATCCTAACTTAGGAACGTGAATTAAATAAAGCCGAACTTTTCTATGGGAAGCGCGGTTGCGCTGCGTTTCCCACAGAAAAGTTTTGGGTTTTATTCAATGCTTAATTCTTGAGGGATCGGATAAGAACCACAGAGACACTGAGGACATATTGCCCCTCGTAACCAATTAACCCAGCAACAAAAGATTTGACGGTAGCATGTGGGTTTCGACTGCAGCAATTCTCATTTTGAAACGTTTGTACTGAAGTATGTACCTACACATGCTTTCTCATTCAATTTTCCAAACGACAGAATGCAGGTTTCAGCCACTCCAGGCAGTTGAATTCAGAAGATTGGGCGAGAATCATCCTCATACTGAGAATTGCTGTTTCGACTGCGCTCAACCCACTATAATTTGAGTGCTGAGCGATAATTTGAGTGCTGAGCGATAATTTGAGTGCTGAGCGATAATTTGAGTGCTGAGCGTAGTCGAAGCACGGCATTCCGCAACAACAACTATCAAGTTAGAAGCTCTCAGTGGGTATGCTGTCCAGGAAGCTGGAGCTTTCCTAGCAGTCAGGAAGCTGGAGCTTCCCCCAGAGCGGTTCCCAAGCAGGAGCTTGGGAACCAGGGAAGTTAGAAGCTCTCAGTGGGTATGCTGTCCAGGAAGCTGGAGCTTTCCTAGCAGTCAGGAAGCTGGAGCTTCCCCCAGAGCGGTTCCCAAGCAGGAGCTTGGGAACCAGGGAAGCAGGGAAACTACTGGAGATCAGGTTATTGGTCTTCTTGCGCCCAGCGCATTTTGCGGACTTGGTAGCGTAATGATTCTTCCAGGGTGAAGGTGTCTCCCATGACCTGATTGAATGCTGCATTGATTTGTTGCAGATCATTGGGTGGAATCGCATCCCAGTCGGCAAAACTGGCCCAGCGAATCACCATCACCACGTTTGATAAAGTATCTGGACTGATCCATACTTCCTTCCCCAAAAAACCAGGGTAGGTTGCCAGAGCGCATGTCCAAATCTCGTCGTCTTTTTGTACAAACTGCTCTCGCAGTTCAGGAGAAACTGTAAATCTGAGCCACTCAATTACCATGTCTTCAATGAAATCCCAAATTTGTCAGAATAGGACTGTAAGCGATGGAGGTTGCCATTTCAACTACAGCTTTAATGCTATAGCTGTATCTAGTTAATTAAGACATCGCTCACATAGAACCTATACTATCGAAACAAGGGGCTTAAGCCCCTCGTTCTAGCTGAAACCATTCCACCACATTTAGAACTATTTATCGTAGGATTGCCGTATGGATGCGAATAACTTGCTCAAGCAACTGATCATGATTGGCATAGGCACCACCTCGCTGGTCGCTGAAAGATTAAAAGAAGTAACAGATCAGTGGGTCAGAGATGGAAAGCTTGATCCCGAACAAGCCAATAACTTTGCCAACGATTTGCTGAAACAGTTACGTTCAGAGCAAACTAACTGGGAAGCTCAAATGCAGCGGCAACTCCGCAATGTACTCCAGGATTTAGGGGTGCCCCGCCAAAATGAGATGGATGAATTACGGGGAAGACTCGATCGCCTGGAACGACAAGTGCGGGATCTGGAGAACAAACTGTGGCGCTAATTAGAGTTTATTCGCCTGGTAGATCCAAATCAGTAGTAAACTAAAGCTTGACTGAACGGAAGTATTAGCAAAAGTCTGTGAAGCCTCAGAGCCAGAGTAGGCTCTGGCATCGCAGTCTCTATTGTTGAACAAGTATCAGGAGAGTAACCTTGCGAGAGATTTTAATTAGTTTAGGAGTAATGGTCGTCTGTGCGCTATTCTTGTTTGTTGCTCAGGTGAATCGACCCAGTAACACAGCGATCGCCGCCGAGTCCGCTCCTAAGCCTGCCTCTGTCAATGTAGTTCCAGCCACCCCTGTTACAAATCAAATCGCTCAAGCTGAGTCTAACCCTCCTATGAATGCAATTCCTCAGAACGACCCTAATGTCATTACGACTGCATCAGGCTTAAGATATACTGATCTGATTGAGGGAACAGGAGCCTCTCCTCAGACAGGGCAACGAGTGCGAGTCCACTACACGGGCACGCTGGAGGATGGCACCAAATTTGATAGTTCTCGCGATCGCAATCGACCCTTTGATTTCACGATTGGTGTGGGTCAGGTGATTCGTGGCTGGGATGAAGGAGTGGCAACGATGAAAGTAGGCGGTCGTCGTCAACTGATCATCCCTCCTGATTTGGGCTATGGTGCCCGTGGGGCAGGTGGAGTAATTCCGCCCAATGCGACTCTGATTTTTGATGTTGAATTATTGCAAGTGAATTAATTCAGTTGAACTGATGCAAATGTGGCATTGGCAAACCTGGCAAGGATTCCCCTTCCTCACCTGCGAAGTGCTGGAAGGGTTTCCGCATGGGTTCTTCACTCAGCATTTTTCTCCCCGCCCACCTGAGGCTCTCGTTGTGGCCCTCCAAGCCGATGCGACTGTGTATCGGCTAAAGCAAGTTCATGGCGATGTCGTGTTCTCTGCCTCGGAGATCCAGCCAGTCCCTCAAGCGGTTGCAGAAGCAGAAACAGAAACTTTCCCTTCAGCAGATGGGCTGGTGACAGAGCAGGCAGGTCAAGCCATTTGGGTTTGCACCGCAGATTGTGTTCCGGCTCTGGTGGCAGATGTCCAGACAGGACAAGCCGCTGCTGTCCACGCTGGGTGGCGGGGCACTGCCCAGAAAGTTCTGCCTAAAGCGATTGCCCGCTTGCAAGCCCAGGGTAGCCAGCTTCAAGATCTGCGTGTAGCCTTGGGGCCAGCGATCGCTGGAGAAGTCTACCAGGTCTCAACGACTGTAGCAGCCGAAGTCGGGGCAACCGTCATCCATCAGCTTCTAGCCCACCCCGACCCGGAACCGATACTCCATGACCTGAAACAACAACCCGGCTCTCCTTTTCTGAACGACCCCCAACCCGGTCGGATCAAATTAGATGTGCGACGAGTCAATGTTCTACAACTTGAGCAACTGGGTTTAGCTCCAGAGCAAATTGCGATCGCTCCCTTTTGCACCTACCAAACCCCTGAACACTTTTTCTCCTATCGTCGCGATCATCTCAAGCAAGTGCAGTGGTCTGGCATCGTCAGCATTGCATCTTGCAGGACTTAAGCGATCGCATTCTAGAGCAAGCTGCCCAATCCTAAACCTATGCCATTTCCAACCGAAGACTTGCAGTGGAGTGAGATTCGATCGTTTTTACAGCAGCAAGTCCAGCCGGATCAAACCGTTCTGGCTCCTAATGAATTCTTAGAGTTTTTTCCACAGACCTATCCCTACAACATCACCTATGCCCTGCCGCCTCACATCTTCGACTTTGCGGTGGTGCATAAAGCCATGTTGAGTGAGATCGAACCCAATTGTCTCACTGCCATCACTCAGCGGTTTCATCCCGCCTTTGCCAACGATGTTTTCGTCGTCTACACCAAACACCTGCCCAATCGCCCTTTTCTGGACGATAAAACTAATCTGCGTGCTCTACTGAAACAACTGCCCAAAGAGAGCTATGCCACCAACTTGGATATCAAACGTAACGTTGCAGTTGTCGTATTAGCAACGACACCTGAGGCATTGGTGCGATCGCTACTACAAATTTTACAATTGGGTTCTCCTGTAATTGCTGTTAACAATGGCGTGGCTCAGGAGCATCTGGCGGCAGTGCAAGATTTGCTTGAGCAACAAGCAGTGCCCTTGCTCCAAGTACCGGGCGATCGCGGCACGCCTAGCGCGCTCAACATGGGCATTAGTTATTGGTTAGCCGATCCACAGGTGCAATGGATTTCTTGTTTCCGGGATACGGTGGATGTGCAACCCAATTTGTTTGAGGTGTTGCTTCAGGTTCAGAATGCGACACAACGACCCTTGTTGACCGGACGAGATGCAGCAGAACATCCCACGTTTGGGATGGAGGCGATCGCAGGCTATCCGGTGCTGCTGAAGCGGTCTGTCCCTGGAGTGCATCTCCATGCTCATCGAGATTATTGGACTGGTATTCTACCCATTCCCACGCCTGATAGTACCCAGTTAGCTCATAGCGGCCGGGGCACAGAAGAAGATTGGTGGATTACGGCATGGTCGCCTCACTCGATTACGAAACGGGGCGGCTATGTAATCTGCGTCCCTGGATTGGTTCGCACCTTTGAGGATGAGGGAGACTGGGAAATTAAAAGTCCAGTCGTCCAATTAACAGAACAACTATCAGAACAACCTGTATCAGAGAGCCGATCGCCAGTAGCCAGCGCGGACTCTCAGCCTGAACCTAAGATTTTTATCAGTCCCTCTCCTGCTCCGTCTGCTGGCGATAGTTCGCCTCTACCCTCCCTTGCGCCGCTGCACGTCTTGCTGGATGGCTATAACTTACAACTAACCAAAGGGACAGGGATTAAAACCTATGGTTTGAGTCTGCTGCAAGCCTTGAAGCAAATGGGAGTGCAGGTCGATGTCTTGCTCAGTCGCGGTGGGTATAAAGCCAACGAAATTCTGGATGAGGTATTCTTTTTCGATCATCCTGTTGCTGAGAAGAATTGGTTTGTCCTGGCCAAAGGATTGCTTAAATCCTCGGCAGGGCCGCTCTATCCAGCCAAGCGCCGTAAAGGATTTGCCGGACTGGTGATTAAGCGGGGACAATACACCGAAGATTTTATGGAGTATGCCACTTCGTTTAGTTTTCCCCAGTGCTACGATGTCGCCAATGGATTGTACAACAAGCTCAAGCTCACAACTAACATTTCTGTTACAGAAAAAATAGACATTTGGCACGCTACCTATCCGTTGCCAATTCGGATTCGTCATGCCAAAAAGATTACCACCATTCACGATTTGATTCCGTTGCGCCTACCTTATGCCACACTGGATGACAAGAAAAGCTTCTTCTTCAAAACCCAGGCGGCTTTGGAGGAGTCAGCTATTGTCATTACCGTATCAGAACACTCGAAACAAGACATCCTGACCTATTTTGAGGTTAATCCGGAAAAAATTATCGTCACCTACCAACCGATCGCTCTGGAGCATCAGGAAATCGCGATTGAAGAGGTTGCAGACTTTTTAGAGCCATTTGGTTTGACATATCAGAACTATATTCTGTTTGTTGGCGCGATCGAACCCAAGAAAAACGTGGGACGGTTAATCGAAGCTTATGCCACGTTGGACACAGATATGCCCTTGGTAATTGTCGGTAAAAAAGGATGGCTGTGGGAAGACGAACTGGGTCGAGCTAATTTCATCGCTCAGGGGCGATCAGGTAAACAAATCAAGATGTTGGAGTATGTCCGCTCCAGTAGTCTGCCCTATCTCTATCAGGGAGCGTACTGCCTTGTGTTTCCCTCCTTGTATGAAGGATTTGGCTTACCGCCGATTGAGGCGATGACTTTTGGTTGTCCTGTGATTACTTCAAATGTATCGTCTCTACCCGAGGTGTGCGGCAATGCCGCTCTGTATGTTGATCCTTACGACGTTAAAGACATTCGGCAAGCGTTGGAGAAATTGCTGGGAAGTGCCTACTTGCGTCAAGAACTTGTGCAACGCGGTCAAGTCAATGTGCAACGGTTCAGCAGGAAGCAATACATTCACAGGTTACATCGAGCTTACACACAGGCACTAAGTTTCTAGCATCTGAAGACGATAGAGACTGGCGTAGAGTCCACCTTGCTCCAACAGTTCTTCGTGGCTCCCTGATTCAACCAGTTGTCCCTGTTTCAAGACCAGAATGCGATCGACATTGCGAATAGTAGTCAGACGGTGGGCGATGATGATGGCGGTGCGTCCTTCCAGTAACCGTTCCAGGGCCTGTTGAATCATCGCTTCGGTGCCGACATCCAGATTGGCAGTGGCTTCATCCATGACGAGGATGGAAGGATTGCGGATGGCAGCACGAGCAAAAGCCAGCAGTTGTTTTTGCCCACCAGACAAATTGGTGCCGCGCTGTCGCAATTCCGTATCGTAGCCTCGCGGCAACTGTTCGATAAATTGAGCAACATTCGTCTGTTCTGCGGCAGCGTAAATTTGGTCTAGCGTGTAGGTTTCACCTAACGTAATGTTACTTTTCACGTCACCCGCAAACAGAAAACCATCCTGCAAAATTACAGCCATACGGCGGCGCAATTCTGCTTGCGGGATATTCCGAATATCCTCGCCATCTAGCAAAATAGCTCCCTGAGACACTTCATAGAGACGGCATAGCAAGCGGATAATTGAGCTTTTTCCGGCTCCTGTAGGACCAACGAGAGCGACTTTTTCACCCGGAGCGATCGTGAAATTCAAATCTCGCAACACGTACTCGTCTGGCTTGTAGCCAAACCAAACGTTTTCAAAGTGAATTTCACCCGGATGACTGGAAGGCGATCGCCGCTGAATTTGCGTATCTGGGTCACGAATTTCAATCGGTTCATTGAGAATATCGTTGACTCGTTCCAGAGCAGTGAATCCGGCTTGAATGGCGGTGAACTTTTCGGCAAATTGCCGCAACGGATCAAACAAGCGTTGAGCAAACAAGATGAAAGATGCGAGAATCCCAAACTGGAGGCGATCATCCAACACCAGATAGCCGCCCAGTCCGAGAACTCCGGCGATTGCCACTAAAGCTACCCACTCTAATGTGGCAGAGACGGCTGAGTCATAAAAGATGGTGCGATCGACTTCAGCGACGTAGCGTTGATTGATTGTGCGATATAACTGAGCATTAAACGGTTCTCGTCGGAAAAGTTGCACGACGTTAATGCCGACAATATTTTCCTGAAGGTTGGAGTTTAAAGCAGATAATTCTTCTCGTGCTCCATAGTTGGCCTGGCGATATTGTTGTTGAAAGTAAATAATTACCCCAGCGATTGGTAACAGCAAGCAGAGCAACATCAGAGCCAATTGCCACTGCAAGGTAAACATGATGACGGTAATCACAAGCATGGAGAACAAATCGCTAACAATGCCAATTGCGCCCGTGGAAAAGACATCTCCCAACGCATCCACATCACTGGTTAACCGGGTGATGAGACGACCAACCGGGGTGCGATCGAAAAAGCGGGCCGCTAAGGAGGTGACATGCCCAAATAAATCGTTACGGATATCACTGGTGATTTGCTGCCCTACCTTCTGAATCAGGTAACTTTGAAAGCCATTGAGTGCCAGTTGGGAAGTGATTGTGATGGCTAATAAAACAGTCACCACGGTCAAACCTTGGGAGAGCGATCGCCCCTGCAAGAACCACAAGGTCGGTTCACCCCGGATCAAAGATATGGCTTGTCCAACTAAAATGGGCTGGATGGAACCTGCCACGGACAGAGGAACCAGCAGAGTCAGAGCAATGATGAGCAACCGCCTGTTCATCAGAGCGTAGGGAATAAGCAATTTTAACAATCGCCAGTCCGTTGGGCGGATTGTTCTTTGTGGCTGATCGGTTGAGGTAGATGCAGTCGTCATACAGGTAAAATGATTACTAGATCATTGGATGGAGGCGATCGCTCGAATTTTTTCGATCAGGTCACATAAACCGTTCTGATTCAGGCGATAGCTGAGGGGATGGGCGATTAGGCGAGCTGTACTTGCAAACAAGCATTCAATTTCAACCAGATTATTTTCCTTGAGGGTGCGGCCTGTCGCGACTAAATCCACGATCGCTTCTGACATGCCCGTAATCGGGCCAAGCTCAACCGAGCCATAGAGCGGTATAATCTCCACTGGTAAATCAATGCTTTGAAAATACTCCCGCGCACAGTTGACAAATTTAGAAGCAACACGACTGTGAATCGGCAACTCAAGGGCAGATTGATAGGAATTTTGCTTGACTGCGATTGACATGCGACATTTGCCAAATCCCAAATCCACTAAATGCGCGACTTGGGGTTGCTTCTCGCGCAAAATGTCATAGCCGACAATGCCAATTTGGGCTTGACCATATTCGACATAAACTGGCACATCATAATTTCTGACCAGCAGCGCCTTGGCGGTGTGGGCAGCATCCCAAATTTCTAACTGCCGATTGGAGGAATCTAGAAAAAGGCTAAAGTCAAGTCCAACCGATTGCAACAGTTGAATACTTTCTTCTAGCAAGCTACCTTTGGGTAGGGCGACAGTGATCATGGTTGAAATATTGTAACTCCAAAATCAAAATGGTATCATTTGAGACCAGTTTTATTGGTTGGGTTGCGCGTTACTCAGCCCAACAGTCCAGGAAGGTAGAGTTGATGCAGGACATCGCACCCACACTATCTATTCTCGCTTTAGCAGGGGTGATGAACATGACCCCAGTTTAGAAAATATGTCTTCTGCAAGACTCTGCAAGACATTGGACAAGATTAATATAGGGCTTGCATCAATTGTTTTCGATATTGCCGCGTCAGCGTATGCTCATCGCCCAGTAGCCCAAACAGGGTAATCATCGCTTTTCTGGCTTGATCGTTGCGATATTTGCGATCGCGCTGAATTACTTGCAGTAGTTGCTGTAAGGCAGTCGCATAATCTTCAGCCAGAGCCGCTCTTAATGCCGCAATGTATTGTTTATCCAGTTCAGTCTCAATTACAGGCTGAGCACACTCTTTGTGAAACTGAATCAGCCCTCGCAGGGCTTCCACTTGCGGGAAAAACTCGCGATCGGTTTCCGACACTTGATTCAACAGGTGTTCTGCTGATTCGATTTGCTGTTGGCTGATCCAATATCGAGCAGCTTCCAGAATTAAGCGGCGATCGCTGGGATGGTGTGTCAGGAGATCGTTGAATAGGCGATTGACTTCGTTGCGATCGCCCGCAATCTTTGCCACCTGGATAGCATCCAGCCCGATTTCCAGGCTAGATTTTAACCCTAATTCTGCTAAAAACTCACGCAATTTTGGTTCGGGCAACACCCCCACAAAACCTTCAAACACCTCACCTTGAGCCGCCACCCGGACATCTGGTACACCTTGTACCCCGTAAGCATTAGCCAAATCTGGATTTTGGTCAATATCTACTTTGGCCAGCACAAAATCATATTCTTGAGACAGTTTCTCCAGAATCGGCTTGAGTAACTGGCACGGGCCACACCAAGTCGCGTAGAAATCAATCAAAACAGGTTGTTGATAAGAACGCTGTACGACTTCCGTAATAAAACTGTTACTATCTACGACGATCGAAACTCCCATAAATTCCACCTCCCTCGCTTGATTGTAGAGCAAACTCAGAAAAGCTGAGGGCAGAGGGATAAATGGCTACTCCTTCTTACATCAGAATTATTGAAGATGATCGAATTCGCGATATCCAACATCAAAGCGATCGCCCTCAAGCCTAAGCAGAACCAGGGATCTCAGCCGCATAGCAGCTACCTCGATTCTTAATTTCTGATGTCATTGAGGCGATCGCCAGCTAACCCAATCATGTTTCCGGTAGTTTGTATTGAGCCACAATCCGTTTAGCGAATTCAGGGACGTGGGCCGCTAGTTTTTCAGGATAGTGCCGTTTGACATAGAGAAAATTGCGGGTGAAATGGGAATCAATAGAAAAACGGGCGTATTCCAGTCCTTTAGGGCCAATTTTTTCGATCACCACTCCCATCAGTTTGGCGGCCCACATCGGCAGAGTCACTCCTTGATCGTAGGCAGGAATGCTCTGTTGCACCGCAGCTTTGCGATCACCCTGAGACATCACGGGTTGGGTTTCCAGTTGATCCATGACTAAATCAAGCATGGTTTGACCGCGATCGTTTCGCACAACGATCCACTGCCAGCCAAACGGCGCACCCATGTAGCCCACTACCAAATCGGCTAAGGAGTTGACATAATCAAAACAACTCATACACGAGGGAGCAAACACGTCCTTAAGCTGATTGGTTTTTAGACCAAAGAAGGGCACGGTTTCCACAGAACCATCACTGTGTTTGAAATGCACGCGAAAATCCTGCATGAATTCGTAATGCACCACGGTTTCAGGAGAACGGCTAGTCGTTTCCAGAAATTTTTGTAATCCAGCGCGGGTGACATTATCGACACAGGGAGTGCCCAAGACATAGAGCTTTTCTAATCCCAGTTGTTGTTCTACCGCCCTGAGGGCCTGGATCTGACAGCCCACCCCAATCACCAACAGCCGTTTCATGCCCGATCGCTCCACCTGTTCCAAGACATTTAGATTGGGTGAGAGGGTGGGTTTATTGACTCGTGCTGCCAGAATTTCCTCAGGAGTTCGAGCGATTACGGGTTGGGGTTGAAAGCGATCGCTCTCAGAATTCTGCACACAGACCACCCCTTCGACTAAGCCCTGATTTAACATCTCAATGGCGATCGTGCTGACAATGCCCGTCCACTGAGCACCCGCGATCGGCTCTTGCTTACGAGCAGCCATCATTGATTGATGCACCCCAAAATACCAATCGTCAGAAGTATCGAGGTGGCGCGATCGTCCGTGGGTCTGTTCTTCCAGTTGAGAAATTTGTTGATTGAGAAAAGCGCAGGCTTCCTTAACGTAATGAATGTAATAGGTATCACACAGTCCACATTCGCTACAAAGCGCCTTAGCCGGACGACGGCTACTAGATTTTAATGCTTTTGCCTTTTGATGCGGTTGAGCAGAGATCATAAAACTTGAGTTCTTAAAAGCAGAGAAAAAGCCCCATCTTTTAGGATAAGGGTTTATGGAAATAGCACTGCAATATCGCCTCGTAATTTCCAATCAACCCTCAGGCTGCTCTGGAGTGGGATAAGTAATGAAAGAGTCTAAAGGGGAAACTTGAGGATCTGGCGCGATCGCAGGTGTCATCGGTGAGGGCGAGGTCGGTGTTGCAGGATGCTGATAGGATGGACGGTGGCTGCCTGAACTTGACCCCAATCCCTCTAGCAAGAAGGCGACCAGATGTATCCCACTGCCAACCGCAAAGGCTGCGATCGCCAGACCCAGCACCTTGGAGGATTGAGATAAGGTTGCAGACCATCGGAGCCATGGAGTCCAATTGCCAATTAACCGCCGCCGCAAATTAACTGTCTGAGGAGATGCGGACGGTAGCCGTCTGGCTGGATGCAGGCGAACAGTGTTTTCCCAGAGGATAAACGTGGTGCCAGCAAAGCGGGCCAGAATGCGGACAAACTGAATTAACTCGGAATTGAGTTTATAGAGCCGATGGCAAATGAAGCGAACCAGTGACTGGCGCTCTGGTAAGCGCTGAAACTCGACGAGAATCAGTAATCGACCTGGACGATCTTGAGCTACTTGAGCACTGACTCCTTGAGGTGAGAGATAAGTATTGAGCCAGCACGCGATCGCCTCAAAATTGCCTTCTCTGGCAAGTTCAACAATAGAAGGTTGAGAGAGGGTTTCCAGGTTAGTTGTAGGGATACTAAACATAGGATCAGTTTAATCTAAAGAATTTGCAATCTTGGCTCATTTCTGGAGAGCAACCCTCAAGTAGCCGATGATAGCATCTCTGCGATCGAGTGCAATGCCTGTTACAGCAATCCTGAATGATTTGTGAACATGAGTCCGCTAGCCCCGTTTCTCCGGTGCGTCGCCCTGACAAAACGGGGATTTAGAGGATTTTTCGCGCTCCCCAGAATCCTCCAAAGCCCATCTGTCGAATTTACATTTCTTGAGATGAGGTTGTGAGAGGGAAGCGATTGTTTAACATTGCTGAACCATCTCTAAGTTTTACAAAGAGTTGATGCAGAATATTGCCGCCCCAGCCCAGTTCCAGGGAAACCCCCTACGCTTAGAGAGGCAATACCCGGTTAGTCTCTCGTCCAGTCTGTAAGCTGCCAATAAATTACTGATAAGCTGCCAAGTGTTGTCCTTGGGTTAGAACCAGGGGGTTAGAGCCAGGTAGTTGGCAGGATTGTAAGTCAGATGTTTTAGAAAGAGCGTGATGGGTTGGTTGTAAGTGTCTGTTAGTTGTGAGTATCCGTTAAAAGAAGCTTAAAAACTGAGTTGATTTCCCCAAGTTGTGTTGAGTTAGTTTACGTAGTGCTATCACTGTTCATCACGGGTCAATCAACTGGATGTTCAAACTACACATCTTTAACAAATTTTGATTAATAAACTTCGCTGGTTTTCTCAGTCAAAGGTTAGTAGCGATCGCACTCTCATGGGATCGTTTGAGTTGGCTGATTTTGATCTGTTTTAGTTCCTCTTTAGCTCCTCCGTTTTTGGAAGAAATTCATGGACTCACCTCAATCAATTTCATTGCCCTCAATTTCTGAGGAAGCCACAACTGCATCTTCTAGTTCTGTCAGTTCCTTGTTACCCGTGGCGATCGCTCTGCAATCTCAGGGCGCAATGCATCACCAGACCAGCGATCCCCTGAAGGTAGCGATGGGTGTTTATGTGACGGTGCATGGTCATTTCTATCAGCCGCCGCGCGAAAATCCCTATTTGAATGCGATCGAGCGTCAGCCCAGTGCCTCCCCATTTCACGATTGGAACGAGCGAATTCACTACGAGTGCTACCGTCCCAATGCCTTTGCTCGGGTGCTGAATGATCGGGGTGAAGTCATGGGGATCGTGAATAACTACGAGTTGCTTAGCTTTAATGTGGGTCCAACCTTGATGAGTTGGTTGGAGCAGTACGACCTAGAAACCTATCAGCGCATCCTGGAGGCCGATCGCCTCAGTTGTGAACGACTGAATGGTCATGGGAATGCGATCGCCCAGGTGTATAACCACATCATTTTGCCGCTAGCCAACGAACGAGATAAATACACCCAGATTCGCTGGGGCAAAGAGGACTTTCGTTCTCGCTTTGGCCGTGATCCCGAAGGCATGTGGCTGGCAGAAACGGCGGTGGATTACGCTACTTTAACCGCTTTAGTGGATGAAGGAATTCGCTTCATTATCCTGGCTCCTTCCCAGGCAGAACGGTGTCGCCCCATCCCCACGCCCGAACATCCCAATCCCCAATGGATTGAAGTTGGTGGTAGCCAGATTGATCCCATTCGCCCCTATCGTTGTTTTCTACCCGATCGGCAGGGCGATCGCAATTACATCGATATCTTTTTCTATGACGGCCCAATCTCACGGGATATGGGCTTCAACGATGTGATGAACAGTTCCCAGCATTTTGCCCGCCGCATTGCTCAGGCCGTGCGCGGGGATCATCGGCCCTCTCAACTGATTTCGGTGGCAACAGACGGTGAGACGTTTGGACATCACAAAGGGGGCGCAGAAAAGGCATTGGCGTATGCGCTATTCGTTGAATTCCCCAGTCGGGGGTGGACGGTCACTAACTTTGCCCATTACTTGAGTCTCCATACTCCTACCTGGGAAGTGCAATTGAAGCCTGTCACGGCTTGGAGTTGTTCGCATGGAGTCGATCGCTGGCAAGAAAATTGCGGCTGTGGGGGTGGGGGCGGTTGGCACCAGAAATGGCGGCGACCCCTGCGCGACAGTCTGGATTGGTTGCGGGATCAGTTGATTCAAGTCTATGAACAAGTTGGCAAAACCCTGTTTCTTGATCCCTGGTTAGCCCGCGATGAATATGTGCGCGTGATGCGCGATCGCAGTGTCGCCCATATCCATCGGTTTTTAGCACGACACCAGTCCCACAAACTTAATCCTGCTGAAAAAGTGGATGCTCTGCGGTTACTGGAAATGCAACGCCATGCGTTATTGATGTACACCAGTTGCGGTTGGTTTTTTGATGAACTGTCTCGTCCCGAAGGAACACAGGTGTTACGCTATGCCGCACGGGCGATCGAGCTTGCAGGGGAAACCGCAGGAATCGAATTAGAACGCGAGTTCATTAAGCAATTGGCTCAAGCTCCTAGTAATGTCGATCTCTTTTCAGATGGAGCAGAGGTCTATCGTCAGCTAGTTCAACCCGCGCAGATCAGCCTCAATCAAGTGGCAGCCCACTATGCCATCAGTTCTCTGTTTACCACCTATGCCCAAGAGCAGCGGGTCTATTGCTACACGGCATATCAACAGGATTACCAATTGCAACGCATTGGCTGCCTCACCCTAGCGGTCGGACAGGTTCACTTGATCTCCGAAATCACTCGCGAAAATGCCAATCTGGTGTTCGCAGTGTTGCATCTGGGCGGCTGGGATTTCCACTGCTGCATTCAGCCGTTTACTGGTCGGCGAGTCTATGCTCAGATCAAAGAATCCTTGTTTGAGTCTTTGAAGCTGGCCAGCGCAGCCCAAACCATTTTGCAAATGGGTCGCATCTTTGGGGATCAATCTCACAGCCTGCAAACTCTGTTTGCTGAAGAACGACATCGCATCATGCACCTGCTCAGCCAGGAAACCTTAACCCGCTTGGATCAACTCTATACCCAGGTCTATCGAGATAATTACGGAATTCTCATGGCCTTTCATCGCGATGCCCTGGATGTCCCTCAAGAGTTACAAGTGGCTGCTGATATTGCCATCAGCCATCGCGTCATGACTTCACTGCAAGCATTGGAGCGGGAAACCAGCAATTATCCGTTTAGCAGTCCAACCGTTTGTTTAGGACATTTGGCAAAACTGGAGGCGATCGCCACCGAATCTAACACAATGCGCTGTCACCTCAAACTCCCCCCGGCCAAACGCATCCTGGAACAGATGATTCTGCGATCGCTCTGGCATCTGTTGCATGATTTCAATCCGGCCACGGCTGGAGCAGACATGCAATTTTTGGAGCGGTTGATTCATCTGGGTGGGTTGTTGAAGCTGGACTTAGCGCTCGATCGCGCCCAAGAACTCTACTTCAAAACCTTGCTGACCAAAATTCTCCCCCGTCTGGCTGCTTTTCAAGAGGAGATGACTTGTCCTGTTGCCTTAGATGGAGTAAATATTCCCTCTGAGTTGAAGTGGGATCTGACTCATATTCAGCAACTCCTAAGATTGGGACAACAACTTTGTGTAGATGTCAGTCCTTGGTTGGAATAAGTTTCAGCTTTAATTTCTCATACCATTTTGGGTGATATGTGCATGATTTCAATTGCCAGAACGGTTAGCTGGTCAAGCATTCTGCAATCCAAAATCGGAAATCTATAATCCAAAATGGTATCACAACCTTTTAAGGGCGACACAGCAAAATTTCTTTGATGAGTCAGAAATGAGTAAGGCCATAGAGTTTGTTTCTGGCTTCACTCAACTCTAGTAGAAAGTTTTAGATAAAGACTCTATGAAGGTAATGTAAACACCTGGAAGTTTGCACTCTAAAATCGAGGTTCTGGGGAAAGTTAAGTTCAAGCGACATCAAATTTTGTGAGTACTTTTCCCATGTATAAGAAGGTTCATGCTGCTGAAGTTTTTTTGTCATTTTTACCTGTAGTTTTGATTCTTGTAAGCTGCCAGAAAAAGCCTGAAGTTCAAATTTTAGAGCTTCCGAATCAACCTGTTCGACCACCTTATCTCGGTTACTGTGACTGCCCTTATGACTACGACCGTGTAGGTAATCAATGTGGTGACAGGTCAGCTTATGTAAAGACTGGTGGAAGGTCTCCTGACTGTTATACTTCTAGATATGTAACTGTTCCTATTGCAGAAAAGCCGGAATCTTCTGGGTTTCCTCGGTGGTTAATTCTAAGTCTTCTGCTGTCTACCATCAGTGGGATTTGTCAGTGGTATGAACAAAACTCTAAGAACGATACCTCAGATTAATTAAACATGTTGCAGTAATTCCGTATAAGTTATGAGAGGTGATTGGCTAGAATTACTTCACCTTTTCACCTTTCACCTATTGCATTAGCCCTCCTTATCTTAAGAATAGAGCAGGGTTGCTTCACTCATCCAGAGGAAAATCCCTGCGTGAGGAATTGCCAAGCCCACTGGAGTTGATTGGCCATGAATCGTTGTGCCTGAGGCACGGTGCGACAGCCCAAAGCGCAGACAATCGACATTACAAAACAGTGCAGGCCCAAATCAACGCCGCATTGCCCCTGGCATGAGTGACATCCTCATTGAAGGTGACATCTCTTACCCAGTGCAACTGGTTCTCAATCCCTTAATGTTGCCGAATGTGCGTTTGAAACTTTAGGAATTAACCTGATTCTGGCTCTATTTAATATGATTCCAGGCTTGCCTCTGGATGGGGGACAGGTATTGAAGGCCGCTGTCTGGGAAGTTACTGGCAGTCGGTTAAAGGGCATCCGTTATGCCGCCAGAGCCGGACAAATTCTCGGGTGGCTAGCGATCGCCCTCAGTGTTTTCCTGTATGTTGCTTCTGGGTTAGAACGGTTAGATCTGTTGTGGTTGGGTTTAATTGGTTGGTTCGTCGCTCGTAGCGCAACGGCATATTATCGACTCTCTGAAGTACAAGAAGCTCTTTTGTCTTTGAAGGCTGCTGATGCTATCAATTACAACTTTCGCTTAGTTGATGCCAACTTGACGGTGGCACAATTCGCAGATAGGTATTTAGCTTCAGAAACCGCTCATCCTGTCTTTTATGCAAGAGTCAACGATTAGCCTTACGGACAAATATCGTTAGAGGCCATGCAATTTTTGGAGCGGTTGATTCACCTGGGTGGGTTGTTGAAGCTGGACTTAGCGCTCGATCGCGCCCAAGAACTCTACTTCAAAACCTTGCTGACCAAAATTCTCCCCCGTCTGGCTGCTTTTCAAGAGGAGATGACCTGTCCTGTTGCCTTAGATGGAGTAAATATTCCCTCTGAGTTGAAGTGGGATCTGACTCATATTCAGCAACTCCTAAGATTGGGACAACAACTTTGTGTAGATGTCAGTCCTTGGTTGGAATAAGTTCCAGCTTTAATTTCTAACCCACATTCCGCCCTTTAACTGTCACTCCAAACTATTAAGCCTCAAATCTAGTCATAGCAGGAGTTTTAAGATATTTGCTCAAATGCACTACTACCCTGTTATTCGCAATAAGTCGATCTAGTTGAAAATGGATCAGGGTACGATCGCCGTAAGCTTGATTGCTTCGTCGTTAATTCTCAATGTGCCAGTTGGAAGTGCGGAATGTAGGTTCTAACAACATTGTAAGGCGACACAGCAAAATTTCTTTGATGAGTCAGAAATAAGTAAAACCATAGAGTCTGGCTGGAGTGCATCCCAGTTTTGCGAGCGGCGGGGGCTGCGCCCCCGCCGCTCGCAAAACTGGGTTTAGAAAATTACAAAAGTGGGATGCACTCGTCTGGCTGCCTGACAGGAGTGGGTGAAAGCCAATAGATACGTGAGTGCCTTACTGTGTAGCGGAGATGAACCTAGCGGCATGGGAGCCGTATGTGCCGTGTCGAGTCACGAAAGCGCAATAGGAATGTGAATTTCCAAGGAACGAATAGAAAAAGCAAAGACATCAGGGAAACACACTTTAACAAAGTACTGAGCTGCGGCTACGATTAGATCTCGACTGTAGTGGGTGGAACGTAGCCGAAACCCGCAGCATGAAACTCTGTTTTCACACAAATTGCTAAGCCCGATCGCCCTTCTCTGTGCTCTCCGTGTCTCTGTGTGCCAAATTCCCAAACTCCCCCAATCGCTCAATCAACCCAATCTTCTTAACACGTTCTCCAAATTGATTAACGGCTTTTGAAAAAGGTGTAAGCTTCCTGTGCGGTTTTAAAGCGGTTGTCTAAATCGGGTTCAATCATTTGTTGCAACCACTCTTTGAACGCAGGACTGAGTGAGTTCAATTGCTCGATTTGGTCTAGCTGAAACCGCAGACCATGCTGAGGTAAATAGCCCGGTTCTAAGCCCGTCATGCCAGCCAGTAGAGTTACCCCCAGGCTGTAGAGGTCAGAAGCTCGCACGGCTCGTCTGCCCATTTGTTCGGGGGGCATGTAGCCATTGGTGCCAACCAGCATAAAACTCGTGATCTCAGCCGGATTGAAGGTTTTGACCGAGCCAAAATCGACGAGATAAACTTCTGTTGTGAGCAAGTTTGAGTTAGAGAAAAGTAAGTTACTCGGTTTGATATCGCGATGAACGACTGGAGGATTGTGGTCGTGCATGTAGGCTAGGATGGGCAGCGTAGTTTGAGCAATGTGTTGAGCTTCCTGTTCGGTCAGGGTTTTCCCCTGCTTTAGCCACGTCTCCAGGGAGATGCCATTCATGTAGCTTTGAATTAAAGCCAGTGCTTTGCCATCGAAAGCCAAGTCAATCTCGAAATAACCCAGGTATTTGGGTGTCCCTGGATGGTCAAGGGATTGTAGGATATTGACCTCTCGTGTAAAGAGTTTAATCTCGTCTCGATGAATGGTATCGTCAATAAACAGAAGTTTAAGGATGACTAAAGTGTCGGTTGTCAAATCGCGAGCGAGGAGAGTCCACCGTCCTGCTTTCTTACCGAGTTGCTGTTCGACTTGATAGCGATCGCCTAAAATTTGTCCTGGCATACGCACATCCCGAAAAACTGAGTTCTAGGAATTTACCTTAATCGTTCGTACTTCCTGATGTGGCAGATCAAAATGAAGGATCAAAAATCTTATTGTTAACTATACAAACTTGCTTAAATTACCAGACCAGACTCTAAGCTAAATCTATCCACAGAGTTGAATTTACTTTGATCTCAATCTATCCTGCTCTTTTTAGTCTTCGAGTTTACTGTAATGTTATTTTCCCACAGCAATTCAGTTCGTGAGCAACAGCATCCCTTCATTCAAACCCTGGCTAACTTGATTGAAGCCGTTTGGCAACGCTATCTCGACCTCTCTCCCTACAGCCTGCCTGAAGACCTGGGATATGTTGAGGGCAGATTGGAGGGTGAAAAGTTGGTCATCGAAAATCACTGTTATCAAACTCCCCAGTTTCGCAAGCTACATCTGGAGTTAGCAAAAGTCGGCACAACCCTGGATATTTTGCACTGTGTCATGTTCTCGCGCCCAGAGTATGCCTTGCCGATGTTTGGCGCTGATTTAGTGGGAGGACGGGGTCAGATCAGTCTGGCGGTCGCTGATTTGTCCCCTGTTAGCCAGCAGCATCGTCTGCCTGAAAGCTATCAAAGCGCTTTGCAAAGCCTACCCCCAGCAGATTTTTCCCAGGTGCGGCATTCTCCAGACTGGGGCGATATTTTTTCGGAGTTTTGTATCCTGATCCGCCCCAGCAGTGCAGCAGAAGAAACCCAGTTCATGGAGCGGGTGCAAGCTTTTCTGGAGATCCATTGTGAGCTGGCGATCGCCACGCCTCCTACCCCTGAACGCAGCGCTGAGATCCTGGCACGGCAGCAATACTACTGTCTCAAGCAGCAAGAAAACGACAAAACCCGACGGGTGTTAGAAAAAGCCTTTGGCACAGACTGGGCCGAACGTTACATGACAACTGTACTGTTTGATGTACCTGCTTCGGCATGAAGCGCTCAATCGTTCTATGCCTGCGATTGGAGAAGATTGTCTGAATTGAGTGAGGCGATCGCCACTTCCACAATCTTCTCTCCCTTGGCTAATTTGAGAATGCGATCGCCCGAATTATCTTTGCCCCAAACTGCGATATTTTCAATCGGTAGGCGAGTGCTGCGCTCGGTATTAGTCAATAGGATAATTTCGGTTTCTGCATGAGCCGGACAGATGGCCATCAACGAATCTGTTTTGCTAGCAAACGGGAATGCCTGTAACCCCAACTCACCTCGATTTGCCAGTCTTAAAATTTGGGCAGGCATGCGTTTGGCATAACCCAATGTCGAAATGGATACAAAGTAATCTTCAGGTTGGACAGCAACACAGCCAACAATTTTTTCTTGTTTGCCCAAGCGTAGACCAGGCTGACCTTGAGCGGTGCGGCTGGCGATTGGAACCTGTTCATCATTGATTTCAAAGCGCAACATGCGGCCCCCAGAGGTTGCCAGGATGACTTGTTCGTCAGTTTGAACCAGAATAACACTCACCAACTCATCCTCCTCTCGCAGGCGAATTGCCATTAGCCCTCGCCCTGTTAAATTTTGAAATTCGGTCAATGGCAAGCGTTTGATCCGTCCCAGATGCGTCACCATCAGTAAATCCTGCTGGACAGTCTGGTCATTTAGAATAAACTGAGCCGCGATCGGTTCTGGATCGGCTTGAGCAGATTGGGGTAGCAGACTGACCAGTGGAGTTCCTTTCGATTGCCCTTTGGTTTGAGCAATCTCTGCCACCGGAAACGCATAGGCTTTGCCACTGCGGGTTAGAACTAAAACTTCCTGTTTGGTGGTCGCGGCTTCGGTTTGCATGGCTACATCTTCGCCTTCCACCAGGGTTCCTATAGGTTGCAACTCCTGCTGTTTCGCCAGTTGTCGTTGATAGAGTTTGGGTGTAGAACGGCGCACATAGCCGCGCTGGGTGAATTCTAAAATCACCTCTTCTTCGGCTTGAGACGCTTCGGCGATCGCCTCTGCCAGCGCAGCCGACTCTTCTGCCCGTTGTGCCTCGGTTTGAATTCGTGTCCGCCGACCATCAGCGAACTTCCGTTTCAGCGTCCTCAATTCCTTTTTGAGCGCCTTTAAGAACTCGCGACGGTTACTTAGCAGCAGTTGCAACTCGTTCATGCGGCGAGTCAAATTGTCAAATTCGTCCTGGAGATTTTGCCGCTCCAATCCAGTTAAGCGACGCAGAGGCATGGCTAGAATGGCATTGGACTGGCGATCGCTAAAGCCAAACTGGTCTTGCATAGTCAATTTGGCGCTGCTGCCATCAGCAGCATGCCGCAGAATGTCAATAATCTCATCCAAATTTTCCAGGGCAAACAACAAGCCTTCCAGGATATGAAGTTGGGCCTCTGCCTTATCCAATTCGTAACGATACTGGCGGGTTAGGGTTTGTTCTCGAAAGCTGAGAAACTGCTGCAATAATTCCCGCAGAGCCAGCTGCCGGGGTTGATTCTCTGCCAGAGCCAAAAGAATCGCCCCGAAATTAATTTGTAACGGGGTTAGCTTATATAACTGATTCAGCACCCACTGGGGATTGACTTCCCGCTTCAGTTCAATCACGACTCTCATGCCATCGCGATCGCTCTCGTCTCGAATATCCAGAATGCCTTCGATCTTGTTATTGTTAACCAGGTCGGCAATTTTCTCGATCCAGGCGGCTTTATTCACCTGGTAGGGCAACTCAGTGACGATGATGGCAGGGCGACGATGCCGTCCCCGTCCGGGTTGAATTTCTTCAAACTGGGCTATCCCCCGCAACGGGATACTACCCCGTCCGGTGGTGTAGGCTTCTCGCACGCCTTCGATGCTGACAATTTCGCCCCCCGTAGGGAAATCTGGGCCGGGAATCAGGGCAAACAGTTGGGCATCGGGTAAGTCTGGTTGATCGATTAAGGCAATTAGCCCATCAATGACCTCACTCAGATTATGAGGTGGAATGTTGGTTGCCATACCCACCGCAATTCCCGATGAGCCATTGAGCAATAAGATTGGCAGTTGAGCAGGCAGAACGACGGGTTCCTGCTGAGAATTGTCAAAGTTGCCAATGAAATCTACCGTGGCCTCGCCGATTTCTGTCAGCAGAGCCTCATTGCTGATGGGAGCCAAACGAGTTTCGGTGTATCGCATGGCAGCAGGTGGATCGTCATCCACGGAGCCAAAGTTGCCATGTCCTGCCAACAGGGGATAGCGACTGGAAAAATCCTGCACCATCCGCACTAGAGCATCGTAGACTGCCTGATCTCCGTGAGGATGATATTTCCCCAGGACATCTCCCACCACACGGGCACATTTGCGGAAGGGGCGATCGGGAGTCAAGCCCAACTCATGCATGGCATATAAGATGCGACGATGCACTGGTTTTAAGCCATCTCGCACATCGGGTAAGGCACGCCCCACGATCACACTCATGGCATATTCAAGATAGGATTGCTGCACCTCGGTATGCAGGGCAGTTGCAATCACTTGTCCAGCAGAAAGGTTTAGTTGTTTAGCCATGAGCCTTTAGTCCTTGTGACATTGGAATCACTGTCTGGTGATTATTCTGAAAAGAGGAAGACATCCGATTATGATGAGGCAGTTACAATGGGCGGTTATGATGGGGGATGGTGACTGAAAGGGCTTTTTCCAGCCATTCACGGTAATTTCACAGTAGTATCAAACCGCAACATCTGAAAATGCTTCATCCTAAAATGAACCAGGTAAGGAAAGCGCTATGAAAACCGTTTTAATCGTGGAGGATGACCTCATCAATGCTCGTGTATTCTCCAAAATTCTGACTAAGCGAGGTGGGTTAGAAGTTAAACATACCGAAAATGTGGATGAAGTAATGCAAATTGCTCAAGCCAGGGAAGTGGATATTATCCTGATGGATGTTTCTTTATCTCATAGCATGTATCAAGGGAAGCCTGTTGATGGAATCAAAATTACTCAGATGTTAAAAGCTGATCCCAAAACTGCTAGCTTACCTGTTATTTTAGTCACAGCCCACGCGATGCAAGGCGATCGCGAGAACTTCTTGAAGCAGAGTGGAGCAGACGATTATATCTCCAAACCCGTAGTTGACCATCAGCAGTTCGTTGACCAAATTATGAAACTCCTCCAACAAGACTAATTCCATATATTAATACACCTGTATGCCCTGTTGAAGTTTTGTGGGAAGAGCAAACCGCAGAGGACCAAAGGACACAAGGAATAAAGGGCACAAAAATAAAGGGCAATCAATGGTGATGAAAGGAAGGCGATATGAACTGGTGGCACAAACTGACAAAGAATTCCCTGGCGCGATTTGGGGCCCTGATCTTATTGATTTTTTATCTAGGAGTCATATTCGCCGAGTTTGTCGCGCCCTATGATCCCTATTCGTCCCAGCCCGACGGCTCCCTGCTGCCACCCACCCAAATCTACTGGCGCAATCAACAAGGGGATTGGATAGGTCCCCACGTTTACCCAACAACTCAGGGGCCTGTAGATTTGGAAACGGGCGATCGCCTGATTCAGGTCGATCGTACCCAACCCTCTCCCATTCGTTTGTTTGTCCAGGGCACACCTTATCGCTTCCTGCAAATCAAGTTGCCCTTGCCGACGCAGTTTTCGCTAACCAACCCTGAGTTTCAGGAAATTGAGATTTTTCCTGGTTTTGAAAGCAATCTTCGGTTATTCGGTGCAGTTGGCCCAGGTCGCTTGAACTTGCTAGGGACCGATGAACAGGCGCGTGATCAGTTCAGTCGGTTGGTATATGGTGGTCGAATTAGTCTCAGCATCGGTTTGGTGGGAATTTTGATCTCGTTTCCCTTAGGCATGTTAATTGGTGGTATTTCTGGGTATTTTGGTGGGCTGGCCGATGGCATTTTGATGCGCTTTGTCGAAGTGCTCATGACGATTCCTAGCATCTATCTGCTCGTTGCTCTCGCAGCCGTCTTGCCTCCGGGGCTGACGAGTTCACAACGTTTTCTATTAATTGTGTTGATTACATCTTTTGTTAGCTGGGCAGGGTTGGCACGGGTGATTCGGGGACAGGTGCTATCGATTAAAGAACGCGAGTTCGTTCAAGCCGCTAAAGCAATGGGGGGAGGTTCACGCTACATTATCTTGCGCCATGTTCTGCCCCAAACTGCCACTTACATGAGCATTGCGGCGACTCTATCAATTCCCAGTTTCATCGTCGCTGAAGCCGTGCTGAGCTTAATTGGCCTGGGAATTCAACAGCCCGATCCGTCCTGGGGAAATATGCTTTCCTTGGCGACCAATGCCTCTATCCTGGTGTTGCAACCCTGGCTGGTCTGGTCTCCTGCCCTTTTGATCGTGCTCACAGTCTTGGCATTTAACCTTCTAGGTGATGGACTGCGGGATGCGCTTGATCCACGCAATCTACGGTAATTTATCGTGAGTTCGACGAGCGGTTTTTCGTTGGGGCGGGCTGCGCCCGCCCCAACGAAAAACCGCCATTTGAGGGCTGTGGTGCGTCGCGCCACAGCCCTCAAATGGCGATTAACGTAGTTTCTTGCCTGCTTCCTGGAGTAGGGTGGGTGCGTCGCACCCACCCTACTCCATTGGAGACTCACGTTATAAAGATTACTTGTCAGAAAAAGCTTCAAAAACGGGGCAGTAGCCATCTGGACTGACCTTGAAGCCAAACAAGGCAGATGCCTGATTCCAACACCGTTGACCCCGACAGTGGAGACAATTCTCACAACTCTCATCCTCCAACGGCGGCGGTATCTCTCCATTTTTTTTGAGCAGTTCCCGTTGGGTCAGTCCGCGTAGCACCAATTCTTCGCCCTGCCAGTGGGCTTCCACCAATCCGGTGTCAGCAAAATTTTGCCAGCGTGGATCACTGGCGATCGCCCCTGGTAAACTGACCAGCACATCGGTTTCCAGTTCGGCAATCTCGCCCGCATAGCGGGTTTCAGGTGCAGCGGGTTGCAGAAACGTTTCCCCAATCGGCAGTGCCACCAAAGTACCAGCAGCGGGACAGTGCAGGTGATAGCGGTTCTGTAGCTCCTCTAAACTGGTCAGATCAGCTAAATAGGTAGGAGAGCCGTGGACAAAGATGACGTGTTGGGGCCGCAGATTGTGAATTAGTTGGGTGGTGCCCAAACCGTCGCAATGATCACCCAGTAAGTAGGAATCAACGACAAGAGAGCCAGCTTGTAGTTGGGCTTGCAAGTAGGGAGAAGCCTCTAACTCTTGCTGAAATGTCGTTTCGATCGCTCCTGTGCGTCCCGGTTGTTGCGGCAGCAAAACTAACCAGGGTCCGGGATGGGGCAAACAGAACTGGCTGATTTCCTGATGCTTGTCGGTTAAGATGACGCAGGGCATCTGGCTGGAGAGGGCGCGATGGCGTTCCTCTGCTTCCGTCGGCAGGCGACGCACACGCGGCCGAATGCGCTCATCCCAAAACAGGGGTTGGTGGCGGGCAAAGTTTTGCACGGCACTGGGAAAGTGATGCAGCAGTTCCAAGTAAGCATCGCAACCTGCCGCGATCGCACTGTCTACCCAGATGTCGATATTCCGTCCGGTGAAATGATGGTGGCTCCGCAGCAACATTAGCAATTCCTGCCCTAAGCCCAATGTTGGAGTGGGCATCAGGATCGAATGGTGCTCTGCGATCGCTCGGTTGATGCGATCAGCAAGTTGATTTTCCTGTTGGCGGCGATGGGGATGACGAGCGGTGCCGTAGCTACCCTCGACGACTAGCACATCTGGTTTCAATCCGCGCAGTTCCTCTAGCGGTAGTCCTTCCACAAGGCGAGAACTGGAGAGCAAGTAATCCCCCGTGTAGAACAGGGTATAGGAGCGTTCAGCCGTTGTGTAGGTTAGCAGACAACTGGCAGCCCCAGGGAGATGACCAGCAGGAAATAATTCAGCACTTAAGCCATCGCGAAACTCAACGGGCGATCGCCACGGCAACGCATGACAAAAGGGACGAAAAGAAGATTTCTGATCCAGCCAGTTGAGCGGCAGCAGTTGGGCAGTGACTTCGCTGGCGTAGATGGGCATCTGTGGAAAAGCACGATGCAGTTCCAGTAACCCTCTGGCGTGATCTGGATGGGCATGACTACAAAGCACCAGATCGGCTGGCAGCGAATGAGCAGATGCGGCAATTAATGGGGATACATTTTCCAGCCCACAGTCCAGCAAGATGCGGTAGGAACCCATCCGAATCAGCAGACAAATTCCCTCATCTGCGTGTCCAACACTGTAGGGCAGACACTCCAACTCAATCACAGTGCAGAATTCTCCGCAAACACTAGAGCATCAGGCCCACTCTCGCTTGATTGCGATCGATCGCTTACCATAGCAGTCAAACCATCAGTAATGGTACTTGGTATTCGACGGTGGACTAAAGTTAGATATTGCTTGAGAGCAAACGGATCTGGATCTTCTAACGTTTGCCCATAAAATTTGCACATTTAGTGAGCAGACCCGTTGCCATGATAATTGTCAGTGTCATAAAAGCCGTTGCGAGTGCCAAAGAAAAGGCAAGCCAGCACAAAGACAGGGGTGAAGCACAGCAAAATTAACTTGACATCCATATTGATTTCTTTGATATTCCCTAACGAAGTTTGCAATCTTGATTTTGATAGAGTTTGGGACTACAACTGGCACAAGTTGTTTCGCAGATTGAGTAGAAAACTCACCTGAAACTGTTGCTTAAAGCGCAAGATAGAGTATCCTAAACGACTTTTTACCAAATTGTATCAAGTTGAATTCAGGATGAACAGCACTTGTTGATAGAAATTGATAGAAGCAGGGTTTGCTAGTTTGGGCAAGTTAGAAAATGCGAGTCCGACGAGCGGTTATCGAACTCACGTTTAGAGAGGAATCACAGAGACACAGAGGGGATTTGAGAGAGGATAGGCGCAGTCAGCTTAAAGGAAATGCGATGCCGTTAAAGAATGTATTTTGCTAACCAGACATCATAATCGCCTTGATGGGTGCTGCCATCTAAGGCACCAAAGGTTTGTCCGGCTAAATAAACATGGCTGGCCGATGTGGTGATGCCGTAGGCTTCGTCATCCTGGGCAGTGCCAATCAATTGCTGGAACAGTAAGGCTCCATCAGTGTTGTATTTGGACAGGAAGGCTTCTGATTTGGATTCTCCGGTGGCTGGATAAGTGTCTCCAGTAATGTAAATTTGGTCTAAAGGACTCACGGCAATGCCTTGAGCCTGATCGGATTGGGAGGTGCCAAATTGGTTAACCCATTGTGTCGCACCTGTGCTGCCTGATAACTTAGCAACAAAGGCATCAACTCCCCCAGCATTGGTGTTAGGGCTGGTCGTGCCAGAAACTAGGATTCCCGTAGTTTGGCCAACAATGTATGGATTGCCCAAACTATCGAGGGCAATTCCCCGGGCATAGCTTTCTCCTGTCCCAGCTAACTCGGTATACCAAAGTTCTTGACCACTGCTGTTGTATTTGGCGACGAAGGTATCTTCTCCAACCAGATATTCATCTAGTTTAGATAAATCGAAATCAGGGCTAGCCAAATTCGTTAAATCAGCCTGAGCATTCGTAATCCCCGTAACGTAGAGATTACCTGCACTATCGACTTCGATTCCAGTAATCGCGCCGCTCGTAGTGACATTGCTAATGTCACCTGTTAGAGTTTGCCCATTGCCAGCGCTATCGTACTTGGTGACAAAGGATTTGAAGCTAATACTGGGAAAAATAGAACCAGAAATCGCGACAGATACGCCCGCCATATAGGTTGTGTTGGTGGCATCGATCGCCATCCCAAAAGCAACATCAATTCCCCCAGAATCGTAGGTTTTGCTCCACAACAAGTTGCCATTGCTATCGTATTTCACCAGATAGGCATCACCTGAGCCAGAGGTAACGCTTAGTCCAGCGATCGCAGGAGCACTTCCATCAACAATGCCTGCTGCATAAACGTTTCCTAAACTATCTGTTTCTACTCCAGAGAAGCTATCTATTCTATCACTGCCTACTTGTCTGATCCATTGGAGAACACCGCTGCTGTCGTATTTGCTCAGTAAGGCATCGTCATCTCCCAGTGAAGTATTCCCTGGCAGCGCACCTGCCGTTAGTCCAACAACGTAGGCATTACCCAGCGTATCGATCGCCACATCATAGGCATAGTCGTTCGGCAAGCCACTTACTAAAGTAGAACCCAATTGTCTAATCCATGCGGCTGTCAGAGGAGTGGGAGTGGGAGTGGGAGTAGGGATAGGAGTGGGAGTGGGAGTAGGAGTAGGGATAGGAGTGGGAGTGGGAGTAGGAGTGGGAGTAGGGATAGGAGTGGGGATGGGAGTAGGAGTGGGTGAAGGCGGAACAGGAGTCGGGACAGGAACGGGAATCGGGGTGGGGGGAGTCAAAGTGGTGGCTGAGAGCGCCAGTTCGTAAGGAGAGATCTCGGTTCGGCTGTAGAGCCGCAGCAGGTATTCGCCTGCATTTAAGGTTAAATTCAGAATTTCGTCTCGATTGCCCTTGCCTTTTGATTGTCCGACCAGCGTTAGATGGCGCTTGATGTCTTTTCTCGTCAGGTCACTAAAGACAATTTTGCCAATCTTTTTCAAAACAGACTGCTTTTCACCTTTCAGGGCATAGAGTTGCACATCAATGTTTGCCCCTTTTTTGATGTCGGTGACGAGCATCTCGAAACTGCTGCGATCGCCCAACTTAAACCCATACAAATCATCCAAATCTTCGCCCCCCAGGGCATCTTTGAAGAATTGTGAGGCTTCACTCAAAGATACAGGTAGCGCACGTTTAATAAAATTTTTGGCGCGGTCTTTCATGAGAATTACCTTCCTGTGGGGCAAAGTGGAGCATGGAGCTTGAGGCATCAGGGCGATCGCAGCAGCAGGATGAACTCTGGCAACCATACAGAACTACCCACGATCATATGAGCCTGAGTTCAACCACGTATAACCATAGATGACTCTTTAATCAAGATTCACAGGAGCGTTCCGCAAATATAAAAATCAGCGCAATTGGTTTGAGATTTACGGCATTTGCAGCAGGGGCCGCTCCAAATGCTTCGCTCCTACTGGCTCACCACCATGCGTTGGGTGCGGAAGGTGACATTGACTCCCTCATTGCTCTGTTCTAGGACAAGCAGGGGCGTAGGTTTGGCCTTTTGATCCCAGTGCATGTAAACAATTCGACCTTGAATGGTCGGTTGCCAGGATTCATCTGCCCCCGCATGGCTCATATATTTCTCCATGCAGTCAATAATTTGCTGAACAGTGGCAGAGGACGATTGAGAGGGCAATTTGGCAATTTTGATCTGGATGCGGAAGAGGACGCGCTTCACCCCTTGGGGATCATTGGGTAGGTCGTAAACGACATCAAAGATTTCATCAACTTGTCTGGGTACACTGGCAATTCCTAGAGTACCTTCTTCAGCTTGATGGGGTCGCAACGCTACAGATAGCCGTTCTTTAACTCTAATCTTGATTTGATTTAAAATTGCAAAGTGAAACTGCTCCTCATCCATGCGTAATCGCAAATAGTCCAGATTAAATTCCCTCGAATGCACCAGATCCGGATTTTTCTCCATCTTCGCGATCGTATTCAATGCCATTTTAAGTTTTTTATTCAACTCGCGATTTTTATATTCCTCGAATCGCTTCAGTTTCATCAACTTGTCAACTTTCAACTTGAAATGAACGCCTAACCCAATCAGGGCAAGCAGCAACATTCCAGAAGTGGCCATCCAAATTTGATCAGCGGAGTCTTGAGTTGGCTTAGCTGGGATAGCAGCCAACCTTGGTTCGACAAGGATAATGTTGACTGACATAGTAGAGGGGCATTGGCGAAGGTCTATATCTATACTTCCATCAGGTCTTTAACAGATCCGAACAGATCATCCAGTTTGATGAATCTCCTGTTTATTTAGATCTGAGCAAAATCAAAAATTCCATAGATGACTTCCTGCCTGTGCGGGCTGAAAGCCTGCACTATGGCTTTCACTACAGTGGGAAAACCAGTTTCTACAGATAAGAAAACCAGAAATAAATAAATACTCTATGGAAACTTGAGCGTGCTAAATCAAATGGGGAGGGAATACCTAAAACCTGAAGATAGAATGCATTTTAGTTTTTTTGAAGATGGGTGACACCCTTCTCAAACAATTGCAAGATTTCTGTAATGTTTAGATACGTCAGGGGATTGGGATTTGATGGGGCTTCGACTACGCTCAGCCCCCGGACTACGCTCAGCCCCCGACTACGC
>Ga0224723_1000394_pt1 | contig 30278 bp, 22 predicted proteins | sample Balambano_FR2_Me_FD_161647 | JGI IMG/M metagenome (GOLD analysis project Ga0224723, IMG submission 161647) | Freshwater sediment microbial communities from Lake Towuti, South Sulawesi, Indonesia - Balambano_FR2_MetaG | ecosystem: Environmental > Aquatic > Freshwater > Lake > Sediment | place... | reverse complement strand
TAGGGGCTAGGAGCTAGGGGCTGGGGCAAAAAGTATTTACTCATCTCGCCTTCATCCTCTGCCGTGATATATCCTGGCTAATCAGTTTGTGTATACACAGCAGTCCTCCGCCCTCCGCCTTCCGTCTTCCCTCCCTCTCCATTCATCAACTTTGTAACAAAACAGTGAACGTTGTTTGACCTTTTTGACTTTCTGCTTCGAGTGTTCCTCCTAGCTGTTCAGTGAGTTTTTTAACTAGTGCCAGCCCCAACCCGGTGCCTCCCTGTTTCCAGTAGTCGGAATTGGGGACGCGGTAAAATTTTTCAAAAATGCGCGAGAGTTCGCCTATGGAAATTTCAGCGGTGTTGCTGACTGTAAATGCTGTTCCAGGAGCAGAGCTAGAACTGGTAGCACAATTTGCAGCGTGACTCACACGCAGCCAAATTTCACCACCCGACGGGGTATATTTGCAGGCGTTGTTGAGCAATTCTGCCAGGATGCGTTCCAGAATAGCGGGGTCTGAGATGATTGGAGGAAGGCTGGGTGGAATTTCGACCTGGAGGCGCTGTTGGCGATCGCCCGATCGCGTCAAAAACGGACTTACCACATTCGGTATCCAGTCCTGTAAAGCAATGGTTTTAGCCTCAACCGGGTAGTGTTCTGATTCTAGCCGCTGCAAGTCAAGCAGGTCGTTGATTAAATTTGCCTCTCTAGTGCATTCAGCTTGCAAAATGTCTAGATATTGCTGGCTGCGTTCTGGTGTGGCGGCGAGTTTGAGCAGGTGAATAGCCATTTTCATATTTGAGACAGGCGTGCGAAGCTCATGAGAAACCGTGTTTAAGAAATCATCTTTAAGCTGATGCAGTTGCTTTAATTCCTCAACCTGAGCTTGAGCAGCTCGAAACAGGCGAGACTGACGAATGGCGATCGCACATTGATTAGCCACCTGCTCGACGAGGTGCACCTCCAACTCAGTAAACATTTGCTCTTTGGGTTTAAACAACCACAAATTCCCAGAAACTTCTTGGTTGTTTAGAAGGGAGCAAGCCAGCGTAGCATAGGAGTTTTCTCCCACTCGAAGCGGATCGTAGGAGTTAAAGCAAAACTGGCTAGACAGCCCCCGCAAAAGCTGATGATGAATAGACGGATCGGGAGAGTCGGCGATCGCAAGTGTGGCTCCCTTACAGGCGGGCAAGGTCGTATATTCATAACAAATGGTGAAAGCAGTCTGGTTATCGTTGTATAACGCTACATCGCAGCATTCAACGGCTAACCCCTGCCCTAGTTCTTGCACTACAGTTTGCAGAATTTGCGCTTCATCCAGACTATCTCGAACTTTATCGGTAATACGCCTCAACATAGCTTCAAAGTGAAATGCTTGATGGAGTTGGTGGGTGTGTTCTTGCAGTTCAGCCGTTCGCTGCTCGACTCGTAGCTCTAACTGCTCGTTTGCCCTGGCTAGCGCGATGATAGAATCTTGCAACCGAGTTTCAATTTGGTTGTGGGCCCGTGCTAAGACGACCAGTTCATAGATGCCTTTTGCCTGAACGGGCTGACTCACTTTTTGCCAGGGCGGTCTTGAAGACATCGTTTGCTCTGCTAGCGATTTAGACGCTAGGCTCAAGTGCTGGATAGGTTGGGCAATCCATTGAGAGGTTAGCGCTGCCGCTATGGTTGCTACAACCAGAACCCCGAAACACAGCAGCATCGTAGAGCGGACGTTAGCAGCGATGTATGCCGCAAAATCTGACTCTGGCACGACTACCACGACCAGCCAGGAGAGTCCGTAGCGATCGCGAAAAGGAGTCACCTGAACGATCTGCCGCTCGCCCTTCACCATAAAATCAAGCTGCTGGCTATGTTCGATTACATCCAAACTGTCAAAGCGCTGAAGCAAGTGCTCTGCCGTTGTTTGGATAATTAAGTTTTTGCTATCAACCGCTGCAAGTCTTTGGCTGTCTTCAATCCGAGCAGCCGGAGCAGGTAGGGCAGTCTGCATTGAAGTTGAGCTGGCTACCAGATCTCCTGATTGCTCAATAATAAAGGTTTGCCCAGAACGGCCAACTTCTAACTCATCTAAAAAGCTAGAAAGTCTGGAAAGGGAAAGTGTAGCGTTGGTAACGCCCAAAAACTCCCCAGTTTCGCCATAAAGCGGACGAACGGCGCTGATTGCTAAATCTGAGGAGGAAAAGTAAGGATAAATTTCAGTCCAGGTCGGTTCTCCTGTCTGGATGGCGGCGAGGTACCAGGGACGCTCTCGCGGGTCAAAGGTGTCATCTGCTGCAATCAGGCGAGTGCGATCGCCCTGGTCATCGGTCGCGTAAGTGTGATAGCGATCGCCCGTTGACTCATCTCTAACCCGAATCACCAGCGTACCGTCTTCTAACCGATCAACTGAATGAATTTCGCCTTGTTCGTTGGCAAAGGCGACCGGGCGCAGATTAGGAAACAACTGCATCTGCTGCCAAAAGTGACGCTCCAGGCGGTCTGCATTTTGCAAGTCAATTTGTCCCAGTCGCACCGCATCGGCATTAATCTGAGTGATGATATGCGGCGTTTCCATTAAAACAGCAACCTGCTGTTGAATCCGCAAGGAAACCTCATCGGTGAGTTGAGTCGCCATTTGCTCAACCGCTCTCTGCCCACTTTTGAGAGAAAAATAGCAGGTCAGCCCAACGGCAAGCCCAACTTGCAGCGTAAAAGGCAATATCAGCGCAGTTTGGAGAGGAATTTTGCAGGAATTCCCCAGAATCGGAATGAGACGTTTCAGCAACACCAGCACGTATCCGTTTTCTGAATCAGAATTTCAACCAAGTTGAACCTGTCTTCTCACGGACAAGCCGCACTCTTGCCAAAGAAGCCAGATTGAATCCAGTTTTCAATCCTGGGGGCATGGGTATGGAAGCTCTAAGCCAGTCCTGGGACTAGCGGGTTGTGAGAGGCACAATAACCCAGTGGGGTGCGTCCCTCACAAGCCATTTAGGATAGCGGTAGAGGATGAGAACTTTGGGGGCTAAATCAACAGAGAAATTTTGGGTACACAGTATGCAGAAGATTCTAACTGGTAGACGATCAGTCTAGAACAACGGGACTTACGCAAGCAGAACGCAAAATCGAGCAAGGGCTATCTTAAACGAGGAATGTGTATCAGATTAGTCAACTGCCGAAGACAATGGGGGGATGGGCGCTGTAATATGATTCTGATTCTCAGAATGGTTTTGACTCAGCTAACCTGGAAAATTTTGATTTGGCGATGCGATCGCCAATGAACCCTTAAAACCCCCGATGTTCGTTGACAAAAATCTGACTCAATACATTGTTTTTGCGGACGATAGCATCATCAACGCGCTGCAAAAAATCAGCGACAACAAAGGCGGCATCATTTTCTCGATTACCGAAGCGGGCGTGTTAGAAGGGGTGATGACCGATGGCGACTTTCGCCGCTGGCTGGTGAAGCAAAGCAGCATCGACCTGAATCAGCCCGTCTCCAGAATTTCTAACAAGGCTTTTAAGTACGCCTTTGTGGATGAGCCACCAGAGAAAATTGAGTCTTATTTTTCTGAGGCGATCGCCTTCATTCCGCTGCTCGACTATCACCATCGCCTAGTTGCTATTGCCCGGATTCGTAATCTGACCGACGGCATTCAAATCGGCTCGTTTACGGTCAGTGCCGATGCTCCCGCGCTCGTTGTAGCTGAGATTGGCATTAACCACAACGGCAGTCTGGATATCGCGAAAAGGTTGGTAGATCAGGCGATCGCCGCTGGAGCTGACTGCGCCAAATTTCAAATGCGGCATTTGCCCAGTCTTTACCGCAATGCAGGCAACCACAACGATGTCAGTGAAGATTTAGGCTCTCAATACGTGCTGGATTTGCTGTCGCAGTTTCAGCTTAGCCCCGACGAAATGTTTGCCGCCTTCGACTACTGCAAACAGCAGGGGATTCTACCCCTCTGCACCGCCTGGGATCTGGAAAGTCTGCGGCTGCTCGAAGAATATGGCATGGCAGCTTACAAGGTAGCTTCGGCGGATTTGACCCACCACGATTTGCTGAAGGCGCTGGCGCAAACGGGTAAACCGCTGATTTGCTCAACCGGAATGTCTACTGAGGCAGAAATTATTGAATCGGTGGAGTTGCTGAAGCATTTGGGTGCAGCCTATGTGCTGTTGCACTGCAACTCGACCTACCCCGCACCATTTAAAGATGTGAACCTCAACTATTTGAGGCGACTGCGGGAGATTGGCAACTGTCCGGTGGGCTATTCGGGGCATGAGCGGGGGATTTATGTGGCGATCGCCGCCATTGCCAAAGGCGCAAAGCTAATCGAGAAACACATCACCCTGGACAAGTCGATGGAGGGCAACGACCATAAAGTCAGCCTGCTGCGCGAAGAATTTGAGCAGATGGTGCAGGGCATTCGCCAGGTCGAGCAGGCTTTGGGCACTGACTCCGAGCGCAAACCTAGCCAGGGTGAACTGATGAATCGCACAACGCTGGCTAAAAGCCTGGTGATCACCCGCGACATTCAACCGGGACAAACCATCACCAGCACGATGATTGCCGTGAAAAGTCCCGGACGCGGGCTTCAGCCCAACCGCAAAGCTGACCTGATTGGGCAACGGGCAAAGCGCTCGATGCAGGCGGGTGACTTTTTCTTTCCTAGCGACCTGGAGTGGGAGCATGTGCAGGCGCGGCACTACAAATTTAACCGTTCCTGGGGGGTGCCCGTCCGCTATCACGATTTCAAGGCGATTCTGGCCAAGTCCAATCCTGATTTCCTGGAATTTCACCTCAGCTACAAGGATATGGAGCAGGACATTCACCAGTACTTTGACCAGGAATGTGACCTAGGGCTGGTGGTTCACAGTCCTGACTTTTTTGCGGGCGATCACCTGTTGAATTTGTGCGATCGCAATGAGGAAAACCGACAGCGATCGGTGCGCGAGCTACAGCGGGTGGTTGACATTACGCGATCGCTCCAGTCTTTTTTCCGCAAAGCCGAGCGTCCGCAGATCGTCGCCAGTCTGGGCGGCTTCACCCAAGATGCGCCGCTTCATCCATCTGAGCGAAGCCAGCTTTATGACTTAGTTGCTAAAAGTTTATCTGAGCTAGATACCGCTGGGGTAGAAATTTTGCCCCAAACGCTGCCCCCTTTTCCCTGGTATTTTGGCGGTCAGCTTTACCTCAACCTGTTTGTAGACCCGCAGGATACAGCAGACTTTTGCCGTCAGTATGGCTATCGCCTCTGTTTGGACATTTCCCACTCTAAGCTGGCCTGTAACCACCGCAAAGGCTCCTTCAAGTCCTTCATTCACCAGGTTGGCCCCTACACTGCCCATTTGCACATTGCCGATGCAGCCGGAGTTGATGGCGAAGGTCTACAAATTGGCGAAGGCGATCTAGACTTTCTAGTACTGGCGGCTGATCTGGCTCAGGTTGCTCCCCAGGCTTCTTTCATTCCCGAAATTTGGCAGGGCCACAAAAATGACGGAGAGGGATTTTGGATTGCCCTGGAACGCCTGGAGCCGTTGATGCAGTAGTGGGGGAGGGAGAAGGGGAAGGGATGAGGGAGGAGTGTACTAAGATCTTGCACCGACGGCAGGAGGTGTTGCACTAGAGCCTTGAGATCAATCTCAGGCTTAAAGCTAAAACTCGTTGAAACGAGGTGGAATGAGCTTCTGTGTAGATGTTTCAGTCAGTTTCAACTGACTTAAGCGATTAGCCCGGAATTGATTCCAGGGCGGGGCACTGGGTAACAGACCAGCCTGGTGCAAGATCTCAGTTTATTTATCCAATCCTTACCGACCGTTCTAGCTAATCTTTGTACTGCCATAAACCTATGTCTAACGATGAACCTCAGTTGAATTCACCGCAATCTGATTCGCCGCAGCCCAACTCTTCTCAAGCACATTCCTCTCAGCCCAACCGATCGCCACTGTGGTCATCTGCCCCAGCAGTCAGGTTTGTCCGTAAGATGCCGAAATCGCTGTCCCTAACCCAGCAATTTTTGCTGATGGGGGGGGCGATCGCCCTAATCGCGCTGGTTGCTGCCCAGTTTGAGCTTGCGGATACAAAGACATTAACCACTGCTGTCTTCCTAGTGCTGCCAGTCGGAATCTTGCTGTGGCTGCGGTTGTTTATTGTGCGTCCAGTTCGTCTAATTCGCGGGCTGACAGACATCACGCAAGGTTCACTGCCTCAAAACTTGGCGATCGCCACTTCACAGGAATTTGCCAATCTGAGCGAATCAGTTAGCCGCACCGTCATCAGGCTGAATGCTCAGCAGCAAACGAATCAGCAGATTACGGCAAAGCTGCAAAATGAGCAGGCAACCCTCCAGCAGGTGCGGACATCGCTAAAAGAGGTGCGGCAGGAGCTAAAGGAACGCAATCAGGAGGTCAAAACACTCCACGATGAGCTAAGGCTAACCCGAATTCAGGCAATCGAACGGCAGGTGCAGCAGACCGAAGCTAAATATGCCAGTGTTCACCAGCCAACGGTTTTGTTTCTTGATGTCTCATCCCACATCTATAATCTGAGCTTTAACGGAGTGGTGGGGCTACTGGCAACCTGGAGCCTGCGGCTGATGGGGCAGTCCGTCACGTATCTGATTTGTCACAGTGGCTTTGAGAAATGCCTCCTGGGTGCCCGTCCAGATGACCTGTCTGCACCGATGCCTTGCGATACCTGCATCGCCAGCAATACATCCTGGTATCCGGCTCAACACAGCGTTGCGTTTCACCCACCCAAGTCAGGGTATGACGATTCGTTATCCAAATTCATGGCGATGACCACCGAGGAACTGATCGCCTATCGTCATAGCTCAATTAATCTGGGTGAACTGTGTGTCCCATCGGTGCGTTGGCGACTGCGCCGCTGGAATTTGGATCTGGACGCGGCTGGGCACGATATTTTGGCAGCTTATATTGTGTCGGCGATCGCCCTCGCCCAGCAACTTGAAACGATCTTTGCCGAGAGGAGGGTGCGATCGCTGCTTCTCTTCAACGGCACCTTCTTCCCCGAAGCCACTGCCAGAGCCGTTGCCCAATTGCACAACATTCCCGTTGTCACCTACGAAAGCGGCTTTTTGCCCCTCTCCGCCTTCTTTTCCCACACAGCCGCCACAGAATATTCAATCCAAATCCCTGCCCACTTCAAACTGAGCGACAAGGAAAACGCCCAACTCGATGAATATCTGGCTCAGCGCTTAAAAGGCAATTTCACAATGGCTGGAGTTCGCTTCTGGCCGGATATGCAAAGCATCAACCCAGAATTGCAGCAAAAAGCAGAGAGCCACCGACAGGTCGTGGTCGTCTTCACCAACGTCGTTTTCGACACCAGCCAGGTCTATGCCAATCGTGTATTTGAGAATATGTTTGACTGGCTAAAAGCAACCCTCACCCTCGCTGCCAAACACCCAGACACGCTGTTTATCGTTCGCGCTCATCCTGACGAATCTCGCCCAGACAAAGCAAGCCAGGAACCCGTTGGCGAATGGCTAGCCGCACAGGGGTTCGATACCCTAAAAAATCTCAGCTTCATCGCCCCTACCGAGTACGTTAGCTCCTACGAACTCATCGACCTCTCGCAGTTCTGCATCGTCTACAACTCTACAATCGGGCTGGAGGCAATCCTGCTCGGCAAACCCGTCATCACCGCCGGACAAACCCGCTACGACCAAGAAAATATCACCCACAAAGTCGCCAGCCCAGAAGCTTACCTCACTCTGGTGCAGCACTTTTTGCAGTCAGGCGCACCACCCGTTCCAGCAGAGTGGCAGCAGCGGGCGCGGCGGTTTATGTATTACTCGCTGTTTAAGGTATCGCTTGACCTGTCGCCCTTTACCAATCAGGCTTACCAGTATAACTACACGCTCAAACCGTTTGAAGCTGAAGCGCTGCATCCCGATCGCTCTATTGCAATGCGAATCATTTACAGCGGCATGATGAATGGCACCCCTTTTGCGCTTAGATAGTTACGGTTCGACCAATCGCACTGACCTGTTAACGATGACCTTTCCTTCCCAACCCAACTTCTCGACCCGAGTGCGAAACAAAATGAATCACTGGCAGCAGCAGTTGCGGGAAAAAGTTCGGTCAACTCAGCACAAACTGGCAAAACGCGGCATTGGGCTGTCCAGCAGCGATCGCAAACTTCTGGCTTTGAAAAACAAGTACATTGGACACCGTTCTTTCATCATCGGCAACGGTCCCAGCCTGCGGGAAACCGATCTCAGCAAGCTCAAAAACGAAATTACGATCGCCTCCAACGGCATCTTCCTGCTGTTTGACGAAATCAACTTTCGCCCCACCTTCTACACCGTCGAAGACCGCCTGGTGGCTGAAGACCGCGCCAGCGTCATTAACACCCTGACCGGAATGACGAAGATCTTCCCGCAGGATTTAGCGTATTGCTTGAAGGGCGATCGCCACACCCTTTACGTCAACTTCCTGCGCCAATATCGCAAATTTCCCCAATTCTCAGCCGAATTTGAGGAATACGTCTACTGGGGCGGCACCGTCACCTATCTTAGCCTCCAGCTTGCCTACTACCTGGGCATCCGCGAAGTGTATCTGGTCGGCGTAGACCACAGCTACAGACCCAAAGCCGAAGTAGACGAACAGCAAGGCAACGTCATCACCTCCCACTCCAACGACATCAACCACTTTCACCCCAACTACTTCGGCCCCGGTTACCGCTGGCACGATCCCAAAGTTGAAAGGATGGAGCAGGCTTACAAAGAAGCCAAAAGCTTCTACAAGGCAAACGGCGGCACCGTCTATAACGCCACGATTGGTGGACAATTAGAAGTTTTCCCTCGCGTTCGATACGAAGATATTGTTGGGAAGGTTGATGGGTAATGGTTTGTAGGGGGCGATCGCCTGCGAAGAATGCAGGTTTCTCAAAAAGAAAGCAGAATTTACGCCAGCAGAAAGCAGAATCGAGCGATCGCCACGCTAACGGCTCAGATCAGCAGCAAGTAACATCGAACGCAATCCCAGCCGCTCTCAACCGTCCGCCGCATTTGAACAAGAGATTCAGCCTCGTTACCAAGCTCCAGCTTGGTAACAGCGTTCTGGAAGCTCCAGCTTCCAGTGCCAGAAAGGAAGCCGGAGCTTCCTCAATTGCATTGCCAAGCCGGAGCTTGGCAACGAGTGTCGAACTGTGCAATATCACTGAGCAGCCGTGCAGAGTTAAAGACGGTTGTAAAGCTTTCATCAAGATGCTAGAACTACACCCCAAAAATTGAAGCAAAAGGAGGAATAACTTGTAGCGATTCCTGATTAAGTGCTGTCATGTTATTCAACCATCGATTTTTGCTTCGCCTGATCACCAATCTGGTCGTTTGTGCTTTAGCTTTATCCAGCATTGGTGTACTACTGTGGACGATTGACGAATTGATTGGGTGGGACATTCTTCCCGACCCTTTAGGAATCTATGTTCGGGCGTTAGTGATTGGTATCGCATGGGTGACTTTTACGCTGATCGTGATCCACATTTTGCTTAGCCTGACGCTATTTGCTGAAGCGAGTGCCAGCCGTGCCAAACTGCCCGACATCCAGGTTTCGCCCAAGTTAAAGCGTCAGCTAAACCGTCTGGTGCCCCTGACTGGAATGGCAGCCATTGTGCTGTTTGTTGGACTGCAAGCCGCAAACAGAGTTCGGGGAAATGTGGTGGAGCGACTTGCTCGCCAGGAAACTGAACAAAGGCAAAGAGAAGAATTTGAGAAGGCAAGCCTTGAGTTTGACCAAATTCAACAGGATCTCGATCAAGCACTACCTCAAGTCCTGGCATTGTTTACGCCCTCCTTATTGAACTCGATTCAAACCAATACCGTTTCGGCGGGTGAACTGCGACAACTGTTTCAGGCGGTAAAGGTTTCCTTTCCGCACAGTCCTTCTCTAGCGCTGCTGATTCCAGCCCAGCAGCCTTACCGCTATTACCGAGTTGATGCAGAGGCGATCGCCTACAGCAAAGAACGAGGATTTCTCCTACAGCCGCAGTACTACTTTGGTTTCCCCACGCAGCTAGAAACCGAAGCGGTAAACCAGCTTTTCGCCGAGCAAGCCGCCGCCCCAACGGATGCCCTCACCGGAGTTTTTATCCGCAACACCGTTCCCAGTTCTTGGGGAGTGTTGAGGCTGAACGGTCGGGCGATCGCCCTAATTCACCTGGAAGCTGCCTACAGTTGCCCTGAGCCGACCGAGTTTGTCAAAGACATTTGCACCCACGACGGCCCGACAGGACTGTACACCAATTAATTTAGAACTTTCCCGCCAGAGCCGGGACACACCGTTTGCCTCATTTCGCCTCGTTCCTAAGCTCCAGCTTGGTAACGGCGCACTGCAAGCTCTGGTTTCCAATACCAGAAGAGAACTCTAGACTACACGGCAATTAGACGTAACGATCGACACGGGGAAGCTAGAGCTTCCTCTGTTGCATTGCCAAGCCGGAGCTTGACAACGAGTGCAAGACACCCTTTTACACGGTTCCTCAAGCTTTCAGAATTTGCCCACGAGAGCCGGAATGCAACGCTCACACAACAGCGGATGTTCCTGCGATTCCCCTACGTGAATAGAATAGTTCCAGCAGCGATCGCACTTCACTCCCTCAGCATCTACTACACCCACACCCAGCGCATCCGACTGCGACTGATACTTTAGATCTGCCAGCGCTGCCGGACTGTCTAACAGTTCAACCTGGGAGGTGAGAAACAGATAGCGCAGTTCATCCACCCCGTTGCTGCTCAGACTGTCCGTTGGATTCATCGATTCCAGCGTTTGGCGCAGTTCCAAATCGGGCACATACAGCAGCACCTTCGCCTCCAGGGAAGAACCGATCGCCTTTTCTGCCCGCGCCTGCTCCAGAACTTTATTCACCTCAAACCGGATGCGCCGAAGCTGCTGCCAGGAAGCCGCCAGTTCAGGATTTTTCCACTCGTTCTCTAGCTTTACCCAGCCCGACTCAAATACCGATTCGTAGGGAGTTTTGTAGGGGAGAAACTGCCAGATGTCTTCCGCCATGTGCGAAAGAACGGGGGCGATCGCCCGCGCCAGGTTTGCGATCGCCACTGCCAACACGGTCTGACAACTGCGGCGACGGGGGGCATCTGCCGCACTGATGTACAGCCGATCTTTGGCAATGTCGAGATAGAAATTAGACAAATCCACCGTGCAGAAATTTTGTACCGTCTGGAAAAATCGGAAAAACTGGAAGCTCTCAAACGCCTCCGTCACTTCGGCAAACACCTCTGTCATCCGGTGCAGCATATAGCGATCTAGTTCTGGCAGTTGCGCGTAAGGAACAGCATCCTTTGCCGGATCAAAGTCGTGCAGGTTGCCCAGCAGGAATCGCGCCGTATTGCGGATTTTGCGGTACACATCCGACATTTGCTTGAGGATGTTTTTGCCCAGCGGCACGTCTGAGGAATAGTCCACCGATGACACCCACAGCCGCAGCACATCTGCCCCGTAGGGTGGGTCTGCCTTCTGGTTTTTGCCGCCTTCAATCACTACATTCGGATCGACAACATTGCCCAGCGACTTACTCATCTTTCTGCCCTGCTCATCCAGGACAAAGCCGTGCGTCAACACCGTTTTGTAAGGGGCGCAGCCATTCGTCGCCACACTCGTCAGCAGGCTGGACTGAAACCAGCCCCGATGCTGGTCTGAGCCTTCCAGGTACATCTCCACCGGATAGCGCAAGCCTTCCCGCTGCTTAGCCACCGCTGCCCAGGAGGAACCAGAGTCAAACCAGACATCCATCGTGTCCATGCCTTTGCGGTAGGTGCGGCCGTTGCTGCGGTACGGTTCGGGCAACAGTTCCTCAATCGGTAGCTCCCACCAGGCATCGGAGCCTTTTTCGGCAAAGATGGACTGAACGTAATTGATTGTGTCCTCGTTCAGCAACGGTTCACCCGTTTCCTCGTCATAAAACACCGGAATCGGCACCCCCCAACTGCGCTGACGGGAAATGCACCAGTCAGAACGGTCTGCCACCATTGCCGTAATCCGGTTCTCGCCCTGTTCGGGAATCCAGCGGACTTGGGCAATCGCCTTCAACGCCTCATCCCGGAAGCCTTCTACCGAAGCAAACCACTGCTCGGTTGCCCGGAAAATCGTCGGCTGCTTCGTGCGCCAGTCATAAGGATAGCGGTGAGCATAGGTTTCTTCCTTGAGCAGCGATTTTGCCTCCATCAGCGCCTCAATTACTGCCCCGTTCGCGTCCTTCAGTACGTTCAGCCCAGCAAACGGCCCTGCCTCTTTGGTAAAGTTACCTGCATCGTCAACGGGCGAGAGAATAGGCAACCCATACTGCTGACCAACCCGAAAGTCATCCTCACCGTGACCGGGAGCCGTATGCACCAGACCCGTTCCAGATTCGGTCGTGACATAATCACCGCCGATCACGATCAGGCTTTCCCGCTCAAATAGTGGATGACGATAGGTAGAAAACTCCAGCGCCTTTCCGGGCAATTCGGCTTTGACGGTGAGCGAGACATCTAATAGCTTAGACAGCCGCTCGACCAGTTCTTTGGCAACGATCAGGTAGCGGAAAAAGATGCCGGAGGATTTACCTGTTTCTGTGGCTTGTTGGGCGATCGCCCCCAAATCATCCGCGCTCACGTCCTTTTCGCTGACCTCAACCACCGCATAGGTCAACTCCGGATTCACCGCCACCGCCAAATTCGCCGGAATCGTCCAGGGAGTCGTCGTCCAGATTGCCACGCCCAGTTCCGCCAGATATGGCGAGAAAGCCTGAGCCGATTCCGCCAAATTCACCACTGGAAATGCCGCATAGATACTGCGCGAAGTGTGTCCCTCTGGATACTCTAACTCTGCCTCTGCCAGAGCCGTGCGCGAACTGGGACTCCAATGCACTGGCTTCAGCCCCCGATAGACGTAGCCTTTCAGCACCATCTGACCAAACACGCCAATTTGAGCCGCCTCATACTCCGGAGTCATCGTCAGATAGGGATGATCCCAGTCGCCCCAAACGCCATAGCGCATAAAGCTCTCACACTGCTGCCGCTGTTGCCCCAAAGCCCATTCTTTAGCACGATGGCGCAACTCAATTGGGGTCAGGTTTTGCCGCTCTTCGGGCTTCATCGCCTGAAGCACCTTTAACTCAATCGGCAGTCCGTGACAGTCCCAACCGGGGACGTAACGCACCTTTCTCCCCTTAAGCAACTGAAACTTGTTGATGATGTCTTTCAGCGTCTTGTTCATCGCATGACCAATGTGCAGCGCCCCGTTTGCGTAGGGCGGCCCGTCATGCAAAATAAATGGCTCCCCCGGATTGGTTTGAGAAAGCTTCTCGTAAATCTGATGGTCTGCCCAAAATTTTTGCAGTTCTGGCTCTCGTTTGACAGCATTAGCCCGCATATCAAACTGGGTTTTAGGCAGGTTAACGGTATCTTTATAGCTTCCTGGTTCTGTCACGATCGCTGGGGGATAGATTGGGGGAATAACTAAAACTCGAACTGTATAAAGATCCAAAGCACGAGTCATCGAACCATTATGAGCCAGAAGCCCCTCAAGCTTCAACTTTCTTGATGTGAATTTGCAACACGAATCAGCATCCATCAGCAGTAGAACTCAGCAGTAGAAGAATTAACCAAGAAGCTAACCGTCTCAACTGCAAAGCTAATTATGTCCTCGTTCTTACGCTCCTACCCAAATTCTTTAAGTCAAAAAATGCCCTCTAGCCGCTTGCAGTCTCATTTGCAGCTTCAGCATTCACTTCAGCCAGGTCAACTGACACACCGCTCCAGCCTTTTTCTAAGAAATCAGACCTTTCATACTGTCGCCAGCACAACCGATTTGCGTAGCCGCCGGAAGGACATTGCGATTAAATTTCCTCCCTCCAAAACGCCAGCCGACAAAGATGTGGTGTTAAAAGGCAAGCTCAGTAGCCAGGACACGCTATATTCTGACCCGGTTTCCCCGCAGAGGTCCTATTACCTGGATCAGTACCGCCTGTTGGGGTTGAGGCAAGGGCAACAGCTTCACATTGAGCTTCAGTCTTCACGCTTTGATGCTTACTTGGAACTCGTGGATGCCCGCACTAACAAGATCCTTGCTTCCAATAACAACAGCACTCTTCAGGGCACCGATTCCAGCCTTACCTTCACGGTCAAACCTAACTCAAACTATCTGATTCGCGTCAGTAGCGCCACTCCTCGCGCAACAGGTTCCTACGAACTAAGTCTGCATAATTTTCCGGCTTCCGTCGGTAAATTCAATTTTTCCTATGGCTATGGGTTGGTTGACGCAGCAGCAGCGGTTGCCCGTGCTGTGGGGCAAAAGCCCTTTCAGGCAGTGCGTGACTTGGGCAGCAGCAATTGGGGACTGGATTTAGTCAAAGCGCCAGAAGTTTGGGCAAAGGGCTATGCAGGGAAAAACGTGACCGTTGCGGTACTAGATACTGGCGTTGACATTCATCATCCTGACCTAAAAGCAAATATTTGGAAGAATAAGGGCGAAATTCCAAACAATGGGCTGGACGACGATCGCAATGGATTCATCGATGACATTCACGGCTGGAATTTTGCCGGACGAGACAGCAATGATGTTAGTGATTCTTATGGTCACGGTACACACGTGTCGGGCACGATTGCTGCAACTCGAAATCGCTTTGGCGTTACGGGTGTGGCTCACGCCGCCAAAATTATGCCTGTGCGCGTAATTGATAGCGAAGAAGATAATTCTTTTCAGAAGTTTGATGCAAACGTTGCGGCTGGCATCCGCTATGCAGTGCAAAACGGCGCAAAGGTCATCAGCATGAGTCTGGGCAGCTATCCGGGCGACCCCACTATGCGTCAGACTGAATTCGCACTGAGGTATGCTCGTCGGGCGGGCGTGGTGGCGGTGATGGCTTCTGGCAATGAGCGGGACAGCCTGGGAGCCGTGCAGCCGATCGAACCAGCCCTATTTGGGTTAAAGCGTTTGGGAATTGGTGTAGGGGCGATCGACTTTCAGCGCAGAGTGGCTAGCTTTTCTACTCCTGCTGGGCGCAAACCGCTATCTTTTTTGGTAGCACCAGGTGTTGAAGTTCGCTCTACGGTTCCGGGAGGTGCTTATGAAGATTATTGGTCTGGTACGTCAATGGCAACCCCTCACGTTGCAGGTGTAGTGGCGCTGATGTTGAGCGCTAACCCTGATTTAACCCCCACCCAGATTGAGCGAATTTTGGTGATGACAGCTCGGACTGGCGGAATTACAGTGCCTTAGGGATGTTGAGTAGGTTGGGACAAGTTACCTAACGCCTGCCCTGGAATCAATTTCGAGCTAATAGCTAAAGTCAGTTGAAACTGACTCAAACGTCTAGCAGAAGCCCACTTCAACTCGTTTTAACGAGTTTTAGCTTTGAGCCTGAGATTCATCTCAAGGCTATTAAGTCAGTACTAAGTCAGTACCGTTCATCTATAAGTTCAGCTACTGGAATCGTCTGGGGAGGCGATCGCCCCATTCAAGTTCTCAGTTTTCCCAGGTTCTTTTGATTCTTCAAGGACTTCTGAAGTATCTGCAACAGAGGACTCAGCCGCCGAAATGGCAGCCGTCTGAATTTCCTCAGTCTGAATTTCCTCAGTCTGAATTTCCTCAGTTGAAGCTTCAGAAGTTTCGGGAGCGATCGCCCCTGAACTCTTTTCTGGTATGACCTCCGCTTCAGGGATCAGTTCAGCAGTAGAGGGTGTTGACGGGTCTGATGACTCGGTGAGTTCTAGCTCGTCTAAATCTTCAAATTCGTCTAGCTCGTCTGAATCTTCAAATTTAGCGATCGCTTCTTCCACTTCGACTGGAGCCTCAACTTTTTCATCAGCGGCCGAAGTGGACTGATTAGCGCGAGATTTAGGGGAATGGGGTTTGGGCGATCGCTTAGGTTTAGGCTTAGGCTTGAGTAGGTTTTGGAGGGAGGAAGCAATCTTGAAGAGATACCCGCGAGGGATCGCCGCGAACACCCCCGCGACAGGCTGTACCAGGTTATTCAGCAGCGGTAACTTTTGCAATCGCTGCAGCAGCGTTGTCTGAAGTTGCTTCCAACCACTCTGAAGGGCTTCACCCAAAGATTTGGCTGATCCGGGTAGCTGAGTTTGCTGGTCACGGGGAGTGAGCGTTCGTCTTAGCGCCAGCGTCTGCCAGCCCAACCAGCCCAACAGCACGACACTGGCAGTCTGCCCTAGCAGCACCCCGCCCGTAATCCGTCCCGCACAAACCCACAGCACGAGGGCATAAAACATCCCTACGCCGCTCCAGGTAAAGTCATTTTTGCGATGAACTTCGGGGAAAAAGAAGGCAGACATATAGAGTCCAAAGCTGCTAAGTCCAACGGTCAGCGCCAGAATATGTGCGAGCATAGTTCACCCCCATCTGAGGTCTGCACCCTCTATTTTGCTTGAGATCGTTCTACTTCGATCCAATTCGTCTAATCAACATGATGAATTACTTCACCTCGTGCGATCGCCAAATGGTGAAGCTGATGATGGGAGCCAGTAGTTAATAGCCCTGCAAATCCTAATGCCTGAATGTGTTCGACCTCATGAGCATCGCCGCTCATGACCATCAACTTAACACCTGTTGCGAGGGGTTCTGCGATCGCCTCCCAGCCCAAGTAGCGCAATTCCTCAGTATGAGCAGGCAGCATTCGCTGAATTGCTTCTCGTGTTCGTCCAGTGCCTGTCACCGAGATTTCTACACCGTTGCTCAAGGTTTGCTCTTCAACAACCGCCTTGAGAGTCACCTCATTCATATCAATCAAGTGTTCTCTCAGGGCAGCCAGGTTAACCTGCTCCCAATTTGTGGTTGGATCAGCTTCTAGCATGGCAACAATTTCCTGGATAGCGGCAAAAGCATCCTGTCCAGCTAGAGTTGGTGTTGCGGGAACGTTTTCTGTAGAGGGGTGATGGTTAACAGGGGAATTGGAGGAATGGCTAGAGTAGGCGATCGCCCCTACCCCACTTGCGATCAAGAAAACGCAGAAAATACCCAACCGATAGCGCTGCATCATAACGGCTCTCCTTAATGCAATTCGTACAACTGCCTGCAAGCGAATAACCTCACTTTATGGAGAGCAGTCAGTTTGTTCCTATGATTTCAATCATAATTTGCTTAACAATTTTCAGTAATGTTCTGAAGTTCAAGACGACTGCGTAACACCTGAACTTGATGGCTCAGCAGCGCGATAAACTCTTGCGCCAATTGGGGCTGCTGCTGTAAAACTTGCAGCAAGGCAAGTTTGGGATAAACTATCACTTGAGACGGCAAATCTGCAATCGCGTCGCAGTGATAAGCCTGAGAAAACAAAGCTGCTTCTGCAAAGCTCTCTCCAGGTCGAGAAATGTGTAGAGTCAGGGCAACTCCTTCGGTCGTGTACCGCATCAGCCTAACTCGTCCGGCTGCAACTGCGAAAATAGCAGATGCCTGCTCACCCTGGCGAAACAGCACTTCTCCAGGAGCGAGTTGTTGTTGATGAGCAATTGAATCAAATGCTGGTAAGAAGCTATTCAATGTTCCTGCAAATCGTCTGATTGGGTGAACCGAATGACCGATAAAGGGAGTCAAAAAGTAGCGTACCTTACTAAATGTGAATCTCGTTCGGTTAGGTTAAGCAAATGTGGTTCATCGCTTCATTGATTGCCACGATTGGAGCAGTCCGGTTCTACGACAAAGTTGAGAAGTTTTCTGAAGAGGTGGCGATCGCCCTTCTCGTAGTGGCGCTCGTCAGCCTAGTTTTCAGCTTATTCTCTGCTCCCTGGTTCATACAGCTATTACTGCTGATTGCGGCTCTGTTCTACCCCTCTAATCAAATCCGGTCTATTCATTAGCCAGACTAAATTTGCGGCTCATGTAAGCTTCATATCCTCATTACCAAATCTTTAAAAATTCCGTGTTTTCGCTGAATTGGAGACACACTACGGATTTCACAAATCCCTCTAGTTGAGGTTTCAGTTGTGGGGGGTGATACCCCTCATCTCCAACAGGATAATTTTGGGGATTGTAGGGTTAGGTCTTGTATCTACCCTGCTTAAGATTATTCCTAAAGCTGAAGCTGTAATTAATCTGTAATCATTCAAATAGTTCAACTCAACAGTTCAAAAATAGTTCAAAAGTCGTCGCTTCGTGAGCAGCGTTTCAAATGGGGCTATGCACAAAAAACTCCCTAGTTCAAATAAGTGAGCCAGGGAGTTAAATCAGGGTGCATCTACCATTCCACTGTTCTAGGGAGCGGGTTGCCATCCGGAAAGATCCTACAGCAAGTAACTTTTTGAGCCTTTGACCCGTCCAATTGGGTACAGCCTTCTTCCCACAGAGCGACTAGGCAGAACTACCAAATCAGAAGTCAGGAGAGCGCGGTAACGGTGACTCAGGAGTTTCACATTTCTGTAACCCCGGTAGGGAATGAAGAATATTTAGTGCGGACTGAGCGAGTCGCACCCGGTGTCCCTTTGGCAGAAGAGCAGGTTACATGGGCAGTTGAAGATTGGCTAGCTCAAGCGCGGCAGTTGATGAACGATCCGCTGCTGGGTGTGCTGCAAGGAGATAGAGTTAACCGCATTGGTGGATTTGAACTATCTCGCAGTTTAGACAATTCTGCTGATGCTGATTTGTCACTGCCGCCCCTCAGTTTGGCAGAAATTGGACAGCAGCTTTATGGTGCCTTGTTTCAGGGGACACTGCGCGATAGCTGGATGACGGCTCAGGCGATCGCCCAACATCGCGGCGAAGTCCTACGGCTGCGGCTGGGGCTAAAGGGTTCGCGCCTGCCCCGCTTGCCCTGGGAAGTGCTGCATGAAACCGACTCACCCGCTGAAAGAATGCGTCAGCGAGATGGATTGAGCCTGCCGCCTCGTCCTGTGGCGACGGGCACTGGAGTTGTCTTTTCTCGCTATCAACCGGGCACCAGCCTAATGCTGCCTGTGTCACCCTTTCCCCAGGAGCCAGACCAGCCGCTGCGTATCCTCATGGTGATTGCGGCTCCTACTGACCAAAAGCGACTGGAGCTAAAGCGGGAAGCAACTCACCTTCAGCAAGAGTTACGCCACCAAAGCGGCTCTTGGCCAGAAAGTCTGACCGGAACGCTGCCCGATATTCAGTTAACGATTCTCGATCAGCCTGGACGAGAACAACTGACGCAGGCGCTAGAACAAGGAAAGTATCAGGTCTTGCACTATGCAGGCCATAGCAACCTGGGTGCTTCTGGCGGCAATTTATATCTGGTCAATAACAAAACGGGGCTGACCGAAATTTTAACGGGTGATGACCTGGCGGGGTTGCTGGTCAATAATGGCATCCGCATGGCTGTGTTTAACTCGTGTCGGGGAGCTTACACGGCGGCGGCTGACCCTACCTCTGACGTGGGAGAGCGAAATCTGGCAGAGGCGCTAGTGGGGCGTGGCATTCCGGCCGTGCTGGCGATGGCAGAACGAATTCCCGATGATGTGGCGCTGACGCTGAGCCGTTTGTTTTACCGCAATTTGAAACAAGGCTACCCAATTGACCTTAGCCTCAGTCGGGCACGGCAAGGGCTAATTTCTGCCTATGGCTCTCACCAGCTTTATTGGGCGCTGCCGATTCTTTACCTGCACTCAGAGTTTGATGGCTATTTGACGGAGGGCGATCGCACCCTTGACAACCCTGCCGATCGGCTAATGCTGATTCCGCAGGGATATGACGTTCCTCAAGCTACGGCAAAATCAGCGCCCCCTTTACCTGCTGATGCGGTTCCAGACTCTCGCTATCTGGAGCCAACCGATGACTGGCAAGTGTTGAATGAAGCCGTGCTGCTGGATGATGACTTGACCGACCTGGCAGAAGAAGGAAGCCCACGCTATGCACTAGACTATCCAGACTATACGGAGTATGAAGCAGATCTGGACGATGAGCTAGACAGCGACATGGCGGACTACGAGGAAGGGCAATCCATCGTAGCAAATCTGCTGAACCAGCTTTCTAGCCAGGAAGGGCAGAACGGCTCAGGGTCAGAGGCAATGCTGGTCACGGAGGCTACCGATCCAGATTTAGACGGTTATGACGAGGCAAGAGCTAATTCTGCTGGTCAGACGACGCTCTCCAGAAACCAAGCCGAACCTGATGCAGAGTCTAGTCAGTGGGTTTATGATGATATTCCTGTCACGCAGCTTTCTAGGGCGACTTCGGTTGCTCATCCACTGGAAGCAGATCAGGAGGCTGAGCAACCCACCCGTTCTGCAAGTGTTATGGCTGCTATTCAGCCTATGGCCCAACCCCTTCCTTCCCGCCCAAAGCGATTGCCTCGGTTTGTGCTACCGCTAGTCGGGGCCGCTGGGGTTGGGCTAATTGCCCTGATCAGCTTTCTGGTGGTGCCTAAGGACTGGTTTAATCCGGGAGTCAACCCAAGTGATTTACTGCCGCAAGGGGCAGACATTTCTGAAACGCTAGAGGCAGAAGTGCCCGATGTGGATGAGGCTGACCTGGACTCGGCTGAGACTACGACTGTGACGGCGATCGCCATTGAACACTTCAACCAGGGGCAGATTTCTGAGGGGGAGCGGGCCGTCAGTGCGCTGCTGGATCGCAATGCTTTGCCGCAGGCGGTTGCTGCCCTCGCTACTGTACCCCCAGCAGCACTCGATCAGCCTGAAGTCAGCTTCTTGCGCGGGCGACTGGCGTGGCAAGCGGTTCAAGCCGGAGATGACAATTTTGGCATTGACGATGTTCGACGCTATTGGGAAACCGCCGTTCGAGAGCAGCCCGACAACCCAAGCTACCGAATTGCTTTGGGCTTTGCCCATTATGCTGAGAATCGATTTAGTGAAGCAATTCGGGAATGGGTTGCAGCCCTATCGGTGTTAGAAGAACAGCAGGCGGCTAACTTGAAAGCTCAGCCCGCAGGTGAAACTGCAAATGCAGACTTGCCCTTGCCTGACCAACTGGTACAAGGGCAAGAAGCGCTTAACGCCTACGCCGGAATTGCCCTGGCACTACAGGCAGCGGCAAATCAGCCTTCTGCTGAGCAAAGCAACCTGCAAAGTAAAGCTGCTAAGCTCTACCAGATGGTGATAATGAGCGATCCAACTAATTTTCAAGTGGATGCGCTGAGCCAAAACTGGCTCTGGACAGAGGAGGCAATTCAAGCCTGGAGTGCCCTCTCGCAACGAGAAAGCCAATAGGGATCAAGACTGATGCAGAATCAGCCGATTTTGGTCGGGGTCGTAGGCATAGATTTCTTTGCCGTGTGAGGCGATCGCCACCTCCCCAGGCGGTGGATATCCCAGAGTTGTGAGGTGGGCGATCGCTGCTTCCAGGTTTTCCACCTCTAAACACAGGCTGATTTTGCCCCGTTCTCCCGCAAACTCGGCTGCGTGACCCTGCTTGGGCTGAAAGATGCCCAACCGCAGGTCCGGAAGCTGAAATTCTGCGTAACGATCAGGCAGATAGGGCTGAGGAGCTTGATCGAATAGCCGAGCATAGAATTTTACCAATTTCTCTAGCTGAGTTGTAGCCAATGTTGTGAAAGCAGCCTTGCACTCAAAACTCATAATGCTGTAGCAGAAGGGTGAGCAGCCAGAAACCAAACCCATGCCAGAGGTAATACCGAAGATTTCTATCTCAGCACTGATTCGTGAATGGCCGAACTAAAGGAAATAGTAGAGTAATCTGACAAAAACTTTCCGCCTGAATGAATATTGCTCAACCTGGGATTGATTGCCCCTTGCGCGTGGTTGCATACACCGATGCAGCAGGAATTGGCGGCGCAGAGATCAGCCTAGGGCATCTGATAGCTACCGCTTCAGATCAGGTTCAAATTTCGGTTGTAGGCGTTTCACAAAAGGTTGTAGAGGCGATCGCCAACCGCCGCCCTCAAGCACAGCAATTTGTCCTACCTGCTGGTGGAATTCAGTCTTTTGTCGCTCACCTGCAAATCCTATCGCGGCTTCAGCCTGACATTATACACGCTAACCTGTGTACACCCTGGTCCTGTGCAACGGGTTTAACCGCTGCGTTGATGCTGCCCCGTGCCCGCGTTGTGCGCGTTGACCAACTGCCGCTGCGAACGACCGCTGCGATTGCCCTCTGGCGTACCAGAGCTATTTCCCTTAGAGTTGATGCCCATGTTGCTGTCGGTCAAGCAAGCGCTCAGCGAATGGAAGATTTCTACGCACTCGGTCGAGGATCGGTGCTATCGATCCCCAATGGAGTTCCCGATTTGGGCGCACCCGAACCGCTACTCCTCCGTACCGATGGGCAACTGGTCGTTGGCAGCGTCGGTCGGCTGGACTTGATGAAAGCCCATGAATTGCTGTTACAGGCGATCGCCCCCCTCCAGGGAGTAAAAGCCGTCATTCTGGGCGAAGGAGAACAGCGAACTGCCCTGGAAAAGCTGGCATTTAACCTGGGAATTGGCGATCGCGTCAGCCTACCGGGATGGATAGACAATCCGCGATCGCACTTATCAGAATTTGACGTAATGGCGTTACCTTCTCGCTCAGAAGGCTTTCCGCTGGCGATCGTAGAAGCAATGCTGGCTGCACGTCCGGTAGTTGCAACCCGCGTGGGCAGCGTTCCAGAAGCAGTGCTGCACGGTGAAACCGGGCTACTGATCGATAAAAACGATGTGAATGGGCTAACGCAAGCAATTTTGCAATTGCGAGATGATCCAGCATTGCGATCGCGCCTGGGACAGCGAGCCAGGGAAATGGCGATCGCCCACTTCACCGTCGAGTCAATGACTACAAGCTACGAACGCCTCTGGCAAAAGCTAATGATCACACCGCGATCGCCTCGCCTCCGCGTTTCCCGCCCCCGCGATTAATGAATAAAGTTTCTTAATCAATATGGCTACCGCTATAGGATTGCAGTTCAACTGAATTGAATGCACAGTAATCCGCTACCTTAGAGATATCTAAAAAGATAGAAATTTCTCATAAAATTGGAATATTTTCAAAATTATGCTTGCTACCACTCTCAAGCCCCTCAACGTGGATAAATCCCGAATTCGTTCGGAGGTTCAGGCATTACAGCCGCACTTGGTGGAGTGGCGACGACACTTTCACCAGCGTCCGGAGTTGGGCTTTCGAGAACGGCTCACATCAGAGGCGATCGCCCAAAAGCTGCAAGAATGGGGTATTCAGCATCAAACCGGAATCGCCGAAACCGGAATTGTGGCAATCATTCCGGGTAACCGTCCCGGACCTGTGCTGGCAATTCGGGCAGACATAGACGCACTGCCGATTCAAGAACTCAACCAGGTGCCCTACCGCTCCCTGCACGATGGGGTGATGCACGCCTGCGGTCACGATGGACATACAGCGATCGCCCTCGGCACCGCCTACTACCTGTCCCAACGTCCCGATTTTGCTGGAACCGTCAAGTTAATCTTTCAACCCGCTGAAGAAGGCCCCGGTGGTGCCAAGCCAATGGTAGAGGCTGGCGTTTTAAGAAATCCTGACGTAGACGCAATCATTGGGCTGCACCTGTGGAATAACCTGCCGCTAGGGTCGCTGGGCGTTCGCAGTGGCCCACTGATGGCGGCCGTCGAGCTATTTGACTGCACAATTCAAGGCAAAGGTGGCCACGGAGCCATGCCTCACCAAACAATTGATGCCATCGTCGTTGGCGCTCAGATTGTCACCGCCCTGCAAACTATCGTTGCCCGTAACGTTGATCCGCTCAAGGCAGGCGTTGTCACTGTCGGCAGCTTTCACGCCGGACACGCCCGCAACGTGATCGCCAACACCGCCCAATTTAAGGGCACCGTGCGCTACTTCGACCCCAGCCTGGAAGGGTTCTTTGGACAACGGATCGAACAAATTATCAGCGGTGTGTGTCAGAGTTATGGCGCAACCTATGATTTTGACTATCGACGGGTTTATCCCGCTGTCGTGAATGATGGGGCGATCGCCTCCCTCGTCCGCTCCGTCGCCGAAACCGTTATCGAAACCCCGCTGGGAATCGTTCCTGAATGTCAAACAATGGGCGGCGAAGACATGGCCTTCTTCCTGCAAGAAGTTCCTGGCTGTTACTTCTTCTTAGGTTCAGCCAACGTCGAGCGCAATCTGGCCTATCCCCATCATCATCCCCGCTTTGACTTTGACGAAACAGTGCTAAGCATGGGTGTAGAAATCTTTGTCCGCTGTGTGGAAAAATTTTGTGTAAATTAGCGCAGTTCCTTCCTCACCCATGATCAATCCAGATTCCGAAATTTATCGACTCGTGGATTTACTGCCCGCGTCCGGTCGAATGTTCACCAAAATCAAGAGTAAGCCAGAGCAGCCAGCCGTCATTATGGCCCAGTTGCCTAAACCCTGGGATCGGACTCGCCCCGTGTTGATTAACTTTGACCTGTGGAGCCAGCTTCCTAAACCCCAGCGAGATTTGCTGATTCTGAGAACCGTCAACTGGCTGGGCAGCGTTCGCTGGCTCAAACCCGAACTCTATCAGGGTTTGGTCGCGGCTGGCATCGTCGGCACCGTATTTGAACTGGTGCAGGGCGACATCATTGGCGCTGTCACCGCAGGCGGTTTAATCACCCTAGCCGGAAGCCAAATCTGGCGCAACAACTGTAGTTCTCAACGCGAACTCGAAGCCGACGAAGCCGCCTTGCGGGTTGCTGTTCGCCGAGGCTACAGTGAAACTGATGCTGCCCGTCACCTGATGGCCGCGATCGAGTCCGTTTCTCAAATTGAAGGACGCATTCAGCTTGACTTTACCGAACTGCTGAGAGTGCAGAACTTGAAGGCGATCGCCGGACTCTCCCCCGTCGGAGTTCCCCAAACTCTCCGCAAAGAATAAAGTAGCCGCAGTGTACCCGTAGGTTGGGTTCCGCTTTGCTTCACCCAACACCCACAAAACTCTACGTCTTGAAACACAAACCCAGCCTACGCTTCAGAAGCGTCTGCCCAATAGCCTCTGCCGTACACTTTCAGCAATTTTCTGTCCTAAATATTCGGGAATCAGGCTTTCATTTGGCCCCAATAGATACAGAATCAGCCGTGTTCTTCCTCGCCAGACCAGTAAATTGGCATTGACCACCAGCAAATCTTCCTGCCAGATCGAGTACATCACTTTGTAGAAAAGCCCTGGCTGGTTGTCTGCCTCAATCAGCAAGGCTGGTAAGTGAAACACTGGATCGACATAAAACTCCGTTTCCACCTGCTCCAAACCCGCATCCAGGTTAAACTCGACCGCTAGCATTTCCTCAACTTCAAACCGTCCCGCTAGCGCCTCCCGCACCGCCCGACAGACATTCTCAGCCGTCTTATCGGCCAACACCTTGCCACCCCGCGATACCACAAGCTTGATAAACACCAGCATCGGCGGATAAATCTGCCCATACAGGCTGAGACTGTGAATCGTCAGACCATAGGCCGCCAGCACACCAAAAATATCACTTAGCAAAAAAGACTGATTGCGATAGGCAAAATGCAAGGCGCTTTTGCTGCCCTCCGGCTTTAGCTCGATTACTGCCTGTTTACTTTTGTAAAGCTGGTAGGCTAGCCGCAGGTTCTGCAATTGGATTTCACTACTAACAAACTGCTCATAAAACTGAGGAAACGCCCGGTTAAAGCGCTTTAGCAGTTCCAGCGTCGATGATTTCAAGCCCGCAGCCATAATTGGGAGTAAACCTTGCCTGCCCGGTCAAGAGGTAAGATGCGAAAGGGCTAAGAGCCTTTTGCTAGAAAACCCTAACTTTAGGGCAATCTTCGACAAATTGCACCACCCCATCTCAATTAACGGTGTTAATCATAATTAAAACGATGATGGGGCACGGGAGATATACTAACTAGTACCACTATTTAACTTCACTACCTTAACCGCGCCTGCATGGGTTTTTGGAAAAGCTTATTTAGCACCTCTGATACGGTTACCCCCTCAAAGCCGACTCCCGGAGAGGGATATATTGCTCAAAACGCAGCGACCAGCGACGGCCGCATCTTTTTTAGCACCGAACGGGAAATTGACCTTTATGATTTGGAGGAACTGTGCGATGCCGTAGGCTGGTCACGTCGCCCGCTTCGGAAGGTAAAAAAGGCAATCCAACATAGCTTTCTGGTTGTCTCAATGTGGGAACATCGAGGTACTCAGCGACGGCTCATCGGGTTTTCCCGCGCTACATCCGACCATGCGTTTAATGCAACCATTTGGGATGTGGTAGTGCATCCTGACTTTCAGGGAAAAGGGTTGGGAAAGGCGCTGATGAAGCAGGTGATCAAGAAGTTACGAAGTGAAGACATTAGCAACATTACGCTGTTTGCCGATCCTCAGGTCGTAGATTTCTATCGCGGTTTAGGTTTTATGCCTGACCCAGAAGGCATCAAGGGGATGTTCTGGTATCCTGATTAACTGAGCCAGCTACGCGATGTGCGACTTCTCCAGTTTGCCCTCACCCCTGGACCCATCTCTTGCAGGAGAGGGACTTCAATCCGGTATTTTGACCTTAGAGGCTGAGCGATCGCGCCTGTCGTATCCAATTTGCCAGTTCGTCCAGAGATGGGCAATGGTCCTGGTTTTGGAAAGTTGAGACGTGCAGCTTTAGAATTTGCTGATGCAGTCTGGGCAAAGACATTTGAGCCAGTTGGGTAGCAGAGCTAACCCCCGCGTGGAGCAACAGACCGCAATGCTGACAGCCGACGACAGGCACACGCGCCAGATCAGCCAGCGCTAGCCATTTGTTAACGTGCTGAATGTGAACCTGGATCTGTGCTGCTAGAGCTTGCTTTTCAGGCACGGTCTTGATGGTTTCAAGTAGCTGTAGTGTGGTGTGAATGCCGTTGGCAATGAGGCGATCGCCATCCTCGTTACTCAGTCCAGGTAATTGAGCAATATCCCAATCAGCAGGTTGAAGAGCGCTGTGGCGAGTGCGCTGAGCGGTTCCCATAATTAATCCTTGCTTGGAGTGAATGAAGTTCAGGAGTTTCCTCCATCTTATAGGCTGTAACGAAGACTACCCACAGAAAGTTTGCTCTAAGAAAATCGAGCAGTTGCTTTTTGCAAAGCAGGTTATACTAATGGATGGAAATTGACGGGATGTAGCGCAGCTTGGTAGCGCGCCTGCTTTGGGAGCAGGATGTCGCAGGTTCAAATCCTGTCATCCCGATTGCTGCGATTTATCATTGTTAAAGGGCTTGATTTTTGGAAGTTTGAGCAGTCCTGTCGAGACACTGAAAGAGGCTAGATGCTGCATCTTGCACTTGGAACTATTTCTGTGTTGGACAGGTCATCGAGTCGGAAGACATTGATTTTGGAAAATCCTAAAAGCGCGAAATTAAATCAGTCCTGGTTTTGACCTGAAGACATCGAAAGTAAATTTAAATTCCGATGCTATGTTGAAAGGCTAAAGGTTTACAGTTGTTTACTAGTAGAGGCTTAACTAGGCGGCCATCTACTGGGCATCGTTCACCTTTCAGAGCGATGCTGCTGAGCCGTTCAGCAGTAGTCCAATCCCGTTGCAGTTTCGTTATCAGGAGCAGTTATGAAATCACTAGTTCGCTGGAGTACAGCACTCAGCCTAGTCGGGGGTATTCTACTGGGTTCCCTACTAGGTGGAGCCAATCGAGCATTGGCATTGACGCAGGAACAGGTTGTAGAACGCCTACAGTCAGTGCCCGTCTTCATGATCACTAATGCACAAGGGGTACCCCTGGTTGCCGTTTTGGGAAATGAAGAAGAAGCACCAGCCGTCGCCGGGGTATTTATTAGCCGTGAAGATGCCCAAGCCTCCCTCGATAATCTGAGACAGAACGATCCAGAGCTAGCTACAAATGTGCAGGTTGTCCCTGTTTCCCTGGCGCAAGTCTATGAGCTAGCAGTGTCTAACGAAGACCAGGAGCAACCTTTAGGGTTTACGTTTGTGCCCACGACTGAGCAGGTTGAGTCAGCTCGTTCTGTACTTCAGCAGAGCGGTGAAAATCCTGATGAGTTTAATGGCGTACCAATTTTTCTAGCCCGCTCGACCGATGATGAGGGTGGCTACCTGACCATTCAACAAGGACAAAACCAGGTTGTTCCAATGTTTTTTGATCAGGGAGAGTTGCAGGATCTGCTAGGTCAACTTAGACAAGATCAGCCCGAATTAGCAGATTCAATGACAATTCAAGTCGTTAATTTGGAAAGCTTGATTCAAACATTGCAGGACAGTAACAACCCAGAGCTAAATCAGATTCTGCTGGTTCCCCCTAGAGAGTCTATTGAATTTATTCGATCGCTTCAAGGACAGCCTGCTCAAGGACAGCCTGCTCAAGGACAGCCTGCTCAAGGGCAACCTGCTCAACCTGAATAAGCTTGTATAGCTGCAATCATTCAAGCTAGAACAAAGAAGATAGGCGGGGTAAAGCCTTGCCTCCCTTCTTTGTTCTACTTTTTGTCCTAATTTTTACCAATGCTTCTATAGCAATCCTCAATGGGTTGTGAGAGGCGCACCCCGCTCATCTTACAGTCAATTTAGGATTGCTATATGTTCTTAGAAGTTATGTAAGCAATTAATGCATAAGCAAGTGACGGAACCTTTGGTTGAGGTGTCTGGACGAGCGCTCTGGCAATGGTGGCAAGATGCTCGACAGCAGGCGGCGATCGCCCACATTCCCCTATTTGAAATCGAATGGCTCTTGCGAGAGGCCGCAGGCTTAAGTCGGCTATCTCTATACTCAGGGACTATTTGCAATCAGGAGCAAGTGCTGTTAAAGCTGCCCCTAGAGGAGCTAGCGCGACTGTGGCAGTGCAGACTAGAAGACTGCGTTCCCGTTCAATATCTAACAGGAGTGGCACCCTGGAGACAATTTTCCCTAGCGGTCTCTCCCGCAGTCTTGATTCCCAGACCTGAAACTGAGCTTTTGATTGATCTGGCGATCGCCGCTACCGCCAAAACCCCTGAGCTAAGACAAGGACACTGGGTAGACTTGGGTACGGGCAGCGGGGCGATTGCGCTGGGGCTATCCACCGCATTTCCGCTTGCCACCGTTCATGCTGTTGATTGCAGCGCTGAGGCTCTGGCGATCGCCCAAACCAACGCCCAGCAATACAGCTTAACCGACCGCATTCGATTCCGTCAGGGTGACTGGTTTCAGCCCCTCGTGTCACTTAAAGGCACCCTCAGCGGACTCATTTCTAACCCTCCCTACATTCCCAGCCAGACGGTAGCCGAACTGCAACCCGAAGTCGCCAAACACGAACCCCAGTTAGCGCTCGATGGCGGTACAGATGGACTCAACAGCATTCGTCACCTGATTGATACTGCACCTGATTACTTACAATCTGGCGGCATCTGGTTAATTGAGATGATGGCAGACCAGTCCCAAGCCGTTGCCACCTTGCTACACCAGCATGGCCGCTATCAAGATATTCAAATTCACAAAGATCTGGCAGGAATCGAGCGATTTGCTCAGGCGAGGAAGAAGGGATGAAAAGTTTTTGTAGGATGGTTTAGCGAAGCGGAACTCATGCTGTCCCCTCATCCTTCATCCCTCATCCCTCATCCTTCCCATGCCCTCCCTTCCTGACTTGATTGCTGCTGCTCGTTCTGGCGATCGCCTCATCAGCTTTTCGACCGACACCGTACCCGCACTGGCAGCACGACCCGATCGAGCGGCGCTAATTTTTGCAGCAAAGCAGCGCAGCCAGACTAAACCGCTGATTTTAATGGCGGCTAACAGTTCAGATTTGTGGCAGTTCACAGCGGGCAGCGCTGAGGAGAGACAAATTTGGCAGCAGGTTGCGGAAAAGTACTGGCCAGGTGCCTTGACGCTGGTGTTGCCTGCTAGCGATCGCCTCCCTACTGCCGTCAACCCAACCGACCCGACGACCATTGGAATTAGAGTGCCAAACTGTGCGATCGCCCGTCATATTCTGGCGCAGACTGGACCGCTTGCGACTACCAGTGCCAACCTTTCTGGACAACCTCCGCTACAAACGATGGAGGCGATCGCAGCCCAATTCCCAGAAGTTCTCACTCTCTCACCCTCAGAATTAGATGATATACAGCAAATGCTGTCTCAGACAAAACCATCTGAGCTTCCCCCCGTGGCATCTCAGGGAGTTCCTTCTACCGTCGTCCGATGGCAGGGCAACCGCTGGGAAATTTTGCGACAGGGCAATATTCAGCTAGATTTTCAGTGAATTGAAGAGAAACGTGCCTCCATTGGATTGTTGACAAGAGGCACGTTTCTCGCGCCATTTCAGCGGTGTATCGGGGGCTGAAATGGCATTCGCTTGGCGCTATTGCAGAGCTAGCGGCGAGTTTAGCGTCAGATCTAGATCGGTATTGGGATCAATCGAAATCAGCGTGACGCGATCGCGTCCCAAGAAGAAGTTGAGCAGCGCCCCTG
>Ga0224723_1000393_pt1 | contig 30299 bp, 24 predicted proteins | sample Balambano_FR2_Me_FD_161647 | JGI IMG/M metagenome (GOLD analysis project Ga0224723, IMG submission 161647) | Freshwater sediment microbial communities from Lake Towuti, South Sulawesi, Indonesia - Balambano_FR2_MetaG | ecosystem: Environmental > Aquatic > Freshwater > Lake > Sediment | place... | reverse complement strand
CGACGGCCACCCCGCCCGCCGCCGCGGCGACGGGCCCCAGTGCGTTCGGCCCGCCGAGGGGCTGGGCGCCCGACCAGTCGCCGCCCGGCGGCCGGACGGCGGCCTCGACGGGGCCGCCGGTGCGGCTCTCCCACGTCGCCACCTGCCGGCCGTCCGGTCCCCTGGCGAGCGCCGGGGCCCGGCGGTCCGTCGCCGCCAGCGCCGCGGCCTCCGCGCCCGGGCAGGGCGCGCCCGCCGCCGGGGTCCCGTCCCCGGTCGCCCGGGCCCCGCCCTCGGTCCCATGGCGCGTCCCTGGTGCGCAGCTCGCCGTGACGACCGTCACGGCGACGATCGCCACCGCGGTGAGGAGGCCGGCCCGCCCTCGTCCCCGGCCCGTGGTACGCATCGGCAGGACCCTAGGCGAGCCCGTCCGGGGTCCCGCTCGGCGACCCGTGTCCCGGGGACGTCGCGGGTCCCCGTGTCACCATTCCGGCGTGAGCCGGCGCGGGAGAGCGGACGCCGTCCCCACCCGGGCCGACCTCGACAAGGCGCCGACCGACGTCGCGGCGATGTTCGACGGGGTGGCCGACCGGTACGACCGGACCAACTCGCTGCTGTCGCTCGGCTCCGACCGCCGGTGGCGGGGCGAGGTGTACCGGGCCGTCGACCTGCGCCCGGGCGGGCGCGTGCTCGACCTGGCGACCGGGACGGGCACGTCGATGCTGCCGTTCGTCCGGGCCGGCCGGCAGGCGGTCGGGTGCGACTTCTCGCGGGGGATGCTGGCCGTCGGCAAGCGGCTGCGTCCCGAGCTGCCCATGGTGGCCGGGGACGCGACCCGGCTGCCGTTCGCCGACGCCGCCTTCGACGCCGTGACGATCTCGTTCGGGCTGCGCAACGTCGTCGATCCGGACGCGGCGCTGACCGAGATGCTCCGGGTCACCCGGCCGTCCGGGCGGCTGGTCGTGTGCGAGTTCAGCCACCCCACCCGGGCTCCGCTGCGCCGGGTGTACGACGGGTACCTCGTGCGGGTGCTGCCCGCCCTGGCCCGGCGCGCGGCGAGCAACCCCGAGGCCTACGACTACCTGGCGGAGTCCATCCGGGCGTGGCCGGACCAGGCCGGGCTCGCCGCCCGGCTGGAGGGGGCCGGCTGGACCGGCGTGGAGTGGAAGGACCTCACCTTCGGGATCGTGGCCCTGCACCGGGCGACCCGGCCCGGGACGACGCTGGGGTGACCGGCCACTGATCAGGTACGCAGTCGTCCCGGCGAGAGCGCGGCCACCACGTCCGCCGCGACCGGCGGTGCCGAGCCCGTGACGAGGGCCGCGACGAGCTCCCCCATGGCCGGGGCGGTCTGGATGCCGTAGCCGCCCTGCCCGACCGACCAGAAGAAGCCGGGCTGCTCCGGGTCCTCGCCCGCGACCGGCACCCGGTCGGGGGCGAAGGTCCGCAGGCCCGCCCAGGCGTGCGACACCGACCGGATCCCGAGGGTGGTGCGGTCGTTGATGACCTCGATGGCGCGGGCGACGTCGAGCTCGTCGGGCTTCGCGTCGCCCGGTGGTGCGGGCGTCTCGTCGGCCGGGGAGCACAGGAGCTTCCCGGCGTCGGGTTTGGCGTACCAGGCCTCCGCCGCGTCGGCGACGAGCGGCCAGTCCTGCGCCCCGGGTGGCGCCGCGACGAGAAAGGCGGTGCGACGCCTCGGCGAGAGGCCGAGCGGCTCCACGCCCGCCAGGGCGGCGACCTGGTCTCCCCAGGCGCCGGCGGCGTCGACCAGCACGTCGCAACGAACCGTCCCCCGGCCGGTGGTGACCACCCACCCGGGCCCGTCGCGGGCGATGGCGGTGACCCGGGCCGACAGGGCCACGATGCCGCCGCCCCGGGTCAACCGCCTGAGGTGCAGCTGGTGCAGACCGTGCACGTCGAGGTCGGCGGCGTCCCGGTCGAGGGTGGCCACGGCGACGCGCTCGGGACGCAGGGCCGGGCACAGGCTCCCGGCGTCCTCCGCGCGGAGCCGCTCCAGGGGCACGCCGGACCGCGCCGCCTCGGCCAGGACGGACTCGAGGATCCCCTCGTCGCCGGGGGCGGCGACCGTCATCACGGGGCGGGGTCGCAGCAGCGGCGCCGGGGCGAGGCCGTCGGGCGGACGGGTGAGGGTGTCGCGGCCGGCGGCGGTCAGCGCCCACACCGGCGGCGGTCCGTACGTCGGGATGTACTGGGCCGCCGACCGGCCGGTGGCGTGGTGGCCGGGTCGGTCCTCGGCCTCGACCACCACGACGGCCAGTCCCGCCCGGGCGAGGGCGTCGGCGGCCGACGCGCCGGCGATGCCGGCGCCGACGACGACGGCCTCCGCGCTTCGGGGGAGATCCCCAGGCATGGCCGACAGCCTCCCAGCCGCGACGGCGTCCCGGTACGGGATCGGCGCCGGTACCGGCCGATCGCGCCTAGGATCGCCGCGGTGCCGGTCCTTCCGCCGCGGCTCGTCGTCGCGGGCACCCACTCCGGTGTCGGCAAGACCACCGTGGCCACCGGCCTCATGGCGGCACTGCGAGCCGTCGGCCACCGGGTGGCCGGGGCCAAGGTGGGGCCGGACTTCATCGACCCGGGGTACCACGCGCTGGCGACCGGCCGACCGTCCCGCTCCCTGGATCCCTGGCTCAGCGGTCCGGAACTGGTGCCGGCGCTCGCCGGCCGGGCGGGGGACGGCGCCGACGTCCTCGTCGTGGAGGGCGTCATGGGCATGTTCGACGGCTCGGGGGACGGGACACCGGCCTCGACCGCCGACGTCGCCGTCGCCCTGGACGCACCGGTCGTGCTGGTCGTCGACGCGTGGGCCATGGCGCAGTCGGCCGCGGCGGTGGTCCGCGGCTTCGCCACGCACGATCCCCGGGTCCGTCTCGCCGGCGTCGTCCTCAACAACGTCGCCTCCGACGGCCACGAGGCGATGCTCCGGAAGGCGCTCGCCCCGGTCGGCATCCCGGTGCTGGGCGTGCTCCGCCGCGACGACCGGCTGGTTTGGCGCGAGCGGCAGCTCGGGCTCGTGCCGGTCGCCGAGGGCGGGCCCGAGGTGCGGTCGGGGATGTCCGTCCTCGCCGCCGTGGTCGCGGCGGGTTGCGACCTGGCGGCCGTCGTCGGGGCTGCCCGGTCGGGGGTCACCCGGGTCGTCCCGGAGGTGCCGATGCCGGAGCCGGTGGCCGGCGCGCCGGTGCGGATCGCCCTCGCCACCGGGAAGGCGTTCAGCTTCACCTACCCCGACAACGTCGAGGCGCTGACGGCTGCGGGCGCGGAACTGGTGCCGTTCGACCCGCTGGATGACGCCGCGCTGCCGGACGGGTGCCGCGGACTGGTGGCCGGCGGCGGCTTCCCCGAGGTCTTCGCCGAGGGTCTGGCGGAGAACGGGTCGCTGCTCGACGACGTCCGACGGCGGGTGGTGGACGGCCTGGTGGTGTGGGCGGAGTGCGGCGGGCTGCTATGGCTGGCGGGCGAACTCGACGGCCGGCCGATGGCGGGCGCCCTGCCGGTCACCGCGCGGATGACCGACCGGCTGACGCTCGGCTACCGGTCGGGCCGCACGACCGTCGACTCACCGCTGGGGCCGACGGGCACCGGGGTGCGCGGGCACGAGTTCCACTACTCGGTCACCGAGCCGGCGGGGGACGCGCTCGACCTCGCCGGCGTCTTCGGCGCCGGCGCGACCGGCTTCGCGACGCCGACGCTGCTCGCCTCGTACCTCCACGTCCACCTGGCGTCACGGCCCGATCTCGTCCGGGCGTTCGTGTCGGCGTGCACCGCGGTGTCGTCGCCCTGACGGCGCTCGCCGCCTACGGTGGCGGGCGTGGCCGACGACGCGGCGACCCGGTGGCAGCGCGCCCTGCGGGCGTGGGCCATCCCCGACCACATCCTCGAGCAGGCGCCGGCGGACCCGTGGGTGCTGCCCGTGGCGCTCTTCCGCCCCGGTACCGACGACGGTGCGCCGACCCCCTCGAGGACCCGGGCGCGGGAGGCGTTGCCCGATCCGGGCACCGTGCTGGACGTCGGCTGCGGCGGGGGCCGGGCCTCGCTGGCGCTCGTCCCGCCCGCGGTCCGTGTGGTCGGGGTCGACCGGTCCGAGGCGATGCTCGGGGCGTTCGCCGAGGCGGCCGACGCGCGGGGGATCACCCACGAGGAGTGCCACGGTGACTGGCCCGCCGTGGCCCCGCTCACCCCGGTGGCCGACGTCGTCGTCTGCCATCACGTCGCGTTCAACGTCCCCGACCTGGCGGCGTTCGCCGTCGCCCTGGACGGTCACGCCCAGCGCCGCGTGGTCGTCGAGCTCACGCACCGGCACCCGACGGCCTGGCTGGCGCCGCTCTGGCAGCGGTTCTGGGGTGTCGACCGCCCGACGACGCCGACCGCCGAGGACGCCCGGGACGTCGTCGCCGAGGCGGGGATGGACGCGCAGCTGGAGGTGTGGCAGGACACCTCGGCCCGGGGGCTGCTGACGCTCGACCCGGCGCACCGGGTCGCCTTCGTCCGGGCCCGGCTCTGTCTGCCACCCGACCGGGACCGCGAGATCGCCCGGGCCCTCGACGAGCTGCCGCTCGGCGAGCCGCGGCAGGTCGCGACCATCTGGTGGGACGCGGACGACCACGAGGCCTAGCGGGACGGTCCGGTCGACTACGCGGTCCCGAGCCGGTAGGTCATCGTGGTGCGGAAGGTCTCGCCGGGACGCAGGACCACCGACGGGAACTGCGGGTGGTGCACCGAGTCCGGCAGGTGCTGCGGCTCGAAGCAGACGGCGCTGCGGCGGGCGTGCCGGCGCCCGTCCTTGCCCGCCCGACTGCCGTCCAGCTGGTTGCCGGAGTAGAAGTGCATCCCCGGTTCCGTCGACAGCACGTCCAGGACCCGGCCGCTGCGGGGGTCGGTGAGCCGGGCGACGAGGGCGTACGCGCCCTCGTCCTTGTCCGGCAGCCAGGTGTGGTCGTAGCCCTGCCCGGCGGCCAGGTGGGGGTGCGGGTCGTCGATCCGGTCGGCGATCCGGGTCGCGGTGCGGAAGTCGAACGGCGTGCCTGCCACGGACACGATGTCGCCGGTCGGGATCTGCTCGCCGTCGGTGGGTGCGAAGCGGCTCGCCGGGATCATCAGCTCGCCGTCGAGCGCCGACCCGTCGCCGGCCAGGTCGAAGTAGGAGTGCTGCGTCAGGTTGACGACCGTCGGTGCGTCGGTGACCGCACGACAGTCCAGCCGCAGGCCCCCGTCGTCGGCCAGCGTGTACCGGGCGGTCACCTCCAGGGTCCCGGGATAGCCGGCGTCACCGTCCGGGCTGACGTGGCGCAGCAGCAGCGACGGGCCCTCGGGCGTGGTGTCGGTGTCGGCCTCCCAGACGACGGCGTCGAACCCGCGCGTCCCGCCGTGGAGGGAGTGCCGCCCGTGGTTGGCGGCCAGCCGGTACGTGCGGCCGTCGAGCTCGAACGACGCCCCCGCGATCCGGTTGGCGTATCGGCCGACGACGGCGCCGAGGTAGGCGTCGTCGGCCAGGTAGCCCGCCAGCGTGTCGAAGCCCAGGACCACGTCGCCGGGACGTCCGGCGGAGTCGGGGGCCACCAGCGAGACGATCCGCCCGCCGTAGGGGGTGATCCGCGCCTCGATCCCGGAACCGCCGCGCAACGTCACGAGGTCGACCGGGACGCCGTCCACGTCGCCGAAGCCGCTGCGGGCGACGTCACCGGGGGCAGCTGGCATGACGACGACGCTAGTCCATGATCCAAGTCGACATTCCCGGGCGTGTCGCCGGGGGTCCCGGACGGGAGTCGTCGATTCCAGGCCCCCCCTCGCGCCCTGGCGGGGGGCGCGTAGGCTGGCTCGTGAAAGAGTGCACAAGCTGGTCCCCCCGGCCGTCCCGTCAGGGGTGAGGAGGCGCCATGAGCACCCGGCACGCCGACGTCGTCGTCGTCGGGGCCGGACCCGCGGGCTCGACCACCGCGGCGTACCTGGCCCGGGCGGGCCTCGACGTCGTCGTCCTCGAGAAGTCCGCCTTCCCGCGCGAGAAGGTGTGCGGCGACGGCATCACCCCGCGCGGCGTGCGGGAGCTGGTCGCCCTCGGCGTCCCGCACCCGCAGCCTGCCGGCTGGATCCGCAACCGCGGTCTGCGTCTCGTGGGCCGCGGCCGCAGCCTCGAGGTCGCGTGGCCGGACCTCACCGGCGTGCCGAGCTACGGGCTCGTGCGGCCCCGCCAGGACTTCGACGAGGTTCTGGCCCGCCACGCCCAGAAGCTCGGCGCCACGGTGCTCGAACGGCACTCCGTGACGGAGCCGCTGGCCGACGCGGCCGGCCGGGTCACCGGGGTCCGAGCCGCCGTCCTGGACGCCGCCGGCCGGCGCACCGGCGACACGCTGACCGTCACGGCGCCGGCGGTCGTCGCGGCCGACGGCAACTCCTCGCGGCTCGGGCTCGCGATCGGCCTGCCGAAGCGGGACGACCGGCCGCTCGGCGTCGCCGTTCGCACCTACTTCACGTCGCCGCGCACCCACGACGACCACCTGGAGTCGTGGCTGGAGCTGTGGGACGGCGAGCCGCGCCGCTCCCGACAGCTGCCCGGTTACGGCTGGATCTTCGGTGTGGGCGACGGGACCAGCAACGTCGGTCTCGGCATCCTGTCGACGTCGAAGGCGTTCGGTCAGGTCGACTACCGGAAGCTGCTGCTCGCCTGGCTGGGGACCCTCCCGCCGCGGTGGCAGTACCGCGACGAGTTCCAGGTCGGCCGGATCCAGGGGGCGGCGCTGCCCATGGGGTTCAACCGGACGCCGCACTACCACCGCGGGGTCGTGCTGGTCGGCGACGCCGGGGGGATGGTCAACCCGTTCAACGGCGAGGGCATCGCCTACGCCATGGCGAGCGGCCGCATCGCCGCCGACGTCGCTGTCCAGGCGCTGGCCAAGGACGGCGCGGCGCGTGAGCGCACCCTCGCCGCCTACCCGCGGGCGGTGGCCGCGGAGCTGGCGCAGTACTACGCGCTCGGCCGCCTGTTCGTCCGCATGATCGGCGACCCCCGCGTCATGAACCTGTTCACCCGGATCGGCATGCCGAACCCCCTGGTCATGAGGTTCGCCGTCAAGCTGCTCGCCAACATGTACGAGCCCCGCGGCGGCGACGCCCTGGACCGCCTCGTCGCGGCGATGACCCGGCTCGTGCCGGTGCGCGGCGACCGGGCGCTGCCCCCCGGCGGTCCCGAGCGTGCGGCCGTCGCGAGCGGGTCCGCCCCCGTCGTTAGGGTGCGCGCGTGAGCCCGTACGTCCCGCTCGTCATGGTGCTGGCGCTCGGCGTCGGCTTCGCCGCGTTCTCCGTGGTCGCGTCGGCCCTCGCGGGGCCCTCGCGATACAACCGCGCGAAGCTCGACGCCTACGAGTGCGGAATCGAGCCGACGCCCGCTGCGGCCGGCGGCGGCAAGGTGCCGATCCGGTTCTACCTCATCGCGATGCTCTTCATCATCTTCGACATCGAGACGGTGTTCCTGTTCCCCTACGCGGTGGCCTTCGACGCGCTCGGGCTCTTCGCCGTCATCCAAGTGATCATCTTCGTGGGGGCGGTGGGGGTCGCCTTCGCCTACGTGTGGCGCCGTGGGGGACTGCAATGGGACTGACGACCTGCACCGCCCGGCTGTGAGGAGCGCCCCATGGGCATCGAGGAGAAGCTCCCGTCCGGCTTCCTGCTGGCGAACGTCGAGCAGGTCGTCGGGCTGATCCGCAAGAGCAGCGTGTGGCCGGCGACGTTCGGCCTGGCCTGTTGCGCCATCGAGATGATGTCGACCGGCGGGCCGCAGTACGACATCGCCCGGTGGGGGATGGAGCGGTTCTCGGCCACCCCGCGCCAGGCCGACCTCATGATCGTCGCCGGTCGGGTGAGCCAGAAGATGGCCCCGGTGGTCCGCCAGGTCTGGGACCAGATGCCCGAGCCCAAGTGGTCGATCGCCATGGGCGTCTGCGCCTCCAGCGGCGGCATGTTCAACAACTACGCCGTCGTCCAGGGCGTCGACCACGTCATCCCGGTCGACATCTACCTGCCGGGCTGCCCCCCGCGACCCGAGATGCTCATCGACGCCATGCTCAAGCTGCACGCGCAGATCCGGGGCGAGAAGCTGGGTGCCCACCGGGTCGCCGCCGAGGCCGCCGCCGAGGCCGACGCGCTCGCCGCCCTGCCCACCTCCCGGATGCAGGGCCTGCTGCCGAGCGGCCTGTCCGGGGGTGCGGCGTGAGCGGGCCGCCGGTCACCCCCGGAACGACCCCTCCCACCGCCGACCCGACCGCCACCGCCCGCGGGGGGCAGGGCGACGGCGGGGTCGTCCCGGTTGCCCAGCCCACGCCGACGGTGGTCGCCCGCCGCCAGGGGATGTTCGGGGCCGCGGACGGTGGCGACACCAGCGGCTACGCGGGCCTGAGCCGCCTCACCGTGCTGCCCGGCGCGACCGCCCGGCCCTTCGGCGGCTGGTTCGACGCCGTCGTCGACGCGTTGGAGGCGTCGTTCCGCGGCGACGGCCACGACTGGGACGGCCCCGACAGCCCGGTCGAGGCGGTCGTCGTCGACCGCGGCGAGCTCACGCTGCACGTCCGCCGCCACCATCTCGCCGACGTCTGCCGCCGGCTGCGCGACGAGCCCGACCTGCGGTTCGAGCTCAGCATGGGGGTCTCCGGGGTCCATTACCCTGACGACACGGGCCGCGAGCTGCACGCCGTGTACCACCTCCGTTCGGTCACCCACGGCCGGCGTGTCCGGCTCGAGGTGGCCTGCCCGGACGCGGACCCCCGGATCCCCTCCACGGTCGACGTGTACCCGACGCACGACTGGCACGAGCGCGAGACCTGGGACTTCTTCGGCATCGTCTTCGACGGTCACCCGGCGCTGACCCGGATCGAGATGCCGGACGACTGGCCCGGCCACCCGCAGCGCAAGGACTACCCCCTCGGCGGCATCCCCGTGGAGTACAAGGGCGCCACGGTCCCGCCGCCCGACGAGCGGAGGGCGTACAGCTGATGACGCCGACGACCGACCAGACGACCGACCGGACGACTCGCGGCACCGGCCGGCCGGCCGAGGGGACGGGCCGGGCGTTCCGCGACCCCTATGCCGCCGACCCGCTCACCGAGTCCGAGGCCCTGGAGGGCACCGTCGTCACCGTCGGCGGCGGGGACTGGGACGAGGTCGTCGACACCGCCCGCCTCGGCGAGGAGCGGATCGTCGTCAACATGGGCCCCCAGCACCCGTCGACGCACGGGGTGCTGCGGCTGGTGCTGGAGATCGAGGGCGAGACGGTCACCGAGGCCCGCGCCGGGATCGGCTACCTCCACACCGGCATCGAGAAGAACATGGAGTTCCGCAACTGGGTGCAGGGGGTGACCTTCTGCACCCGGATGGACTACCTGTCGCCGACGTTCAACGAGACCGCGTACTGCCTCGGCGTCGAGCGGCTGCTCGGCATCACCGACGAGGTCCCGGCCCGGGCGAGCGCGATCCGGGTGCTCGTCATGGAGCTCAACCGGATCGGCTCCCACCTGGTGGCGCTGGCCACCGGGGGCATGGAGCTGGGCTCGACGACGGTGATGATGGACGGCTTCCGCGAGCGCGACACGGTGCTCCGGATGCTCGAGGAGATCACCGGCCTGCGGATGAACCACGCCTTCGTCCGCCCCGGCGGGGTCGCCATGGACGTCACCGACACCATGTGCGACCACCTCGACGACATGCGCCGCAGCCTCGGCAAGGGCGTCCGCGACCTCGAGCTGCTGATGAACGCCAACCCGACGCTCAGGGCGCGCCTGGTCGGCACCGGCTACCTCAACCTCGCCGGCTGCATGGCGCTCGGCATCACCGGCCCGCCGGTGCGCAGCGCCGGGCTGCCGCTGGACCTGCGCCGCGACGAGCCGTACTGCGGCTACGAGGACTACGACTTCGACGTCGTCACCCGCACCGAGGCGGACAACTACGCCCGGCTGCGGATCCGGGTCGAGGAGATGTGGCAGTCCCTGCGGATCATCGAGCAGGTGACCGACCGGCTGCGCAAGGAGCCCGGCCCCGTCATGGTGGCGGACCGGAAGATCGCCTGGCCGTCGCAGATCTCCCTCGGCGGCGACGGGCTGGGGAACTCCCTCGACCACATCCGCCACATCATGGGCGAGTCGATGGAGGCCCTCATCCACCACTTCAAGCTCGTCACCGAGGGCTTCCGCGTCCCGGCCGGCCAGGTCTACGCCGCCGTCGAGTCGCCCCGGGGCGAGCTCGGCTGCCACCTCGTCTCCGACGGCGGCACCCGTCCCTACCGGGCGCACTTCCGCGACCCGTCGTTCACCAACCTCCAGGCGATCCCGCTCATGTGCGAGGGCGCCCAGGTGGCCGACGTCGTCGCCAACGTCGCCTCGCTCGACCCCGTCATGGGAGGCGTGGACCGCTGATGTCCTACCCCACCGAGACCGAGGCGCGGCTGCGCGCCGACGCCGCGGCGATCATCGACCGGTACCCGATCGCCCGGTCGGCGCTGCTGCCGATGCTCCACCTGGTCCAGAGCGAGGACGGCTACGTCAGCCCCGACGGGATCGCGCTCTGCGCCGACATCCTCGGCCTGACGAATGCCGAGGTGAGCGCGGTCGCGACGTTCTACACCCAGTACAAGCGGCACCCCAACGGCCGGTACACGGTCGGTGTCTGCATCAACACCCTGTGCGCCGTCATGGGCGGCGACGCCGTGTGGCGGCGGCTCCGCGACCACCTCGGCATCGGCCACGACGAGACGACCGACGACGGCGCCGTCACCCTCGAGCGCATCGAGTGCAACGCCGCCTGCGACTACGCCCCGGTCGTCATGGTCAACTGGGAGTTCTTCGACGAGCAGTCGCCGGAGTCGGCGGTCGACCTCGTCGACCGGCTCCGGGTGGGCGAGCCCGTGACACCGACCCGCGGCGCCGACCGCGTCGTCGACTTCCGGGCCATGTCGCGGGTGCTCGCCGGCTTCCCGGACGGCCGCGCCGACGAGGGTGTGGGCGCCGGCCCGCGGACCCTCGCCGGCCTGCGCCTGGCCCGGGAGCGGGGCTGGGAGGCGCCCGGGCCCCACGGCAGCGACGGCGGCGACCGGCGCGACGAGGCCGCCGCCGCCGCGACGTCCGGCATGAGGTCCCGCACCAGCGCCCACGACGCCCCCACGGTGCCGGCCGGCAGCGCGGACCGGGCGGGTGCCGTCGCCGGCAAGCCCGCGGCCGACCGCGAGGACACGACCATGGCCCCCGCGACCGGCACGTCCCAGCCGTCACAGACCTCGCAGCCGTCACAGACCTCGCAGCCGTCACGGGCCCCGCGGGCACCCCGCAGGCCGTCGGCCGACGGGAAGGAGTCCCCATGACCGACCGGCAGCCGGTCACGCTCACCCCCGTCCTCTCCCGGTTCTGGGACGACGCGCGGTCCTGGACCCTCGACACCTACCGCGACCACGGCGGGTACGGGGCGCTGCGCACGGCGCTGGACCTGGACCCGGCCGCGGTCGTCGACGCCGTCAAGGCGTCGGGCCTGCGGGGCCGCGGCGGCGCCGGCTTCCCCACCGGCATGAAGTGGGGGTTCCTGCCGCCGCCCGACGGCCGGCCGCGCTACCTCGTCGTCAACGCCGACGAGTCCGAGCCGGGGACCTGCAAGGACACCCCGCTCCTGCTCGCGGCCCCGCACCTGCTGCTCGAGGGTGTCGCCATCACCTGCCACGCGATCGGCGCCGAGCGGGCCTTCATCTACCTGCGGGGCGAGCTGCTGCACGTCCACCGCCGGCTGCTGCGCGCGGTCGAGGAGGCCGAGGCCGCGGGCTACCTCGGCGACGACGTGCTCGGCACGGGGCGGCGGATCGGCGTCGTCGTCCACGCCGGGGCCGGTGCGTACATCTGCGGCGAGGAGACCGCGCTGCTCGACTCCCTCGAGGGCCGCCGCGGCCAGCCGCGCCTCAAGCCGCCCTTCCCCGCGGTCGCCGGGCTGTACGCCCGCCCGACCGTGGTCAACAACGTCGAGTCCATCGCCAGCGTGCCGTCGATCGTCGAGCACGGCGCGGACTGGTTCTCGGGCCTCGGGACCGAGAAGTCGACCGGGTACGGGCTGTTCAGCCTGTCCGGGCACGTGACGCGGCCGGGCCAGTACGAGGCGCCGCTCGGGATCACCCTGCGGGAGCTGCTCGACATGGCCGGCGGCGTGCGGGCCGGGCACCGGCTGAAGTTCTGGACCCCCGGCGGGTCGTCGACGCCGATCTTCACCGACGCCCACCTCGACGTGCCGCTCGACTTCGAGGCCGTCGGCACGGCCGGGTCGATGCTCGGCACCCGGGCGTTGCAGATCTTCGACGAGACGACGTCGGTGGTCCGCGCGGTCCTGCGATGGACGGAGTTCTACGAGCACGAGTCGTGCGGCAAGTGCACCCCCTGCCGCGAGGGCACGTACTGGCTGGCCCAGATCCTCCACCGTCTGGAGGCCGGCCGCGGCACCGCCGAGGACGTCCAGACCCTGCTCGACACCTGTGACAACATCCTCGGCCGGTCGTTCTGTGCGCTCGGCGACGGGGCGACCAGCCCCATCACCAGCGCCATCCAGTACTTCCGCGAGGAGTTCGAGGCCGGCATGCACACCCCCGCCTGGGAGCTGTTCCCGTACGAGCGGTCCGCGACCGTCCCGGTCGGCGACTACGCAGCCGGGCCGCCGCGCAGCCGCGAGCTCGCGGGGAGCGTGGCGTGACCCTCGTCACCGGCGGTCCCGCGGGCCCCCCGCCCGGCGGGGTTCCGGCCGTGCCGGGCGCTGCCGGCCAGGTCGAGCTCGTCCCCGTCCTCATCGACGGGATCGAGCTGACCGTGCCCAGGGGGACGCTGGTGATCCGGGCGGCGGAACAGGTGGGCATCGCGATCCCGCGGTTCTGCGACCACCCCCTGCTGGAGCCCGCCGGTGCGTGCCGGCAGTGCCTCGTCGAGATCGCGACCCCGGACCGCGAGGGCAACCTCCGGTGGATGCCCAAGCCGCAGGCCTCATGCACGATCACGGTGTCGCCCGGCATGGTCGTGCGGACCCAGGAGACGTCGGAGGTCGCCGACAAGGCCCAGCACGGCGTCATGGAGCTGCTGCTGCTCAACCACCCGCTCGACTGCCCCGTCTGTGACAAGGGCGGCGAGTGCCCCCTGCAGAACCAGGCCATGACGAACGGCCGCGGCGAGACCCGCTTCCTCGACCGTAAGCGGACCTTCCCCAAGCCCATCCGGATCTCGACCCAGGTCCTGCTGGACCGCGAGCGCTGCATCCTCTGCCAGCGCTGCACCCGGTTCAGCCAGGAGATCGCCGGCGACCCGTTCATCGACCTCCAGGAGCGCGGCGCCGGGCAGCAGATCGGCACCTTCAGCCCCGAACTGCTGCGCTTCGCGACCCGCGACGACCGTCCCGGGGACCGCCGGCCGACCGGCGGGGACGAGACCCTCGACCCCCCGGGCGAGGCGCACGCCCTCGGCGTCACCGAAGGGCCCGCCGAGCTGGACGAGTCGGGTCAGCCGTTCTCGTCCTACTACTCGGGCAACACCATCCAGATCTGTCCCGTCGGCGCCCTCACCGGGGCCGCCTACCGGTTCCGGGCCCGCCCGTTCGACCTCGTGTCCAGCCCGTCGGTGTGCGAGCACTGCGCCTCCGGCTGCGCGATCCGCTCCGACCACCGCCGCGGGCTGGTCCTGCGCCGACTCGCGGGCGCCGACCCGGCGGTCAACGAGGAGTGGAACTGCGACAAGGGCCGCTGGGCCTTCCAGTACGCCCAGGCGCCGGACCGGCTGCGGGTGCCGCTGGTCCGGGACCCCGACACCGGGCAGCTCGTCGAGACCTCGTGGCCGGACGCCCTCGCCACGGCCGCGGCGGGCCTCGCCGCCGCCCACCGCACGCACGGGGTGGGCGTGCTGGTCGGCGGGCGGGCCACCGTCGAGGACGCCTACGCCTACGCGAAGTTCGCCCGCACGGTCCTCGACACCAACGACATCGACTTCCGGGCCCGACCGCACTCGGCCGAGGAGGAGGCGTTCCTCGGCCACGTCGTCGCCGGCAGCGGCCTCGGGGTCACCTACGCCGACCTCGAGGCGGCGCCGGCGGTCCTCCTCGTCGCCCTCGACCCGCAGGAGGAGTCGCCGATCCTGGCGCTCCGGCTGCGCAAGGCCGCTCGCCGGGGCCTGCGGGTCCACGACGCCGCGCCGTTCCTCACCGACGGCTCCCGCAAGGCCGGTGCGTCCCTGTTGCCCACCGTGCCGGGCGAGGAGTCGGCGCTGCTGCGGGCCATGGCGGGCGAGGCCACGGCACCCCTCACGGTGACGCCCGAGCAGGTGGACGCGGTCCGGGACGCCCTGGGAGCGGCCGGCGCCGTCATCCTCGTCGGCGAGCGCCTGGCCGGCGTGCCCGGCGGCTTCCGGGCCGCCCTGGACGCGTCGGCCGCCACGGGGGCGCGGCTGGCCTGGGTCCCGCGGCGGGCCGGCGAGCGCGGCGCGGTCGAGGCCGGCGCCCTGCCGGGCCTGCTCCCGGGCGGGCGCCCGATCGGCGACGCGGCCGCCCGGGTGGACGTGGCGGCGGCCTGGGGGGTCGGCACCCTGCCGTCCGCCCCGGGGCGCGACACCGCCGGCATCCTCGCCGCCGCCGAGGCCGGCCTCGGGCTCGTCGTCGGCGGGGTCGACCCCGACGACCTGCCGGACCCGGCCCAGGCCCGCCGGGCGCTGGCGGCGGCCACCGTCGTCGTCAGCCTCGAGGTGCGCGCGTCCGCGGTGCACGACCACGCCGATGTCGTCCTCCCGGTGGCGCCCACGGCCGAGAAGGCCGGCGCGTTCCTCGACTGGGAGGGCCGCCTGCGCCCGTTCGCGCCGGCGCTGGCCACCGACGCCCTCGCCGACCATGCGATCCTCGACGAGCTGGCCCGCGAGCTGGGCGTGGAGCTGGGCGCGGCCGACACCGCCGCGCTGCGCGCCGAGCTGGCGTCGATCGGCGGCTGGGACGGCGCGCGCCCGCCGGCGCCGGCCGTCGGCAGCAGTGCCGTCCGGACGGCGCGCGGCTCCGCGGACGGGGTGGTGCTGGCGACCTGGCCGCTGCTGCTGGACGCCGGGCGGATGCAGGACGGCGAGCCGTACCTCGCCGGGACCGCCCACCGGGCGGTGGCCCGGGTCTCCGCGGCCACGGCCGCGCGGCACGGCCTGGCCGCCGACGGGCACGTCCGGGTCAGCGGGCACCTCGGCGACGTGGTGGTGCCGCTCGCCGTCACCGAGATGCCCGACGGGGTGGTGTGGCTGCCGACCAACTCCCGCGGCTGCGCGGTGCGCGCCGGGTTGGGTGCCGCGGCCGGTGATCTGGTACGCCTGTCGTCCGCACCCACCGGCACGCCCGCCCGGCTGGAAGGAGCGCTCACGTGACGGCGTCACTCCCGCTCCCGGCGACGGTGGTCACCGAGGGGCCGGCGGCGGACTTCAGCAACGACTCCCCGCTGCTCGCGCTGGTCAAGATCCTCGCGGTCGTCGCCTTCCTCGTCGTCAACGTGCTGCTGGCGATCTGGGCCGAGCGCCGGATCCTGGCCTTCATGCAGTCCCGCAAGGGCCCGAACAAGCACGGCCCCTTCGGTCTGCTCCAGTCCCTGGCCGACGGGGTGAAACTGGCCCTCAAGGAGGACATCGTCCCGACCGGCGCCGACCGGGCGATCTACATCCTCGCGCCGGCCATCAGCGTCGCGCCGGCCTTCCTGGCCTTCTCGATCATCCCGCTGGCGGGCGAGGTGCGGATCCCGTGGTACGTCGACGAGTCGTGGTCCGACGGCCTCGACGGGTCGTGGCAGCTGATCTCGACCCCCGCCCAGATCACCGACATCCCCGTCGCCGTGCTGTTCGTCCTGGCCGCGGCCAGCGTCGGGGTGTACGGGCTGGTCCTCGCCGGGTGGTCCTCGGGCTCCACGTACCCGCTGCTCGGCGGCCTGCGCTCGACCGCCCAGGTCATCAGCTACGAGCTGGCGATGGGCCTGGCGCTGGTCGGGGTGTTCATCTACACGGGCTCGATGTCGACGTCCCAGATCGTCGCCGCGCAGGACTCGCTGTGGCTCATCGTCCCGCTGCTGCCGTCGTTCGTCATCTTCGCGATCTCCATGGTCGGCGAGACCAACCGGGCGCCCTTCGACCTGCCGGAGGGCGAGGGCGAGCTGGTCGGCGGATTCCACACCGAGTACTCCTCGCTGAAGTTCGCCCTGTTCTTCCTCGCCGAGTACGTCGCCATGTTCAGCGTCTCGGCGCTGGCGGTCACCATGTTCCTCGGCGGGTACCGGGCGCCGTGGCCGCTCGGCACACTGTCCGACGGCGCCCTCAACGAGGGCTGGTGGGGCCTGCTGTGGTTCGTCACGAAGATGTGGGCGTTCGTCTTCGTGTTCTTCTGGTTGCGGGCGGTCCTGCCCCGGCTGCGCTACGACCAGTTCATGGACCTCGGCTGGAAGGTCCTCATCGAGGCCGCCCTGGTCTGGGTCATCGTGCTGTCGCTGGTCCGGGTCGTCATCGGCGACGAGCTGCTCAGCCGCAACCAGCTCATCATCGGCATCCTCGTGGCCGGGGCGATCGTCGTGGCGGTGCTCATGGTGTGGCCCGGCGACGCGCGGCGGGGCGAACCCGACCGCGCCCGCGACGAGCCCGTCGACCCGTTCGCCGACGGTTACCCCGTCCCGCCGCTGCCCGGCCAGACGGTGCGGCGCTCCCGCGGGACCCTCGAGACCGCGGGGACCTCAGGCACGTCCGGAAGGGACGACCCGTCATGACCGACGTCTCCCGCGGCCGGGGCGGCGAGCCCGCGCGCGGCCGGTACCGGGACACCGAGTCCCACCGTTCCCGCGGCAACCCGGTCACCGACCTCCTCGCTCCGGTCGCCGGGTTCGGGGTCACCTTCCGGACGATGTTCGGCAAGGTCGTCACCGAGGAGTACCCGAAGGTGAAGCCGCCGACGAAGGCCCGGTTCCACGGCCGGCACCAGCTCAATCGCTGGCCGGACGGGCTGGAGAAGTGCATCGGGTGCGAGCTGTGCGCGTGGGCGTGCCCGGCCGACGCCATCTACGTCGAGGGTGCCCAGAACACCGAGGACGCCCGGTACTCCCCCGGCGAGCGGTACGGGCGCGTCTACCAGATCAACTACCTGCGGTGCATCTTCTGCGGGCTGTGCATCGAGGCCTGCCCGACCCGGGCGCTCACCATGACGACCGAGTACGAGCTCGCCGACGACAACCGCGCGGACACCATCTTCGAGAAGCAGCAGCTGCTCGCGCCCCTGGCGGACGGCATGGTGGCGCCGCCGCACCCGATGGTCGAGGGGACGACGGAGAAGGACTACTACCGGAACCTGGTGACCGGTGCCACGGACGCCCAGCGGCATCACGCCGCCCGGCACGGGTCGGCCGGCGAGCCGCAGCCCGAGGAGGCCCGCTGATGGGCTCCGGCGAGGCGTGGCTGTTCTGGATCCTCGCGCCGCTCATGACGGTGGCCGCCCTGGGGCTGCTGGTCGTGCGCAAGGCCGTGCACGCGGCGCTGTCCATGGCCGTCGTCATGGTGGCGCTCGGCGGGGTCTACGTCGTCCTCGGCGCGCCGTTCCTCGGAGTCGTCCAGGTGTTCGTCTACACCGGCGCCGTCATGATGCTGTTCCTCTTCGTCCTCATGCTCATCGGCGTGGACGCCTCCGACTCCCTCGTCGAGACCATCCGCGGCCAGCGCCTGGCCGCGGTCCTCGCCGGCCTCGGCTTCGCGGTGCTGCTCGTCGCGGTGGCGAGCCGGGTCGCCCTCGGGGAGCCGGCCGGGCTGGCGGGGGCGAACGCCGAGTACGGCGGCAACATCACCGGTCTGGCCGCGTTGATCTTCAGCCGGTTCTTCTGGGCGTTCGAGCTGACCGGCGCGCTGCTCGTCACGGCCGCCCTCGGAGCCATGGTCCTCGCCCACCGGGAGCGGCTCGGCCCCCGGCCGACGCAGCGCAGCATCTCCGAGGCCCGGCTGCGCGAGGGCAAGCGCATCACGCCGCTGCCCAACCCGGGCGTCTACGCGCGTCACAACTCCGTCGACACCCCGGCGCTGCTGCCCGACGGCACGCCCAGCGAGCTGTCGGTGTCGCGCGTGCTCACCGCCCGGGGACAGGCCCGGTCCAACTCCGACCTCGTCGACGACGTGCCCGAGATCGTCCGCGAGATCGACCCCGGCCACCGGGGCACCGGCGGGAGGGACTGACCGTGGGGTCCGAGTACTGGCTCTACCTGTCGATGATCCTCTTCACGGTGGGGTCGCTCGTCGTCCTCCTCCGGCGCAACGCGATCATCGTGTTCATGGGTGTCGAGCTCATGCTCAACGCCGCCAACCTCGCGTTCGTCGCCCTGGCGCGGCAGAACGGGTCGCTGGACGGCCAGGTCGTCGCGCTGTTCGTCATGCTCGTCGCGGCAGCCGAGGTGGTCATCGGGCTCGCCATCATCATGGCGATCTACCGCACCCGGCGGTCCGCCTCCGTCGACGACGCCAACCTGCTGAAGTACTGAGGGGCCGCCGCCATGACCGACGTCCTGCCCTGGCTCGTCATCGGGGTGCCGCTCGCCATGTCCTTCGTCCTGCTGCTCGGCGGGCGGGCGCTGGACCGGGGAGCGCCGTGGCTGGGGGTCCTCGCCTCGGCCGCGTCGGCCGTCCTCGGCATCGTCCTGTTCGTGGACCTGCTGGGTCGGCCGGCCGAGGACCGGTCCGTGACCTCGGCGACCTTCGAGTGGATCCCCGCCGGGTCGTTCCAGCTGTCGGCCGGTCTGCTCGTCGACCCGCTGTCGATCGCCTTCGTCCTGCTCATCACGGTCGTCGGCACGCTCATCCACGTGTACTCCGTCGAGTACATGCGCCACGACGCCTCGAAGCGGCGGTTCTTCGCCTACCTCAACCTGTTCGTCGCGGCCATGCTGCTGCTGGTGCTGGCGGACTCGTTCCTCCTGCTGTTCATCGGGTGGGAGGGCGTCGGCCTGGCGTCGTACCTCCTCATCGGCTTCTGGAACCACCGGCCCGACTACGCCCGGGCCGCCAAGAAGGCGTTCGTCGTCAACCGGGTCGGGGACTTCGGGCTGGCGCTGGCGATCATGGCGATGTTCGCGGTCTTCGGCACCGTGACGTACAGCGGGGTGTTCGGCGCCGTCGAGGGCGCGGGCGAGGGCTGGCTGACGGTGATCGGGCTGCTCCTCGTCCTCGGTGCGGCGGGCAAGTCGGCGCAGTTCCCGCTGCAGAGCTGGTTGCTCGACGCCATGGCGGGCCCGACGCCGGTCTCGGCGCTCATCCATGCCGCGACGATGGTGACCGCCGGGGTGTACCTGGTCGTGCGGTCGGGTCCGATCTTCGAGGGCGCGCCGGTGGCGGCGCTCACGGTGGCGATCGTCGGTGCGATCACCCTCGTCATGGGGGCCGTCATCGGCACGGTGAAGGACGACATCAAGCGTGCGCTCGCGGCGTCGACCATGTCCCAGATCGGGTACATGATGCTGGCCGCCGGGCTCGGTCCCGCGGGCTACGTCTTCGCGATCTTCCATCTGCTGACGCACGGCTTCTTCAAGGCCGGGATGTTCCTCGGCGCCGGGTCGGTCATGCACGGGATGAACGACCAGGTCGACATGCGCCGCTTCGGCCGGCTCGACTCCGTCATGCGCGTCACCTGGGTGACGTTCGCCGTCGGGTGGCTGGCGATCCTCGGGGTGCCGCCGTTCAGCGGGTTCTGGTCGAAGGACGGCATCATCGAGGTGGCCTTCGAGGGCGAGGGCGTGAAACCGTGGATCCTCGGCTCGGTGGCCCTCATCGGCGCCGGGATCACCGCGTACTACATGAGCCGGCTGTTCTTCATGACCTTCCACGGTCGCAGGCGCTGGTCCACCGAGGGCGAGCACGCGGTGCACCCGCACGAGTCGCCCTGGCTCATGACGGTGCCGATGATCGTGCTCGCGGTCGGGTCGGCCGGTCTCGGCTGGTACCTGTACGCCGGGAAGCGCTTCGAGTCCTGGCTGGAGCCCGTGGTGGGCGCCGTCGAGCCGGAGCCGCACGTCCTGCCGGTCCCGTGGATCATCGGGCTCACCCTGGTCGCGGTGGCCGTCGGCCTGGTGATCGCCGCCCGCAACTACGCCGTCCAGGAGGTGCCGGTCACGGTGCCGCCGACCCGTGCCCTGGGCCGGGCCGCGCGGGCCGACCTGTACCAGGACGACGTCAACGAGGTCGCCGTGGTCGCGCCGACCCGGGCGTTCGCCCGGGGCCTGCGCGAGGTCGAGGACGACTACCTCGCGGCCGGTGTCCGCGGCCTCGCGGGGGGTCTCGGCCGGGTCGGCGCCGGCTGGGGCCGGCTGCAGACCGGCTTCGCCCGCTCCTACGCGCTGTCGATGCTCGGCGGGGTCGTCCTCGTCGTCGGCGCCCTGCTCGTGGTCCGGCTCTGAGGCCGGGACGGAAAGGACCGCTGTGGACTTCCCCTGGCTGACCGCCGCCGTCGCCCTCCCGGCGATCGGGGCGCTGGTCGTCGGCCTGCTGCCGCGGAGTCTGCGGGCGCTGGCCCGGATGACCGCGCTGGTGTTCTCGCTGGCGACGTTCGGGCTGGTGCTCGCGCTCGCGTTCGGGTTCGACGTGGGCGACGCCGGCGGCTACCAGTTCGCCGAGCGCTATCCGTGGATCCCGCAGTTCGGGGTGTCGTGGGCGCTCGGCGTCGACGGCATCGCGCTGTCCATGATCGCCTTGACCGCGGTCCTCGTGCCGGTGTGCGTGCTCGCCTCCTGGAACCACCTCGGCCACGGCCGGGTCGCCGACCCGGCGTTCCTCGCCCTGCTGCTCGCGACCGAGGCGCTCGTCATCGGCGTCTTCGCGGCCCGTGACCTCTTCCTGTTCTACGTCCTGTTCGAGGCGATGCTGGTCCCGATGTACTTCCTCATCGGGCGGTACGGCGGTGAGCGGGCCCGCGCGGCGTCGGTGCAGTTCCTGCTGTACTCCCTGGTCGGCGGACTGATCATGCTGGCCGGAGTCGTCGCGATCTTCTTCTACGGTCCCGGCGGCGAGACCGGGTTCCTCCTCGACGAGCTCATCGGCGGCCTCGAGGTGAACGAGTGGACCGGGCGCCTGCTGTTCCTCTCGCTCTTCATCGCGTTCGCGATCAAGGCGCCGCTGTGGCCGGTCCACACCTGGCTGCCGGACGCCGCCGCCCAGGCGCCGCCCAGCGCCGCGGTGCTGCTGGTCGGCGTGCTCGACAAGGTGGGCACGTTCGGGATGCTCGTCATCCTGCTGCCGCTGTTCCCGGAGGCGAGCGCCTGGGCGGCCCCGGTCGTCGTGGCGCTGGCGCTGGTGTCGATCCTCTACGGCGCGGTGGTGGCGATCGGGCAGGTCAACGCTCCGGGCGGGGACGTCCTGCGGCTCATCGCGTACACGTCGATCAGCCACTTCGGGTTCATCGTGCTCGGCATCTTCGTGTTCACCTCGCCCGGCCAGACCGGGGCGGCGCTGTACCAGGTGAACCACGGGTTCTCGACGGCGGCGCTGTTCCTCGTGGCCGGGATGCTCGCGGTGCGGCGGGGCTCCAGCCGCATCGCCGACTTCGGCGGCGCCCAGAAGGTGGTGCCGCTGCTGGCCGGGGCCTTCCTGTTCGCCGGCCTGTCGAGCCTCGCCCTGCCCGGGCTCAACAGCTTCGTCTCGGAGTTCCTCGTCCTGCTCGGGACCTTCGCGCGGTACCCGGCCGCGGCCGTCGTCGCGACCGTCGCGATCATCCTCGCGGCGGTCTACGTCCTGTGGACCTACGAACGGATGATGACCGGCCCCACCCGCGAGGAGGTCGCCGGCTTCCGCGACCTCCGCCCGCGCGAGGCGTTCGTCGTCGCCCCCCTGCTCGTCGTGATCCTCGCCCTCGGCCTGTATCCCAAGCCCGTCCTCGACATCCTCGACCCGCCGGTCGACCGGACGATGGACCAGGTGGGGGCCGAGGATCCCGAACCCGTCGTCCCGGTCGCGGAAGGGGCCACGCGGTGAGCCCGCTCCTGCTGCCCGCGGCGGCCACCGTCGACATCACCATGCCCGAGGTCGACTGGGTCGCCCTGTCGCCGATGCTCGTCGTCGCCGGTGCCGCCCTGGCCTCGGTCGTCCTCGAGACGGCACTGCCCCGCGGGTCCCGCCGCCTGCTGCAGGTCGCCCTCACCGTGGCGTCGCTCGTCCTCGCCCTGGTGGCCCTCGTGGTCCTGGTTCGCGACGACGTCGTCACCGCCGGCGGGTCGCTGGCGATCGACGGCGTCACCCGCTTCGTCCAGGGCCTGCTGCTGGTCCTCGCGATCCTCGGCGCGCTGCTCCTCGCCGACCGGATGCCGGACGGCGAGGACGCGTTCGCCCCGCAGGCCTCGGCGGTCCCGGGCTCGCCCGCCGAGGACGCCGTCCGCCGGGCCGGGCTGGTCCAGACCGAGGTGTACCCGCTGTTCCTCCTCGCCGTCCTCGGCATGCTCGTGTTCCCGGCGGCCAACGACCTTCTCACGCTGTTCGTGGCGCTGGAGGTCTTCAGCCTGCCGCTGTACCTGCTGTGCGGGATGGCGCGGCGCCGCCGCCTGCTGAGCCAGGAGGCGAGCCTCAAGTACTTCCTGCTCGGCGCGTTCTCGTCGGCGTTCTTCCTGTACGGCGCGGCGCTGCTGTACGGCTACGCCGGGTCGCTGCAGCTGCCGGACGTCGAGGCCGCGGTCCGCGCCGGCGCGGGGTCGGACGTGCTGCTGCTGGCCGGCACCGGCCTGCTGGTCGTCGGGCTGCTGTTCAAGGTGAGCGCGGTGCCGTTCCACTCGTGGACGCCGGACGTCTACCAGGGGGCACCGACCCCGGTCACCGCCTTCATGTCGGCGGCGACGAAGGTGGCGGCGTTCGCGGCGCTGCTGCGGGTGCTGTACGTGGCCGTGCCGTCGTCGCGCTGGGACTGGCAGCCGGCGCTGTGGGCGGTCGCCGTGGTCACGATGGTGCTCGGCTCGGTCATCGCGGTGGCCCAAGCCGACGTCAAGCGGATGCTCGCGTACTCCTCGATCGCCCATGCCGGGTTCATCCTCACCGGCGTGCTGGCGCTGGAGGCCCAGGGCGTCAGCGGCAGCCTGTTCTACCTGGCCGCGTACGCGCTCACGAGCATCGGCGCGTTCGCCGCTGTGGCGCTGGTCCGCGACGGGGCGGGCGCGGCGACCCGGCTGTCGTCGTGGGCGGGCGTCGGCCGGCGGTCGCCGGTGTTCGCGGCCGTGTTCGCCCTGTTCCTCCTCGCCCTCGCCGGGATTCCGCTGACCAGCGGGTTCACCGGGAAGTTCGCCGTGTTCAGCGCGGCGGTCGCCGGGGGGGCGGAGTTCCTCGTCGTCGTCGGGGTGCTGGCGAGCGCGGTGGCGGCGTTCTTCTACGCCCGGGTCATCGCGCTCATGTACTTCTCCGAGCCGACCGAGTCCACCGCGACCGTGGCGGTGCCGAGCGTCCCGCTGGCCGTGGTCCTCGGCGTGGCCGTGGTCGCGACGGTGGTCCTCGGCGTCGTCCCCGGTGTCCTCCTCGACCCGGCGCAGGACCTCGGCGTCTTCCTCGCGCGGTGACGGTGGTGGGCGACGCCCCGGCCGGTGCCGCGCCGACGGTGCCGGGCGCGCTCGCCCAGCTCCGGGGCGTCGGGATCACCGACCCCGGCCTGCTCGGGGCGCTCGCCGGGGGCCTCGCCCGCGTCGAGGCCCGGCTGGGGTCGGCGGTCGCGGTCACGGACGAGCTGGCCGGCCGGACGTCCCGGCATCTGCTCGAGGCCGGCGGCAAGCGGACCCGGCCCCTGCTGTGCCTGCTGGCCGCGCAGCTGGGCCTGCCGACCCCGCACGTCGTGGAGGCGGCCGTCGTCGTCGAGCTCACGCACCTGGCGACGCTGTACCACGACGACGTCATGGACTCCGCCGAGGTGCGGCGGGGCGTCCCTGCGGCGCACGCGGTGTGGGGCAACACGGTGGCGATCCTGTCCGGGGACCTGCTGTTCGCCCGGGCGTCGCGGGTGTGCGCCGGGCTCGGGCCCGAGGCCGTGACGATCCAGGCCGAGACCTTCGAGCGGCTGTGCCTGGGGCAGCTGCACGAGACCGTCGGCCCCGGGGACGCCGACCCGGTGGCGCACTACCTGCAGGTGCTGTCGGACAAGACGGGGTCGCTGATCGCAACGGCGTGCCGGTTCGGGGCGATGTTCGCCGGATGCGACGCGGCGACGGTCGACACCATGGTCCGCTACGGCGAGCGCGTGGGGTGCGCGTTCCAGCTCGCCGACGACGTCCTCGACCTGATGTCCGACGCCGAGGACAGCGGGAAGACCCCGGGCACCGACCTGCGGGAGGGGGTGGCGACGCTGCCGGTGCTGATCCTGCGGACGATGGCGGCGGCGGGCGAGGCGGGCGCCGACGGGAAGCGCGCGCTGGCGCTCATCGACGCCGGCGTGGAGTCCGACGCCGACCTCGACGAGGCGCTGCGGCTGCTGCGCGGCCACCCGGCGATGGCCGCCGCCCGCCAGGCCGCCCGGCAGGCGGCGGACGACGCGGTCGCGGCCCTGGACGGGCTGCCGGCCGGGCCGGTCCGGGGGGCGCTGGCCGCGGTGGCGAGGAGGCTGGCGGACCGAGTGGCGTGACAGGGTTCGCGCTTGACCACGCCATGGCGTCTTGAGGACCGACCAAGGCGACGCCGCGTGATGAGACCTCACGAGGGGTTGCCTAGGTCCGGGGGGGGGGTGAGAGCATATGACAGCAGGTGAAGAACGTGACAGTAGTCGGGGCTGGAGGGGAAATCATGATCGAATCGGCCGTTCGGCGACTCCCGCAGGCTGGAGCCGCCGTTGTGATCGCACTTCTCGCACTCTCCATCGACAGCTCAGCCCACGCGGCGAATAGCAATTCCGGCTCGTCGTCGTGTCCTGATACATGGACAGTCCAGACGAGGTCACACGGATATGGAAGCCACACGCATCGGCAGACGGCGGGGGGTACCAACTTTTATAAGTCCTTCTATACAAGTACGGCGGCTAGCAAGTATTGGAACAAGGGCTTCAGAGTGGCAGGATGGTACGTCTATGTGGACTACGTGAACAGCTCTGGCCCTGGTGGGGGGACTTGCATCCGTTGAGTCCCCTGACTCGTCGGCCGATCCTTCAGGGAGCCTCTCTGCTCTTGCTCTCGCTCTCGCTGTCCGTCGGAGCGGCGTGCAGCTCAGCAGAGCCGCAGTCGGGGCAGGTGTCGTCGCAGCGCTCTGTAGCGGCCGATCCGGGAGACTATGCTCAGCTGATGAGTGAGTGCCTGTCTGCGCGCGGGTGGAACGCCAGGGCGGCTGACGGCGGCGGCCTTGAAGTCGAAGTCCCAGTTGAGCAGGACGATGCCTACCTCAGGGATCTAGAGGCATGTCGTACCGAGTTCGGATACGATCGCCCCCTCGCACCTCTTGACGCTTCTGGGGCGGAGGAAATCCTCGTGGCGATGGAACAAGCCGCGGAATGCCTGCGTGAGTCGGGCTACTCCGTCCCGGAGCAGCCGAGCCGCCAGACGAGCCTGGATGGCCTGATGACCGACCGAGATCCACGTTGGGAAATCTACGCTGACATTGCACGCAATCAAGGCGGGGAAGCGGTCTCTCGGGCGCAGTCTCAATGTCCCTACTGACACAGAAGCTCCGACCGCTGACTCCGAATCTCTTGTGCAGTCGGTGATGAGCGCCCGCGCCCTGGGAAGATGGTCACTGATAGCCATCGTCGTTCTCCTCGTGGGCGCAGTGGCGGGGTGGTCCTTGCGCGAGATGCTGTCTCCTCCACCGGACACCGTAGATGATAATGAGACCGTTCTTGTCGAGGTGGCCCAGGGAGAAGTTGGCCTGTCACTCAACCTCTCCGCTTCTGTTCAATGGGATATCGTCTCGGTCCATTCAAACCAAGCGAACGGGATCCTCACCGGTGTCAATGTGACACCCGGCGATGTAGTCGCGCCCGGCCAGGTCCTCTACACGGTCAACCTGCAACCCGTCGTTGCGGCGAGCGGCGTGATCCCGGCGTTTCGCGACCTGGCGCCCGGAACGCGGGGCGAGGATGTGCGACAGCTGCAGGGCTTGCTTGTTGGCCTAGGTCATCTGGAAGGTCCCCCGGACGGGGACTATGGGCCGCAGACAGCTCGAGCGGTGCGTGAGTGGCAGCGGGCCAGGGGAGTGTTCGTCACCGGGGCCGTGGCTTGGGGGGATCTGATGTTTGTCCCCGACCTGCCCGCCCGGCTGGCAACGGTATCCGATGCAACTGTCGGATCCGTCATGAGCGTCGGACAGCCGTTTGTCCAACGTCTGTCGGCACAACCCAAGCTGTCGATGACCGTTACCGAGGGTCAGAACGAGTTGGTACCCACCGGGGCTCGTGTCCGGATCTTCGCAGGCGACGAGGAGTGGGAAACGACTACTGGCGACCGCGAGGTCGGCGGCACTGGGGACGGCACCGTGACCATCGCACTCGAGAGCGGCGATGCCGAAAACCTGTGTCATGCGGGCTGCGAGGACGTGCCGGTGGGCGATGCTGTTCTGTTCGACGCTCTTGTGGAGGCGATACCGGAAGTCTCGGGATCGGTCGTGCCGAGCGCCTCGATCTCCACAGGGGCTGATAATCGTCCGTTCGTCCTCCTACCGGATGGCCGCCGGAGGGTCGTCACCGTGGTCGCCTCGGCCCAAGGTTCGAGTGTCGTGACCGGAGTGAAGCCCGGTGAAATGGTTCGAGCGGCGCCGAACGCGTGACCGGATCGGCGTTGGCTGCCCTGGGCGTAAGTTTCTCCTATATCCGGGGTAAGCCGCTCTTGTGTGACTGGTCGTACGAATTTCATGAAGGTACCGTAACGGCCTTGACGGGTCCCTCAGGGTGTGGAAAGTCCACTTTACTATACCTCCTGGGACTCCTGCTGCGACCTTCCGCCGGCGACGTTTCCCTACGGGGATATAGTCAGTCGTCCCTTTCGGATCGAGAACGCTCTGCTCGGCGGGCGAGTGATGTCGGATTTGTTTTCCAGGACGCTGCCCTTGATGCGTCGCGGACCGTCATGGCCAACGTACTGGAGACCGCCCTGTACAGAGGGCGCCCCCGCCGTCGGGAGGAGCCTCGGGCGCGCGAGTTACTTGACAGATTCGGAGTGGCTGTTTCTCCACGTGCTCGGCCGGGTCAAGTCTCGGGGGGCCAAGCTCAGCGTATCGCCCTATGTCGAGCGCTCTTGGCACGGCCGTCCGTCATTCTAGCTGACGAGCCCACGGGTAACCTTGATCAGGAAACGGGCGCTATGGTTCTCAGGGCACTGAGGAGTCACGCAGAGGAGGGAGGATGCGTCGTTGTCGTGACTCATGATCCGGTGGTCGCGTCCGGATGCGACCATGTCATCGAAATGGACGGCCCCGCATGGTAAGGACCGTTGACTTGATTCGGGAGGCGACAGACGCCTCGCGCGCCTCACCGGCGTTCAGCCTCCTTACACTTCTTGCGGTGACCGGAATGTGTGTTGCCGTGCTTCTGACAACGGGCCGCGCGGTGGCAACCGAGCAGACCGTGCTTGCGCGTATCGACGCGGCGGGAACACGCACCATCATCATTCGCTCAACGGATCCGTCTGACCCGATTCGGGCGGGTGTCGTGTCTCGTCTGCTCGCGTTCGACTCGGTGCAGAATGCGCTCGCCCTGGGTCCGCTTGTGGACGTTCACGTGGCCGCACCTCACGGTGGACCGCGTGTCGGAGCCCGTGAAGTGACTTCGGGCGGTCCCGGGCTAGAACGTCTCACCGAGGTTCCGGCGGCGTCATCCCCCGTGGGAGCAAGGGTGGCAGTCGCGGCTCATGCCGCCACGGATGCGCTCGGCCTCGCCGATGGGATAGGAACTGTTGCCGATGCCAATGGCCGCACGTACGTCTTGCAGGGACAGGCGGAACTGCCCGACCACGTTGAATTTCTCGCGTCGACAGTTTTGATCCCGTCGTCGGAAGTTGGTGGGAGTGAGGTCGGTGGGGGGTACAGTCTCGTTGTCGTCCTCGCCCGTAGCCCTGGTGACGTCGACTCATTGTCGCGCTCCTCGCTTTCGGTTCTGGGAGTGCGCGATGTAACAACGCTCACCGTCGAGACGTCAAGCGATCTCGCGAGCATCCGATCTGCCGTGGGGGGGGAATTGAGGGCTGCTGGAGAACGAACCGTCTCGACTATCCTGACAGTTTCGGCACTTGTCCTGTCAGTCACGCAGTTCGGGCTCGTCACGTTACGTCGAAGAGATTTCGGACGCCGGCGTGCACTCGGGGCAACGAGAGTCGTAATCTTCCTGCTCATCGTCTACCAGGCGGCGATCCTGGCCGTCTTGGGCGCGACTCTTGGGGTCGGCTTGGCAACCCTTGTCCTAATCCTTTTCGACGGGGGACTTCTTCCCGGATGGCGATTTATCTTTTCCGTGGCCTATCTGGCAGTCCTTCTGGCTGTCGTTTCCGCGGCGCTTCCCGCCGTCCTTGCGTCGCAAAGAGATCCGGTCCGTGAACTTCGAGTACCCTGAGTCCCGACTCAGGTGCGGTGAAGTCGCACGTCACGGTGCCCAGAGCGAGGCGATCGGCCACGCTCGCCGACCGTCGCCGGAGGACTGCGCGCGGCGCCCGGGCTGTCAGCTGGCATACCGGACGATCCTCGGGATGAGGCGCTGACGTATGCGGCTCATCCCAATGCAAGGTGTAGTTGGGGTCGGAAGCCGCCGGTCTCGAGGAGGCTGCGGGCGATGTAGTTGGTGAGGTTGCGGAAGCCGAGGGCGGAGCCGCGGAGGTGCTCGAGGCGCCCGTTGATCGCCTCGGTCGGGCCGTTGGAGGTGCCGGGGCGGTCGAAGTAGGCCAGGACGTCGGCGGCTCGTTTGGTGAGCGTGCGACCGAGGGTGGCGAGTTCGGCCAGGACGTGGGGGACGCCGCTGCCGATCGACGTGATCAGCTCGGTCATCAGCTGTCGGCCCCGGGTTCGGTCGGGTTCCCGGTAGGCGGCGATCATGCGTTGGTAGATGCCCCAGGTCGCTTGGACCTGGACGTGGTCATCGCCGTGGACCTCAGGGTCGAACAGAGCGCTCAGCCGCTGGTGCTGCTTCTCGGTGAGAAGATCTGCGCCGGTGTGCAGGGCGCGTCGGGCGCGGTAGAGGGGGTCGGTGGTTCGGCCGCGGTGGCCGTGGAGGTCCTGGCCGACTCGGCGTCGACAGGTGTCGAGGGCGTCACCGGCGAGGCGGACGACGTGGAAGGGGTCCATGACCGCGGTCGCCTCGGGCAGTTCCTCGGTGGTGGCGGTCTTGAACCCGGTGAACCCGTCCATCGCCACAACCTCGACCGCCTGCCGCCAGGCCTGCGGGCGGGCAGCCAGCCAGGTCCGGAACGCCTTCTTCGAGCGGCCCTCGACCATGTCGAGCAACCGCGACGGCCCGGTCCCGTCCCGGATCGGCGTCAGGTCGATGATCACGGTGACGTACTGGTCGCCCTGTCCGGGATGGCGGGTGTGCCGCCACACGTGCTCGTCGACGCCGATGACCGCCACGCCGTCGAAGCGGTGCGGATCGGCGATGAGGACCCGCCGGCCCTCGGCCAGCACGGCGTCGTTCGCGGTGTTCCACGACACTCCCAGCCCTTCGGCGACGCGGGCGACGGTGAGGTGCTGGACCACCAGGGCCTCCAACGCCCACCGCAGCGCCCGCCGGGACAGCTTCGCCCTGGGCTCGGCCGCGGCGCTGGTGTCCTGGCGCCACACGTGCCCGCACCCTGTGCACCGGTACCGGCGCACCATGACCAGCAGCGTCGTCGGCCGCCACCCGAGCGGCTCATGCGCCAACTGCCGGGTGACCGTGTCACGCGCTGCGCCCTCGCACCGGCGGCACCATCGGTCCGGCAACACGACGCGGCACGCCAGCATCGCCCGGTGCCGTTCGACACGCTGACCCGTCACTTCCAGGCCGAGCTCGTCGAGGCGGCAGAACACGGTCAGGTCCGGGCGCGCGAAGGCAGCGTCGACCACGTCGAGGTCTCCTTGAGGGCGGGCTGCGTGAGAACACCCACCCTCGGGAGACTTCGACCCCTACCCGGCGACCGACACGCCGAAGATCACCCCGTCATGATCGTCAAGGCGCCACACCCTCGTCTGTGAAGAGCCACGTATGCATTCACCAAGTCATCTGTGGTGCATCTGCCGATGAGCTGGCGTGCATCTGCCGACCAGGGCTCCGGCAAAGTCAGGTGATCAAGTGGTGAGCTGCGGCGTTGTCGGCGTGGCGGGGGGTGCGGGTGCGGTCCGGGCCCTTGTGATGGCGGTACGTAGCCCTGCCGAGCCGAGGGACCGCAC
>Ga0224723_1000392_pt1 | contig 30318 bp, 25 predicted proteins | sample Balambano_FR2_Me_FD_161647 | JGI IMG/M metagenome (GOLD analysis project Ga0224723, IMG submission 161647) | Freshwater sediment microbial communities from Lake Towuti, South Sulawesi, Indonesia - Balambano_FR2_MetaG | ecosystem: Environmental > Aquatic > Freshwater > Lake > Sediment | place... | reverse complement strand
CATGTTGCTACAGGGGCAATGGGCGACGCCAGTACCCGTTTGGCCAAAGCTTTGAATCGCTTGGTCATCCAGCTTCACGCAATGGGCGTGCCAAACATCGCGACCCAGCCAGCCCACCGACGCTGCGTAGTCGCCAGGGGTAAGGCCAAAGGTTTGCAAGCTGTAGTCCACATCGGAGTTGTTTTCGGCCAGGTGGGTATGCAAACGCACCCCCGGGTAGGCCCGCGCTAAAGCGGCTGACTCGCGCATCAGGTCAGTAGAGACGCTAAAGGGCGAGCAAGGAGCCAGAGTAATCCGCAGCATGGCATAGCGGCGGTTGTCGTGGTATTGCTCAATCAGCCGCTGCGAATCTTTGAGAATGTCAGCTTCAGATTCAACCAGGGAGTCGGGTGGTAGCCCCCCCTTGCTCTGGCCCACGCTCATGCTGCCGCGACTGGCGTGAAATCGCAATCCAATCGCTTGTACGGCTTCAATTTCATCGTCTAGGGTGCATCCATTGGGGAACAGGTAGAGGTGATCGCTAGCGGTGGTGCAGCCGGAATAAATCAACTCAGCCGCCGCTACCTGAGCACTAAGCTGGATAGCCTCTGGCGTAAGCTGCTGCCACAGGGGGTAGAGAGCGCTTAGCCAGTCAAATAGGGCAGAATTCTGTGCCCCTGGCACCACTCGCGTCAGGGTTTGAAAGAAGTGGTGATGGGTGTTAACCAATCCTGGCAGGAGGATGTGGCGATCGCCCAAATCCAAAACCCGATCTGCTTCAGCCGGCAACTCAGTAGTTGGCCCAACCTGCTCAATCACGTGATCGCGGATAAACAAGGCTCCCTGACGGATTTCCCGCCGCTGGTCATCTAGCGTAACCAGGGTGTGGCTATTTTTGACCAGCAGAGTAGGCATGGTGGCTACTATCCAGACGTTAAACCGCCGCCACTATAGCAGGGCGATCTGTCAGCTAATGTTTTTCATTATGCAAAATCTAGCTGCCACCGTTTTCCCAGACCAAGGTAGAGATTAGTGGCCTTATCCGCTGGTTGCGAATTTGCGCAGGCGGTTTTTGTCTAAATAGGTACAGCTTCTAACCAGCGGTCATCAGATTTTGTCAGTCAACTCGCTGCCTAGGATAAGCCCAGGGCTTTTTTAAATAGCTTTACCTTGCCTGCATAGGGCGGATAGCGCCAGTTGATATCTAACCAGAACGGTTTTCGCAGCACACTTTTGAGATTAGAAAAGGTGTCGAAGCTGTACTTGCCGTGATACATCCCCATGCCGCTATTACCCACCCCACCAAAGGGCAGCCCCCACACAGCCACCTGCAAAATCACATCGTTGATACACACGCAGCCTGCTGACGTTTGTTGTAGCACCTGGTTATGTACTGTTGAGTTCCGAGAAAATATATATAGGGCCAATGGTTTGGGATGCTGGTTAATCGCCGCGATAGCCTCTTCTAACCGGTTGTAGGTGAGGATGGGCAAGATAGGGCCAAAAATTTCCTCCTGCATAATCGGGGCGTCCCAGGTCAGGTTGTCAATTAGGGTAGGGGCGATGTAGCGATCGCGGCGCTGGTATTCCCCCCCAGCCAAAATGTGACCCTGCTCCAACAGCGTCACTAGACGGTCAAATTGACGTTCATTGACAATTCGAGCCAGGTCAGGACTTTGAGCCGGGTCGGAGCCATAGAATTCCATTAGTTGCTGTTTTAGAGCCTCAACTAGCGCAGGCTTGATAGACTCTTGCACCAGCAGATAGTCGGGGGCAATGCAGGTTTGCCCAGCGTTAAGAAACTTGCCCCACACAATGCGCCGAGCAGTGATGGTGACATCAATATCGGCATCGACAATACAGGGGCTTTTGCCGCCCAGTTCCAAAGTCACGGGGGTCAATTGAGCAGCGGCGGCCTGCATCACCAGGCGGCCTATGCGCTCCCCACCCGTGAAGAAAATATGATCAAACTTCTCGGCCAACAGGACTTGGGTTGTTTCTGCACCACCCTCCACTAGCGCAACGTGGGCTGGGTCAAAAGTGTCTTCAACCAAGCGGGCCAGCACGTTGGAGGTAGCTGGAGCCAGCTCCGAAGGTTTCAGAATCACGCAGTTGCCGGCTGCGATCGCTCCCATCAGTGGCGATATGATGAGCTGAAAGGGATAGTTCCAGGGGCCGATAATCAGCACTACACCCAAAGGTTCGGGTTGAATCCAGGCTGAACCGGGCCAATAAGTTGGGGATAGCGCCACCTTCCTCGGCTTAACCCACGTTGACACCTGTTTAATTACGTAATCTAGCTCGCTAATGGCCCCCACTTCAAAGTAGCCCTCGAATTCAGGGCGGCCTAAGTCCTGGGTCGCAGCGTCTACAATGTCAGCCTGATACTGAACAATCGCCTCCCTCAATCGCTTGAGCTGAGCCAACCGAAAGGCTAAGTCGCGGGTGGCTCCCGTCATCCAAAAGGCTCGCTGACGTTGCAAGATATCAGCCATGCTTGCTGTAGACGCAGTAATCGTCATACCTCAGACCTAGAGTGCTTAGCCTTCATCCTACAAAGGATTAGCCATTTAAGCAGATAGGCCGAGAACTACCTTCGTCTGTATAGCTACAGTTACTCAAAGAGAAGCCACTTGGTGTCTATAACTGTTGTAAGCCAATGTTGTGTTCGTCAACAGGTTGATTGGTTAGGGATAATAACAAGGCTAGAACTTTGATAATCCTTCTACTCGTCAATCGTTATGCGGTCACTAATTCTAAGACTGGCTGTTGCAGTTGCTCTGGCAATCAGCACGCTTGTCAGTCCGGCCTGGCCTGCTCATGCTACCCCGGTATTACCCATGCATCTAGCTGCGATTCCGCTTATTGAGCATTTATTTTCAGGTCAGCGACCTGGCAATTTGGGCGTTAAAGATGGGAAGTTGTCTCCCTGCCCGGCTTCTCCTAACTGTGTAGTCAGTCAAGGTGAAGCAGATGCAGAACACGCCATTGCGCCGATTCAATACAGCGGCGATGCCACCCGCGCCATGCAGCACCTTGAAACCGTAATAAAAACCATGCCTCGCACTAGCATCGTTGAGCAAACCGACACTTACCTCTATGCCGAGTTTGCCAGTCAATGGATGGGCTATGTGGATGATGTCGAGTTCTATATTGACCCGACCGAGTCAGTCATCCACGTGCGGTCTGCCTCACGTCTGGGTCAGTCAGACTTGGGCGTTAACCGCAAACGTATTGAAACCATTCGCAGCGCTTTTAGTGCCTAGGTAAACAACACCATCCCTTCTGCGAAGCATGGTGTTTGCTCCACAGAAGGGATAAAAAGGATGGATGCTACAAGATTTAGATGGGTTGAACGGTGACTTTAACGACTAGGTCGTCATAGTCAAAGTCACCCCCACCGAGCCAATCTTCAAACCCAAAGGTGTTATCTCCCAACAGCTTAACGTGGTCTACACCATCGGGATTAGCCCCTAAAAACGGGAAGAAAACAGCAGGGTCATTGGTGGCATCTGTATCTAAGAGTTGCTCAATTGTACCGTTGGTGATCATAAAGGGTACTAAAATCTGACCACCTGTAACAGACACAGTTACGTTTATGGTGCTTCGGTCAGCAGGCGAAATAATCGGCTCTCCTACCCATTGCTGAACAGCTGCTCTGACATAGCCGCTTTCCCCTGGGTTAAGTGCATTGCCAAACTCGTCTACTACTGTGCCTTGCTCATTCTCAATCCGATAAAATCCCAGTTTATTGTTACTTGCAGCTTCTCGTAAAACCTGTAGCTGTAAAATTACCTCTCCAGTTAAATTACGCAGATCCAGAAGCTCAGACTGTTGCCCGCCTTGCAGATTCGATCCCAATGGGGCAGTTTGACCCTTAGCCGGCTCAATCTTGAGACTAAAATCATCAAATTTTCCGTCGCCATTCAGCTCCCAGTTAAAGACATAAGCTTCTTCGGATTCAAGGAAATCAACCGTGACAATGTTGCTTGCAGCTTGGTTAAGCAAGGGACTGCCTAGAATAAGTTGTCCTATACCGTTACTCAAAATAGAATCCAAAGTGCCATTTTTAATTACGAAAAAGCTAATGAGCTTACCTGGATCAAGCGTGAGCAGCCTGGATAAATCAAGCTGATTAATATCTAAATCTCCTAGAGTCGAAAAGATGGTTTTAGCTGTTGATAGAGCCGTTTCAAGGTAGTTTTCATCTCCTGGAGTAACGCCGCTTATACTACCTTGCTCATTGTCTACTGCAAAAAAGCCAATTTCAATGGCTCCATGTTTAGAGGGTTCTACCACAGAAAATTGGACAGGTTGAGGATCATCTGTACCCTCAAACCCTAAAAGATTTTCCGCTGTTACCTTAAGAAAGGTTTGAGAGCCGTTGCTAGGTATTTGCGGCTCTTCTGGATTAGGATCTACCGGGTTTTCAGGCTCTTCTGGATTAGGATCGATAGGCTCTTCCGGTTCCTCTGGCTCTTCCGATTCCTCTGGCTCTTCCGGCACCACAACTGGAGTTAAAATGATCGAATCGATGCGGGCATATTCTTCAGCATCACGAATACCTGTAAACTCAATCACATCGCCCGTGGTGAGTAGGATACTTTCACCAGCATTGACATTCCAGGTTGAAACGGGTAAGCCCAGGGCATCACCCGCTTCTGAATCTAGGGTAATGTTATCAACTTCAGTGCCATTTAGACTTAGACTAATGCTACCTTCCCCATCATTTTCATCCAAGTATTTTACTTGAATGGTGTAAAGTCCTGTCGTTCCAGTAAACGTAGTAGATGCCGTAGCAGAACTTCCTGAAGGTACATCAGGGTTAATCCGAATAACCGTTGCATCGCCAGCTGACCCAACTGAATATCCCTCAAGAGATTCAAAATCTTCAGCTTGAATTGTAATCCCAGAATCAGGGTCAGTGGGCTCTTCTGGCTCTTCTGGCATCACAACTGGCGTTAAAATAATCTCATCAATGCGGGCATATTCTTCAGCATTACGAACACCCGTGAACTCAATCACATCGCCTGTATTGATCAGAATACTATCACCGCCGCTGACATTCCATGTTGAGACTGGAAAACCTGTGGCATTTCCGGCAGTGGAATTAAGGGTGATGCTATCGATATCCATACCATCAATACTCAGACCAATCGCTCCCTCACCATCATTTTCGTCAAGGTATTGAACTTGAATGGTATATAGACCTGTCGCTCCAGCGAAAGGGGTGGAAGCGGTTGCAGTCTCTCCTGAAGGCACATCAAAGTTAATGCGGATAACTGTTAAACCATCAATGGTTTGAACAGAGTAGTCGTCAAGTGTAACGAAGTCTTCAGCTTGAATTGTTATCATCTTAGAGCTCCAAAGTTGACTTGAAAAAAATCTGAAATAAAAATAAATTCATTCGAGATAATAGTCTTGGCTATCAAAGGATAACCAGGTGTAAGTTAAATGCTTGGCCGCACAACTCCTGTTTGATTAAGCGTATCTTTAACAAGGTTAAGATCTAATTAATCAAACCTTTTGACTGATCTTTTTTAATGGTTGATTTATGTATCTCTATGGGAAGAATAGATATGATTTTCAGTTTTCAAAGCATTTGATTGCACTTGTCGAAGGAAAGATTACTACTTTCATATGAGCTTTCGAGGTGTTTGAGATAATATCGGGAATAACTTTCTAGGCTTAAATGAAAACTCACAATGAGCCAGCTTATTTAAGGCTCAAATCAAATTTTTCTGTTTTAGCTTGCAACTATAGATGAATTGCTTTATGGCAACGGCGGAACAGTTAATCCTATAATGCTGTGACCAGGGAACGATGAGTTTGTATCTTTGCTCTGCACCAGAATCAGAAAATTCCCTAAACCCATTGGGTTAATCAGTTGATGCAGTTGTTCACGACGCTGGACAGCCTGTTGCAGCGTTGTTGGGTCAGTCTCCTGAATTTGAGCTAGGGCAGAGAGGCGATCTCCCAATCCCAACGCCATCAAAAACATGGCTTGCTGGGTTGCGCCTACAGTTCTTAATCCACACCGCTCGCCGTAGCGCTCCAGAGCCGTGAAGTTCACATGGGCTGTAATATCCTGATACCCCAGGTTGCTATAGGGGTCATTGTGGTGGGCGTGCTGGTAGTAGCACTGGAGAGCGCCCTGAAAACGGTTGCGGTTGTAGTAGCGGTTGGCTGGATAGCCATAGTCCACTGTAATAACGTAGCCTTGGTGGAGGTTTTGAGCCACAGCGTGCATCCAATCTAAAGCCGCCAGATGAGCCTCAGTTCGATATCCCACCCGATACTGAGAATCGTTAAAGTTAACGCCAACTAACTCAAAATAGTCAAGCAAACGAGGGGTAGACAGGGGTGCAATGACTTCCTGAAAGGTTGCTCCATCATCGGCCAGGGTTACATAAATTTCTTGCAGACCAGCCTCGGTCAGGACTACCTGATGCACCGGTAGCGCGTCCACTAACTCATTAGAGAAAAAACAGCCAATGACTGAATCATCCGGAATATCCTCAAGAGCAAGCCAGGTCAGCTTTTCAACCCAAGTTGCCAGACGTTTTTGCTGAACAACTTTGAGGATTTCTGACTTTTCCACAATGGTGTACTGCAAGGCGGCAAAGCAAACCGGATAGTGAGCCTGCAAGTATCTCAACACATCGGCGGCAAAAATACCCTGTCCGGCACCCATCTCGACCAACTGAAAGGGCTGGGGAGCGCCTAGGTTATGCCAGAGTTCCACAAACTGCTCTGCCAAAAGTTCGCCAAAGTCATGACTGACATGGGAAGAGGTAACAAAGTCACCCTGAGGGCCAATCGCAGAGGTTTGAGTTGCGTAGTAGCCAGCCTGGGAATGGTAAAGCACCACATCCATGAAGGTAGCAAAGGTAATCCGTTGATTGGGTGCTTGACGGATAGCACCGCACAGGATGTCGTGCAGGATGGGATTATAGCGCATAGCCTAGGCTAAAAAAACCTGTGCAGTGCGATCACCAATAGCCCGCAAATTGCGGGTTAAATCATGGCGGATGTGGCGCTCAATTAGGGCGGCAGGCATAGCTCGGGGTGGCTGAACCAGGAGATCATAGTTTAGTCGAGTCAGCTGACTTTGGGACTTCACTATCGGCTCTAGCGTCCACTGGCCCTCGAACTGCCGAAAATCCCCTTCTACCATAGAAAATTTCAGCTCTTTGGGGAAGGTTTCTACCATATCCAACACAACACGGGCGCAAAACTTGACGTTAAGAAAGCACTGAGAGCCAATTTGCTCAAGCCGGATGCCGCCCTGAGGATGACTTAGCCGCTGGCTGTAGGACAGGTTAGGGATAAAGCTCGACAGATTATCGTAATCCGTTAAGACCTGCCAGACTTGTTCAGCCGCGAAAGGAACATCGACAAAAGCCAGAATGCGCCGCTGCTGGGCTGGTAGCTTTTCGGTATGGATGGTAACTCCACTGCCACCCCCAATTGCTGCCGCTGCCTCTGTAGCTACCAGCGGCAACCCGCCCTGAGAGACAGGCTGAGAGGTAAAGCTAGTGATATCAGAAGTTGTCGCAGTCATGGGCTAAAACCAATCGTTAGCTACACATTTTGGCAAGACTACTGCGTCTATGCCCAGAATACCAGCAAATTTTGATAGAACCACCTTGCCTCTATAAATCCTGCGTAGAGTCAGGATAGAGCTTGAGTTGAATTGTAAAGCAGGTTTGCCACAACGCTTCCTCCAGAGGCCGACTGGAAACGGAGACTTGACCGCCAATCTGCTCGATTAAGCCTCTCACCAGGGCTAGCCCCGTACCCGTACCCGGAATAGCATTACGAGTAGCATTATGTCCCCGCCGAAATTTGTCAAAGATGTGGGGCAGTTCGTCCGCTTGAATGCCTGCACCCACATTACTGAGATGTACGACAACAGTTCTCTCTGCGGCTGATTTGGTTACGGTTAGGGTAACTCGGCTATCTGGCGCAGAGTACTTGCAGGCATTGGTCAATAACTCTCGCAGTGCCCGTGTCAGGTGGCTGGCTGAGGTCGCCAGCAGCACTGGCTCAGCGGGTAAATTGATAGCTAGGGCTAAGCGAGCCGCCATAAAAGAATCGTTGACGTCATCAACCAGAGTGGTTAGGAGCGACCCCAGGTTAATCGGCACTCGTTTGATTGGCGCGGTGCCAGTATCGATGGTTTGCAGCATCAGCAGATCATTGACCAGGTTGATTTCGCGGGAACACTGCCGTTCTAGGATGTTCAAATACAAGGCGACTCGCTCTGAGGTTAAGTCGGGGCGACGCAGCATGCGGATTGCCAGCATCATACTAGTTAGAGGAGTACGCAGCTCATGGTTGAGCGTGCTGATGAAATCTTCTTTTAAGTAGTTTAGGTATCGCAGTTGCTCGGTGCTGCGCTGTGCCTGCTGGTGCAGGTGATGCTGATGCAGGGCAACCGCCACAAGGTCAGCCAGGTTAGCTTCCGTGGTTTTATCAATGGAGACGAGTTGTTCTTGGCGATGACTGAGCAACAACACCGCCTGAGTATTTGGAACAGCATGAATGGCAATAGTTCGCCACGTATGTGCTTGCCCTAGCTCAAGAGGAATGTGGGGCTCATCCTGCAGCAGTTGATGAAGACTATTCCAAACTTGAGAGTCTGCCAAACTATCCCCAGGCTTCAACTTGAGTTGCAATAGCTCTAGAGCCGCTTGACGTTGTTGAACAAGTTGGGGAGAAGTCCCTACAGCCGGTAGTAAGCAGAGTTGAGGCTCGGTCTGGTTATGCCAGCCGATGTAGGCCACGCTTTCAGCAGGTTGGTGATGCCAAAGCAGAATGCAGGCATCCGCATCCAGTTGCAGGCCCAGCCTCTCAGTAAACTGGAGCAGTGGCTGAGGGCTCGCAAAAGTTTCCGTAAGAGTTTGAACTAGTTGATAGGTCAATTGGGTCTCTAAATCACCCGTTCGGTAAGCTAATGCCTGGGTTGGGGTAGACCGAGCCGAAAATATAACAGAGAGGCGATCAGATACCATAGCCATGATCAAGGGTGAACAGTTGATCTAAACCATGAGTCAGGAAAAAGGCACCTGAAGGTGAGGCATCCCTTTCCCTGACTAATCCCTAGCCTACTGGTAGGGTTTTGGTGACAGTATCCGTAATTTCGCCAATTTTTCCTTAGGCACCCTTCGGTGCCGTCCGCAATTTCTGCCAGGTTTCTAGTCATAAGACGATGTAGACGTGGGGGTTTGGCAATGACATGCTATAACCTAGTCAGGACATTAGTATTAATGACACAGACGCAGGGTATCCCGTTAAACTATCGTTCTGTTGCTAAGCGAGTTGTGTATGGCGCGGTCGAGTAAGCAATCCCCATCTTCAGTAATTGGCACGGTTAAGGGGCCAGGAGAAACGGGCAACCAGTACGTATTCATTACGGCTAACAATCGTCAGGTCAAAATTGGTGAGTTTGTTTATTACAGTGTTGATTTAACTGACGTCCCCAACGCACAAATTTTGGGCAAAATCTCCGAGCGCCGACTGATTGATCACCTGCCAGATCGTATCTTTGCTGATCCAGACATCAATCCAGAGGCGATTGTAGCTCTGGTTGGATTCGCCCACCCTAACCCTGAAATTTATGAAGTGACGGTGGACGTGATTGGCTATTTCCAACCGGCACTGGGGTTTATGAACCCTCGCTTGGCTCCTGACCCAGGCGCTAAGGTATACCTGGCCGACGATGATAGCCTGCGCCAGATTATCAACAAAAAACAGCCTGAGGAGGTAGGGTCGGCCCGGATTGGTTGGTTATTGCTACGACCCGGCGGGGGCGTGCCAGTGACACTGGATGTGAAGGAACTGGTTAGCACTCACATGGCGATTTTGGCGGGTACAGGGTCTGGCAAATCTTACACGGCTGGGGTGTTAATTGAAGAGCTAATGAGTCCCTACAACCGCGCTGCCGTGCTGATTTTTGACCCCCACGGGGAGTATGGCACGCTCACCGATATGCGAGGTCATCCTAGTTTTGCCGCAGAGGATGGCTACAGCCCGGAGGTGAATATTCTGACTCCCGATGCCATTCGGATTCGGATGTCGTCGCTAGACTACTACGACATTCTTACCCTGTTGCCAGACATGAGCGATCGCCAGCAGGCTATTCTCAACAAAGCCTTCAGTCTGCTGGGTAAGCATAAATTTGGCGAACATCGCTGGGATGTGCAGGATTTGATCTCCGCCTGTTACGAAGCCGACCGCAGCACGGATGATGAGGGCAACGAAAAAACCGGCTCCTCGGCCCCGGCCCTGGAGTGGAAGCTGGGCAAGCTAGAACGCTCAGATTACTTTCATCGCATGCAACACCTAGCCCCTAAGGATTTGTTTGCGCCAGGACAAGTAACGGTGCTGCAAATGAACGAAATTAGCCAGGAAGAACAGCAGGTGATTTGCGCGGCAGTGCTGCGTCAAAGCTACCAGGCTCGTATGAATACGGCCAAGGACAAAATCACTCCTGAGGACGAAAACTATCTGCCCTATCCAGTTTTTATCTTAATTGAGGAAGCCCACCGCTTTGCGCCTGCCCATGAGCCTTCCCGCTGCAAGCAAATTTTGCGCACCATTCTCAGCGAAGGTCGCAAGTTTGGCATGGGGGTGGGGTTGATTACCCAGCGCCCTGGTAAGCTCGACTCTGATGTGCTGTCCCAATGCATGAGCCAGTTCCTGATGCGGATTGTGAATCCGGTGGATCAGGAGAGCCTGAAGTATGGTGTGGAAGCCGCCGGGCGAGATTTGCTGAAGGAACTGCCGGCTCTGACCAAAGGCCAGGTGATTGTGTCCGGGGCCTGCGTCAACACGCCTGTACTCTGCCAGGTGCGTCAGCGGACAACTAAACATGGCGGCGAAACCATGAACGCGCCTGAAGCGTGGCTGGGGTATTTTCAGCCGCATCGCCAACAGGCTCGAAAACTGGAGCAAGCTCCAATGACGGCCCCAGCAAAAACCGCTGAAACCTTCGGTGGAGTGAGTATTGAATAAGTTAAGGCTCGCCTGCTAACTGCTGTCTGAGCAGGGGCAGATCTTCCTTCAGGAAAACGGCCATGCGGCCCAGATAGACATTCCCGGTTTGGTCGTAGGCCAGTTCTTGCCAGTAGGCAAACTGCTGACCCTCACGCACCTGCCCTTGTAGGCGCAACCCTGGGTCAGAGGGAGACACAGCTTGCGGATTGGTATAGCTAAACAGCAGGTTGGCTTGGCGATAGTCGTTAAACACCGGCAATCCGTAAATGGCTCTTAGAGATTCCTCAATGCGCTCTGGGGTAATGGCGTTAGCGTGATCTACCAGAGCGAATCGCTCGGTACGGATCATCCGCTGATTGCCGTCAGGGCGCACGCCTGTAACCGGAAACACCGATGCTTGAAAGGTAAACCGCTGACCAGGAGCCGCTACTCGGTTAATGGTCAGGCGCTCGTTAGGACTGGGACTGAGAGTAGGGTTGGTACGAATCCAGGTTTCTGCTACCGACACGGGTTGACCCGGTAAGGCCCATGCTGGCCAGGCAGCTAAGCCCAAACAGGATATAGTTGTCCAAACTCTGAAGGACAGTTTCAGGACAAATGCCGCCCTCTGCCCTGAGCCTTTTTTCCACTCTACCATCACCACACTCCGCCTTAAAAGCCGTGCCTGATGATAACAAGTTGCCCAGAAACCGAGCTATTGCAAAAGCAGATTTGACCATTTGGCTATTTGGTGAGACAACTTTACTGACGCTAGAATCTGATTTCCTAACGCACAATAGTCAGTCCCTTAGTCAAATGGGTTTTTGGGGCAGAGAGTTGCCCATGTGCATTGACGTTTTTCAGTAATTCTAGTAAATTACTTCAGCCAGCCCTTGAGCCGGGAGGCTACCTGAGGTCGCCGAAGTTTTCGCATGGCCTTCGTTTGAATCTGGCGAACGCGCTCTCTAGACAAATTAAAAATACCGCCGACTTCTTCCAGGGTATGAGTCTCTCCAGTGGCTAGCCCATAGCGCAGGGTGATGATATCTTTTTCACGCTCAGTCAGTACCTCGGCCAGAACGCTGGTGATTTCCTGGCGCATCATGGTCTCACTGATTTTGGATTCTGGGGTTTGAGTGCTACTATCCTCTAGCAGTTCCATAAGTTCAGTGTCTTCTCCTTTGCCGACACGATGATTTAAAGACAGCGATCGCCGTCGCACTTGCTGCAAACTTCTCAACTGATCAACACTAACATCCAGCACTTCAGCCAGCTCTTGCTCAGTTGGATTGCGCTGCAAATCGCGACGCAGATCGCGATGGGCTTTTTTGAGCTTGTTGAGTTTTTCCACAATGTGAATCGGCAGGCGAATGGTACGGGCATCGTTAGCAATGGTGCGGGTAATGCCCTGCCGAATCCACCAGTAGGCATAGGTAGAAAACTTGTAGCCCTTATCGGGATCAAACTTTTCGGTAGCTCGGTTTAAACCAAGGGCTCCTTCCTGAATCAAATCGAGGAAAGGTACACCTCTATTTAAATAGCGTTTTGCGATTGAGACAACCAGCCGCAGGTTCGAGCGAATCATCCGGCGCTTAGCCGCCCGACCATCCTGGAGCTTTTGGTTAAACTCAGCGCTGGTTAAATTCATCTTGGTGAGAATTTCCTGCCGGGTTGGTTTGCGCCCTAACTCTTTAGTTAGCTTTTCGCTGGCACTATCAACCTTAGACAGGAAACGCACCTGACGAGCTAGCTCAATTTCCTCACTGGGCTCCAGCAATGGATAGCGAGCCATCTCTTTAAAGAAAGCACCTACGGCATCGTCGCTGAGAGTTTTACTATAGCCCGAAAGTCCATTCTCTGAGAGTTCACTGGCCTGAGAAAACTTTGCCAGCACCTCTCGATCTTCCTCCCAGGCCACTGCATCAGGAGTAAATTCACTGTCTATCAGCGCAGACTTTTCAGCCGCTCGACTGAAATCGGTAGCGAACTCATCAAGGGGGCCATCTGGCCAGACGATAGAACTGTCTGTATTGGGGTTAAACGTAGTGGTCATAGGGGTAAATAAAACTGTATGGCTACAGGTTTGAAGCATGTATATCGGATTGCCAACTGATTGGCAAGTCCTTACACTAACTTTTTTTCGGGCAATTGATTTTGTGAGTCCACAATACGAATTTTTCTGAGAATTCCCAGGCAATGTAACATTTCTTTGGCATCTTGCGTAGTGTAACAAGCTTTCTGGAATTTGAATCATGAATCTAAGGGAAACCTTAAGCCGTTTTAGGCCATATTCAGAAGTTTTCCACAGCCTTGATTAGCACTACAGGGTATCCTCTGCTGGGCAAGTTGGCTGCAAGTTGCTGTTTGCTTTTCTGGAGAACCTCTAAAAGAGCCCGACTAGATAGCCACTCTAGATCCAGTTGTTGTAATTGCTCAAGCCAGGACTGGGGATGAAGATATTTGAAACGCTGTAGGTTGGCTGGGTTTTCCACAGGTTAGTTAAGGCTGAGCCAAGCTAAAACGATTTGACCAACTTGCTAACTAAGTAATTTTGCTTAAATAGCTGATGGTCAACCCCATCAGTTCTACACTGGCATTAGCACAAAAACATTGGACAGCAACCCCTGTGGATGGCATAGCAAGCCCACCACCTCAGCAAATAGTTCGACCAGGTTGGGTGAACGTGCTGGTGGACTATGGCGGTCAGCCAGAAATCTACACCTATCACCTCCCCCACCACCTGGACATACAGGCCGGAGATATTTTGACGGTGCCTTTTGGCCAACAGCGAGTGGGGGCAGTTGCCCTGGCTTTGCTAACTACCCCTCCAGAGGGCCTGAGGGCAGAGCAAATTCGCCCAGTAGAGGGCATCGTTGAAAAACGCTTTTTTTCAGCTACTTACTGGGCATTGCTAGAGCAAGTGGCACAGCACTATCAAACCCCGCTGGTACAGGTGTTGAAGGCCGCCTTACCACCGGGGTTGCTGGCACGATCGCAACGGCGCTTGCGGCTTTGTCCTGACTGCATCCCTCCACATCTAGACGAGCAGCTTGCCCCAACAGTAGCTAAGCTACTGACCACCCTACGTCAGTCGGCCACAGGAGACTATACCTGGCAGTATCTGCAGCGGCAGGGCCATAGCTATCGCACCATGCAGCAGCTCGTTCAACTCGGTTGGGCCGAATCGTACCTGGTGCCGCCTCAGCCGCCCCAGCCCCAGCGACGACAGGCCATTACTGTGGTTGACGCAGACTTACCCACGGAACTGACGCCCCGGCAGGTCGAAATTTTAGCAACGCTGCAGCGACACGGGGGCGACCTCTGGCTTAGTGAAGCGCTTCAGCTTTGCAAGACTACCAGCGCCACTCTAAAGCGGTTAGTTGCCACTGGACACCTGGTGATTGAGCCCCGCGAACGGCTGCGCTCGGAGACAGGGCCAGCATTGTCTACTGACCAGCCTAAGAGACTAACCCCTGCTCAGGCGCTGGTGTTAGATCCTATTAACACGTGCAATGACGCTACCCAAATTTTGCTGCATGGGGTGACGGGGTCGGGTAAAACCGAAGTTTATCTCCAGGCGATCTCACCTCGCTTGGCCGCAGGGCAATCAACCCTGGTACTGGTGCCTGAAATCGGCCTGACTCCTCAGCTTACCGACCGCTTCCGTCGTCGCTTTGGTCGTCGCGTGTGTGTCTACCACAGCGGTCTCTCCGACGGCGAGCGTTACGACACCTGGCGGCAAAGCCTCCAGCCTAATCATCCCCTAGTTATTGTGGGCACTCGCTCAGCGGTTTTTCTGCCGTTAACGAATCTGGGGCTGATTATTTTGGATGAAGAACACGACAGCAGCTACAAGCAGGATGTAGCCCCCTGCTACCATGCTCGCACCGTGGCCCGCTGGCGAGCCAGCCTGGAAAACTGCCCACTGATTTTAGGCTCGGCCACACCATCCCTAGACACCTGGGTGCAGTGCGGCGACCTGAGCACTAATCCTAACCAGGCACTGCCGACGCTCTATCTTTCTTTGCCAGAACGGGTACAGGCCCGACCCTTGCCTGCTGTGCAGGTTATCGACATGCGAGAAGAACTGCAACTGGGCAACCGCAGCATTCTCAGTCAATCTCTGCAAACGGCTCTACAGGAAATGAAACAGCGGGGCAACCAGGGGCTACTGTTCATTCATCGCCGGGGACACAGCCGTTTCGTCTCCTGTCGCAGTTGTGGCCATGTGATGATGTGCCCCCACTGCGATGTGTCGCTGTCTTATCATCAGCCCCATGCCCATAGCGCCATGACCCTGCGCTGCCACTACTGCGGCTACAGCCAGGGGCATCCTCAGCACTGCCCCGCCTGTGGCTCACCCTACCTGAAGCACTTTGGCAGCGGTACCCAGCGGGTGGTCAATGCCCTAGCCGAAACCTTTCCGGAACTAGCCTGTATTCGCTTCGACAGCGACACCACCCGTCACAAAGGGGCGCACCGGGCCTTGCTAACTCGCTTTGCCGAAGGACAGGCCGATCTACTAGTGGGCACTCAAATGTTGACCAAAGGCATTGACCTGCCTCAGGTGACTCTCGTGGGCATTATTGCAGCCGATGGCCTGTTATATATGAACGACTACTGGGCCAGCGAACGTGCCCTGCAAATGCTGATTCAGGTAGCGGGGCGGGCAGGCCGAGGAGCTCAACCCGGTCAAGTTATTCTTCAGACCTACACACCCGAGCATCCCGTGATTGAGGCCGTTACTCGCCACGACTACACAAACTTCCTCGTCACCGAGTGGGAGCAGCGGCAGCTATTGCAATATCCCCCTGCCGCGCAGATGGTGCTGTTACGCCTGGGTAGCGCTGACTCCAGAACTGTGCAAGAGGTGGCCAGCATTGTAGCCGAGAGACTCAAAGACCTGCTGCAAGATACTCCCTATACTCTCCTTGGCCCAGCCCCAGCACCCATTGTCCGAGTTGCCCGCCGCTACCGCTGGCACATTGTCCTGAAGTTTCCAGTCGGGGTGAGCTTGCCCGATCTACAATATCTCAGATCAGTATGCCCGACCAACGTGAGCTTAACCCTTGATGTTGACCCCCTGAACCTGGCCTAACGAGAGCTAGGTTAGCCTTCTACTTGATAATCTGCAGGCCCGTGAATAAGCTCCGACAATTCAGGCGCTACAAGGTCGCCAGTAGTAAGAGGTGTGGGAGACAGGACAGACACAGGCTCTTCAATAGGAGCCGGGGCCACCATGTCGCTGGGTAAAAAAATGCGAGCGCTAACCGCCAGCATAGCCACGGCAAAAATTAGCACAATCAGCAGGGGCGCAATGTAAGACCGAAAAAACGACATAGGGACAGAGTCGGGGTGTGAAGGATTGTGAAGGGATGTAACCGTTACTCTCATCTTACATGGGAACCTGGCCTTACGTTGTCTAGTCTTCTGGTAGTTGACGACTAGGGCGTCCTCCCAGCAGGCGTCCAACTATGATGGAAAAAGATGCCTCCCCAAGCACCACCATGACAGCGACCTTAATTCAAAGTCCAGACCGGGTCATTCTGCGAAATATTAGCTGGTCAACCTATCAAGCACTGGTGAGGGATTTTGAAGCAGAACCAGCTATGCGGCTCACCTACGACAGCGGTAGCCTTGAAATTCGTATGCCCCTCGACCCCCATGAGACCTACAAAAAGCTGCTGGGCCGGTTGATTGAGGCTGCTACGGAAGAACTTGGTCTGGAAGTACGCAGTTTGGGTTCCCGCACCTGCAATCGCGAAGACCTTGCCAAGGGACTAGAGCCTGACCAGTGCTACTACATTCAAAACGAGGCTCTAGTGCGCGATGTTAAGCGCATTGACCTGACTCAATATCCCCTGCCAGATTTAGCGGTTGAGATTGATATCACCAGCAGCTCTCTCAACCGGATGGCCATCTATGCGGCTCTAGGCGTTCCAGAGCTCTGGCGCTACAACGGCAGCGATTTGATTATCTATGGCCTCTATAACGGTGAGTATAGTCAGCAAGAGGCCAGTACCGCTTTGCCGTCTCTGAAGGCGGCTGACCTGGCCTACTTTTTAGCATTGCGGTTTCCCACAGGAGAGGCTGCCAGCTCAATCGGCGAAAATAGTCTGCTAAGGCAGTTCCGGCAGTAGCTGAGAGCGCAACCCTGAGGATTGGCTAGCGACCTGCTAGCCTTCGGGAATATCGTCAGCCTGCGGCTGAGACATAGGATTTGCGGATTTACTAAGCTGCCGCAGCCAAAACCAACCAATTACGGCCACAATCAACCAAAACCAGCCAGTGAGCGGCTGATAAAGCAAAAATCCACCGACTCCCAGCATTGAGCCAAGTAAAAGCAGCAGAGCGGCCAGGGCCTTAAGCAGGTCAAGGCGGAGCGCCTGAGCTGGCCAAATTCCCGTGCGCTGCCGTTGCCGTCCCCAACCAGGGCCGCCGGGACGCACCTTGGTGTAGAAGGCATCCAGGGTGGCATCGCTTTCTGGCGCAGTAAGCAGCATAGTTGTTACCCAAATTACTGTGGTGATGGCAGTAGTGGTTAGCAGGCGCAGACCAAAGTCTGAAATCGTCAACAGGGGAACAACACTCGTTACCAGGCCGATAAAAAACCCGGCTACCATTGAGGCCAGTTCAGCCGCAGCGTTGATGCGCCACCAGAACCAGCGCAAAATCAGCACTAATCCCGGCCCGGTGCCAATTGCAATCACCAGCCGAAACACCGTTGCCACATCCTGAGAGTAGAAGGCAGCCACAGCCCCCAACCCGGTTACGACCACTGAGGCTATGCGCCCTGACAATACCAACTCGGCTTGGGAGGCATTGGGCCGCATAAACCGGCCATAGAGGTCGTTGGTCAGGTAAGACGCGCCCCAGTTAATCAGTGTCGAAACGGTACTCATGAAGGCGGCCAACAGCGAGGCAACCACCAACCCTAACAACACGGGCGGCAAAAAGTCGAGCATCAGCATGGGATAGCCCAACTCCCGATCCTCCAAATTCGGATAAATCACCACCGCCGCCAGGGCCACGATTACCCAGGGCCAGGTGCGGATAACATAGTTCAAAATATTGAAAAACCAGGCGGCTTTTTCAGCTTCTGCCTCATCCTTAGAGGCCGCTAGTCGCTGAATAAACTCGCCACCGCCATCGCTACGACGAAAGGCCCACCACTGCAAGAATACATAGGCTAAAAAGGTGCTGATGCTGATGCCAGCGGTTTCGCTCCAGCGGTACCAACCACCCCCTTCTGCTCGTTCCAGGGGCACAAACGACAGTAAATCGTTTCCCCCTGTAGCCTGAACTTGCTGAATCAAACTTTCCATACCGCCCATGTTGATGACCGCCACCACAGCTACGATGATGGCTCCCAACAGCGCCAAAAAGAACTGAAAAAAGTCTGTAGCTACCACGCCCCACAACCCTGAGAAGCCTGAATAAATCAGCACTAACAGGCTGACCCCAAGCACACTGAGGAGCTTTAAATCTTCTCCAGCATCTATCCCAAAGGATTGCCAAATCTGAAGCGCATCGATGACCTTGACCATAGCCAGCATGGCGTAGCCAATGCCAATGCAGTTAATTGGCACCGCAAACAAAAAGGCTTTAATTCCTCGCAACCAGGCCGCTGTTTGGCCGCCGTAGCGCAGTTCAGTGAGCTCGGCATCGGTAATAATTTCCGACCGCCGCCACAGCCGCGCAAAAACGTAAATCATTACCACGTGGGCAATGCCAAAGCTCCACCACTCCCAGTTACCGGCAATTCCCCGATTGCCGACAATGCCCGCAATGTAGAGGGGAGTGTCGATGGAGAACGTAGTAGCTGCCATGCTGGTGCCTGCCAGCCACCAGGGTAGCGCTCGCCCCGATACAAAAAAATCCACCAAACTACCAGATCCCTGTCGCGCAAGATACAGTCCCAGCACCAGGGAAAACACCAGATAGGCCACCACAATGGCCCAGTCAATCCAAATCACAGCAGATACCATTAACTATCGCTGTTATCTTGCCATGCGAGTGTCCTTTTGTAGTTCGAACTTAGCAATCTAAGGGGCTGATTCTAACTGCTCGACTCGGCGTTCAAGCTGGCGCACCTGCTGCTTGAGTTCAATGGCAAGCGTGGCTAAGTTATCGAATTGTTCCTCCAGGGAAGGCTCTAGTAAAGCTGGAGGGGGCGAAGGCTGGGGCGGAGCCATGGGGCGATTGGGAATCGCTAACTGATACTCCACCCGACTGATTTGAGATCTCAGGCGGCCTAACTCAGACTCCAGCCGATTCAAGCGAGACTCGAGCCGAGCCTCATTCTGGGCCATGCCATAGGAGTCGATTCCTAACCAGAGGAGAAGTCCCAGGAGCATGATGAGAAGTAACTTGACCATATGGTTTCATCCTGTGGTTAAGGCAGGCTCAAACAGCCACCTGCTCAATCCTAGAAAAAACTCTAGCTCCCAGTCTCGCAACCCTGAAAAGCTGACCTATCATTAGCCCCATGATGAAGTGATTGGTCAGGCCCGTTGGTGGAGAGGAATGCTATGAAATCACAACGCTGGATATTGCTGTTAGGTTTGTCGATAGCCACGGCGGGTGTGCCCTGGGCCGTTCAAGCTCAGACTCCTGCCGACCCGTCAGTGCCCGTCGAGGCTCCCCCGGCAGAGCTAGAAACTCCTGCCGAAGCTGAGCCTGAAGATACCGGCCCATCAGCCACAGAAGCGTTTAACTTAGGGGTCGAACGTTATAACCAGGAAGACTATGTTGGTGCCCTGGAAGCCTTTAACATAGCTATTGAGCAGGATCCCAATCAGGCTAACGCTTTCCTATACCGGGGCATGATCTTTGCTCAGCAGGAAGACTACGATCTGGCCATCGCCGATCTCAATCGCGCTATTGAGCTTGACCCTGGCAACGCCAATGCTTACTTTACTCGCGGCACTGTCTTCTACCAGCAGGGCGATATAGAGCAGGCCCAGGCTGACTTCAACACAGCCCTGGCCACTGACCCCGATACTGCCAACGCTTACCTGTATCGAGGGCTAATTGATGCTGAGCAGGGTAAGCACGATCTGGCCCTAGAGGATTTTTCCATTGCCATTGAGCTAGATCCGAATAATGCAACGGCCTATGTGCTGCGAGGTTTCGCCTGGGAGAAGGTCGAAAATTACTCTGAAGCGGTAAACGATTTTAGTCGCGCCATTGAGCTCAACGGCGATTTATCCAGAGCCTACATGGGGCGAGGAGTGGCTTACTACCACCTTGGCCTCTATGATGCTGCCCTCAGCGACCTGAATGCCGCGGTTAGTCGTGATCCAGAATTAGCCAGAGCCTACCTGAACCGCAGCTATGTCTACTTTCGTCAGGGTCGGCCTAACCGCGCACTGGAAGATCTCGACCAGGCCATTGAGCTGTCGCCGACCCTGGCTGAAGCCTATCTGAGTCGGGGTACTGTCCGAGCTGAGCAGGGAGATTTGTCTGGAGCTGAGCAGGACTTTGCCAGAGTGCTGCAGCTTAACCCAGACTCTGCCTCAGCCTACAAGCAGAAGGGGGATGTGCTGATGCAGGCTGGTGATGCGGTAGCCGCGATCACCGACTATACCGAGGCCCTGTTGATTGACCCCAGCTACGCCGAAGCCTATCTTGCTCGCGGCAAAGCCCGCATGGCCATGGGTGATGCCTTTGGAGCTATTGACGACTACAGCCAGGCGTTAGCCGCGCGGCCCAACTATCTAGAAGCCTATTCAGCTAGAGGAGCCGCTTATCTGGAAGTAGGTCAGGCCCAAAACGCCTACGATGACTTATCTCAGGCCATCCTCAGCGACACCAACCAGGCTGACCCAGACCTGTTCTTCAACCGGGGCATGGTGCGTGCCAGCTTGGGAGATGACGTTGGTGCCCGCCGCGACTTTGAGCAGGCCGCCAATCTCTACCTGCAACAGGGCGATGCCGCAGGATATCGCCAGACGTTGCAGCAGATGCGGTAGCGTTAGCGAGGATAAATTGGGGATAAGGGGCAAGATTTAGGAGTTAGGGTAAGAGTATCTGAGGCTCTATGTCCTATGTCTTGCCCTTTGTATCTTGCCCCTTACCCCTTATGGTTAATGCATCGAGGCAGCCTAGGAATTATCTGGCGCTGGCTAAAGAGCCTAGCGCTGGCGTTTGCTTTGGCAATCGGGATGCTGCTAATCATGGCATCTCCTGCAATGGCATCCATTCACACCTATTACGAGCAGCCGGGGCAAACTACCCATCGCTCAACCCTGAGCCTACGCGACCAAAACGATCTGGCCTGGCAGTCTACCCTATTTAAGCGCTACATCAGTGGCGAGTTGCAGGGCGTTTATTTGCGACTGGTGGGGTTTCCAGGGCAGGTAGTAGTCAGCCCCCAAAAAGACTTACTGATTCAAACCGGCACCACCGCCCAGTGGAGCGCTCCTTACCAGGTAGACAAGCAAACCAGGTCCCTACTAGACAACGTAGTGCAGTATGACGTCACAACCGTTTTAGACCAGATCCAGCGCCCTATTCCGTTGACTTTGGTTGTGCCTCTAGTGGGCGCTCAAGCTCGATTGATGGTAGCTCCCTATGTAGTTGAGGAATGGCTCCAGATTTACCGCATGGGTGTGGATTAGCTAGCGTTAAAGTTCAAAAATCTGCTTAACCCTCAGCACCAAGTCTGGAAGTTCAAGTGAGGCGATCTCCTCCTGTTTGCCAAACACACCAATTTCTTGATAAGCCCCCGCCTCTAAGGTCAAGGTCATCACACTTTGGGCGATAGGATCAATCAGCCAATATTCAGGAACACCAATCGCCGCATATTGGGCGCGCTTGTTGATGTAGTCTCGATCTCGATTGGTCTTACCAGGGCTAACGACCTCTGCAACCAGGCGTGGAGGTGGCATGTCTAGGGTAATGGTCAATCGTCGCTGGGTGAGCTCTAAGTGCTCTTGGCGCAGCACCACTAAATCTGGAAAGCGGTTAGCTGCATCTTTGGGTTGTAGAACGGGTACCTGTACCTCACAAGCGTGAACGCGCACCAAACGGCGCTGCACCACTTGAATCAGATAATCGCGTAAATTCAAGGCAAGCCAGTTATTTGGCTCTGACTCTGGCGGCAATGCAACCAACTCCCCACAGACCAGCTCATAACGCCCTTCCATCGGCGTTGCACCACTATAAGCTAGATACTCCTCGAAGGAAGCCAGCGTTACTTTGGCTTGGGTCACAGAGTTACCCCTTAAGACATTGCCCATATCCTAACGTGGTGGGCAAATAGGTCGTTCAAGCCACCTGAATTGTTAGAAATAAAAAGCCGGGTAAGGCACTATCACTGAGGAGGAGCGAACCCCCACAATGTCCTGAGGCCCTACCCGGTTCTAGCTTTGGAGCACACGCGAGTCTACAGGATGTTTTGATAATCGTTCATATTCCCAAATTCGCCAATACATGAAAGTTCTGGAAAGTTCAGGATCTAGTTCAGTACGTTGAGAAAGGGGCAGATTTAGAGGCAAACCTCTGAGAAATTGCTCCCCAGACTGATACCTAAACTAATTGGGCACAAATTTTCTAAATTGGGAACTTATCTTCAGTTATTTCGTCTTCTGCTGTTTTGTCTGCGTTATTAGAGTAAATCTAACTACCTAAAGGCGCAATAGACGGTAATGAACTTGCCTTTTCCTGCTCACCGGGCGGCTGTCCTAAAATGGCTCTAGCCCACGCTACTGCTGCGCTGCGGTTAATTTTGCCCTGAGCGTTTAGGGGTAAATCACTCAGCAAAATCCAGTGTTTAGGTTGTTTATGAGGAGCAAGTTGGGATTTTAGATGCCAAGCTAAGACCCCTAGTGTACCCACCTTTGAAGAAGAAACTATCAGGGCACAGACAGCCTGACCCCACTTAGCATCGGGCACCCCGACCACGCAAGCACGCTGAACCCAGTCAGTGACCAGCAGGGCGGCTTCTATTTCTTCTGGAAAGACATTCTCTCCGCCAGTAATGATTTTGGTGCTCTGGCGACCGAGGAGGTGCAAGTAGCCCTTGTCATCTAGATAGCCTACGTCATCGCTCAGGAATGCTCCCTCCAGAGGTGGGCAAGTCGCTGACCCAGCAGAAGGCATCAGGTACCCCTTAAACAGAGACTCAGCTTTAATGGCGAGTACCCCAGTTCTCCCTTTTGGCTGCATTGAAAGCCGCTGACGGCTTTGGTTAGCCAGCACTAGAATGTTGGCGTGGGGCAACACCCTGCCGCTGCTGCTGTTGCCTGCTAAGAACTCTTCTGGCAGCAGTGTGGCAATTTGACTGGCGGTTTCGGTCATGCCGTAGGTGAGCGCCAGGGGAATGTGGAGGCTGCGGGCCTTTTCTAGCAAAGCTGGCCAAGCAGGAGCACCACCCAGCAGCACCGCCCGAAAGCTCTTTAGCCAGGGAACAAAGAAAGCCTCTTGCGCCAGCAGCCACTGGAGCTGTGTTGGCACCAGGGATAAAAAACGTTCCGCCGGTAAATCTAGAATCTGGCCCTGCTTCAGGTCGCTGTAGGCTTGTATAGCCAGTTTTCCGCCCGATGCCAGCACCCGCAACCCCTGCATTAAGCCGCTGACGTGGTGCAGGGGCAAGACGCAGTAGGCGTTTATCACAGCAATCCCAAAATGAGCCTGAAACCCTTGCACAGAGCCCATTAGCGTTGCCCAGGTATGCCGTACAAATTTGACCTGCCCAGCCGTACCACCCGTGGCCATCAATATTTCGGGATCGAGGGAAGTTTGAATACCCAGGCAGAAGTAAGTATTTGAGCCATCGGCAAGGGGCTGAGATAGGTTGGGCTGGGCCAGCGCCTGCACCTGCGTCCACTCTCGCTGTCCCCACTGTGGATTAGCCAGCACGACTGTGTACCCCTGCCAGTGGGCGGATACCACTGTAGCCAGGTAACTAATTGGGTCAGGCTCAGCCACTAATACGGCTGGCTTTGGTGCTAATCTGTGGATTTGTGAGTGTGATTGAAGTAAGTTAGCCATCTGCTCCAGGCACGGCCAGAAGGCTTCAGCATGGGAACCTATTAACCAGCAATTGCCCCATTGCTGACGCAGCAGGCTATCCAGAGTAAGGGAAGTAGGTAATGCTAAAGGCTGTCCCATAGTTGTCCAGGGGTGAGGGTGTCCCATTGGTCATCAAACCAGTCCAGGGTGCCAAAACCTAGGGCCAAAGGAGGCAACCAATCAACTTGCTGGCCATACTCATTGGCTAGGGCTAGGGCGGCCTGCCGCCCCACCACAGTCTCAAAGGCAGAGGAAAATACCAGTTGGGGAGCATAGCACTGCCAGATTTTTCGTAGACGAGTGGGGAATCCAGCAATTGCTGGTTTGACCACGGCTATCCCCCGCCAGCCCTGCCGATAGTGGGCCTCCAGGTGGGCAGTGGTGGCCACAGATTCATCTAGGGCGATGACGGTTCCAAAGCGTTCACCCAGTTGCTGCATAAACTCAATCTGCGATGGCGACAGCGGTTGTTCCAGGTATTCAATGGTGGCTATGGTAGGAGTGGCATTGAGGCGATCGCATACTGCCAGCCAGCATTCGGCTTGCACTAGAGTCAGCCCACCGTTAGCATCCAATCGCAGCCGTGCCGTCTGGGGAAGTGCCTGTATCAGCCTGTCCAGTAGCATGATTTCCTCGGTCATGGAAGTAACACCAATCTTCCACTTAAAGGTACGGATGCCCTGCTGCCAGAGACTTGACCAGGCCGTAAGCGCCTGTTCTCCAGTAGGTAGCAAGCCGCAGATCTCGGCAGAGGCCAGAGCTTGGCACTGGTCTAATGGCTGAGTTCTACTCTGCAACTGCTCCAGGGCGAACCCCAACCCAAATTGGGTAGCAGGCAGGGCATTGGGCACCATTAGGGGCTCAGCCATCGTAACGGACACATCTCGACAGAATGCCTCTGCCTCAGCTAAGGTTTCGCTCCCAAACCAGGGAATTGGAGCAATTTCCCCAAAACCAACCTGCCCCGCGCTATCCTCAAGCTTGATCAGCAACCCCTGCCGCCAACACCAGTGACCGTGGGCCGTGAGTAAAGGCTGCCGAAAGCAACGGCGATAGGGCTTGATGTGTAGCTCAATAGCCATTAGCCCCAGGTACTCAGCCAAAACCCCAGGCTCAGCAACACGCCACTCCAAAAATGGAACCCAACGGCGTAAAACTTGGCATTGCTGACTTTGTGGGGCTGATCATGGTAGCGGTTGACGTGCTGGATCAAGTGCCAGGCTGGCAGCGCACTAGCCAATATCAGCCCTGTCCACCCAGGGAAAAGGCCCGTTAGCAGGCCAAAGATGGCTATTGCAAATACCCCACCGCACAGCCAGGGCACTAGCTGTGCCCCGCGCTGAGTACCCAGGCGCACAATGGGCGATCGCTTCCCAGCCACAATATCATCCTCAACCTGGTGAAAGTGGGAGCAAAATAGCACCAGCGTTGTCGTTAGGCCAATCATCACCCCGACCAGTTGGCTACCCCACGACCAACTCTGGGTTTGGCTGTAGTAAGCGGCTCCAACCCCCAGGGGGCCAAAACAAAAAAAGCAGAGAATTTCTCCTAGACCCTGGTAGCCCAAGCGAAAGGGCGGCCCCTGGTAGAGGTAGCCAAGCACGCAACAAAGGATAATTAAGATCAGCACCATAGGATCCCGCTGCTGCAACGCAATGGCAATGATGCCTAGAATTCCCAGCACTAAACAGCCATTGGCTAAGGCAAACACCAAGGACTTGTTGCGGGTCAGGTTAACTACAGAGTGGGCTTTATTGACATCGATGCCCGTCTCTGAGTCAAACACGTCATTGCTGAGATTTTCCCATGCCAGAATTAAAATAGCCGAAATCAAAAATGTCCAAAAAATAGCACTCCAAAACTGACCAGTCTCGGCATAGGCCACAATGCTACCGGTCAAAATCGGCATAACAGCCACGCTATACATTGGGGGTTTAATGGCCGCTAGCCAGAGCTTACGGGTAGACGGATCAGCCGAACGAGTGGTCATAGACTTACGATTACTTCAGCCTTAGCATATCGCTAAGGCTGGTCGGGTTATCGCATAAATTCGGTGATTCTCCTTAGCAAGGTCTAACGCAGGGCAGTGCATATTAAGCACACGCATTTACCCGACTGCGACAACCGCTGCCTTCGCATACCCGCGGGGGCAGCACTTAAATTGGGATAAAAATCTGCCAAAACCCCAATTTTTACTTGGAAACGGCATCCCAATGTCTATTTTGTCTGCCATTGCGGGTAAACCGTCTGGCCACGGCTCGAATGGGTGTGGCCAATTCATTCATTCATTAGGAGACTCTACCTATGTCTAGTCGTGGCCTTAATCTATGTACTCTGGCTGGAAATATTGCCGCTGATCCAGAAATTCGCACTGTCGAACGCCGAGCGGGAGACAGCGTGCAAGTTGCCAAGATGACCATGTATGTTGACCGCATCCCCAAGCGTGAAGAGAACGATAGTTTTACCGTAGACATCAGTGTTTGGGAAGGATCTGCCGCGTGGCGCAAGCTCAGCCACATCAAAAAGGGTTCACTGATTATTGCCAGCGGCTCGATTGATACGTTGCCCTACCTCAGCAAAAAAGACTCTCAACCCAAAGCTGGCCTAAAACTTCAGGCCACCGATATATTCCTGGATTCAAGCCCTAAAACTGAAGAACCCATGTTTTAGGGAACTCTATTTCTGCCTCAGGCTGAGCTAAACAACTGAGAGCCTACTCATCATAATCCTGGGCCAGCAACCCTTAGCTATTCCTAGAATTTCCCTCAGTTCTTACTAAGCCAGAGCCAGAAACCAACCTCCACGGAGAGAGCGCCGTGGGATGGGCGCGAGGATGCAGATGTGCATCCTCTTTTTTGTGGGCATTTGAGAGGGATTTTACTGAGTAGCCTGCCGCTGACTGAGCAGCCAGTTGGCCATAGTAGCGCGGCGAGTCAGGCGAGGAATAAGCTGATCGACCGTGTAGCCCTTAAAGCCCAAGTCTTCTTTAAGCGATTGCTTGTACTGAGGCGGAATAGAACGGGTAAGTTGCACAGTGGCGGGGCGACTTTCAATGAAGTTAGGGGGCTCAGGGTACTTTTCGGCCCAGGCTGGGTCAACTGCTGAGACATCCCAACCACCCTGAGCCGCGTTGTAGCGATAGCCCAGATGATGCCAGACCAACTGGTTCAGGGTGTTGTCATCCAGTTCATCGTTGAGAATGGCCCATAGGGTATGGTCGGAGAGATCGGGTAAATGAGCCATAATCAGAGAGATCGGGTGAATAAGCCATAATCAGAGAGATCGGGTAAATGAGCCATAATCAGAGAGATCGGGTAAATGAGCCATAATTAGGGTGAACCGTCTGGAATAGAGTTGTCATAGCAAAGCCAGTATCTACCTAAAGCATTTGGCGCATTTGCTCAGGAATAGCACGATAGCGAATAATGTGCATCATTCTTTATGGCATTCCGAACCCGGCTTCGAGATTACACACTTCAGATGTCATCAGATCTTGCTAAACCCGTGGAAGCGAAGGCAAGAAACAATGGATAATGGTATCCCTGTAATGCACTAGCAGGGACTTGATCATGGGTCGCGCAGAGAAAGTCGTTTTAGCTTATTCCGGTGGGGTTGATACCACCGTCTGTATTCCCTACCTGATGAACGAATGGGGCGTGAAGGAGGTCATCACTCTGGCGGCGGACTTGGGGCAGGGGGATGAACTAGAACCCATTCGCCAGAAGGCGTTGAAGGCAGGCGTGAGCGAATCGCTGGTGGCTGACTTGACCGAGGAATTTATTCGAGACTATGCGTTTCCGGCGATTCAGGCCAATGCTCTGTATGAAAATCGCTATCCGCTGTCTACAGCCTTGGCGCGCCCGCTCATTGCCAAAGCCCTAGTGGAAGCGGCTGAGCGCTACGGAGCTGATGCCGTGGCCCACGGCTGCACTGGCAAGGGTAACGACCAGGTACGGTTTGATGTGGCCATTGCCGCCCTTAACCCCTCCCTCAAGGTACTGGCTCCAGCCCGCGAATGGGGCATGAGCCGCGAAGAAACTATCGCCTACGGCGAGAAAACTGGGCTGACCTTTCCAGTGAAAAAATCCAGTCCTTACAGCATTGACCGCAACTTGCTGGGCCGCAGCATTGAGGCTGGCCCGCTGGAAAATCCGATGAGCGAACCGCTGGAAGAAGTCTTTCTCATGACTCAGGCAATTGAAGCTGCCCCTGACCAGCCTGAGTATGTGGAGATTGGCTTTACCCAGGGCATTCCCACCAGTCTGAATGGTGTCGAGTTGGGACCGGTGGAACTGATTACCCAACTCAACGAGCTAGCTGGTCGCCACGGCGTGGGCCGCATCGATATGGTTGAGAACCGTCTGGTAGGCATCAAGTCGCGAGAAATTTACGAAGCGCCTGCCCTGCTAGTGCTAATTGATGCTCACCGCGACCTAGAGAGTTTGACCTTGACAGCCGATGTCACTCAGTACAAGCGTGGCATTGAAGAAACTTACAGCCGTCTGGTCTACAACGGCCTCTGGTACAGTCCCTTGAAGCTGGCGCTGGACGCTTTTATTCAACAAACTCAGGAGCGTGTGACGGGTACGGTGCGCGTGAAGCTGTTCAAGGGCAATGCGCGAGTGGTGGGTCGCCAGTCTGACCTGGCTTTGTACACCGAAGCGCTAGCCACCTACAGTGCTGACGACCAGTTTGACCACAGAGCCGCCGAGGGCTTTATCTACGTTTGGGGGCTCCCCACCCGTGTCTGGTCAGAGAAGCTGCGGAATAGCTAATCAGGATTTGGGATTGGCTTGAGGATGGTGGCGTTCGCAAAGGCCCTGGAAGTGGTTCAGGGTCTTTGAATTGCCCAAGGTGAGCATCGTCCACCCGCTGCTCTAGCCGGTACTATTGCTGCTGGGCGGCACAACTGGCCAGGAAGTGATTCAGGTCAGTGAATGTGCCCGCGTGGGTAGTAATTGGAGTTTCGTAACCTTTGAGAACCAAGGTTTGGCGCTTAAAGTATTGCTCACTAGCTCCCAGGGTTTTGAGATGGTCGTAAGTCGTTTCACCCATGGCCAGATCTAACCCTAGCTGTTTGGTGGATGACTCTAGCCGGAAGGCCGCGTTAACGGTGTCACCAATGGCTGTGTAGTCAGGGCGATCGCCGGAGCCTGTATTTCCTACCACCGCGTAGCCTGTGTTCAGCCCGGCCCCAATCCGCAGGGGAAAGGGCAGGGGAAACTGCTCATGGAGCCGACCAGTCATAGCGGCCAGGGTGCTGACGGCCCGCAACAGCCGCAGCATTTCTGCTTCTGTTGCGCCTTCCGGATTGTGTACCCAAACCGCCATAATCGCATCGCCAATGTACTTATCAACACCGCTACCGTACTGAGTCAGAATTTCCCCCGCTCGGCGAAACCAGGTACCAATGGCCTCAGACAAAATTTTTTCGTCAATTTGGCGAGTCATGACAGTAAAGTCGCGAATATCCACCACCATGACGGAGATCAACCGCCGCACGTGAAGCATGGCGGTAGCGGTATACTCTTGGTCAGGGGAGGAACCTGACACGGCTAAAGTCGATAATGCCGGTTGAGTCTTGGCTTGGGGGTAGAAAAATGAAATTTCTGTTTGCCCAAAGGTAATTAAATCGCCATCGCGAAGAATCACAGGTACGCTGACCCGTCGCCCATTGACGAAAGTACCGTTGCGGCTACCCAGATCGATAAGGTAAAACTCGCCACTTTCCATACCCTGAAGCATGGCATGGTTACGAGATATCCAGCGGTCAGGTAAGACCAAATTGTTATCATCGCTACGCCCCACGGTCCAACAGGGAATACCCAGCAGGGGCAAATGACGATTACCTGAATCAGTCTTCAGGATTAGGTGAGGGCCAGACTGAGAAGTTATCACTGTAAAGAAAACTACTGATAAACAATGCGCCAAAGCCGATGGTCAAGTCACAAACCCTGACTACTCCCATTATGGCAGAAAATAAAAAGTACTCTCTAAGCCAGAATCGCTGTTAAGAAGAATAGTCCATCCACTACTAGTGTACTGAGTACGGCTCCCCCAAAGGCCCACCAAGCCAGTTGGCGCGAAGTGGATAGGGCAACTGCCGTAGCGACCAGCAAAAATACCACCAAAACCATAGCTCGACAGGCGGCCACCTCCGTTTCCAGGGCTGTAGCGGCGGCTCGCAGCACCACAGGAGCTACTTCTGGCTCAACCTCCATCAACTGCCGCCAAGCTGGAAACAAATTCATCCAGTTAATGTATAAATCCGTAATGGCGGTTCCGAGTAGGGAGCCCAGGAAAAAGTAACTGCCCACCCGCCCCCATCCCCAGTAGAGGCAC
>Ga0224723_1000391_pt1 | contig 30396 bp, 26 predicted proteins | sample Balambano_FR2_Me_FD_161647 | JGI IMG/M metagenome (GOLD analysis project Ga0224723, IMG submission 161647) | Freshwater sediment microbial communities from Lake Towuti, South Sulawesi, Indonesia - Balambano_FR2_MetaG | ecosystem: Environmental > Aquatic > Freshwater > Lake > Sediment | place... | reverse complement strand
GTTGGCGCCCGCTTCACGGTGGCCGACATCAACCTGGCCGAGGTGCTGCGCTATGCCCAGCCCGCGCCGGGCCTGTTCGATGCCGCCCCGCACGTGAAGGCGTGGCTTGCGGCCTGCCAGGCGCGGCCGGCGTTCCGGCGGATGTGGCAGGCGCGGGAGAAGGAGCTGGCGTGAACGACGCATCGCCGCTGCCCGCCAAGCACCTGCCGCCAGGCGTGCGCACCCGCTTCGTTGATGGGGTCAACGGGCTCTGCATGCACCTGCTGGAAGCCGGGTTCGATCCGCCGGGGCGGCGGCGGCTGATGCTGTTGCACGGATTTCCCGAACTCGCGTTCTCGTGGCGGCACGTGATGCCGGGGCTGGCGGAGGCCGGCTATCACGTGCTGGCGCCCGACCTGCGCGGCTATGGCCGCACCACCGGCTGGGATGCGGCGTACGACACCGACATCGCGCCCTTCCGCATGCAGAATCTGGTGCGCGACGTGCTGGGGCTGCTGTGGCGATCCGGCCATGACCATGTCGATGCGGTCATCGGGCATGATTTCGGATCCCCGCTCGCCGCCTGGTGCGCGTTGCTGCGCCCGGATGTATTCCGCGCCGCGGTGCTGATGAGCGCGCCCTTCGTTGGCCCGCCGATGCCAAGGGAGATCGCGCCCCCGCAAGCCGACATCCACGCGGCACTCGCCGCCCTGCCGCGGCCGCGCAAGCACTACCAGTGGTACTATTCCGGCCCCGAGGCGAACGCTGAGATGTGGCACCCGACACAGGGCCTGGAAAACTTCCTGCGCGCCTATTTCCACATGAAGAGTGCCGACTGGCGCCTGCCCGATGGCTTGCCGGCCAACCGCCCGCACCGGCTGGCCGGCTGGACTGCCGGGGCGTTGGCGGAGATGCCGACCTACTACATCATGGATGCGGCCTGCGGCATGGCGGAAACAGTCGCGCCGCATCTTCCGACACCGGACGAGCAGGCCGCGTGCCGCTGGCTCCCGCCGGCCGATCTTGATGTGTACGCCGCTGAGTATGGCCGCACCGGGTTCCAGGGCGGCCTCAACTGGTATCGCTGCCAGACCTCAGGAAGATTCGCGCCGGAGACGTCGCTGTTCCACGGCCGCCCGATCAAGGTGCCGGCACTCTTCATCGCCGGCGAGGCCGACTGGGGAGTGTTCCAGTTCCCCGGCGCGCTGGAGGCGATGCGCGAGCGGGTCTTTGCGCGCATGCAGGCCGTTCACATCGTGCCCGGCGCCGGCCACTGGGTGCAGCAGGAGCAGCCGCAGGCGGTGGTGCAGTTGGTGCTGGGGTTTCTCTCGGGGCGGTAGGGGACCATTGCCGCCAATCACTCGGTGCCAGCGGTGAGGCTACCAGGGAGATCTTGGCCCCGCCGCTGGGGACTGCGGATCGGGACCTGCAGCTTGTGTTCGCGACTGTGGCGGCCGGGTTGGGGGCGCTGGGACGGCGGGCAAGTCCGCATAAACGACTGGTCATCAGGCATCATCCCGGGGTTGAATAGCGGATTGAACGATACGAAGGGCTCCCGGGCGTGCCAGACCTCGCAGCCGCTGATCCGCGAAAGCGCCTGAAGAATTTGCTTGAGTACACCAGCGCAGTTGTGTCGGCGCGGGATGCGCCGGTTTTTGACTTGGCGGCTTATCCGCTCCGATTGCTTGATTCGGACCTGCTCGGCAGGGGCGGAGAATGGCTTCCGGGGATCGCGCCCGACGCGACGGGCGACGCATGGCTGACCTTCGCCCGACTAAAGGAGGTGCCGCACCCCGCCGTGCCGCAGTCCATTGCCGACTGGGTACGCATCCCCGCAAGAGCCACGCCTACGAGCACACCGACCTTGATCACCGAACGGACAGTGCTGCTGAAGCCGGAGGACGCCGAGGCACTGGTCAAACAAGGACACGTGCAGCCGGATGATGTGCACCCCGTCGCGGTCGATGACGCGGCAGCACTGCCGGAACCGCCTAGGGTCACCGTGCTGCTGCGCCTTGATCGCCATCCGGAGGTGAACGAAGCGTTCCAGGCTTGGCGCGATAGCACGTGGCAGGCGTGGGCCGTGTCCGAGCAGCCGCGGCGCGAAGCGATCCGCATCTACAACCAGCTGTTCGAGGCACAGGCGCGGGTCGGCGCGTCGGGTGCCGAAGGCGGGCTCGAACTCGTTGTCGGCGTTGGTATCGCCCGTTGGGCACGTGACGGTCGACGCTTCAACATTCCCCTGATCGAACAGCGCGCGGAATTTGATCTTGCGTTGAACGGTACGCTTGCCGTGGTGCCGCGCCAAGTGCCGCCTGTGCCCGTGCTACGCCCATTCCAGGAGTGCGGGATACCGGACGCTACACGGCTTCAGCGCGAAATGGCGCAGCAGCTGGAAGACATCTTCAGAGACCCTGACCGCGGCTTCAGCCCCTGGAATCGCGACACCTTCGAGCCGCAATTGCGGACGTGCGCGGCCCGCCTGGATGCCACGGGCACAGTCGTCGAACCGCCAGACCTCGGCGCGCCTGGCGCCAGCTTGCAGGTCAGTCTGGGCTTCTGTTTGTTCGTGCGCCCAAGGCGTGAGGACATTCTGGTCGCGGATATCCGCCGCCTGATCCAGCATGTGGACAGCACCGAAGGTGACCTTCCGGAGGTGGCACGGCGGCTGGTCATGCCGCCACCGGACACCGCGGCAATGATCGACTGGGATGATCTCGACCAGGGTACCGCCCCAACTCATGGCGGACGCCCGACTGCCGGGGCGGGCGAGTCCGTCCGCCCGACAAAAGCCGAGATGAAACTCTTCCTGCCACTGCCGGCCAATGCGGAGCAGATCGAGATCGCACGCAGACTGGACCACGACAATGTGCCGGGAATCGTCGTGCAAGGTCCGCCGGGCACCGGAAAAACGCACACCATCGCCAACATTATCGGCCATGCCATGGCCAGCGGTAAGCGCGTGCTGGTTGCAGCACACACTGCGGAGGCGCTTGGGGCGATCCGCGAAAAGTTGCCGGAACCGCTGCGCGGACTGACCATCGCAGTTACGCACAGCGATCGAGAGGGTGCCCGCCAGCTCGAAGATGCAGTGCAGGCGCTCGCCGACAAGGCACACGCCATCGATCCAAAGGTGACTAAGCAGCAAATCCAGGACCGTACCACCGAGATCACAAATGATGACGAGCGAACAGCGGAAATCCAGGCGGCGCTGGGTGACATCGCCCGGGCGAACCTGACTGATGTTCAGTGGCGCGGCGGCGCGGCGCGGCCGGCAGTGATTGCAAAATGGGTTGCCGAGAACAGCGACGCACATGGCTGGTTTCCCGATCGGCTCGATCTGATTCCGGCGCATGCGCCGCCGCTTGACGCTGCAGTTATCGACCGCGCCCGCGCGCTGAGAAAAACTCTCGCCGACGATCTGCGCTACGATACGGCGTCCCTGCCCGATCCAACCACATTGCCTGCATTAGCTGAGGTCATCGCCGCGCACTCTGCCCTTTCCGCGAAGGCGACCCGCGACATCCAGGACCCGGATTTGCCGCGGCCGGACCTGTCGGTTGCACATCCTGGCGAGGTCGCTGAGCTGGCCGAATGGCTCGACCGTTTGGCTAACTGGCGCGATGCGTGTTCGGCCGAGCCATGGCTGCCGCTGCAGTGGCGTCATCTTGTCGGCAAAGCCGTGCCCAACCGCCCTGAAACTCAGGGCGCAACGGAGCTGCTGGGTGAGCTGGCGGCCCTTTACGACCTCGGCTCAGTGTTGCACCGGCACGCGATCGAGCTTGACGAGCACGATGATCCGGCACGGCTGGACGCGGCACTGGCCAACCTTGCGGCCGGCAAGGCCGCCTTCGGCTTCTTCGCCGGCTTCGGCCGCAGTCCGCTGAAGCAACTGTTGGAGACAGTGCGCATCGCAGGCACCGCCCCGGACTCGGCGGACGCGTGGAAGAAGGTTCACTCACTCCATAGCTGGCGCCGCAGCGTACTGCGCTTCCAGGCGAAGTGGAACGCATTGGCCGTGCCGCACGGACTGCCGGCCCTGCCGTCGGATACCACGGGGCTGCGTGCCACCGTTCTGTTCCGCGGGCGGCTGTGTGCGGAGGCACTTGCGCTGGCGGCCGAGGCGCCCGCGCGCCGCGATCGGATCGCGGCCCTGTTTGCCTATGGCATCCAGGCCGATCTGGTCGTCGTCGCGTTGCAGCCTGAACCTGCCATCGCCGCACTGCGCGCTTCGCAGGCGGACGATCGGGTGCCCGAGGCAACCCGCTTGCAGATGCGCCTGCGCAGTCTCGCCGCTGCCTGCGGCCACGACCTGGGCGAATCGCTATTGCAAGTTGCCGACGCGCTTGCCGATCCTTCGGTGCGGCAGGCGGAACTCGGCCGTCAGTGGCAGGCGGTGCAGGACGAAGCCAAGCGGCTTTGGGCGCAACGTGCCAGCCATTTGGCACTGGATGACATCAGCAAAGCGGTTGCGGCATGCGGCGCGCCGAATTGGGCTACTGCGATCCGGCAGCCAGTAGCAGGCGAGGCGGTGAATCCCTTGCCGGCAACGTGGCACGATGCTTGGGAATGGTCCCGCGCGCGAGGCTTCATCGCGCGCGTCGCCGACCGCGCAGTGGAAGCGCAGCTGGCGGAGGAACAGGCCGAGATCGTCAAGCGCCGTGAGCGGCGGTTCCAGGAGATCATCGAACTTCACACCTATCTTGGCCTGAAGCGCGCGTTGAGTGAATCCGTCATGGCCGAGCTCAGCAAGTTCCTGGCGGCAGTCGCGAAGCTGGGAAAGGGCACCGGAAAGACAGCCAATCGCCAGCGCCGGATCATGCGCGACAGCACGATGAAGGTGGCACAGGCCGTGCCCTGCTGGATCATGCCGGAGTGGCGCGTCGCGGAGCAGTTGCCCCCGGAACTCGGTGCCTTCGACCTCGTCATCATCGACGAGGCGAGCCAATCCAATCTATTGGCGCTTCCAGTGATCCTGCGCGGCAAGAAGGTGCTGATCGTCGGTGATGACAAGCAGGTCAGTCCCGTTTCGGTCGGGCTGGACGACGCAGCGATCACCCGCCTGCGTGCGACCTTCTTGCACGGCCAGCCGTTGGCGGAGCAACTCGACCCCGCGACATCGCTCTATGAGCTGGGCGGCATGATGTATCCGGGTACCGTGATTGCGCTGAAGGAGCATTTCCGGTGCGTCGAGCCGATCATCGCCTTCTCGCAGCGGTTCTATCGCAACGGCCTGCTGCCGCTGCGTTTGCCCAAGCCAAGTGAACGGCTTGATCCGCCGCTGGTTGATATTCTAGTCGAAGGCGGCAGGCGCCGTGGCGACCTCAATCGCGACGAGGCAGAGGTGATTGTGGACGAGATAAAGGGCATTGTTGCTGACAGCGCCATGCACGCGCATGGGCCTCGCAGCATCGGTGTCATCTCGCTGCATGCGAACAAGCAGGCAAAGCTCATCAACGACCGCCTGATCGACGAGATCGGCCCCGAGGTGATGACGCGCCACCACCTGATGTGCGGCGATGCCGCCACGTTCCAGGGCCAGGAGCGCGATATCATGTTCCTTTCCATGGTCCATGACCAAGCGACCGCCAACAAGCAGGCAGCGCGCCTGTATGAGCAGCGCTACAATGTAGCATTGTCGCGGGCGCGGGACCGCATGGTGCTGGTCCGCTCGGTGACCGAATCAATGCTGAAGGATGGCGACATCAAGCACGCCGTGCTGCGCCACTTCCAGGACCCGTTGCCGCACGGGCCACGCGCTGGCGCCGACGATCTGCTGGCAATCTGCGAATCAGGCTTCGAACGCGACGTCGGGCGCCGGTTGCTCGACGCCGGCTACCGAGTCCGGCCCCAGGTGCCCGTTGGCCCCTATCGCATCGATTTCGTTGTCGAGGGAGAGGCCGACCGGCGACTGGCGATCGAACTGGACGGCGATGGGTTTCATGGCCCTGATCGCTGGGCGCAGGATATCCAGCGGCAGAAGGCCCTGGAACGTCTGGGGTGGGTTTTCTGGCGCTGCTGGGCTTCATGCTGGGAGGCGGACAAGGATGGCACATTCCGGGCGCTGACCCTCACGCTGGAGCAGCGCGGGATTGCCCCGCTTGGCGGATCGACTGCCGCTCCACCGCCGGTGGAGTTCAGGCGGGTTGCCGCACCAAGTGCGACGCGGGCACCTCGACCGGCAGAAGCCGGCGCACCGGACGCTGTGGAAGCCGGGACGCGCACCAGCTCAGATGTGACCACACAAGGACCCGCCCAAGCTGCGGCCGCAACGCCGTTGCTCGCACCGTTTGCAGCACATGATGCGCGCGAACCAGAGCAGCGCAGGGTCTGCGTCGGAGACACTGTTGTCGTGCGTTACGTGGACGGGCAATCGCGGTCGCAGGAAGTAACCATTGGGGGTCAGGCGCCACGCAGCATTGCCCCTGGGTCGCCACTTGCCATGGCGATCCTGGGCAAGGGGATCGAGGAAGAAGCCAGCTTCGATGTCGACGGGCGCACCCGGACGGTGATGGTTGAATCCTTCCGGTCTGACGGGTCTCTGGCCGCGTAGCTGCGGTGAACGCTGCTCGCGGCCACTCACCGCTGGCAGCGGGTCGCGTACCACTTGTCAAATTGAATCGAGGATCATATTCTTAAGACTGCTCTTTGAACCCGCCTTCGTGTGGCGCCGGTGGTGTCGCCCGCATCAGAAGATCAGGTGAATGCGTGCCGTCGTGGCGCCGCCCCCACCCTCCCACGCCTTTGGCGCGGGCCCCTCCCTCTCCCGCAGCGTGGGAGAGGGGAACCGCGCTGGTCCCATATCGTGCCCTCTCCCCTGCTGCGGGGCCGAGCCGCGAAGCAGATCGATGGCAGGGTGCGGGTCGCCGGGACCAGCCCCGTCAGCCTGCCAATTTGTCCGAATCACACACCGCGCCAGCCGGCGGGGATTTGTCGAAAACCGCCGATCCGGCCCGATCGCACCGCGATTTCAAATACTTGCAGACAGGCCCCACAACGCAAAAGGCCCCGCCGGTCTCCCGGCGAGGCCCCCTGGAGAATTTGTCGAAAACGCGAAGAACGCGCCTCAGACGCTATAATACATCTCGAACTCGACCGGGTGCGGTGTGTGCTCGAAGCGGTACACCTCGGTCCACTTCAGCTCGATGTAGGCCTCGATCTGGTCCTTGGTGAACACGTCGCCCTTCAGCAGGAAAGCGTGGTCGGCGGCCAGCGCGCCAAGGGCCTCGCGCAAACTGCCGCAGACGGTCGGGATGCCCTTCAGCTCCTCGGGCGGCAGGTCGTACAGGTCCTTGTCCATCGCCTCGCCGGGATGGATCTTGTTCTGGATGCCGTCCAGGCCGGCCATCAGCATTGCGGCGAAGGCGAGGTACGGGTTGGCACCCGGGTCGGGGAAGCGAACCTCCACCCGCTTGGCCTTCGGGCTGGTGGCATACGGGATGCGGCAGGAAGCGCTGCGGTTTCGGGCGGAATAGGCCAGCAGAACGGGGGCCTCGAAGCCCGGGATCAGGCGCTTGTAGCTGTTGGTCAGCGGGTTGGTGAAGGCGTTCAGCGCCTTGGCGTGCTTGATGATGCCGCCGATGTAATGCAGCGCCATCTCCGACAGGTCGGCATAGCCGTTGCCGGCGAACAGCGGCTTGCCGCCCTTCCAGATGCTCTGGTGCACGTGCATGCCGGAACCGTTGTCGCCATAGATCGGCTTGGGCATGAAGGTGGCGGTCTTGCCATAGCTGTGCGCCACGTTGTGGATGCAGTATTTGTAGATCTGCAGGTGGTCGGCCATCTTCACCAGCGTGCCGAACCGCATGCCCAGCTCGTGCTGGCTCTGCGCCACCTCGTGGTGGTGCTTCTCGATGATCACGCCCATCTCGCCCATGGTCGAGAGCATTTCCGCGCGCAGGTCGCTTTCGGAATCCACCGGCGGCACGGGGAAGTAGCCGCCCTTCACCACGGGCCGATGGCCCATGTTGCCTTCGGGGTAGTCCTTCAGGTTGGCCTGTGGCCCCTCGATGCTGTCGAGCTGGTAGATGCCGTAGTTGCCCCCCACCCCGAACTTCACGCTGTCGAAAACGAAGAACTCGGCTTCCGGGCCGAACACGGCGGTGTCGCCCAGGCCCGTGCTTTTCAGGTATTCCTCGGCCTTCTTTGCCGTGCCGCGGGGATCGCGCACATAGCGCTGGCCGGTGCTGGGTTCAAAAATGTCGCAGAACAGGATGAGCGACGGCTTGGCGGCGAACGGGTCCATCACCGCGGTCGCCGCATCCGGCATCAGGATCATGTCGCTCTCGTTGATCGCCTTCCACCCGGCGATCGAGGAGCCGTCGAACATGATGCCGTCGGTGAACACGTCCTCGTCGATGGTGCTGACGTGCTGGGCGGTGTGCTGCCACTTGCCGCGGGGGTCGGTGAACCGCAGGTCCACATATTCCACCGAGTGCTCCTTCAGCATGTCGAGCACTTTCTGGACTTCGGCTGTCGCCATCGTTTTCTCTACCCGTTCTGGAATGGATGACCCGGGCGGGATAGCCGCCAAGGCCCGGTGATGTGCGGCCGTCCCATGCCGCTCCCGCCCGTCCGGTTTGGCCGGAAGGCGATGGTCAGTGCTTCGCTAGGCACGCGGCGTGCCAGACCCTCAGATGGCGGCAGGGCCGCGCTCGCCGGTGCGGATGCGGATTGCTTCCTCGATGGTGGTCACGAAAATCTTGCCGTCGCCGATGCGGCCTGTTTTGGCGGCGGCGATGATGGCCTCGATGGCGCGGTCGGCGACGGCATCGTCGCAGACCACCTCGATCTTCACCTTGGGCAGGAAATCGACCACATACTCGGCGCCGCGATAGAGCTCGGTGTGGCCCTTCTGCCGGCCGAATCCCTTGGCCTCGACCACAGTGATGCCGGAAAGCCCGACTTCGTGCAGGGCTTCCTTCACCTCGTCGAGCTTGAAGGGCTTGATGATGGCTTCGATCTTCTTCATCGGGCTTCCGGGGGCTTCTTCCGGGCGATGGATGGCACGCCACCCCAGCGCGGGCAAGCACGGGTGTCGTGGCCAAGCAGGCGGCAATTGCCCAAAGCACGGGCATCTTGCGGGGGCGGGCAGGGGGCGGCAAAACGCTGCGCATGAAGCCGCTGAACACCCTGCTGGCGAACACGGGCACCACGATCTTCACCGTGATGTCGGCCCTGGCCAACAAGCACGGCGCGATCAACCTGGGCCAGGGCTTCCCCGACACCGACGGCCCGCACGACGTGATCGAGGCCGCCCAGGCCGCGCTGGACGACGGCCGAAATCAATACCCGCCGATGACAGGCGTGCCGGAACTGCGCCAGGCCGTGGCCGCCGCCAACCGCCGCTTCTACGGCATCGAGGCCGACCCGGACTCCGAAGTCGTCGTCACCTCCGGTGCCACCGAGGCGATCACGGCCTGCCTGATGGCGCTGCTGGACCCCGGCGACGAGGTGGTGCTGATCGAACCGCTCTACGACACCTATCTGCCGGTCGTGCGGATGCTGGGCGCGGTCCCCAGGCTTGTGCGCCTCTCGCCGCCGAAGTGGGAACTGCCGCGCGCCGACCTGGCGGCGGCCTTCGGCCCGCGCACCAAGGCGATCCTGCTGAACACCCCGATGAACCCGGCCAGCAAGGTGTTCACCGCCGCCGAACTCGCCTTCATCGCCGATCTGCTGGTGCGCCACGATGCCTATGCGATCTGCGACGAGGTGTACGAGCACCTGACGTTCGACGGCTGGAAGCATATTCCGCTGATGAGCCTGCCGGGGATGCGAAGCCGATGCGCCCGCATCGGGTCGGGTGGCAAGACCTTCTCGGTCACCGGCTGGAAGATCGGCTACATCACCGCCGACCGGTCGCTGGCCGGCACCATCGCCAAGGCGCACCAGCTGCTGACCTTCACCACGCCGCCCAATCTGCAACGCGCGGTGGCGGCGGGGCTGGCGAAGGACGACGGCTACTTCGCCGAACTCGCCGGCAGGCTGCAGGCCAAGCGCGACCGGCTGGCGGCGGGGCTGGCCCGCATCGGCTTCGGCGTGCTGCCGGCGCAAGGCAGTTATTTCGTCACCTGCGACTTCGCACCGCTGGGCTTCAACGGCGACGACGTGGCGTTCTGCGAACACATCACCGAAGCCGCCAAGGTCTGCGCCATCCCGGTTTCCGCCTTCTACGACGGCAATGCCCCCACACACTGGGCGCGCTTCGCCTTCTGCAAGCGTGATGAGGTGCTGGATGAGGCGATCGCCCGGCTGGAGCGGCACTTCGCGTCGGCGTTGACCCGTCGGGCCGCCGGGGAGTAAACGCCCCACTTCCGATGGCGGCCATAGCTCAGTTGGTAGAGCGCCAGGTTGTGGTCTTGGATGTCACGGGTTCGAGTCCCGTTGGTCGCCCCATCTTCCCGCAGGAAGTCACCCTTACCCTGTCCCTCTCCCTGACGGAGAGGGGACCCTCACGATCAGCGTTCGTGGGTTCGGTTCCCTCTCCATCAGGGAGAGGGACAGGGTGAGGGTGACGTGCGCTTGCCGTGCGCATCCTCGGCGCCATCCTGTGCGGCGGCGGCCCGCGCGGTGGCATGGCGGACAAGCCGCTTGCGCTGTTCGCCGGCGTCCCGCTGGCCGGCCGTGTTGCTGCCCGGCTGGCCCCGCAGGTGGAAGCCGTGGTGCTCGTCGCGGGCGATCCGGCGAAGCTCGCCCCCCTTGGCCTGCGCGTGATCGATGATGGGCCCATGGCCGGGCAGGGGCCGCTTTCCGGCCTGCACAGCGCGCTGCTGACTGCCGAACGCGAGGGTTTTGATGCCCTGCTGAGCGTGCCCTGCGACCTGCCGTTCCTGCCCGCCAACCTGGCCGTCCGCCTCGCCGCCGCCGGCCCGCCCGCGATCGCGGTCTCGTCGGGGCGGATGCATCACCTGGTCGGGCTGTGGCCGGTGGCCGTGCTGCGCGACCTTGCGATGTGCCTGGCCGAACCCTTCTCCCGCTCCGTCGAGGCCTGGGCTGATCGGCTCCGGCCCAAGCCGGTGATCTTTGCCGGAAAACCCGATCCGTTCTTCAATGTGAACACGCCGGCCGATGTGGCCCGCGCCACCGCTCTCGCCCCGCCGGAGTAGTTTCTGCCATGCAGATCTCGCTGGAAAACCGCCGTGCCCTGATCACCGGCGGATCGAAGGGCCTGGGCCTGGCCATGGCCCGGCGCTTCATCGCCAGCGGGGCAAAGGTTGCCATCGTCGCGCGCGGGGCCGAGGCGCTGGCCAGGGGCGCAGCCGATACCGGCGCCATACCGGTCGAGGCCAGCGTCGCCACCGCCGACGGGTGCGATCGCGCCTTCGCCGAGGCCGAGCGTCACCTGGGCGGCATCGACATCCTGGTCAACAACGCCGGCACCTCGGCGCGCGCGCCATTCCTGGACGTGACGGATGCCGAATGGCAGGCCGACCTGGACCTGAAACTGTTCGCCGCCATCCGCCTGTCGCGGCTCGTATGGCGCGGCATGCAGGCGCGCAAATGGGGGCGCATCATCAACGTGCTGAACACCGGCGCGAAGGCGCCGCCCGCCGGCGGTGCGCCCACCGCGGTCAGCCGTGCGGCGGGCCTCGCCTTGACCAAGGTGCTGGCGGGCGAGGGCGCGCCGCACGGCATCCTGGTGAACGCCCTGCTGGTCGGCATCATCGAAAGCGACCAGTGGGTTCGCCGCCATGCCGCCGACAATCGCGGCCTTTCGTGGGAGGCGTGGAAGGCGGAACAGGGCAAGCCCGTGCCGCTGGGCCGTATCGGCAAGGCGGAGGAGTTCGCCGATACGGCCTGCTATCTCGCCAGCGACAATGCCGGCTACATCACTGGCACTGCGATCAACGTCGATGGCGGCAGAAGCCCGGTGGTGTGAGCCTCACCGGCCGCGGATCATCACGTAGTCGGCCGTGTACGGCACCTCGGCCAGCGCACCGGCAGCAAGGCACGGACCTGCGAGCGCACCGCCGCGCGTGTTGATGCGCTGGATGTGCGTGACCGGCGCCAGCACTCCGCTGCCGCTGCGCTCGGCAATCTCCAGCCGCAGCCAGGGGATGTCGGTGGCGTGCGCTGCCTCGGTGCGGGCGGTGACGCGGGCGGTCACGCGGCTGCCGTCGGGCAGTGCCCAGAACGGGCCGGCGCCGTGCGTGCCGGCCGGCTGGCCGTTGCGCAGCAGCGTCGCGCGCGGCTCCCTGAATGCCCATGACAGGCCGCCGGTCGGGCCGTGGCGGCACTCGTACACCTGCACGCCCGCGGCACCCAGCGTGAACAGCACGGCATCGCCGGACGCGGTCAGGGATGAGGGCACCCGCGCCGCCGCAGGAAGGGCCGCGGCAAGCAACAGGGCGGCAAGCGTGGCATGTCGGATCGTCATCGTCGGTCTCCCGGAGTTTGTGTTCCGGGGTCAGGCTGCGCGCGATCTGTTTCCGTCGCTTTGCTGGCGGCGGCGTGGATGGTTCATTTCGTTTCAGCCGGGAGGCAATGGCAGATGAAGGTTGCGATCGCGGGACTGGGCGCCATCGGGCTGCACTTGGCGCGCGCGCTGGATGCGGGCGTGCCGGGGCTGTCGCTGGTGGCGGTCGCCGCGCGCGACCACGCCAAGGCGGCGGCCAACATCGCCGGCTTCAAGGCGCCACCTCTGATTGTGCCGATCGCCGACCTCGGCCAGGCCGACATCGTCGTCGAAGCAGCACCCGCCGCCGTGTTCGAGGAGATCGCGCGCGCCGCGATCGGGGCGGCACGCATCTTCGTGCCATCGAGCGTCGGCGCACTGCTGCCGCGCATGCACCTGGTGGAGGAGGCGCGCCGCACCGGCGCACGGATTGTCGTGCCCACCGGCGCGCTGCTGGGCCTTGATGCCGTGCGCGCCGCCGCGGAGGGCGAGGTCGCATCGGTGACCATCGAAACCCGCAAGCCGCCGCGCGGCCTGGCGGGCGCGCCGTATCTCGATGAGCATGGCATCGACGTCGGCGCGATCACCACCGCAACGCGGGTCTTCCAGGGCAACGCGTTCGATGCCGCCGCCGGCTTTCCCGCCAACGTCAACGTCGCCGCCGCGCTGGCACTGGCCGGCATCGGGCCGGAGCGCACCATGGTGGAAATCTGGGCCGACCCGGGCGTGACGCGCAACACACACACCATCCGCGTCGAGGCCGCGGCCGCGCGCCTGACCATGACCATCGAGAACGTGCCAAGTGACGAAAACCCCCGCACCGGAAAAATCACGCCGCTGTCCGTGCTGGCGTGCCTGAAGGGGCTTGTGGTCACGTTGAAGGTGGGGACGTAGGGGGAATTCTGCGGCAACGCCCCTTTACCCTGTCCCTCTCCCGCAAGGGGAGAGGGGACCGATCACGGAGAGTGCCGGGGGCTTCCCTCTCCCCTTGCGGGAAAGGGACAGGGTGAGGGGGCGCTGGGCCTGAACAGCGCTACTTCCCGAGCACCCGCTCCGCCACCCGCGCCAGATAGCTCGCGCCGATCGGCAAAATCTCGTCGTTGAAGTCGAATTTCGGGTGGTGCACGTTCGGGTCGTTGTCAGTGCGCCCGCCGCCCAGGAAAAGATAGGTGCCGGGCTTCTTTTCGAGCATGAAGGCGAAATCCTCGCCACCCATCACGGGCGCGGGCAGTTCGCGCACGCGTGCGTCGCCGACGATCTCGGCGGCGATCTTCTCGGCCTTCGCGGTCTGCTCGGCGTGGTTGATCGTCGCCGGATACATCCGGTCGTACCAGATCTCGGCGGTGCACCCCATGCCCTCGGCGATCGAGGTCGCAACCGTGCTCAGCCGCTGCTGCAGGATGTCGCCCACTTTCGGGTTGAACCAGCGCGTCGTGCCCTTCAGCTCGACCTGCGGCGGGGTGACGTTGAATGTCTCGCCGCCATTCAAGCCGCATACCGATATCACGCCGGATTCCAGCGGATCGATGTTGCGCGCCACGACGGATTGCAGACCCATCACAATCGCCGCCGCCGCCGGGATCGGATCAAGCCCGTGATGCGGAAACGCGCCATGCGCACCGCGCCCCTTCACCGTGATGATGAAGTTGCCGACCGCGGCCATCATCGGCCCGACCTTCCAGCTGAAGATGCCGGTCGGCGCATTCGGCATGTTGTGGATGCCGTACACCTCGTCGCACGGGAATTTCTCGAACAGGCCGTCGTCCATCATCACCTTGGCGCCGCCATAGTTTTCCTCGGCGGGCTGGAAGATCACGTGCACGGTGCCGTCGAAATTGCGCGTCTCGGCCAGGTATTTGGCCGCCCCAAGCAGCATGGTCGTGTGCCCGTCATGGCCGCAGGCGTGCATCTTGCCGGGCGTGCGGCTGGCATAGGGCACACCGGTCTCCTCGTGGATGGGCAGCGCATCCATGTCGGCGCGCAGCCCCACGGCGCCCTTGCCCGGCCGGCCGCGGATCACGCCCACGACGCCGGTGCGGCCGAGCCCCGTCACTACCTCGTCCACGCCGAATGCCTTCAGTTTCTCCGCGACGATCGCGGCGGTGCGGTGCTCCTCGAACGCGAGCTCTGGGTGCATGTGGAAATCGTGCCGCCACGCGGTCATCTCGTCGTGGAACTCGGCGATGCGGTTGATCACGGGCATGGGGTCAGGTCCCTGTGCGTCGGAGGAATTTGAGATCGGCGCCCTCGTCGGCCTGGCCGACCTGGGTCGCATAAAGGTGGTTCCAGCCGCGCGCCGGCGTTTCGGGCGGGCGCCAGGCGTTGCGGCGGCGGCCGAGCTCGTCGTCGTTCACCATCAGGTCGATCCGTCGGTCGCGCACCGACAGCCTGATGCGATCGCCGGTGCGCACTAGGCCAAGCGGACCGCCGGTGGCAGCCTCGGGCGCCACGTGCAGCACGATGGTGCCGAAGGCGGTACCGCTCATCCGCGCGTCGGAAATGCGCACCATGTCCTTCACGCCCGCGCGGGCGAGTTTGCGGGGGATCGGCAGGTAGCCGGCCTCCGGCATGCCGGGCGCGCCGATCGGGCCGGCGTTCTGCAGCACCAGCGCATCCTCGGGCGTCACATCCAGGCTGTCGTCGTCGATGCGCGCGGCCAGGTCGGCCAGCGAACCGAAAACCACCGCGCGGCGCTCGCTCTCGAACAGTTTCTCGGTCGCGGCCGCGCGCTTCAGAATGGCGCCGCGTGGCGCGAGCGTGCCAAACAGTGAAATCAGTCCGCCGACCGGCGAAATCGGATTGTCCAGTGGCCGGACTACGGTGCGGTCGATGAAGATATCCTGCTCGCGGTCGAGCCTGGCAGCCAGCGTCTCGCCGGTGACACTGACCGTGTCGGTATGCAGCAACGGTCGCAGTGTCTGCAGCAGGGCGCCCATGCCGCCGGCGGCAAAGAAATCCTCCATGTAGCCCTCGCCGGTCGGCTTCAGATCGACCAGCACCGGCGTGCTGTCGGACAACGCGTCGAACTTCTTCAGGTCAAACGGGATGCCCAGCCGTCCGGCGAGTGCCGCCAAATGCACGATGGCGTTCGTGCTGCCCGACAGCGCCAGCAACACGCGCAGCGCGTTTTCGAAGGCGTGTCCGCTCATCACCTGTGAAGGCCGCAGTTTCAGGCTGGTGGCCAGCGCGCCGGTGGCCTCGGCCGCGCGAAGCCGGTCGGCATGCACGGCGGGGATCGCCGCGGTGCCGGGCAGGATCATGCCCAGCGTTTCCGCGATGCAGGCCATGGTGCTGGCCGTGCCCATCACGCCGCAGGTGCCGGCGGTGGTGGCGAGCGCCCCTTCCACGCGGGCGATCTGCTCGGCGGCGACATCGCCCGCGCGATACCGCGCCCAGTAGCGCCGGCAGTCGGTGCAGGCGGAAAGCCGCTCGCCCTCGAATCTCTGGGCCAGCATCGGGCCGGTGACCAGCAGCACGGCGGGGATGTCGGCGCTGGCCGCGGCCATCAGCTGCGCCGGTACTGTCTTGTCGCAGCCGCCCACCAGCACCGCGGCATCGATCGGGTGCGCGCTCAGCATCGCCTCGGTATCCAGCGCCATCAGGTTGCGCAGGTGCATGGTGCTGGGCGAAACGAACGGCTCGCACAGCGACACGGTGGGGAAGGCCATCGGCAGCGCGCCCGCCGCCAGCGCGCCACGCTTCACCGCCCCGATCAGCTCGGGAACGGTGCGGTGGCAGTTGTTCAGGTCGCTTGATGTATCGGCGATGCCGACGATGGGTTTGGCCAGCATGGCATCGGAATAGCCCATCGACTTGGCGAAGGATTTTCGCAGGTACAACGCGAAATCGCGGTCGCCATAGTCGGTGACGCGATTTTCCAGGCTATGCAGGTCGGGCATGGTTTTCAGGCTAGGCGGCGGCGGAGCTTGCGGCAACCGATTGTGGTATCTTAATACCGCATGCCGGAATCCCGCACCGGACCTTGACTTTCCAGCGTGCGCACGACACACAGCGCGCCGCAACCAAGGGACTTTTCGCTGCCATGAAGACCACCGTCTCGCTGAACGCGAAGACCGTGCAGAAGGGCTGGGTGCTGATCGATGCCGAGGGGCTGGTGCTTGGCCGCCTGGCATCGATCGTCGCCAACCGGCTGCGCGGCAAGCACAAGCCGCAATTCACCCCGCACGTCGATTGCGGCGACCACGTGGTGATCGTCAATGCCGAGAAGGTGAAGATCACCGGCAACAAACTGGCCGATCGCTATTTCCACTGGCACACCGGCTTTCCCGGCGGGATCAAGGGCCGCAGCTACGCCGATCGGCTGGCCGGCAAGCACCCCGAAAGCGTCATCGAGAAGGCCGTGGAGCGCATGATCACGCGCGGGCCCCTGGGGCGGCGGCAGATGAAGAATTTGCACGTGTATCCCGGCCCCGATCATCCGCACGCCGGCGCCCAGCCGGTGACGCTGAATGTCGCGGCACTCAACCCCAAGAACAAGCGAGCCGCCTGAGATGGCTGAAGTTCTGACATCGCTCGCCGACCTGAAGCAGGTCGTCCAGCCGGCCGAGGCGGCCCCCCAGCCGAAGCGTGACGCACAGGGCCGCGCCTATGGCACCGGCCGGCGCAAGGATGCCGTCGCCCGCGTCTGGATTTCGCCCGGCAAGGGCAAGATGAGCATCAACGGCAAGACGGCCGAGCAGTATTTCGCCCGTCCCGTGCTGCGCATGCTGATCGCCCAGCCCTTCCTGGTCGCCGACCGCTACAACAGTTTCGATGTGTACTGCACCGTCAATGGCGGCGGGCTTTCCGGCCAGGCCGGCGCGCTTCGCCATGGCCTGTCGCGTGCGCTGGTCAATTACGACCCGGAACTGCGCCGCATCCTGAAGGCCGCCGGTTTCCTCACCCGCGACCCGCGCGTGGTCGAGCGCAAGAAGTACGGCAAGGCCAAGGCCCGCCGCAGCTTCCAGTTCAGCAAGCGCTAGGCTTTTCTGCTCCCTCTCCCGCGAAGCGGGGGAGGGCCGGGGAGGGGGCGGTGCCGCCCGCGACACAGAAGGACGCCATGTCGGGCCCGCTTTTTCCCTTCAGGAACATCCTGCCCCGGATCGCCGCATCGGCCTTCGTCGCCCCCACCGCCGCGGTCATCGGCGACGTCACGGTAGGCGATGACAGCGGCATCTGGTTCCACTGCGTCCTGCGCGGCGACACCGCGCCCATCACCATCGGCGCCCGCACCAATATCCAGGACGGCACGATCATCCATGTGAACCCCGACATGCCGACCGCGATCGGCGATGACGTGACGGTGGGGCACGCCGCCATCATCCACGCCTGCACCCTGCACGACCGCGCCTTCGTGGCGATGGGAGCCACCGTGCTGGACGGCGCGGTGATCGAGTCGGGCGGCATGCTGGCGGCCGGCGCGCTGCTGACGCCCGGCAAGCGCATTGGCCCCGGCGAACTCTGGGCCGGCAGTCCCGCCAAGCTCATGCGCGTGCTGAGCGAGGAGGATGCGAAGCGATTTGCCCGCACCGCCGTGAGCTATGTGGGCCTTGCCAAGGCGCATCGGGGCGCCTGACCGGGGGCTTACCGGGGGCTTACTGGGGGCTTCCCAGGCGCCGCAGGATCGCCACATCCAAGGCGCAGAGTTCCGCGTATGGTGGTGGTGATGCGCCGCGCCGTGATCCTCGCCCTGATCGGGTTCGTCGCTGTCGGCGGGGCCGCCTGCACGCCCACGCCGCCACCAGTGGCGGATGGCAATGGGTGGCTCCGCCTGCCGCAGGAGGCTGGGGGATTCGTCCTGGATGCGGATCGGCGCGCCACCTCGTACATTGCCGCCACGCTGACCACGCCCTCCCGCCAGGAAGGCGACCCGGTTGCCCAGGCCCAGGCGCTGGGGTTTTTCGAGTTCGCCACCGTCGCGCTGAACGCGCCGCGCTGGGCGGGCCTGAACCCGCTTGCCGTTGTGCTGCTGCGCCAGGGGCGGGACGAGCTGCGCGCCGCCTACGGCATCAAGCCCGATGCGCCCGCCCAGGTGGTGGTGGACAGTTTCTTCCAGGCGGCATCCGCGCTGTCGGTTGGCGACCGAACCGGCGCGGTCCGCAGTTTTCCGCCCGGCATCCTGACCGTGCCGGGCGAGCAGGTGGTTGCCCGATTGACCGAGCAGCCGCCCTTGCCCCGCGTGGCCGAGGCCAGCGCCTTTGCCGGCCGTGCCGTCAACAGCCTCGAGGGCGGAGGCGCCATCATTCGCCAGGGATGGATGTTCCGATGAAGAAACTTGCGATTCTGCCGATCCTGGCCGCGCTTGCCGGGTGCGCTGCCGATGCCGTGCAGGTGGTGGAAACCGCACCCGCCTATTGCCCGACCCCGCCCTCGATCCCGGTGAACGCCCAGGGGCTGGTGCTGGTGCCCCCAGTGGTGCGCGACAACGCGGTCGATTGGGAATCGACCTTCGCCTACCGCATGCAGTCCTCGCTGGCCTCGCCGGCGCGTCTGGCCGGCAAGCCGGCGGTCACCGCGCAGCAGCTGGCGCAGCTGGAAATGCTGGCGAACAGTTTCCAGCGCAACATCCGATTCCAGACTCTGCCCACGTTCGGCTTCCTCTCGATGCGACAAGGCAGCGAGGCCCTGCGCCAGGCGCTCGGCATCGGCCCGGGCGTGTCCGACGTCCAGGTCATCGAGGCGCTGCTGAAGACCGAATGCGCGCTGTGGGCCGGTGATCGCGCGCGTGCCCGCACCGCGCTGGCCCAGGTGGCACAGGCGCCCGACGCGCTGGACCTGATCGCCCCAACGGGCGGCAACAGCCCGCCGCGCATCCCCCGCGCCACTGCCTTGGCCGCTGCGCAGGCCGCCACGGCGATCCGGCTGCAGGGCGAGCCGCTTGTTCGGTTTGGCTGGCTGCGCGGCTTCTGAGGCTGTCCTACTCAGCCGCGCGCCCGAAATACGCCCGCTCGGGCGCGCCAAGCTGCGTTTCATAGATCGACCCCTGCCGCTTCGGCGGCGGCAGCGGCATGCGCGCGGGCACGTCCGCCATGCGCGGCACGATGGTGGGGCCATGACCCGTCAGCAGGCGGGAATCGAACTCCTCAAGGTCGGTGAAGCGCAGCAGCGGCCAGGCATCGGCAGCCGCGACCTCGTACAGCAGCAGGTTGCGCGGCCGATCGGACACGTTCTGCGCCGATCCGTGCAGCGTGCGGACGTGGTGGAAACTCATCGACCCGGCCGGCCCGATGCAGGGGAGCGCCGCCTTGATCTCGGCAGAAATCTCGCGCGGGTCGACCGCGCCGCAGAAATAGCCATCGTCGTCGTGATGGCTGAACACCGGCCCCTTGTGCGAACCGGGCGTGCACAGCAGCGGCCCGTTCTCCAGCGAGGTATCGTCCAGCAGCACGCCGATGGCCAGGATGTCGTCGTTGGTGTGGGGGTAGAACGCCCAGTCCTGGTGCCATTCCACCGGCGAGCCGTACTTCGCCGACTTCATGTTCAGTTTCGATCCGTGCAGGCGCAGCTCGCGTCCGATCAGCGCCTTGCAGATATCGATCACCTTCCGGCTGCGCACCAGGCGATCGAACAAGGGATGCACCTGGTGCGGGGTCTTGATCCGCCGCACCTTCGGCTCGGACGAATTGTGGCCGGGTTCCAGGTCATAGACGTCGTCGTGCGCGGTTACCTTGGCGGCACCGGCGACGATCTCGGCGATCACGGCGCGAATCTCGACAAGTTCGGTCTTGGTCAGCACCTCCGGCACGACGATGAAGCCGTCGCGGTTATAGGCATCGACCTGGGCCTGGCTGATCATCCTGGACGCTCCCTCTGCAACGGCCGTCATGATAGCGCTGTCATCGGCGTGCGCCAAGGGGTTTTGCCGGGTATGGTGCGGGCGGGATGAACAGCACGGTGACCCTGGCCGATGTGGCCCGACAGGCGGGCGTGTCGGTGATCACGGCCAGCCGGGCGTTGCGCATGCCGGAAATGGTCGCGCCACGCACCCGCGCGCGCATCGAGGAAGCGGTCGCCAGCCTGGGCTACGTGCCGAACCTGGTTGCCGGGGCGCTGGCCAGTGCCCGCACGCGCAACGTCGCGCTGCTGGTGCCGACGATTGCCAGCTCGATCTTCGCCGGCACCATCAACGGCCTGTCGGACACGCTCGAGGCCGAGGGCTATGCGATCCTGATGGCGCAATCGGGCTATAGCGCCGAGCGCGAGCGCCGGGCTCTTGCCGCCCTGCTGGGCCGTCGGCCCGAGGCGCTGGTGATGGTAGGAAGCCCCGCGACCGACGAGGCCGCCGCGATGCTGCGGCGCGCCTCCGCCGAGGGCACCGTGGTCGTGGAAACGTGGGAGCTGCCTCCTGCACCGGTCTGCGCGGCCGTGGGGTTCGACAACGAAGCCGTCGGCAGGGCGGTGGCACGGCATTTCGCCGCGGCCGGCCGACACCGGCTTGCCTTCTTGGGTGGGCCGGACGCGCGCGCCGATGCGCGCTTCCGGGGATTTCTCGCCGGTGCCCGCCAGGCCCGCCTGGACGCGCCCCAGCGCATCGTGCTGCCCGCCCCGGCCGCGATGGACGATGCCGCGGCCTCGCTTGCCAGCTACCCCGCCCTGATCCAGGCCGATGCCGTGTTCACCGCCACCGACGTGCACGGCGTGGGCTTTCTGGCCGCCTTGTCGGCCGCCGGACGGCGCGTGCCCGAGGAGGTGGCGGTGATGGGCCTGGGCGATCTCGATATCGCGCGCCATGCCGTTCCGCCGCTGTCCACCGTGCGCATCGATGGTGCGGCGATCGGGCATCATGCGGCAATGCTGGTGCGGACCGGCCCGAACGAGGCGCGCGGGCAGGCGATCGACGTGGGCTTTATGCTGGTGCCGCGCGGCACGGGCTGAACTCGTCCGGGGAGCAGGCGATGCCGCAGAGTCTTGTCGTGCTGCAATCCATGTGGGCGATGGAACGGCGCCAGCCGGACGGACTGGAATGGTCGCTGGTCGAGAAGCTGGAGATGATCCGCGATGCCGGGTTCGATGGCGCCGGCGTGCGCTTCATCGATCCGGCCTACGTGCGGGAGGTTACCGCGTTCCTTAAGGCGCACGGCATGATCTGGCAGGCGCAGTGCTACCCGCGCAGCGTGGATGATCTGGCGCCCGTGCTTGATCTGGTCGCCGAGCTTGGGGCGGATCACGTCAACCTGCAGCCCGACGTGCGGCCCCGCACGCTGGCCGCCTGCGTGCCGTACCTGGAGGGCTGGCGGCGCATGGCGGAGCGGGCAGGGGTGCCGCTCAATATCGAAACCCACCGCGACCGCATGACGACGGACCTGTTTTTCACCTTGGACCTGCTTGATGCCTTCCCCGATCTGCGGCTGACGGCGGACGTGTCGCACTATCTGGTGGGGCGCGAGTTCGCCTGGCCGATCGACGAGACCAACCACGCGATGATTCATCGCATCATGGACCATGCCTGGGCGATCCATGGTCGCATCGCCAGCCGCGAACAGGTGCAGATCGAGCTCGGCTTTCCCCAGCACCAGGGCTGGGTGGAGTTGTTCATGGGCTGGTGGGAGTATGCGATCCGCAGCTGGCGACGCCGCGCGGCGCCTGATGCGCGGCTCACCTTCCTGTGCGAGCTGGGCCCTGCGCCCTATGCCATCACCGGCGCCGATGGTTTCGACCTGTCCGACCGCTGGCAGGATTCGAAAGAGTTGATGCACATCATCCGTGGCTTGTGGGCCAGGATCGAGGCGGAGGGGTGACGGCTTTGTTCATGCATCGCAAGTCACCCTCACCCTGTCCCTCTCCCTGAGGGAGAGGGAACGCTCCCTGGCGGCTGCTCGTGGTTACGGTCCCCTCTCCCTCAGGGAGAGGGACAGGGTGAGGGTGACTTGCGATGCCGTTGACCAGAGCGTCCCATCACCCCACCAGCCGCGGCAGCCACAGCGAAACTTCCGGCACGTATGTCACCACCCCCAGCGCCACCAGCAGCGGCACGTAGAACGGCATGAAGGCGCGCACGATCTGGCCGAAGGTCACGCGCGCGATGTCCTGCACGATGAACAGCAGCACGCCGAAGGGTGGCGTGGTGGCGCCGATCAGCAGGTTCAGGATCATCACCAGGCCGAAATGCACGGGGTCGATGTTCAGCTCGCGGATCAGCGGCAGGAAGGTCGGCACCGCGATCAGCAGGATGGCGGTGGTTTCCATGAAGCAGCCCACCACCAGCAGGATCAGGTTGATCAGCAGCAGCACGGTGGAAGGATCGCGCGAGATCGACAGGATCGCCTGTGCCAGCTCGGCCGGGATGTTGTTGACCGAGATGATCCAGCCGAACGGCACGGCGCAGGCGATGATGAACACCAGCACGCCGCTGGTGACCACCGTCTCGGCCAGGCACCGCAGCAGTTTCTCGCCGGTGAGGTCGCCGTGCAGGAATCCCAGGAAGATGGCGTAGGCGACGGTCAGCGCGCCCAGTTCGGTGGGCGTCGCGACCCCCAGCAGCAGGCCGGCGGTCAGCAGCAGCGGTGCCAGCAGTGCCAGGAACGCCGCGACGAACGTCGTGCCGATGCGCGACAGCGATAGCGCGCGGGCAGGGGGGGCATAGGCGCGGCCGGTGGCCACCAGCACCCACACCGTTGCCATCAGCAGCCCGCCGATCAGGAAGCCGGGCAGAAAGCCCGCCAGGAAAAGGTCGGCCACCGGCACCTGCGCCAGCACGCCATAGACCACCATGATTACCGATGGCGGGATGATCGGCCCGACAACGGCCGAGGCGGCCGAGCACGCGGCGGCAAAGGCGGGATCGAATCCCTCTCGCCGCATCGCGCGGATCTCGATGGTGCCGAGGCCCGCCGCATCGGCCTGGGCCACCCCGGACATGCCGGCGAAGATCAGCGAGGCTGCGATGTTCACCTGGGCAAGCCCGCCGCGGATGTGGCCGACAAGGCTGTTGGCAAAGGCAAAGATGCGCGCGGCGATCCCGCCCTGGTTCAGCAGGTTGCCGGCCAGCACGAACAGCGGAATCGCCAGCAGCGGAAAACTGTCGAGCCCCGGCGCCATGCGCATCACCACGATCCCCGGAGGAAGTGGCGAGAACAGCCAGAACCAGGTCAGCGAGGCGGCCATGAGCGCGAACGCCACGGGCAGTTGAAGCCCGATCAGGCCGAAGCAGGCGGCAAACAGGGTCGTGACGCCCATCAGCCCAGCCGGCGCCCCGAAACCCTCTCCCGCGCTTGGGCGGGAGAGGGTGGTGAGCGAAGCGAACCGGGTGAGGGAAGGCGCCGCACCTTCGGCTTCGGATCGTACGGCAACGCCCTCACCCTCCCATGCTTCGCATGGGCCCCTCCCTCTCCCGCCCAAGCGCGGGAGAGGGGGTTCAAAGCACCTTCTCCACCGCCCTAAGCTCCGCCTCCTCGCGCGCATGCTCCTCGGCGCGGCGGCGCTTGGCGTCCTCCGCCGCGTCAACCGGCGCGCCGGTCACAGCGGCGTTCAGGTATCCCACCACCAGCACCAGCGCGGTTGCCGCCATCGACACCAGCGCGCAGAACAGCGGCACCGAATAGAACCAGTGCCGCGGCACGTTCACCGGCAGCGAGATGGTCATGCTGCGTGCTTCCGTGTCCATCACGTCCCATGCGTATCGTGCAACCGCCACGCAGCAGGCCAGGACCACGGCGTACAGCAGCGCCTGTGTCGCGGCATTCAGGCGCGGCGGAAGCCGATCAAGGAAGGTCTCGATGCGGATATGGCGAAGGTCCTTCAGGCCCACCGCCGCGCCCAGGAACACGGCCCAGATGAACAGGAAAGTCGCGACATCCTCGGCCCAGACGATCGGCCGGTTCAGCACATAGCGCATCGTCACCTGCACGCAGATGATGACGACGATCAGCGTCAGCGCCGAAACCCCCAGGGCAAGCTCAACCTGGCGCAGCGCCGAAAGGCCGCGCCAGGCCGCGCGCAGGATCAGCCGCACGAAGCGGTCAGCGCAGTGCCTGGATCTTTTCGAACAGCCCGGCCGACCAGACGCCGTCGCGCTCCATCTCGGCGACACCGGCCAGCGCGGCACGCGCGAACAGGCTGGAATCGACATTGTGGATGGTCGCGCCCTCGCGGCGCATCTGCTCAAACCCGGCCTCCAGTTCGGCCAGCGCGTTCTGCACCTGCCAGGAAGCGGCCTCCTTCGCGGCGTCCGTCATGATCTTCTGCAGCTCGGGGGACAGGCGCGCGAATGTCGGTTCATGCACCGTGATGTGATAGGCCGAGATCACGTGGTTGGTGCGCATCACGTGCGGCGCGCCCTGGTGGATTTTCGATGCCATCGCCGACAGCGGGGGACCTTCCGCTGCCTCGACCACGCCGGTGCGCAGCGCCAGGAACACTTCGGCCCAGGCCACGCGCGTGGGCTGCGTGCCCAGCGTCTGCCACAGCAGCAGATAGGCGCGGATGTCGGGCACTCGCATCTTGATGCCCTTCAGGTCATCCGGGGTCGCCACCGGACGGCGGGCGAACAGCACGCGCGCCTGCGACGGGGTCGCCGCCAGGATGCGGAGATTGTGCCTGGTGCGCAGCTCCTCGGCATAGGGTGCGAACAGGGCGCTGTCGATGAAGCGCTGCTGGTGCTCGAAATCGCGGAAGGTGAAGCCCCAGGACAGCACCGAGAGGTCCTTCACCCAGTTGGCGTACCAATCCAGCACGTCGCCATAGATGTGCACGCCGCCGCGCATCACTTGCTCGATGACCTGCACGTCGTTGCCGAGCTGCTCGCCCTGGATGAAATTGATGCGCAGCCGGTTGCCGGCGCGCTCGTTCACCAGGCGGGTGAAATGCGCGTTCGAGCGGTCGATGATCGAGCCGATGGCATCCGATCCGCCCAGGATCAGGGTCTGCTGGGCGACGGCGGGTGCCGGCGCGGCGGCAAGCCCGATCGCCACGGCACAGGCGAGAGCGCAGCGGAGCATCATGCGAAGTTCCTCCCTTGTGGCCTGCCACGGTACTCGCCGCGGCGGCTTATGACAGCGCTAGCATCAGCGTGGAGCAAGTGCAGGCGGCGTGTCAACGCGCCGGGCGGCGGCGCACATCAGACCGAGGCAGCCGCGCGCCGCACCGTCTCGCGAAGGAAGCCACGGGCCCGGTCGCGGCGCGTCGTGGCGTTCCACAGCATCATCACCCGCCATTCCTCGGTCGGCACCGGCAGCGCGAAGGTCGCCACCGGCGCGCTGCCAAGCGCCGCGGCCAGCCGCGCCGGCACGGCGGCCAGCAGGTCGGTACCCGCCAGCATCGCCGGCAGCGTCAGCAGGTGCGGCACGCTGAACACGATGCGGCGCGTCCGGCCCTTGCGGGCAAGAATATCGTCAATCTCGCCCTGCATGTCGCCGCGCGTCGTGAACAGCGCATGCGGGTGGGCGAGGTAGGCGTCCAGCGTCATCGGATGCTCGGCAAGCGCCGGATGGTCGCGGCGCGCAAGGCCGATGAAGCGTTCGCGGAACAGCATCGTGGCGACTGCCCGGGGCGGCGGATCACGAAACGTGCCCAGCAGCAGATCGACCTCGCCGCGATCCAGCAGCGATGCCGCCTCGTCCTTGCCATAGGCGATCACGCGCAGCCGCACGCCGGGTGCCCGGGCGCGCAACTCGGCCAGCACGGCGGGCATCAGCACCAGTGTGGTGTAGTCGGACGCGGCGATGGTGAAGCGGCGCTGCGCACTGGAAGGATCGAACACGGCCGTGGCATCCAGCGTCGCGCGCAGGGCGGCAAGGGCCGCGGCGATGCCCGGCGCGATCTCCTCGGCCCGTGGTGTGGGACGCAGCCGGCCGCCGGCGCGCACGAACAGCTCGTCGCCGAACATTCGTCGCAGACGCGCCAGCGCCGCGCTCATTGCCGGCTGGCCGATGCCGCGCCGGCGCGCTGCCTCGGTCACGCTGCCGGTCGCATGGATCGCGGCGAACGCCGCCAGCAGGTTCAGGTCGGGCGGGTCATCGGTCATCGGTGCACGGCATGACTACTATCGATCCGGTCGATTAGCATGCCGCCCTGCCCGACCGATATCCCGAGCAGTCGAATCCCCTGCCCGGAGCCACTGCCATGATCATGTCCCGCCGCCTGCTGGCCGCCCTGCCGCTGGCCATTCCCGCCGGCCTGGCCGCCATCGCCGCCTTGCGTGCCCAGCCCGCCGCCCCTGCCGTGCGCCCGCTGAACACTCCCGGCGAAGGCGCGGTGAACACCTGGCTGCTGATCGGGCCTGAGACGGTGACCATCGTCGATTGCCAGCGCACCGTGCCCGAGGCCGAGGGTGTGATCGCCTCCGTGCGCGGCCTGGGTCGCCGGGTCGAGGCGATCTTCCTGACGCACGAGCACCCTGACCACGCCGCAGGGCTACAGGCGATGATGCGCGCCTTCGCCGGCGTGCCGGTGATCGCCACGGCAGCCACCGCGCGCGCGCTGGAGGCCTCCAAGCCGGAGATGCTGCCGCTGATGCAGCGCATCTTCGGCGCCGCCGCACCCACCGACTTCCCGGCACCCACCCGCATCGTGGCGGATGGCGAGACCCTGACCCTGGGCGGCCGCAGCTGGCGCATCGACGAGCACGGCCCGGGCGAGGCGCTGTCGATGACCACGCTCTATGCGGCGAGCGGCAACCTGGTCGTTGCCTCCGACCTGGTCGGCAATCGTGTCACGCCGTATCTGCTTCAGGGTCGCACCGGCGACTGGATCGCCCAGCTGGAACGGCTGCGCGGCCGCTATCCGGCGAACACCGTGGCGCTGCCCGGCCATGGCACGCCGGCCGCGCTGTCGCTGCTGGCGACGGAACAGGCGGAGTATCTGAACCACTTCCGCGGCTTCGTCCGCGATGCCTTGGGGAACCGTCCGGCGCTTGACGATGCGGGCCGCGCGCGCGTGGTTGCCGCGACCGAGGAACGATACGCGGGGTGGCCCGTGGTGGTGCCCGTGCCGAACCTGATCGGCCAGAACGCCGACGCCGTGGCGCGCGAACTGCGCGGTTGATGGGGCGCGCGCGATGGCAGTCTGCATCGTCGCCGGCGCCGGAGCCGGCATGGGCATGGCCATCGCGCGCCGCTTCGCGCGCGAGGGCTTCGCGCTGGGCCTGATTGCCCGGCGCGCCGACACACTGGAGATGGCGGCCGGCCGATTGCGGTCCGATGGCGCCCGGGTGGCGGTCGCCGCCGCCGATCTGAGCGACCCAGGGCAGGCCGTCGGCGTCATCGCGCGGCTCACCGAAGCACTCGGCGCAGCGTCCGTGCTTGCCTACAACGCCGCCGTCTGGAACCAGGTGCCAGCCATGGCGATTCCGCCCGGCGACTTCCGGCGCGATCTCGATCTGTGCGTGACCGGCGCGCTTGCCTGCGCGCAGGCGGTTTATCCCGCCATGCGGGCGGTCGGGCGGGGCAGCATGCTGTTCACCGGCGGCGGCCTCGCGTTGAAGCCGGAGTTCGGCGCCGGCGTCGCCTCACTCACCGCCGGCAAGAGCGCGCTGCGCGGCTTTGTGCATGCGCTGGCCGGCGAGCTCACGCCCGAAGGAATCCATGTGGCGACGGTCACGATCGCCGGCACGGTGGCGCCCGGCACGGCGTTCGATCCCGACCGCATCGCCGAGCGCTTCTGGCTGCTGCACGCCGAGCCGCCGACCGCGTGGCGCGTCGAGGAGGTCTACGCCGGTTAGCCGGAATCCTACTGGGCGCGCACCTTCACATAGGCGCCGGGCGCATCCTCGATGATCGGAAGATCCCCGTCGCCGGGCTGGCGGGCCGGCACCTGCGCCTTCGACAGGCCGGTGATCCAGCGCTGCCAGTCGGGCCACCAGCTGCCGGACAGTTCGGTGGCGCCGGCGAACCACGCCTGCGGATTGGGCGGCAGTTCCGGGTTCACCCAGTGCGAATACTTGCCGGCCTCCGGCGGGTTGACCACGCCCGCGATGTGGCCGGATGCTGCCAGCACGAAGCGCGTCTTGCCCTTCAGCAGCTGCGTGCCGCGATAGGTGGAAAGCCAGGGCGCGATGTGATCCTCGCGCGTGGACAGGAAATAGGCGGGCACCGAGACCTTCGTCAGGTCGATCGGCTGGCCTGCCAGCGTGATCGCGCCGGGCTGCACCAGCAGGTTCTCCTGATACATCTTGCGCAGGTAGAAACTGTGCATCGCCGCCGGCATGCGCGTGCTGTCGCTGTTCCAGTACAGCAGGTCGAACGGGAACGGTTCGTTGCCCAGCAGGTAGTTGTTCACCACGAACGACCAGATCAGGTCGTTGGCGCGCAGCATGTTGAAGGTGGTGGCCATCTCCGCGCCGTCCAGGAAGCCGCGATGCTCCATCTTGGCTTCCAGCGCGTCGAGCTGCGCCTCGTCGATGAACACCGAAAGTTCGCCGGCTTCCTCGAAATCCAGCATGGTGGTGAAGAAGGTGGCGCTTTTGATGCGCTTGTCGTCCTTCGCCGCCATGTAGGCCAGCGTGCTGGCCAGCAGCGTGCCGCCCAGGCAGTAGCCAATGGCGTTGATGTCCTTCTCGCCGGTCGCCTGGGCGATCGCGTCCAGCGCTTCCAGCACGCCTTCCTGCATGTAATCGTCGAAACTCTTGTCGGCCAGCCGCTCGTCGGGGTTCACCCAGCTCACCATGAACACGGTGTGGCCCTGCTCGACCGCCCAGCGCACGAAACTGTTCTTCGGGCGCAGATCAAGGATGTAGTATTTGTTGATCCAGGGTGGGACGATCATCAACGGGCGCTTCAGCACCTGCTCGGTCGTGGGCGTGTACTGAATGAGCTGCATCAGGTCGTTCTGGTACACGACCTTGCCGGGGGTCACCGCGATGTTCTCGCCGATCCTGAACGCCTCCAGATCGGTCATGCGGATCGAGAGCTTGCCCTTGCCGCGCTCCAGGTCGGCCAGCAGGTTGTTCAGGCCTTTCACCAGGTTCTCGCCGCCGGTCTCGGCGGTCTTGCGGAGCACTTCCGGGTTGGTCAGCAGGAAATTGCTGGGCGCCATCGCGTCGATGAACTGCCGCGTATAGAAATCGAGTTTCTGGCGCGTCTTGGCGTCCAGCCCCTCGACCTCGTTCACGGTGCTTTGGATCCAGCGGGCAGACAGCAGGTAGGACTGCTTGATGAAGTCGAACACCTCGTGTTCGTGCCAGGCCTCGTCCCTGAAGCGGCGGTCCTTGGGATCGTGCGCCACCACCGGGCCCGGGGTTTCGCCCAGCATGCGCCGCGCGGTGTTCTGCCACAGCGTCATGTAGTCCTGCCAGAAGCCGATCTGCGCCTGCATCAGTTTGGCGGGGTTGGCCATCATGCGCGCCGTCATCTCGAAGAACGCCGTGCCGAGATTGAGGGGATCGAGCGATTTCGGCGTGCTGTCGGCCGCCTGGCGGCGCAGGAAATCGGCGACCAGGCGCTGGCTGCGCTCGGCGATCGTCGCCATCGAGGCGGAAAGGGCCGCCGGGTCGGCCAGGCGAAAGGCGGGGGTGGCGGCCTCGCCGGGCTTGTCCTGCTTGTCCTTGCGGTCTGCCATGTGGGGTCGCGCGTCCTTCTGGGCGGGCTTCGTCGGTGGCTTGGCTTGGGCGGGGCGTCTTCCGTTCCCGGGCGCCGGGGGCTATGCGGCACTTCATGCCCCCACGGCCGACTGGAGTCCGTCGCTTGGCACCCGGACCGCACCCTAGTCGCGGCCCGATGAGCGTTCAAGCGCGCGGCTTGCGCGGCTGTTCTGCGATCTTGCGGCTGGGCCTGCTGCTGGCACTTGGCGGGCTGGCGGGCTGCGGCGGCCCTGATCCTGTGAGCATCGCGCGCGAGGCCGCCGGCCTGCCGCCCGACGTGCCCGCCCCGGCCGAGGCTGGAACGCAGTATCCCGTGCTTGGCCCGCGCGCCCAGCGCCCGGTGGTGACGCCGGCCGAGGAGCGCCGCCGGCTGACCGCGGGCCTTGTCGCCGACCGCGAGAATGCGCGCTGGACCGGCCCGCCGATCGCGCCGGCTGCGGTCGCACCCGCCCCGGCTGCGCCCGCCCCGGATGCGGCGGCGGTGGCGGCCACCGCCGCCGCATCCGGGGCG
>Ga0224723_1000390_pt1 | contig 30426 bp, 24 predicted proteins | sample Balambano_FR2_Me_FD_161647 | JGI IMG/M metagenome (GOLD analysis project Ga0224723, IMG submission 161647) | Freshwater sediment microbial communities from Lake Towuti, South Sulawesi, Indonesia - Balambano_FR2_MetaG | ecosystem: Environmental > Aquatic > Freshwater > Lake > Sediment | place... | reverse complement strand
GTAAAACTTGTTAGTTCGCGAATACTTTAGCACTCATAACGATGATTTCCAGGCTGATCACGTTGAGAATTCATTTCAGGACACATTTTTGAGTGGCAGCCCCTGCATGGGGCTGCCACTCAAAAATGTCTTAATCAGAGCGTGTACCATTATAAATGGTTAAAAGTCGTCACGAATTTTGAAGCACGGAACTGCATCGACAAATCGACCCTAGTTCGATAATTGGACTGATTAGCAATCGCTTCCACTACCGCTGCCAAATTAGCATTACCTGCTCTCGCTCCTAAACCATTGATAGAACACTCAATTTGTTGGATACCATAACCCAACGAAACCATAGAATTTTCGATAGCGAAGCCTCGATCATTATGACAATGAACCGATAGCGCTGCCTGGTCGATATTGGGAATCCGGTGAACAATTGTATCTAGTAAATGGGCAAATTCCATAGGTGACGCAACTCCCAAACTGTCAGGGATAGTCACTGTTCTAGCACCACTGCGAATAGCCGTTTCAATCGCTCGACACAAAAAATCGGGTTGACTGCGGGTCGCATCAAAGGCTGACCATTGTACATCCTCACAATAATGACGTGCCATAGCAATACTGTCACGAATGATGTCCAGTGTTTGAGTTCCGAAACGATTTGGTTCTGATAAATTGACCGACGTGAAAACATTAATCCGACCATGAGCCGCAGATTTGAGAGCGATCGCCACACTCACAATTTCAGCAGGTCGGCTACTCGCTAAGCCACAAATGACGCAATTCTCGATCTGCTGCGACAGCACAGCAATGACATCGCTGTCTTGGGGAAAGGCTCCAGGATAGCCAACTTCAATCACATCCACCTGCATTGCTGCCAACAGTTGAGCTAGCTCTAATTTTTGTTGTAGGCTCAACTTCACCGCTAAAGCCAGTTCTCCATCGCGCAGAGTCGTATCAAAAATAGCTATTTTTCTTGGATGGTCAAGGGCATTCATGGATCACTCTCTCACTTGCTGTCAGCCATCTTAACCCAATGGTAGGAAGTTGTAAGCAGGGCGATCGCTTCACAATCATAGTCTCTACCTGATTAGGGCATTTACCTTGAATACTCACCTGCCAGCCAAGTCCTCCTGTTCTCATAGCGGTATCATCTCTGCGGTGTTAGCTTATGCAACTTGGGGACTATTACCCATTTACTGGAAGTTACTAGGAACTGTCCCTGCGATCGAGATTGTCTGCCATCGAATGCTCTGGTCAACTGTGTTTCTAGCCATGTTGCTCCTGCTACAAAAGCGGGGAACAGAGTTTGTCAAACTATGGCGCACCCCTCAACATTTAAGTGTGTTGGTTGTCACTGCTACTCTGCTTACCTTTAATTGGGGACTTTATATCTACGGAGTCAACACCGAACGAGTCGTAGAAACGAGCTTGGGCTATTTTATCAATCCATTGGTCAGTGTATTACTGGGATTGGTGTTTCTGCGGGAGCGATTAAATTGGGGGCAAATCCTGGCGGTGATTTTAGCCAGCATTGGAGTTGTCAATTTCATCTGGCATTTGGGGGTTGTTCCCTGGATTGCGCTAGCGCTGGCTTTTTCTTTCGGACTCTATGGACTGTTGCGGAAAATTGTACCCGTTGCCCCAATGGTGGGTTTAGCTATGGAAACATTGCTCATTACCCCGATCGCGCTCATGCTAGTAGGACATTGGGCCCGCGTAGGAGTAGGACACCTCGGCAGCACTCTTGAGATCACACTTCTGCTCATGGGGGCTGGCGTGGCCACATCAATGCCGCTCTTATGGTTCAATACAGCGGCGAAACAATTACGCCTCTCTACCTTAGGATTTCTGCAATATGTTGCACCGAGCCTGCAATTGCTGCTGGGCGTATTTCTCTATCGTGAACCTTTCACCCAAATTCACCTGATCACGTTCGGTTGCATCTGGTTAGCTCTGTTAATTTACTCGACAACTTCTTTACAGATGCAAAATCCTCAAAGGTTAAGATAATAGGATAATTCACAGTTTTCACCCGATTTTGCCCCATCCCGATTTTTAGCAGCAATTCTCATTTTGGTTTGGGAGCGTCCGCCGACGGCGGACGCTCCCAAACCAAGCCTGGGTTTTCTGCCCAAGTCGGGGCAGAAAACCCAGAGAGTGCATCCCGATTTTGCGAGTGGCGCAGGCTGCGCCCGCGCCACTCGCAAAATCGGGTTTAGCAGATTACAAAAGTGGGATGCACTCAAACCCAGATTCTATTTCAAAATGAGAATTGCTGGATTTTTGGAAAACTTCTTGACTAGATAACGGAGATGGTTTGGAATTATGTCGTGTGGTGGTTTTGCAATCGCAGTAGCGATTGGACAGCTAGCCATCCCAATGCACACCAACCGTTGAGAAATGATTGGTTGTGCCCAAGCAGGATATAGTGTAACAGGTATTGATATCTCTCCAACTGCGATCGATTGGGCAACTGAAAACGCAGCTAAAGCAAATGTTAATGTTAGTTTTATACAGGGTGATGTACTAGAATTAGCTGAAGTCGCAGATGCATCTTTTGATATTGTTGTAGACGGTCGCTGTTTTCATTGCATTATTGGGAACGATCGTATTCTCTTCTTAAGAACTGCCCATCGAACTCTTCAATACAACGGTGTTTTGGTAATCAACACGATGTGTAATGAAGTTCCGATGACACCCTACTGGAGAGATTACTTTGATTCCCAAACACGCTGCACTGTGCATGATGGTCTAGCAACACGCTACGTTGGTGATTCTAACGACATCCTGCAAGAGGTTATCTGTGCCGGATTTCGAGTTCTGAATGTGGAGATTTTACCGCCTAGAGATCAGGAGAGCCTAGCAGATCTCCAAGTAATTGCGGGAAAAAGATAAGAAATGTTGTGTACGGTCAGTACGCTAACAATATGCCCTGAGTCCGACGAAGTCGCCACAGTTTGGTAGCCATAATGCCTGGGAGAATAGCCCAGTTCCAATGCTAGTCAATCCCCTCTTATAGCCATATGCACTTTGATTAACGTGAGTTCGACGAGTGGTTTTTCGTTGGGGCGGGCTGCGCCCGCCCCAACGAAAAACCTTGTTTGAGGGGTGTGGCGCGACGCGCCACACCCCTCAAACGGCGATTATCGAACTCACGTTTGATTAGGACATTTTGGAGGGGTCGCGTCGCGACCCCTCCAAAATGTCCTTGTCCTAATCGTGTTGAATACAGCTATAACTCATGCCAAAATAATGCAATTGGCAACCGATGAGCGGATACGGGAAACGAGCGATCGCCTCTTCAGACAATACTTGCTTGAGCGCCAATACACAATTGAGACGCATTGAACATGACTATTCAAATGTTCAAGTTGATCAAGCAACGAGAAAAATACTGTCAGACTTATCTGCAATTTCCAGCAATTTAGATGTGCCAATGCTTTTGATTGGTGCCAGAGCAAGAATCCTTTGCAGAAATAATTGAATTGTCAGGCAATCACCAGAAAGAGGGGTGTGGTAAGCCAGAGCATTGCTTATAATTCACCCACAGGCAAGTGAAATTTTACAGTTATCTCTGTCTGTCGATGTCAGTCTTGAGGGCGCTGAATCAAAGCTATGGTCAAAAAAAGATCCACATCTCTGCTCCTGAGTCTTTTTCTAGCTGCTCCTCCTCTGACAACAGGGTGCAGCCGTGCGCCGCAAGCCGAGGCAGGTGGGCCACCGCCGCTGCCCGTCAAAGTACAAGCTGTAGAATCAGGCACGATTCAGGAAAGTTCTGAGTTTGTCGGCACACTGGAAGCCCAAGAACGAGTCGAGTTGAAACCAGAAATTCAAGGACGGATTGAGCAAATCGAAGTGGCAGCAGGCGATCGCGTCCAGGCAGGCACTCCCATTTTGTTACTGCGTCCTGATCAAACCCAAGCCCAACTGGAAAATGCCAGAGCCAGAACCTCAGCGACACGAGCTGCCCGCACGACCGCCGCCGCACAATTACAGGCGAGAGAAGCCGATCGCGCTCGACTGGCCGCAGAAGTGGAACTACAACGCACCGAATTCAATCGTACCTCCCAACTGGTGGCAGAAGGTGCTTTTTCCCAACAACAGCAAGATATTGCTCAAAAGAATTTAGATACGGCGATCGCATCTTTACAAGCGGCTGAGGATCAAGTTGCAGCAGCCCAGGCAGCCGTGGCAGAAGCCGAAGCGAATATCCAGGCAGCAGCAGCAGAAGTTGCTTCGGTGCAAGAGACTTTGGGATTTAAGCAAGTCACCGCCCCAATTGCAGGCATCGTTGGAGATGTGTTAGTCAAAGCAGGAGATTACGTCTCCATTGGTCAAACGGTAACTAACATTACCCAGAACGATTTTTTGGATCTGAGGATCTCTGTTCCTTCCACGCGCACAAACCAATTACGCCCCGGATTGCCAGTTGAACTGATTGATCCCAACACGGAGGAAACCCTAACTACAGGCAGCGTTGATTTTATTTCCCCTCAAGTCAACACCGCTGCTCAGACGATTTTGATCAAAGCTCGCTTTCCCAACCAAAATGATCGCCTCCGAGATGGACAATTTGTCAGAGGCAAAATCATTTGGGAAACGAAACCGGGTCTGTTGGTTCCGACTGTAGCCGTTTCCCGCATCGGTGGACAGAGTTTTGTATTTGTCTCTGAAACAGATGACTCACAAGAGCAATCCCAGCCCATCGCTCGACAAGTTCCTGTGGAGTTGGGCAACATCCAGGGGCCAAACTATGAAGTGCTCAGCGGCCTTGAATCAGGAGATCAAATTGCTGTTTCCAATATCCTGAAACTGCGAGATGGTGCTCCCATTCAACCTGAATCTTAAGGGGATTTGAGCAGCGATCGCTGACTAAGCTCAGGTTAGACGTACTTAACTAAGCCAGTTCATACAAAGCTTTAAACCAGATTACAAACTTTTGAGCAGCAGGGTGATTTGGATTCAGGATACGTTCTGTGATGGCTTGATGGATTTGTCGTCCTGGCGGATTTTGCCAGGCTAACCAAGTATAAATATTAGCCTTATCACAATGGGGATCTATAAACCCTGATCCCTTACTTTTTGCTTCTTGGGTGACTTCTTGAGCAAACTGCCAAAGTATTTGATTGCCGTTTGGAATAATGTATGTCAAGAATGTCTCTAACATACCTCGCATCTTATTATCAGGCATCATCCAAATGCCAAACCGAATCCCATTAGGGGCTATATGGATTAACCCATTCTCTGGTAGATTCTCTGGAATGTCAGGAATACCCTTTAAGCTGGCTCTTCTAATACTCTGCCAGCGTCCCGCAGGATTGTCATCTGCGTCAACCATAATTCCGAGCACTGCAAGACCTGAAGCTTGTAGTTCAGCTGAAATTACATCTGGATCGATTAGTTTCTGATAGCCACCAAAATCACGAATGTATACAACAGGTTTTTTTCGCGTCCCCCAATTTATTCCATTGGCTTCAATTAACTCTGGTATCACACGGGAGTCCTGCCGTCCCTCTACAAGCAGAATCTTTGGATGAACATCAGCCATGCTCTAGCGCACCTCAATTCCTCGCTCAGCAGCAATGACAATCTGTCGTTCAGTAAAAACAATGCTGTTTGGTTTATCCTTCTCGATTCTATGAATTGTAATTCCCTCTGGACTGGGATGTTCAGTGCTGGCAATGGAAGCCAGACTAGACCAACAATCACTGTTATGGGTTGTAGCAAACACTTGAACGTTGAGTCGTTTTGCTGTCTCCCAAATTAATTTCCACATATCAGACATGGCACTAAAATGAAGTCCAGTATCAATTTCATCAACCAACAGAACACCATTTTTTGCATTAACAATGGCTAGGGTTAGCCCCAACATTCGCCATATTCCATCTCCCATGCTGCCAATGGGTATGCGTTGATCTTCATCAGCAAGCCTGACAACGAAGCCACTGTGTGATCCAGCGAATTGATATGGTTCAGAACCAATTGAAGCAATACGTTCAATATTTGGCTCGATAGTTTGAAGTGCTACTGTCACAAATTCTTCTTCAGGTGTGAGAACAATTTGGTCAAACAATTCAATCATATTTTCATTCTTCAAAGAAGAAGCCGTGACAAATTGAGTTTTTGCTTCCAAATGCTTGGAGTTTCTGCGAACACGATCTAAATATCTAAACGGAAGACCGTTGAAAGAAGATAATGGTAGCTTGACTCTTTCATTTTCTTTACCTACCAGCCACTCGATAACTAACTTAACTTGTTGTGAATCCTCAAAGTCTCGATCTCGTGAAAGATTATATTGGCGAGTCTGCGTGTCTGTCCATTCTGCTTGTTCTACAAATACAGTGATGCTCTCTTGATGATTGTGATTTCTACCAAATATCGAAAACCTGCTACCTACATCAATTTCATGCCCATAAAAGAGATGACGAACATCTAGTTCGCGACCATTGTTACGTTTATGGTCCAAAATATACTCACCCCGACTTACCATTACTTCCCGTAATGTGTCGAGACCAGGCTGAGAAGTGAGCAGCTGAATCGCTTCCAATAGTGATGTTTTACCGCTATTGTTAGTTCCAACAAGCAAGTTTAATAGTCCAAGCTGCTGAAGCTCAAAGGTTTGAAAGCAACGGAAATTTTCAATTCTGAGAGATTTCAGCATAGTTTGGTGCAGTCAAGCAAGTTGAAGTACCAGAGTAAAAACTGAGGGGGTGTGTTTATGTCCTCAGTTTTTGCTGAGAAATTGAGCGATACCATTCCATATTGTCATAAAAATCGGGGATCTTTGCACCAGTCTGGGCTGCTAATCTGGATAGGCGCGATATGCTTTGTAAGTGAAGTTTGAACATTAAAAAACGAATGAGAGCATCGCTTGTGGTGCCCTCATTCCAATGAACCATATTCGATGATTCAGCGCGATCGCCTCTTAAGCAGACATCTCAGCGACTACGGCAGCTTCTGCAATGACAGGATAAACGCTGATTTTCTTACCGCCTTTGCCCTTTCTCTCAAAGGTGACCACGCCATCAACGAGAGCAAATAAAGTGTCGTCACTACCCCGACCAACGTTGGCACCGGGATGAAACTTGGTGCCCCGCTGCCGCACTAAAATGTTTCCGGCTCGGACAACCTGACCCCCATAACGCTTCACACCCAGACGCTTCGCATTGGAGTCACGACCGTTTCGAGTACTACCTGTTCCCTTCTTGTGAGCCATGATTCTTTGCCTTTTTTAACTTATAAATTTGCTTTGCCTCAACAGTCAGCCATCTAGTTCAAGCTTCTTCAGACGCTTCAGATGCGGCAGCATCTTCAGTTTCGTCTTCAAGTGCAGCTTCGGCGGTGCTTTCAGGGGGATCTTCTGTAGTAACGTCCGTTGTCACTGCTTCAGTTTCGATCGCCACATCAGCCACCTCAACTACCTCCGAAACTTCATCCGCTTCTGCCAAAGCTTCAACCGCATCCGCTTCAGAAGTCATGGCTTCGGGAGCAACTGCATCTTCAGAAGCAAGTGCAACTTCGGCAATGGGAGTTTCAGTCAGGACAACTTCTGCTTGAGCAACTTCAGCCTCGGCGGTTGTTTCAACCTCAACTACCGTAGCATCGTCTGTAACAGGTTCGGTGACTGTGCCCTCAGGGGTATCTTCAGTGACAATATCAGTCGTCACAGCCTCAGCTTGGACTGCCACATCAGCTACCGCCACATCAGCCACTTCAACTGCCTCCGAGGCTTCATCTGCTTCTGCCAGAGCTTCAACCGCATCCGCTTCAGAAGTTACGGCTTCAGGATCGACAGCGCTTTCAGGAGCAAGTGCAACTTCGGCAATGGGAGTTTCAGTCACGACAACTTCTGCTTGAGCAACCTCAGCCTCGGCGGTTGTTTCAACCTCAACTACCGTAGCATCGTCCATAACAGGTTCATCTACAACAGATTCAGTGGTAGCAGTCACAACATCAGTAGGGGCGATCGCAACTTCCGGGATGATCTCAGCCACATCAACCGTTGGGGCAACTGCTGAATCGCCAACTGGGACACCCGCATCTGAGATATCTGCAACCTCGGTTGGAGCATCGTCAGTTAGTGCCACTGTCTGCGTTGCTTTAGCCGAGGCGATCGTAGAACCATTGAGATTGATGTCATTGATCATCAATCGCGTTAACTCCTGACGGTGCCCCCGCTTCTTGCGGGTTTTCTTCTTGGGTTTCATCTTGTAGACGATGATCTTCCGTCCCCGTAGATGCCTGAGAACAGTTGCCACAACAACTGCTCCTTCAACAAACGGTTGACCAATGGAAATATCGTCATCTGACCCAACAAACAGGACTTGATTAATTAAAACTCGCTCATCTACCTCGGCAGCAAGGCGCTCCACATCGTAAAAGCGACCAGGTTCAACTCGTAATTGCTTGCCACCCGTTTCAATAATTGCGTAGGTCATATTTATTCCTAAATCTAGCCGTACAGGTAGTCAGGCTTCCAAGGGGAGCGAGACATTTCTGTTGAACCTGATCCGAGCCAATAAACAACAGTCTCTAATCATAGAGAATTTTGGTTGAAATTGTCAATAGTCAGTCAATAGCTACAGTAATCCTAAATGATCTATAGAAAAGACAATTCTGTAGAATCTGTAGAACAAGGGGCTTAAGCCCCTTGCCAGTTCACGATTCCAATAGAATTGCCATATATAGAGTGGCTGCATGTGAACCAGGATTAGCGATCGCGCAATCGCTGCACCTCTTGACGCACAACCAAACCAATACTCAAGGCTTCATTGAGCAATGCACTGTATTCGGCGGCTTGATGATGAACCTGTAATTTCTGCAAAGTAGCAAGATTGGTTTCAATCTGGGCAAACAGTTCGTGGCGACGGGCAATGAAGCGTTGATGTTTTCGCAGAATTTTCTCGGTCATTAAACCCGCAATTAGACTTTCACGGGTAGCAGTGAGGGCTTGCAGGATTTCACTGCGATCGTTGACTTTATTGATGTCTGCATTCACCGCGCTTAATTCATCAATGATGCGAACTGCAAGAATCATCTCATTATGTTGCTCGACTTGCTCAATCAGGTGTGCCAACGTTTTGAGTTTTCGACCTTGCAGCATGAGATATAGGTTCCACAACAAGAGGAGGGCGATCGCTACACCAAAAGCGCCAGGCAAAAATCGTAAAGCTTCATTCGTTGGAATGCTGCGCCCATTCAGATAAACCATGAGAACAAGAGTAATGGGCAGCGTGAAAATCAGAATTACCCCAAATGTCAGCAACTCTGTCATCAGCAGTGCCAGAAATCGTTTGTGTTTGCCCCAAGCAGGTCTGAAGGCTCTACCCAGAAACACATCGCTAATCTCCAGCCCCGTTAGTTGTTCTAGTTCTTGATGGGTGATGGTCAGGTGTTCAAAGTCAGACGGCATCATGCGATCTGTCATTCTCAGTTCTAAAGAATTGGGTGATGTGGGTTATGGGTCAATTGTCGCTTCACCGCAAAGAATGCAGAGCCATTCCTCTGGCATCTCTGCGGTGAGTCATTGGCAAGGCAATCTGAATTTACCAACCCATGAGGCTGAGAAAAGATTTAAACACTTGTGAATAGAAGTTACCTTCCAGATTGCGAAACAGTTGGAAAGGTTGACCGGGTGAGCCAAAAAAAGGGCGGAGTGTCCACCCTAATTGACTGCCTACCAACCCATACAGCACCAGCCAAAAAGTGAGGAGTCGATTGCGTTGTTTTTGAGCATCGTCCACAATCTCTATCTGTTCTCCTGCAAAATCGTCGTTGATTCTATCGACGGTTTCATCTGGTTTCATCCATGTGGGAGCAGCATGCATGTAGCGCATTCCCTGATGAAATAGACCAATACCAAACAAACCTGTGAGGGTGAAAATTGCCACGTTCAAAAGTAGAAAAAAATTGTACTCGCGAATAGAGATTAAGAAAAACAAGGTAACTGGAGCGAAACTGAACAGCAATACGCTAATCCCTGCGACCCCTGTCAGCAAGAGGGCGACGTATTGATTGAAGTTAAGTTTTGAGCCGATAAGAATATCAAAGAAATACAGTGTCGGCAAACAAATCACTAGCGTGATCAAATACAACGCTGGTAATTTAACGGCTGAAGCAATAATTTGCATCCAAATCCCGCTAGATGCACCAATAATCGCTCCATAAATTGCAAAAAAAATTGAGCTGACAATCAGTAGCGAAGTGATTTTGCCTTCAATTCTGAGAGCTTGACGAATTTCTCTCAAAAAACCGTAGCGATCGCGCAACAAACCTATTAACACAGTAAAGTGCTTCATGTCATCCCCTCTATGCCCAACTTAGAGTTAATATCTCTGACTTAGCTAGAAAAGACACACCCTGAAGCATCAAAACCCATACCGAATCATATAAAGCACCCTACTGAAACCATGACATGTGCTGGGATACAAGTTGGATTAACTGAATTTCGGAAACTACTCCTTATATCGCGAGTTCGACGGTGGTTTTTGTTGGGGCGAGCGCAGCCCGCTCCAACAAAAACCGCTCGTCGAACTCACATCTATCCAATGGGATCAATTTGAATTTAGTCTCCTGTTGAAAATGGAACAAAGCCATATATTGAGAATCACGAATTGCTGCGAACGCTCTACAAAATCTCTTGCACCTGCTGGATCAAACGATCGAGATGTTGTTCACAGAATCGCTCTGCCTCTGGTAACGGCATTCCTCTGGCGATCGCATAGGTTTCAAAGGCGTTGTAAACAATAGCTTTAGCAATTTCTCTTTCTTCCTCGCTAACTGCCCAGCGATGCTCAATGCATCCTTTAATAATCAAATTCATTAACTGTTGTTCCTGTCTCAGGTCAGCAAGCAACTGTTCGGCAGGGGAAGGGAATTCAGTCATGTTTGTGGATGAAAGATTTGTGTGCTCTGTGCCTCCGTGGTTTTCTCCTCATCTGTAGGATTCAGAGGTATAGATTCCTCGACAGTCGTTTGCGGATGAAAGTAATCATAAATTTGTTGGGCCATTTGTGGGCCAATTCCCGGAACTGCTGTGATTTGTTTCACGGAGGCTTCCCGCAGATAATCGATCGACCGGAAATGTGCCAACAGTTGTTTTTGCCGATGCTGCCCCAGTCCAGGGATTTCAGCCAGACGAGAGCGCCTCATGCGATCGCTGCGTTGTTGCCGATGAAAACTAACGGCAAAGCGATGGGCTTCATCGCGTAATCGTCGTAATAATTGCACACCAGGTTGTTCTGGATCAGTGTTGAGAGGTTGGGATTCTCCGGGCAGGAAGATTTCTTCCCGCTGTTTGGCTAAACTCAAAACCTTGACTTCTTCCAACAAGTTCATTTCTCGTAAGACCTCGACCACTGCCGAAAGTTGTCCTTTGCCGCCATCAATCATGACCAAATCAGGAAAATCTGAATTGGTGGACAAGGGAGAAACGAGTTGGGACGGTATGGACATCTCTCCATTTGCCGAAGTCGGCTTGGCATATTTGCGAAAGCGGCGCTGGATTACCTCAGCCATACTGGCAAAGTCATCGGAATGACCCGATCGCACCTCTGGATTTTTGATTTTGTAATGACGATAGTGCTGCTTGGCAGGCAGTCCATCCACAAACACAACCTGGGAAGCAACGGCATCTGAGCCTTGAATGTGGGAAATGTCGTAGCCTTCAATCCGGTGGGGCAGGTCTGGTAAGTCCAGGATTTCAGCCAGATTTAGCATAGCTTGTTGGTTGCGATCGGCAAATTTCTGCGTGCGAGCCAGTTCGTAACCCGCATTGCGCTCGACCATTTCGATCAGATCTGCTTTCGCTTGTCGTTGCGGCACCAGTAAGGAAACCTTGCGTCCACGACGCTCACTTAGAAATTGGGTCAAAATATCCCCTTCAGGCAATTCATGTTGCACTAGAATTTCAGCCGGAATCTCCACCGACTCTACTTGCGAGTAGTGTTCTTCTAAAACTCGTTGCAAAATTTCTCCGGGTGTGCCAGATTGGGCATCTGCTACAAAGCCTAATCGTCCGACCAGTCGCCCTGCCCGAATTTGGAATAGCTGAATACAAGCGTGATGTTCATCGGCAGCCAATGCGATCGCGTCGCGCGACACTGTATCATCGGCAGAAGAAACTTTCTGATCGGCTCCCAGGGTTTGAATGCCACGAATTTGATCACGTAGCCTGGCGGCATATTCAAAATTTAATTCCTCAGCCGCTTTCTCCATTTGCGCTGTGAGAATCTCCTCCAATTCCTGAGTACGTCCCTGAAACACCATTGCCACTTTCATCATAATTTTGTGATAATTTTCAGGGCTGATCAACTGCTGACAGACTCCCGGACAGCGGCCAATATCGTAGTTGAGACAGACGCGATCCTTAAATAAAGGGATGGGGCGTTGCCGCAAAGGAAAGACCCGTTTAACCAGATTCAAAGTGCGGCGCAGGGTGCCCACATCAACGTAAGGGCCATAATATCGATCCTTACTCTTGCCGAGGTGGCGCTTGCGAGTAATAAAAATTCGGGGATAGTCTTCCGACCAGGTGATGCAGAGAAACGGATACTTCTTGTCATCCTTCAGTAATACGTTGAAGTGAGGCTGATGCTGTTTGATCAAATTGGCTTCTAATGCCAATGCCTCGGCTTCGGTATCGGTCACAATAAATTCGATTTCGACGACCTGCATCACCATGAGAGTGATGCGGGGATTACGGTAGTGGTCATCGCGAAAGTAGGAACGGACTCGCGATCGCAAACTCTTCGATTTACCAATATAGAGAATATTATCGCTGGCATCCCTCATCAAATAGACACCGGGTTCTGCTGGCATCTCTTTCAAGCGAGATGCCAATCGCTCAGGGTCTTTTACCAGCGTTACAGGCTTGGAAGAAGAAGTCGCTGACATGAGTTGAGATCAAGAGAACTAGCACTCTCTCCATCATAGAGTAATCTGGATAGGGCAATCTAGATAGGGGAGAGGGTCGCATTGAGGGGTCTAACCCACCCATTTAATTCCAGTCAAATTGGTCAAACCAGCAGGAATTTGTTCAAACAAAATGATTACGAAACCAATTCTTGAGTTATAAATTGTAGTTGGCAAATTAGATTTGACTCAAGTTAAGCAAGTTTTATTGCGTTCAAAACCGTTTTCTTCTAAAGAGGGGCCTCAGTTGGTTGCGGGTGGTTGTAGGCTGGGAAAGCAGCGTAAGAAAGTTATTCTTCTACCATTTCAATTCAGCCAAAGATGCTTGAATTACCGGTAATTGATTCAAATGGATAAATTTCTTTAGAAAACTTCGGTCAGTTTTGGGTATTTGGGGCGAATTTATTGCCATTATTATTTAGCAGAATTTCTCACGAGTCTGTCAAAAGGGATATTCATGTTTGAACTGATAACTCAGATTATTATTTTGGTCGCACTATTCTTCTTTATCAGGAATGTTGTGCTGCCTTTTATTCCCAGAGCATATTTCACCTGGTTAGGGATTATTGTGCTGGTTGCAATCCTGATCTACGCGCTGTTAGATCCGGGAAACCGAACCATTGGCATTATTTGGGCGATTCTCTCTTTCCCGCTGCGGCCGTTAGGGCTGGTGCTGATTCTATTAGCGGGGTCTCTCAGAGCAGGTTATCGCAAAGGAGCCGATGGTGTACTTGTCCTCTGGGCCACGATGATCTTACTGATTGCTTGTCTGCCGCTCACTGCCTACTTATTAACGGCTCAAACTGAACAGCGATCGGTGATCAGTGCGATCGAGAATCGAGGAGATGATATTGAAGAGCTAAGAGATGTACAGGCGATCGTTGTTCTGGGAGAAGGCACCGCACCGACCAATCCCACTTACCGAATTACCACCCAAATTAGCAACACAACCGATGGCGTGGCAACGAGCTTACTAGCCCGATTATTCTACACTTCTGGGTTATTTAACGAACAAGTTTCGATTGGCAACAATCCCAATATCATTGTCAGTGCTGGGCCACAACCGGAACTCTACCGCGAAGATGTGCCCACTGCCAGGGATTTAACTGGTTTTCTAGTTGATTTGGGAGTGCCGCAAGATGTGATTTTATTGGAATCGGAAGGTGTGGATGCTCGAACGAGTGCAGTTGCGGTGAGGCAAATCCTCGATAGTTTGAATGGAACCAGCAAGGTAATTCTGGTGGCACCTGCGTTGAGTATTCGTCGAGCCACTTCAGCTTTTGAAAATTTAGGAATCAATGTCATCCCACGACCAACTGATTTCTATGTCTTTCAACTTCAACGAGGACCCAACCTGGCAATTCTAACCGATTTGATTCCCAGTGCTGAGGCATTGGTGGTCACCAGTCGAGTTGTCGATGAATATTTGGCAACTATATATTACTTCTTACGGGGTTGGCTGGTCGATCCACTTGGGTTATAAATGGCTTTAACAGACTCGGGGTTTGATGAATTGCGGGGCGACTTGAGAGCGGGGGATATTCAAGCAAACGAGTTAACTCGTGGGAGGTGTGTCGTTATGCATTTCCCACTGTTTATGTTGCTTGCCAGGGTTAGTTTTTGGACGTGAAATCTTCGGTTTCATGTTCAAAAGCATCCTCAACATCAGCAACGCCCCACTAAATGCTGGCAGGGTGGATAGACAGAAAGAGACGCAAATCGGGCAGAAGGATGTCAGTATGAATGAAGCAGGTAATCCTTCAGTCTCATCTCAAACCCTGATCTCATGGCTCGTTCTCAATTTCAAAAGCTCACAACTTATTTGCGTCCTCATTGGCGAAGAGCAACCTTGGGGATTATTTCATTGTTTGTGGTCAATGCTATCGGGGTCTACATCCCTCTGACGATTCGCAATGGCGTGGATGACTTGCAACAAGCTCTCAATTTTCAACAGATTTTATATTATGTCAGTTTGATAGTCATCCTCGCTTCCGGTATGTGGATGATGCGAATGCTATCCCGGATTGCCTTATTTGGTGTAGGTCGGCAAGTCGAGTTTGACTTAAAGCAGAGGATTTTTAATCACTTACTGACGTTGGAACCTGCCTATTTTGCCACCAATACCGTAGGGGATTTGATCAGCCGTGCCACTAGTGACGTAGATAATATCCGCCGACTGCTCGGATTCGCCGTTTTAAGCTTAGCAAACACAGTCTTTGCCTATGCTTTGACATTGCCTGTCATGTTGACTATTAGTTCTTCCCTGACATTGGCCGCAATCGCAGTCTATCCAGTCATGTTTTTCCTGGTTCACTTGTTTAGCGATCGCCTGCGGGCAGAGCAATTGGAAGTCCAAGAGCAGTTGTCTCGTCTCAGCGACCTGATTCAAGAAGACATGAGTGGGATGGCGTTAGTTAAAATCTACGCTCAGGAAGAAAATGAGCGCCAAGCCTTTCGCCAGATGAATCAACAATTGCTGGCTGCAAATTTGGAACTGGCCCGCACGCGCACAACGCTGTTTCCCCTACTCGGAGGATTAGCTAGCGTCAGTTTGCTGATTATTCTCTGGCTTGGCTCAGGGGCGATCGCTGATGGTGGCATTAGCATTGGTGACTTTATTGCGCTTTTGTTGTACGTCGAGCGTCTGGTTTTCCCGACGGCTTTGCTAGGATTTACCATTACAGCTTACCAGCGGGGTGAAGTGAGTATCGATCGGGTAGAACATATCCTGACAACAGAAGCTAAAATTCAAGACGCACCCCATGCGCTCTCTCTACCCAAAGCAGAAGTCAAAGGCTGGTTGAGCGTTCATCACCTGAGTTATACCTACCCTGATGCCCAACATCCAGCGTTAAATGATATCAATTTCACCGTCGAACCTGGGGAAACGGTGGCCATTGTTGGCCCAATTGGTTCAGGAAAATCTACTTTAGCCAATGCCTTACCTCGACTTTTAGATGTGGCACCAGAACAGGTTTTTCTGGATGGCTTCGATATTACCCAAATTCGCCTGCACGACTTAAGAGCAGCGATCGCCTATGTTCCACAGGACAGTTTTTTGTTCAGTACCACAATCAAAAACAATATTCGTTACGGTGATCCAGTCAGTGAACAATCCGTGGTTGAATTGGTTGCCCAGCAAGCCCAAATTCATGCAGAAATTTTGAATTTCCCACAACAGTATGAAACGATTGTCGGAGAGCGCGGGATTACTCTCTCTGGCGGTCAGCGACAACGGTCGTCTCTAGCCAGAGCACTGCTTGTCGATGCTCCCATTCTCATCCTGGATGATGCTCTCTCTAGTGTTGATAACCAAACGGCAACGAACATTCTCAAAACGCTATCAACCGGGACACAACGCAAAACTGTCATCTTCATCTCCCACCAACTGTCCGCAGCGGCAATGGCAGATCGTATTCTGGTGATGGATCAGGGTTGCATTGTGCAATCCGGCACCCATGAAGCTCTCTTGACACAATCCGGACTCTATCAACAACTTTGGGAGCAACATCAGCTAGAGGAAATTTTGCAGTAATGAACAAATACTGCTAATAACTCACCAGTAAGTACATAGACAGAAATAATTACAAACCCAATTTTTGGAGAGCGTGCGCCGACGGCGCACGCTCTCCAAAAATTGGGTAATTAATTTTGTCTAGGTACTTATCTCGCTGGATTGAAGCTGTTTCTGAGGAAAAACTCCAGTTCTCATGAAAAATCATCTATCGAACTCACGCACTTCGAGCAAAAGACCGGAATAGTTGAGGAATTTGTGGGTTGCTGCGTGCCTCACAAATCCCCCAACGGTGTCAGTCCTAACTTATCGAACTCCTAAGAAAACGTAGTTTTCTTGTCTGCTACCTGGAGTGTGGTAGATGCGTAGCACCTACCACACTGCATTGGAGACTCACGTTGAAACGAAAGTTTGGTTAATGTAATTAGCGCAAGATGGGTCGAAATAGAATAGACTAATGTTCAACTCAGTCTTTCGATGCGGTAATTACCGTATAAATTAGAAGTGGTTCGCGATCGCATTCCTAACTTTTTGTAATTCCATTTCACCTTCAGCATTCTTAACTTCTAAAACGATGAACACAACCAAAAGACGTGTCCCTGCTCCGACTCTGGTTACGAAGTCTGCGATTGAGCAAGCTACCTTAGCGTTGCAAGAACTACCCAGTAAACCTAAACAGGAATGGTCACTGCGAGAAGCGGTCAATATGTTGAGGGATGCTATTACCGCTGCCCTTGATAAAGGATATAGCTATGAAGAAGTTGCTTTAATGTTAAAGGATCGAGGTGTACACATCAGTCCCTCATCCTTGCGATACTATCTGACGCGGGCGAAGCAGACCGACGACGAACCAACAGGTAGAGGCAGATCGAGTCGCCGGGGGATTGTGATTAGCGCGGATCTCTCGGGCATAGAAGACCTGGCTGGAGACGATGAAGACGAAATTGAAGCAGATTTAGATGATGAAGTAGATAGCCCCGACACCGAAACTGAGGTAGATGGGGCGGCAGAGCTAGATGTAGACGACCTGGATATCGAAGAGCCAGATGCAGAAGAGCCAGATGCAGAAGAGCCAGATGCAGAAGAGCCAGATGCAGAAGAGCCAGATACAGAAGAGTTGGATGATGAAGCGGCTCCAACTGCTCGTTCCTCGCGCCGGACAGCAACTGCGAAGACTTCAGGCAGTACTACAACCCGTAAAAAGGCTGGAACTGCGGGTACAAAATCCTCATCTCGGGCAACTTCAACTCGGACTCGAAAGTGATTTTCTGCGTTGCATCTCCGGTCTAGCACGCATTGCCTACAGTCTAGTAAGCTAAGGCGCAAATAGACCTACCATTGCTAATCTGAAAGCCAGACAAAGGGCTTAAGCCCCTTGTTCACAGGTAGAAAAACTTGCGCTCTAGCCCACTAGAAGGCTGCGCTACCATTTTCTCCACCAACTAGGAGAGGATTTGTCAGTCGCGAAGCGACTGACAAATCCTCCAACTGTGTAAGCCCTATATTTGTGTTTTGAGCGAAATGATAGCGACTGCCGAATCCTATGATGTGATTGTCGTTGGTAGCGGTGTGGGTGGGCTGTGTTGCGCGGCACTCTTGGCTCGGTACGGTTTTGATGTGCTTGTATGTGAAAGTCATGCCATTGCTGGCGGTGCAGCACACGGTTTTGAGCGACAGGGGTTTAAGTTCGACTCTGGTCCGTCCCTCTACTCAGGGTTATCCTATAGTCCTTCGGCAAATCCTGTGCGACAGGTGTTGGACGCTCTGGGGGCACCCCTTCCCTGTGTCACCTATGACACCTGGGATTGTTGTTTACCGGAAGGGCGGTTTAAGACCTCAGTGGGAGCAACCCAATTCTGCCAGGTGCTAACTCAACTCCGGGGTGATGCAGCAGTAGACGAATGGCGACGCTTGCAACAGGTCATGCAACCTTTAAGTCAGGCGGCGATCGCCCTTCCACCCGCTGCCCTCCGGTTCGATCTAGGTGCTCTGTTTTCAATCGGTCAATTTGTTCCGTCTGTCTTGCCTCATCTATGCCATTTCGCTAAGCTGGCTGGCCCGTTTTCAGCCATCCTGAATCAGGTAATTCACGATCCATTTATTCAGAATTGGTTAAATTTGCTCTGTTTCCTCTTATCAGGATTACCTGCAACTGGCACCAGTGCAGCAGAAGTCGCTTTCATGTTTGCAGATTGGTATCGTCCTAACGTTGTGCTGGATTATCCCTTAGGTGGCAGTGCAGCTTTGGTTGATGCCCTGGTTCGTGGACTCCAGCGTCACAGCGGTAAACTTTTCCTCAACGCCCATGTCGAACAAATTCTCGTTGAACATAACCGAGCCGTTGGGGTTCGTTTACGAGAGGGCAAGACGTTAAGAGCGCGTCGTGCAGTGATCTCAAATATATCAATCTGGAATACATTGCAATTGCTACCTGAGAGTAGCGTTTCTCAGAAATTTCGGCAAAGTCGGCAAGCCATTCCTGCTTGTGATAGCTTCATGCATCTCCATCTGGGGATTGATGCCTCAGGTATTGATCCTGATTTAGCCTGTCATGCAATTGTCGTAAACGATTGGGATCAGGGGATAACCGCTCCTCAAAATGTTGTTTTAATCTCGATTCCATCTGTGCTTGACGCTTCTCTAGCCCCACCCGGTCATCATGTCATTCACGTTTATACACCCGGAAATGAACCTTATCATCTCTGGCAGGGTTTAGATCGCCGCAGTGTAGCATACGATCGCCTGAAACAAGCGCGCTCTGAAGTCATGTGGCAAGCGTTGGCACGAATTATTCCAGATATTCGCGATCGCTGTCGAGTGACGCTGGTCGGCACTCCTCTAACCCACGAACGATTTTTACGGCGATATCGGGGGTCTTATGGCCCAGCGATCGCGGCTGGCAGATTCTTCCCGGGTGCAACCACACCTCTATCAGGACTACTGTGTTGTGGTGATTCCACATTCCCAGGCATTGGTCTCCCTGCTGTTGCCGCTAGTGGCATGATTGCTGCCAATACCCTGGCATCGTTGCCCCAGCATTTACAACTATTGCAGGCGATCGGTTGCGTTTAGGATTTTGTGCCTCTGCGGTTTTTTTAATATTTGCGCTCTTGGGGTTGGAATAGCGTAATGGTGACGGGACGATAACGGAGATCAATCCCGGCCGCAGAGGCATAAGCCAGAGTATGTTTTAAGAAATGGGCATCATCGCGATCGCTAAAGTCCTCGCGATAGTGAGCACCCCGACTCTCTTGACGATTGAGCGCACTCGCCAGAATGATTTCTCCTACTGTAAGCAGGCTGTTTAACTCCAAGGCTTCGACCAATTCGGTATTCCAGAGTAGATTTTTGTCATCCAGATAAATTTGTTGTGCCTGTTGACGAATTGCTTGCAGTTTCTCCAACCCAGTTCGCATTAATGCTTCAGTTCGGAAGACTCCACAGTATTCGGTCATACAGTCTTGAAAGGCTTGGCGAACTTGAGCAATGCGATATTGTCCAGCTTGACCCATCAGGGAACGCAAGGTTTGCTGGGCTGCGGAGAGGTAGCGTTGTTCATTGACCTCAGGCAGTTTGCGATACCTCACATAATCTGCGATCGCTCTTCCCGTCCTTCTGCCATACACAACGCATTCCAACAGAGAATTACTCCCCAGCCGATTGGCTCCATGCACAGAGACACTGGCAGTTTCACCCGCAGCAAAAAATCCTTCGGTCAGCGTGTCGGGACCACTCCGCACCCGACCATCGGTATTGACAGGAATCCCCCCCATTGAATAATGCACCGTTGGCCGCACAGGCATGGGTTGATGCACAGCATCAATGCCCAAAAGCCGATGGGCTTCTTCCCAACAGAAAGGAATCCGGCTCATTATCTTCTCTTGTCCCATGTGGCGCAAGTCCAGATAAACAAAGGGGCCGCCCGCACTGCCATCGGGATGAATGCCCCGTCCAGCGCGAATTTCACGAGTGATAGCGCGAGATGTAATATCTCGCGGAGCCAGTTCCATGCGACTGGGAGCATAGGCTGACATGAAGCGATCGCCTGCACTGTTGATTAAATAAGCCCCTTCTCCACGCACAGCCTCAGAAATTAACACGCCTACCGGATAAAGCCCAGTGGGATGAAACTGGACAAACTCCATATCCTCCAACGGCAATCCGGCGGCGGCAGTCATGGCCAACCCGTCTCCTGTGGAGGCATAATCATTAGACGTGGTGTTGAAGACGCGACCATAGCCTCCTGTGGCGAACATGATGGCTTTAGCTCTGACCACTTGAATTTCGCTGTCACGGATGCGATACATGACCAGTCCTTTGGCTTGCTCTTCTTCCAGGATCAGCCGCATCACGTACCATTCATCATAAATCTGGACTCCATATCGTCTAAGATTACTGACCAACTCATGTAAAATCGCATGTCCGGTCTTGTCAGCGGCATAACAGGTGCGCTTATGGGAGTGTCCACCAAAAGCCCGTTGGGCAATTCGACCATCGGGTAAACGGGAGAACAAGACTCCCATATGCTCCAAATCAATCACCACTTCAGGAGCTTCCTGGGTCAAAATTTCTACGGCATCCTGGTCTGCTAAATAATCCGACCCCTTCACGGTGTCAAACGCATGAGCTTGCCAATCGTCTTCACTGTCTACATTTTTCAAGGTGGCAGCAATTCCCCCTTGTGCTGCCACCGAGTGGCTGCGAATGGGATGAGTCTTGGCAATCACGGCTACACTCAAACGGGGATCAGTGCGGGCAATTTCCAGTGCTGCGCGTGACCCTGCTAATCCGCCACCAACAATCACTACATCATGCTCAATCATAATTTAGACGTGTTTCTCTTCTCGCTTTCCCTGGCATTGCTGAATTAGGCATGAATTTAGACGGGAGACTAGTCTGTTGTTCAAATTCGTCCTGACAAAGCAGCAATGCTTTCTCTATCCTGAGTCCAAAAAAAGATCCCTACCCAGAAGTAGGGATCTTTTTAAGGATTAAGTTAAAAGAATTTAAAAAACTTAACCGCTTGCGATTACAGACCAGCGGCCTGAGCAGGTCGCTGATTGGTCGTGGCGTTGGACTGAGTTTGTGTCGCAGATGCAGGGTCAATCGCAGTAAACTCAATGTGGTTGATCAAGGTAGTAACGAAGGCAAAGAGGAGGAAGGGGAGAGAGAGCACCAAGATGAGACCGACGGTGGCCAAAGCATAAATTGGACGGCTGGCCCCCATAAGACCAAGGGCGGCTGCCAAGCTTAGGAAAATGACGATGAGCCAGACGACGATTTGACCGTAAATGTCTCCAAAGGACAGAGTGCAAGTAAACCGATATTTTTGTAAGTTATTCATAAGCTGCGCTGTGGGTAACCTCTTGAACCTACATTAGAACGTAGCCAGCAGTTTGGACAAATAACCTTAAGCTTTTTTACGGGTTGTAATATAACTATCTTTACGTCTACTTAATTTTCCATTAATTACAATTCGTGCGACATCGCTATCTACTCTTCTACAAGCCTTATAATGTTTTGACACAATTTAGCCGTCCCAGTCCATCTACCGCCCAGCCCTCTACTGCTCTATCACGGGTGCTCAAGGATTTTATTCCGATCACAGATGTCTATCCTGTCGGGCGATTGGACGCTGATAGCGAAGGGCTTCTCTTGTTGACCAATCATGGGCAGTTACAGCACAGGCTCAATCATCCCAAATTTCATCATCCCCGCACCTATTGGGTGCAGGTTGAGCGCATTCCCGACGATACTGCTTTGGAGCAACTGCGGACAGGGGTTACTATTCAAGTAGAGGGTCAAATCTACCATACTCGTCCGGCTCAGGTAACCCGCTTACTCGCCGAACCGAACCTCCCTCCCCGCGATCCGCCAATCCGGTTTCGCAAAACGGTGCCTACAGATTGGTTAGAAATGACTCTAACTGAAGGGCGAAATCGCCAAGTCAGACGTATGACTGCTGCTGTTGGCTTTCCAACACTGCGCTTAATCAGAGTAGCGATCGCCCATCTGCGTTTGGAGGGTTTGCAACCGGGCGAATGGCGCGAGTTAACCCCGCAAGAAGTTGAACAACTGTGGCGATTGACTCAGTGAGATGGGCAGTGGGCGATCGCAACCTTAAACAAAGTCAGGGTGCCATTTTTGCATCTGTCACGGCTATTTCAGCAGAATCATAGAAACACAGTAGGATGGCTATACTATATTCTATAAGGGCTAGGTCAAGCAAACCTTTCCTGGATGTGTACTGTTTGTATCAATGATTGCATCAATGTGAGACACTTTGTTGCTTAACACCTGAAGGATGGAAGCCAGATTGGCTAACTTAGTTTCTTTTTCGCAAATCCATCATTTTGGATAAAGCGGGGTTTCCAAATTCCCACGTTTTATATGTGACAATCTTAATCACTGAAGAAGGGAGAAAAGGAAGTTCCCAATGCTAGTTTGTCCCCAGTGCCAATTTGAGAATCCAGACGATAACAAATTTTGTCAGAGATGCGGTACTTCTTTGACAGAGTTTGTCTGTTCAGGTTGTGAAGCCCAGGTGCAGTTTGATGTAGAGAACTGCCCTTACTGCGGGACATCGACTGGGATCATTTGGAGAGCAATATTACCCCCTCACCACTCTAACCCGGTCGATATTTCAACCGCAACGGTTGCGGCTTTGAGCGCTAAGGAATCTGATGCCAAAAGCGCTGTAGCTCATTCTGCAACTGAGGCGATCGCTGCTCCCGCCCAAGGCACTTCTCCAGAGATGCCCTCTCTGTCTCCAGATCCCACTGCTCCTGTCATGCCAGATGTTATTTATTACTTGGATCAACAGAAGCGGTACAAATTACTTGCTCCGTTACCAGAAGGCTGGCCGGTTTTACCTGCATTAAAGCAAACCCTTGAGTTTAAAGTCCTGGATTGCAAGCCTTTACAGCCCTCACCTCTAGAAACTTTACAACAACTCAATCAGATAGATGCTTCTGAGTTGACTGAACCGAGGGCTGCTGCTGAGTCGGCTTTATCTCCACAAGAGTCAACTGAGTTAGCGCTCAGTCCAATCTCCCATCCCTCCGCGCTCATTCCACCTATTGCTAAAACCTATCTCGCGCTCCAAGCTGAACTTTCCAGTGCTCTCCCTAAGCTTCATGATGCCTGGCAGCAACAGGATTACAATGTTTTGCTGCTAGAAGACCGCAGTGATCTTCCCCTATTGCTCGACATATGGGGGAGTGATGAGGTGGTCACGTTACAAATCCTACATTGGTTACATGAAATGATTGAGCTTTGGGGCCAATTACACCCCCAAGGCTGTACCCAAAGTCTTCTAGAACTGTCTAATTTAAAGATAGACGAAGATCAACTGCTGTGTTTACAGCGTCTCTACCAGGATCACCCTGACCAAACACCAACCTTGAGAAATCTGGGACATCTGTGGCAACAGTTGTTTCAACGCACTCAACGCACTCAATTGGGGTCTATCGGTCAACTATGCGTAGATTTATCAACTGGGGCGATCGCTGATCTGGATACCCTTTATAGTCGCTTTGAGGCCATCGCCCGTGAGATTCAACCTGATCCGATCGCATTTCAACTGGATAGCCCAACTCCTCCTACCTCTCCAGTGCCCAATCCTTACCTTGCAGCGATGTCCGGAGGGTTTTCTGCTCCTGCTTCGGAAGACACAGCTCCCCTGCCGCGCTCCAATCCTCAGGCAGATCTGAGCTTTTCCAATAGCCCTACCTTAATGGAAGCGGGTGATCCCGATGAGGACACAACAACTGAATTGGATGATTTGCCCACAGTTGTTTTGCCTATGAAGCTGATCAGCATTGAGGATGCTGGTCGCAGTGATGTCGGTCGCCAACGGGATCACAACGAAGATTTCTTTAGCCTGCAAACTGAACTGAAGCGCCAAGATTCTCCAGCAGGTCAAACCCTCCAATTCAAGGGGCTGTATATTTTATGCGATGGCATGGGGGGTCATGCGGGTGGCGAAGTGGCCAGTGCTCTGGCAGTGGACACGCTCAAAAAATACTTTCAGGAAAACTGGCAGGACCGGCTACCCGATGAAGCGAGTATTCGCAAAGCAGTCTACCTGGCTAATCAAGCCATTTATGATACCAATCAGCAAAGCGATCGCTCTGGTTTGTCCCGCATGGGTACAACGCTGCTGCTGCTGCTGGTGCGGGACACCTACGCCGTTATTGCCCATGTTGGGGATAGCCGTTTGTATCGCTTTAGCCGTCGTCGAGGATTAGAGCAGTTGACTGTCGATCATGAAGTGGGCCAGCGCGAGATTCAGCGGGGGGTTGAACCCAGCATTGCCTATGCTCGTCCAGATGCATACCAGTTGACGCAGGCACTCGGACCCAGGGACGAAAACTTTGTCAACCCCGACGTGCAATATCTGGAGTTGAATGAAGACATGTTGCTGCTACTTTGTTCTGATGGTCTGACTGATAATGATTTGCTAGAAACCCATTGGCGAACTCACGTTGAACCATTGCTGAGTGTTCAGGTCAATTTGGAGCAAGGGGTTAGTCAGTTGATTGAATTAGCAAATCAGTACAACGGTCATGACAATATCACAGCCGTTGTAATTCGAGCTAAGGTTCGTCCTAATTTGGATCAACTCAGACGAGCTTAGGATTGCTAAGGAATTCTGCGCTTTTGGGGTCGGGGTAGGATTGGCTCTTAGAATGGGAGGCAGTCTGGATGGAGCATGTGAGCGATCGCCAGCAACCCATCGGCATAATTTCCCCAGGAGCCATCGATCAATGTCAGAGCCAACTCTGCCTGCTGATAAATCTTCTGCCCTCACAGAAGATCGCCTGCATCACTATTTGTCTTTGATTGATGAGTTGATCCGTTGCCCCAATGGCACAGAGCCAGATGTGCTGGATGCTCAGCCTGAGTTGTTGGATGCGGGGTTGGTTCGCACTATGATGCAAGTGGCGACAGTGTTTGCCCATCAAGATAACCAGGAAGGTGCCCGGTTTCTGATGCATGTGGCACGGGAACTATCGATTCAACTTGGCTTATACCCGGACTCGCAAGAATAAAGTCCTCCTTAAGCGCTCTTCAACTCAGTCCAATAGCGGTCATACATTTCGGTCGCTTCATCCACAGGAGCAATTCCCTCAAATTTGTTCAGGGTTTCAGTGGGCACAAACAACTTTTCGTTGCTGGTCAATTCTGTAGGCAGAATATCTACTACAGCTTGATTGGGTGAGGCAAACTTGAGCTGCTCGATCGCAAAGGCAGCATTTTCTGGTTCGAGCATGAAATTGATCCATTCGTAGGCAGCATCTACATTGGGGGCTGACTTAGGAACCACCATCGTATCTGTCCAAACAGAGGAGCCACTATTGGGAATGACGTATTCCAAATCTGGGTTGTCAGCACTGAGAGCATTACCCAGCACAGAATAGGTCATTGACAAAAGCAGGTCGCCTGAGATGAGTTGATCTTCCCAGCCATAGGTCTGGAAGGAGGCGATCGCAGGTTTTAACTCCAACAATTTCTGATAAGCTTCTTCCAGTTCTGCGGGATCAGTGGAATTGTAAGAATAACCCAGAGATTTGAGGCTTGCTCCTATGACCTCACGCACATCATCTAGCAGCGTGATGCGGCCTGATAACTTATCCTGATTGTCCCAGAGATAGTCCCAATCGGTTGGACCAGGAGACAATTCTTGCTTATTGTAGATGAAACCAGTCGTTCCCCAACTGATGGGAACGCTATGGGTATTGTCAGGATCATAAGGAGGGCTTTGCCACTTCTCCATCAGGGTTTCCATGCCTTTGATCTGGGAGCGATCGATGGGAGTCAGTAAGCCCAGTTCAATCATTTGCTTCACCATGTAGTCTGAAGGATAAAGAATGCTGTAGGCATTTCCACCCCCTGCCTGCATCTTGGCTAGCATAGTTTCATTGGAATCATATGTATCTGCCACGACTGCAATTCCCGTCTTCTCAGTGAACCGTTTATAAACGTCTTCACTGGAATAATCTGCCCAAGTGTAGAGATTCAGCGGGCCCGAAGCTTGGGGACTGCCTGAGGGGGGTGATGGACTGGCTTCAGGGCTGGTCAGTTCAGTACTTGTTGAAGTCGAAGTCGTGTTTTGGCAATTCGATAGCGCCAGAGTAGATAGGGCGGCAGCAGAAAATTGCAGAAATCGACGACGAGTTGGTCGAGAACGTAATGATTGCTGCAAATCGAAAAGGTTTTTACAATCTATCTTTCCCATGCAATTGTTACCTCTCTGTAAATTCACAGACATTATAGAACGATTGGCCCTTCACAAAATAGCAAATCGCAGGATTAGATCAATTGGTATGACTTGTGGTGTGACTTGCTTGATGATGAAACTGGTTTGGCCATTTATCATTCAATCGATCATTCCAAAAAACTGTTCTCTGCAATACGGTTTAGCGTATTTACGTGAAAACCGAGTAGCGTAAAACGCAATATCACGCATTCTTGATCAACTACACTCTCACTATCCTCATAGCAATAGGTCATGCCTGTTCTGTTACAAGATCCACAGCCCTGATTGTGGTAGAAACATCATGAGTTCTAATTCAATCCGTAAAACTTTTCTTTTTCTAAACAATCCTGTAGAATCTTGGTACATTCCTTGATTTATCTCTTGCGATTTGTTCATCTCTATATCCCTGGGTAAAGGCACTTCTTGAGCTTCATTGATAAACTGAGGCACGTTCTTACTTATCTTTAGATCCTTAGGAGGTTGTTATGCGAATTGCTCAAGTTTCCCCCCTGTGGGAGCGAGTCCCCCCTCCCGCCTATGGTGGAATTGAACTGGTTGTAAGTTTATTAACTGATGAATTAGTGCGACGTGGGCACGATGTAACTTTGTTTGCATCGGGAGATTCAATTACGCTGGCTAAGTTGGAATCGGTTCATCCGCATGCCTTACGCTTGGATACCTCGGTGCGTGAATGTGGTATTTATGAGATGCTGCAACTTAGTCAAGTGTATGAGCGATCGCAAGAATTTGATATTATTCATTCCCATGTGGGTTGTGCGTCCTTGCCCTACAGTGGCTTAGTCAAGACACCAACAGTTCACACACTGCATGGCATCTTTACGCCAGACAATGAAAAGATGTTTAAACATGCGCGTAAGCAGCCTTTTGTTTCTATTTCTGATTCTCAACGGGAACCTCGCTTAGGCTTAAATTACGTTTCAACGGTGTATAACGGTATTGCTGTAGAGAGTTATACTTATTTCCCTGAACCTGCAAATCCACCTTATCTGGCTTTTTTAGGACGAATTTCGCCTGAGAAAGGAGCGCATCTGGCGATCGAGATTGCCAAGCGCACGGGTTATCCGCTGAGAATGGCAGGTAAAGTGGACGTGGTTGATGTGCAGTATTTTGAAGAGATGATCAAGCCGTTGATCGATGGCGAACAGATTTCGTATCAAGGTGAAGCCAACCATGCTCAGAAGAACGTTTTGATGGGCAATGCTGTGGCTACTTTGTTCCCCATTACTTGGCGCGAACCTTTTGGTTTAGTGATGGTGGAGTCGATGGCTTCTGGAACTCCAGTCATTGCCATGGATTTAGGTTCGACTCGTGAAGTAATTGCCCACGGTAAGACAGGATTCTTATGTCGCACTGTAGATGAATGTGTGGCAGCGCTTGCTCAGGTTCCTCACTTAAATCGCTCTGATTGCCGCAGGCATGTGGAGAGATACTTTAGTGTGCAACGCATGGTAGACGGCTATGAGTCAGTTTACCAACAAGTTTTGGCAGAACGATTTGCTCAGAACGGACACGTTCTGAAGCTCATAAGTCCTGTCAATGTTAGCTAAACGTGTGTCTGGGTGGATTTTATCCACCCCTCCCTTTTTCGTTTTTTTGCGGATAGGTGACTCGCTGAGATGGAGGTCAGATCATTAACAATGCTTTTGTTGAGGTGCAAATTCAATGTTTCACACTGAGAAGAAGTCTTCTTCGCTTTCAAATGCCAGTTCAGCTAAGTCTCCCTTTCCTACACATAAATTTAAGGTGCCGGGGCGACAATCGATCGCTCTGATTTCAGAGCATAGTGATCCAGCCGCAGCAAACCGACAAGACCAAATCAGTGGACAGAACGTTTATGTGCGCGAGGTGGGTGAAGCTCTAGCCAAGTTGGGTTGGCAAGTTGATATGTTCACCCGCAAAACCCACCCTGATGATCCCTCCATTGTTGAGCACTCGCCTCACTGCCGCACCATCCGCTTGGCTGCTGGCCCTCAGACTTTCATGCTACAGGATCAGTTGTTCCCCCATCTGCCAGAGTTTGTGCAAGCTTTTCACAAATTCCAGACCAAAGAAGGTGCCAACTATCCTCTAGTTCACACGCATGGTTGGATGTCGGGTTGGATTGGGTTGCAGTTGCGGCAACAGAGTAATATTCAGTTGGTGCATACGTTCCAATCCTTAGGAGCGATCGAATATCCCTCCACAGTCCGTCATCCAGCGATCGCACAGACTCGTCTAGCGACTGAGCAACACCTGCTTGAGAAGGTAGATTGTGTTGTGGCGACAAGTCCGGAAGAGGAATTGCAGTTGCGATCGCTAATTTCTAAGAAGGGATACGTTGAGGTGATTCCCTGCGGTGCTGATTTGGAAACGTTTCACATCATGCCCAGGGTGGAGGCTCGTAACCAGCTTGGATTTGCGCTGACGGATCAAATTGTGCTTTATGTAGGTCGCTTCGATGCCAGCAAAGGGATCGAAACGCTGATTCAAGCCTTTGCTCGAGTCAAACAGGGCATTGAACAACAAGCCTCAATCGGGGGTGTAAATTTTCAACTCAATGGTGCCACTGGTAAGGCGAAATCGTTTGATCCGGCAAATTTGCGGCTGGTGTTAGTCGGCGGTGATGCTCCAGAACATGCTGATAGCCAGGAACAACAGCGTCTCGAACAATTGGTTAGAGAGTTGGGCTTGACAGAGCAAACCTTGTTTGCAGGGCGAGTGGGGCACGATTTACTCCCACTTTATTACACGGCTGCGGATGTTTGTGTGATTCCCAGTCAGTATGAACCTTTCGGCTTAGTCGCTATTGAAGCAATGGCGTGTGGCACCCCGGTGGTGGCTTCGGATGTGGGTGGCTTGAAATTCACTGTGGTGCCAGAGGAAACAGGATTACTGGTGCCTCCTGGACAAATCGCAGCGTTTACTGGGGCGATCGATCGAGTCCTGACCGATGAAGTTTGGGCGCGACGGCTGAGACGGCAGGCTTCTAACCGAGTTCAGCAAAACTTTAGTTGGACAGGGGTTGCTGTTAAGCTGAGTGACTTGTATCGCCGTTTGTTGGCACAATCGATCGCTCATGAGTTTTTCCAGAATCAGCCACCCCGTCTAGATCAGGAGCAGGATTTGAATCTCTTGTCCTCTGCTCGTTTGGGAGCTTAGGTTCTGTTCTGGAGGTTGTTTTTCGTGCGCTTCGTGCGAAAAACAATCCTCTCAAAAGGCTTCGTTCTCCTCAGGTGTAAAGGCTGGTGTAATGTCCATAAACAGCTTGATAGATTGATCAATTCCTCAGCATTTCTGTCTGTGATTATCACAGCGGGACTTCTTCATTTCTACAATAGCTTGCCTACCTTCAGCAATAAAACAGTTGCCAAATTGTATCTGGCAATCCTCCGCTAAACAGACAGCATAAGTAGCCATATCCAATCAATATTCAATTGATTGGTCTTAATTCATCGGTTTTCATCTAATTGGTCAGAGGCGATTCCGGTTTTGAATGTTTGCAAACCTTTTGACAATCTGTAATTTTAAAGAACTTTTTCCATCTTAGCTGGATCTTGCCTCCCAGTCTGGTGATGGCTGTGTTAGAGTGCATAACCGAATCCAGCTTTACTACAGGTTTACTCTAGCAATGGTTCGGACAGAATTAAATGGAGATGATGCCGTAGGAGCGCAGGTTTTGGTAGTTGGGATGGGATTGAATTGAGGTTGGGTCTAAATCTAACTGCGAAATAAAGCGTTGCAATAGATGGTC
>Ga0224723_1000389_pt1 | contig 30443 bp, 31 predicted proteins | sample Balambano_FR2_Me_FD_161647 | JGI IMG/M metagenome (GOLD analysis project Ga0224723, IMG submission 161647) | Freshwater sediment microbial communities from Lake Towuti, South Sulawesi, Indonesia - Balambano_FR2_MetaG | ecosystem: Environmental > Aquatic > Freshwater > Lake > Sediment | place... | reverse complement strand
GCGTAGCCCCGTGTCAGTTAAAACGTCAGCCGTTGCATCGTAGTTTCTTGCGGGTGTATAGATAAGACCAGGACTGTGGTAAATTACGACAACTTCGATTTGCTGTCGCTGATTTCCTAAGCGATGCTGAAAGTCTTCAATCCGTTTTTGGTATTGATTGATCAGTTCCTCGGCTTTTGCCTCTTTGTCAACTATCTTGGCAATATAGCGCAGGGTTTGCTTAAAGAAAGCCTGATCATTTGGCTGATCAGAGTTTGGATAGGGGATGAAGACGGTTGGTGCAATCTCCGACAGCAACGGATATGGATCAGTCTTTGACGCTAAAATCAAATCTGGTTTGAGCATCAACACCTTTTCTAGTGAAGGTTGATCCGCAAACCCAACATTCACTGCACCTTGAAGATCATCAAGCGATAGACCGCGAACAACTTCTGGTCTTTGCAGGTCTATTGATGTAAAACCAACGGGTTTGATACCGAGAGCAACGATGGGATCGAGGGCGGCGTTAGAGTCTGATACGACGATCCGCTGTGGATTGAGGGGAACACAGGTTTCACCTCGCTCATGCTGAATCACTCGGCACTTTGAGGTTGTACCGGATTGTTGGATGGCAGGAACGTTCTGATCGATCGCAAGCTTGGCGCAATTTGTCGCTCCAAGAAATAGAAGCGCGAATAATAGCAATGACTTGATCCAACCAGAGACTAAGCGACTCATGGGATTCCGACTCAAAGCGCTGTGTGAGTAACGGCAGGAACTTTCACAACAGGAATTTCCTGTAACGCTTCAGGAAACTTTTCGTGAGGAATATTGCCCGTTTTACTCTGGATGTATTGTTGGGCGAATTGCAGAAGGGCTGGGGCGGAAGCTGTGGGGATGCTGCTGAAGGCGTAGGTGGGTTTGCGAGGGGCAGAGTAGGCGACGACGCAGGCACGACCACAATCCCAGAGGCAACCAACAGGCTGAATGTGGATGGTGCTCAGTTCGGTCTGATCAGACTGCTGGGCTTGAAGCTGTTGCAGGAGAGTCGCACCGTCAGCGGGCTGGCCTTCTGGGTGGTCTTCGGAGAAACAGCAGGATTGGCAGACGAAGAGGGTGTGTTTGAGCATAATTCAAGGTTGATCGACTAGATATTTAAACAAATCATCCAAGACTTGATTGGCTCCTGATATACCTTGTGTATCCCAAGCTTCTTGATTAACAATGTAAGCTCGACCTTTTTTAACTGCCTCTAGGTTCTTAATCAAAGGATTTTGAAAATAAAAACTCGGCGCTTTTCCGCTGGCATCAGCAATAAACAAGATATCAGCGTCAAACTCACCAATGGCTTCAATGCTGAGTTTCACATTTCTGCCACCGTGAGGTAGAAATTGATAACGTAATCCAATATCGTTGAAGACGTTTGTCACTAATTCATTGTTTTTACCACTGAGCGTCCAAAAGTCAGCATCTCTATAAAAAAGTACAGCAATCTCTATTGTTTGTAGTTGGTTTCCTAGGCGTTGCTTCAATTGTTCAATTTGTTCCTGGTACTGATTTAAAACTTCCTCGGCTTTTGTCTCTTCGCCAATGACTCTGGCGACATAGCGGAGATTCTCCTTAAAGTATGCTTTGTTAGCTGGCGCATTATATGGAGCAGGCACTGCAACAGTAGGTGCGATCGCTGATAATGGTTCGTATAGATGCTCGTCACAGCAAGATAAAATCAAGTCAGGCTTGAGCTTTAGAATTTTTTCGAGTGAAGGCTGATATACATTCCCAACATTGTCAGCTCCTGAAATCTGATCAAAAGAGACACCATAAAGAACTTCTTCTCCCTTCTCTGCACTGTAGTAGCTAGTAAAACCAACAGGTTGGATGCCGAGAGCGATCAAGGGATCGAGAGTAGTTTCAGGAGATAGTGCGACAATACGCTGTGGTTTGAGTGGGACACAGGTTTCGCCAAATTCATGCTGAATGGTTCGACACTCAACAGAAGGCTTCAAAGAGAGATGAGGTTTTTGGCTGCCAGGTTGGGAACAGGCGGCAATCAACAATAAGGAAACAGTCATTAGCAGCAATGGCTTAATTAGGCGATGTAACTGTTTCTTCATCGTTTTTCTTGGCTAAGGTGCTATTTGAGAGCAATGGGAAACCTGCTTGGTCAAGATCAATGAAATTTTGGCAAATACTAAGATTGTTTACACACTTGCTATGCTAGTAGATAAGCACCAAGCTGAGATGAATTAAAATTCCCAGGAGATAGTCCCCTGCACGGTAAATGGATCTCCCAAAAAAACTCTATTCCTACTTGAGGCTGATACATAATACTCAGTATCAAACAAGTTTCTGACATTGAGAGCGGCTCGGAACTGTCCTCGCTCGTAGAATATGGCAGCATCGGCGCGAACGTAGCTGGGTAACTGAAATGAGTTGGCTAGATCACCTTGGCGTTCTCCAGCATAAAAGATCCCTAAACCAAAGCCTAGACCTTGGAAGTTACCCGATTGAATTTCGTAGGTTGTCCATACGTTGAGTGAAGTCTCTGGCACATTGTTCAACTGATTACCAACTGGAATGTCATTATCTTCAGTGACTTTTGCATCAATGAATGAGAAGCCCGCAAAAATATTCCATCCTGGTAAAATTTCGCCAGTTAAATCTAGCTCAACGCCTTGGCTGCGTTGCTCACCCGTTTGAACAGAAAGTAAAGGATTATTCGGATCAGGAGTCACAACATTGGAACGGGTTAAGTGGAATAAAGCCAGTGTGGTTGAGAGCCTGTCGGTGATATCTGCTTTCACGCCAATCTCATACTGCGTGCCTCGTGATGGATCAAATTGATTGCTGATATCAGTTGCTCTGCCTTGTGCTGGAAAGAACGAGCGACTATAACTCGCGTAAAGTGAAATGGGTTGAATGGGTTGGTAAACGATTCCAATTCGGGGACTAAATGCTTGCTGTTGCTGAGATGCCTCTGAGAAAAAGGGAATAAAACGAGCTTCTTGATCTACAAAATCATATCGCCCACCAAGAAGCACTTTCAGATTGTCAGTCAGAGTGATTTGATTTTGCAGGTATAACCCCAGCCCCTGAGTCAAAAATCTTGCATCTTGATCGGGTACTACGTCTGTTAAATCCGCTAACGTAATTCCTCCATAGACAGGATTAAATACATTGATCGCAGGGAGAGTTCCTTCAAAGCCGTCAGTGTAGCGAAGGTCTTCTCTATACAAGTTAACTCCTGCTACCAGTTGATGTTGAATGCTACCAGTGGAAAAATTGCCAACGACATAGTTATCGAGTTGATAGCTTTCAAGAAAATTATCGGACTGGATATATAGCCTGGGCTGTTCGCGTTGGTTGTCTAAGAAATTTAAAGGTAAAGCGGATCGGACATCTTCCTCATAAAACACAGTCTGGAGGCTACTGCGAATTTGCCAGTTTTCGCTGAAGCGATGTTCCAAATCGTAGCCAATTCGGTAGAGATTGATTTCATCGTCCTCTTCTAATGAAGGTTCACCTCTATAAAGATCTCTGGGAACTTCACCGTTAGGATTTGGCAGTACAGTCCCTTCTGCTGGAAGACCCCAATCAGACTTTGTTCCAGTAATGCTTTGGTACTCAGCATCGAACGTTAGCGTTGTTCGCTCACCAATCTGCCAGGTTAAACTGGGGGCAACCAGGTAAGTTTGTCGGTTGAAAAAGTCAATAAAACTTCCGGTGGTGTTTGCACTGGCAATCAAACGATACAAAACCGTTTCGCTATCGTCGAGCGGTCCGGATAAATCAATTGAACCCCGATAGGTATCGAAGCTGCCGATAGTTGCCTCAATTTCATAAAAAGGATCTTGCAGAGGTCGTCTGATAATGACATTTGCAGTTCCTCCAGGGGCACCTAACCCAAACAGAACGGAAGCAGGTCCTCTGAGGACTTCAACTCGCTCAATATTGTCAGTGACCGTATAGCTATAGTCAGCCCCTAAAGTGTCCGGAGAGCCGTTTCTCAAGATTTCGAGTTCAAATCCTCGGCTGTTGAAAAAATTAGAAAAATCACGAGGCGATCGGAATGATCCTGTTATGCTTGGTGCATTTTCTAAAATCTCTCCTAGACGGTTTACACCTTGATCTCGAATCACCTCCTGAGGAATTACCGTAATCGATTGCGGAATATCCCGCAGTGGTGTATCCGTTCGCGTCGCCGTACTTGAGTTCGATGGGTTGTATCCCTCGTTCTGTTCCCCTGTCACCACGACCTGAATCGCATCTTCTTCTGCGGCTGTATCTGCCTCTCCCAGCCTTATCGCAAATGTTAATCCCTGAGCTTCTGATGTCACCTCAGCCACAGGTGGCGCATCGGTTCCGGTAATGACAACCCGCACTCGATTATCTGGTAACTGGGTTACACTCACCAGCGCGATCCCTTCGATCGGGTTTGCCTGAGAAAACTCCTCTGCAATCGTGGCATTGGCAATATCGGCAATCAGGGCATTGCCGAGCGATCGGGTTTCCGGCACGTCTAGCGCACCATCAGCCGTTTCCAGAATCACCTGCAATCCGGTTTCCGTTTCCTCGACGCGCACCCCAGTAATTTGCACGAGTGACGCTTCGATTTGGGCAAGCCAGTCCGTCACGGTTGTGGCAGCAGGTTCGAGGGAAGGGAGTAGGGAGTAGAGAGTGGGGAATAGGGGAGCGGAAGTTGCTGTCCCATCTAGCACAACATCTGAAAAAACATTTGGAAAAGAAGATTGGGCTGAAACAGAACCTTCCTGATCGTCAGCAGCAATCACTGATTCCTCTAGCGTGACTTCACTTTCAACTTCCTCGGCGATCGCCGCACTCGTGCCCGTACTACCCACGATCGAAACCACCACTGCCCATCCAACCCATTGCCAACATTGCATCACTGCCATCACACCACTCAACATTCTTAAGAATTAGTATCAAGAGGTATATCAGGTTCGCGGTGTCTCTGAAAAGCAAAAAGAACGTCAGACGAAACTTTACTTTTTTTGAACGCTAGACGGTACGAAAAGCTACAGGAATCGAAATCTAACCCAGGGCTAGCTGCCTACTAAACCTGCCAAAACTGCTGCTGATACTGCTTGGGGTTTTGCCCAAACTTCTGCCGAAATGCCGCTGCAAAATAGCTGCGATTCTTCAGCCCCACTGCTGTCATCACCTCCGATACCTGTATCGCCCCTCGTTCCAGCATCTGCCGTGCCTGCTCTAGCCGATACTCCAACAAATAATCAAACACCGTCATGCCAAACTCTCGCTTAAAGCCCTTCCTCAATGCCGACTCGCTCAACTGCGATCGCCGCGCCAACTCCGCCAAGGTCAACGGCTCATGCAAATGTTGCAACAATAACTCTCGCGCATAATGCACCTGCTCTTGCGTCCCCACAGGCAACTTTTGTACCGTTCTCTGTCCCTGAATTGCCTGCTCCCACCCCACTATCAAACTCAACAACTCCAGCGCCTTGCTCTCCAACAACAGACGCTTTGTTATTCCCTGCAAAGGACAACAGACAATCTCCCACAGCACCCGCTCGATTGGCGGTGTCACTTTGCCGACCCGTGCATAGCACAGTTCATCGTCTGACCGTACCCACTGCGCCACCTCCCTGGGCAACTCCCCCGACCCATCCGCCAACATCGATTGCAGCGCCTCCATATCGACCAACAGCCACACTTCCAGGGAGCGCTGCTCTGGTACATACAGAAGGTGCTTTGGCTCTACCCCACTCCCCCGGATACAAAACTCGCGATCGCCTACCCGTGTCAGCCCATCCTCATGGTGTCCCTGAATGTGAAAATGGAACTCCACATCATTACACAATATCTCCGACTGGACAGTCGAACTCTCATACCCCAACGGCACGTCCAAAATCTCTAACTCCAATCCCTCCCGTAGTTGGATCGCTCGCGTCGTTCCCCGCCCAAGAGCACTGGGATGAATCCAAGTCACATCCAATGGATCAGAAGGATCAGCCTGCACGAATTCCCCCTTTTCTTCCGGGGAGTCTTGCGGAGCCTGTTGCGAGACGGAGACCATAGCAGTACCTGCTTACAATATCTCAAATCTGTTGCAATTTATTGTCATTTATAACAGATTAACACCATCGCGTTTGTGTCCCCGGTTGTGCATCAGATAATGGTGGGATAGGTTAGAAGGTCATGCCAAGTCCAAGGTCGAGTTGCTAACCCTGCTCGTGGGGCTGCTGTTGTCTGAAACCGACTATGGTGCCCAATCCAGTTGAAGTAGCTCATGACGAATCGGGGCGTTACCTTCGTTTGTTCCCATAACTTGCCAAACTTGTTCTGTACTGACTTCCTTAGTTTGAACAGCTTGCACGTCAGCCTTGTGAACCAATTGGGCTGGTTGGCTCGCTGCACGTACGATGCGCACAACCGCGTTGTAAGCAAGTCCGCTTGTGCGGCGAATGCCTCTCAGACTACTGCCTTCGCTAGGTCCTGCGGCGAATGCCATAAAACGGGGTTTCGGTGAATTGCGGGTCAATCAATTTCACGAATAAAAATTAGATACTAATTTTTAGATACTAATTTGGGCAAGTGCTGGATGAGCAGACGAACCTTGCGACAAACGGACAGTATTCCAGAATTGCGTAATCTGCTCACTCACCTGCTGCGGGTAAAAATAGTGAAAAAAGTAACGTCCACCCGGACAAACCCAGAACCGCGAAGCTTCATGATGCAGGTGCTGCTGCCATCCCCGAAGCTGATTTGGGTCGATCACCACATCATCCACACTGCCACAAACCAGGAGCGGAACCTCAACAGAAATGGGAAATAAGCTCATCGATCGCACCAGATTGTGAGGTGAAAGCGATTGATAAAGATCCTGTTCCAGAATCTGAATGAGCTGCTCGGTGGTGTCTTTAGGAGGACAGCCCAGCAAGCCATAAACCATCTGCCGCAAAATTGTTTGCTGACTGCAGGGAAGAAGGCGACGTTGAGCGTAATACTGCGCCTGCCAATCCACTGCTGGATTCACCCCCACCGAAAGCAGCGTGAGCGATCGCACCCGCTCTGGATGTTGACGGGCATAAAGCAATCCCAGCAATCCGCCAGTGCTGTGTCCCAGCAGATGAATCGGGCGATTGTGATGCTTCAAATAGTCATGCAGCAGCACCAGTGCCACATCCAGAGAAGTTGGTTCATCAGGACTCTGCGTGTATTCCCACTGGGCGATCGTCGTTTGCTGAGACAGATGGTTTAACAGCAGACGATCGAATCCTTGCAGGGCAGGACTGACATTTAACCACAAAGCATCGGGCATAAGAGACATGGAAGTTTCCTTATATCGATGAAATCCGGTGAGGGAGAATCAAAAACAGACAGGGAAGATATTGGGCGTTGCTGAATCGGGATAAGAACGGGGCAGATTTAGCTGCTGTACTGCCCCCTCAATCCCCCAATTGTTCATTGCCGCTCTTTAGGAACGAGGGGGGACTTTGATGAGATACCAAAACTATGAGATACCGAACTCGCGCTTGAGCTGAGCAACCCAGGATTTGACGCGGCTATCGGTCAGATCAGACTGGTTATCTTCGTCGATCGCCAGCCCAACAAACTTACCGTCACGAATCGCTTTAGAATCGCCAAAGTCATAGCCATCCGCTGACCAGTAGCCCACGGTTGTCCCCCCCAGCGATGAAATTTTTTCTTCCAAAATGCCCATCGCATCCTGAAAATTGTCGGCGTAGCCCACCTGATCGCCCGCACCAAAATAGGCAACTTTCTTACCCTGAAAGGCGATCGCATCCAGCTCATCATAAAAGCCTTCCCAGTCGCTTTGCAGTTCGCCCACGTTCCAGGTTGGACAACCAATGATGAGGCATTCGTAAGACTCAAAATCATCAGAAGCTACGCCGGAAATGTCATAGATATCCACAACACTATCACCGCCAAGCTCTTTTTGAATTAGCTCTGCAATCGTCTGAGTATTTCCCGTTTGAGTTCCGTAGAACAAACCAATCTTTGCCATAGTTTTTCAACTCGATTTCGCTGCATTGTTCATCATTTATTGCTCAAGCCGTCTTGCGTTCTTCTGGTTTTAGCAGAATGTAGAGCCAGTGCTGCCTTGATCCTGAGGAACGATCGTTTGAATAAAATCCGCTTTGACAGGACATTGCCAGCGCATTATTTTTAAGCGCATCGTTTTTAGGTGATATGGGCATTGCCTGCCTGCAGGTTGTGCAGTACCAGTACAGCCCATCCTGACTGACGTGCCGCAGCAGTTTTCCAGAACAGCAAAAACAGTTCATGAGCTGATGTGAGGATTTGAAAAAAGAGGGATTTCCACTCACTCGCTAGAAACCCCTCAAAGGTGAAAGGAATCAAACTGGAGGAATCAAACTGGAGGAATCAAACTTCAACCGAATTCAACGCCCGCTCAACTCTCCGGAAATCAAATCCAAGTGCCCGCAGCGCATGCCACAGATGCCCCTGCAGGAAAAAGAATGCCAGGAAGAAGTGAGTGTTGGCTAACCAGGCACGAGGAGTATGAGCACCGAGCGGAAGCTGCACCGTGTCTGCAAAATAGGGCGTAATTCCGAGCTTCACTTCCAGCGGCGCACCGTAAAACTCGATCGGGTATGCCAGCGTATTCACAGCGCAAAAGTAAGCCGCCACAAAACCTGCAAGGGCAATTCCACCCAGCGAGTAGGACAAAATCGCCTCACCTGAGTAGATCAGCACCTTTTTCGTCCACTTAAACGGAGGAACGAGAATATGCCAGATGCCGCCTGCAATCAGCATGACGCCCACATAAACGTGACCACCCACCAGATCTTCCAGATTATCAACGCTGGCAAAGTGGGTCTGATAACCATAAATTACTGCCGGATTCAGCGTTGGCTCAGTGACCACACGCACGGTCTGGCTCGCCGCGTCGTACAGTCCGCCCCAATACATTGCTTTTGCAACCAGCAACAAGGCTCCTGCCCCCAGAAATAGCAGATGATGTCCCAGAATCAGTCCGAGCTGCTTTGAGTTGCTCCAGTCGAAATGAAACTTTCTTGCCTGCCCGGATGCGGTTTTCAGATCTTCGGGTGCTTTGAAGGTGTGGAACAGTGCCCCTGCTCCCAGCACGGCAGATGAAATCAGGTGAATGGCTCCAATTACAAAGTAGGGATAGGTATCAACCACCTGTCCTCCATCCCCCACCCCAAAGCCCAGCGTCGCCAGGTGAGGCAAGAGAATTAATCCCTGTTCACCCATCGATCGCGTTGGGTCAAACCAGGAGATTTCATAGAGCGTGAATGCACCCGCCCAGAAGGTAATCAGCGCAGCCTGAGCAACATGAGCTGCAATAAACAAGCCAGAAAGATTGGCAAAGCGAGCATTACCCGCCCACCAGTCGTACTTCACTGTTGGATTGTTGTAAGTCTGCATAGAATAATCCAAAAGAAAAAGGAAGAGAGAATGCGATTTTGCTTATTGACTATATTTCTCAACAAGCTCAACGAAGGCTAGTTTAGAATTATTTGCAATAAGCTGAGGTTAAGTATTGTTAAGAAAAATCCAAAAACGTTCTGGACAATTGAATTTGGAAAGGCTACGTTAAAGGATTACGAGTTAAAAATAAACAGTGAAAATCTGAATCCGGCAGATACTGAAAACCGATATAGCGCAAAAGCTCTGGCGAAAATCTAGCTGCATTGTGAAACCTCTTTTCCTTCCCGATCGCCTGCCGAACCCAGCCAGTCTTGAAGTCTGATGCAGATAATTGCCAGAGTAAAACCATCTATCAGTAATTAGTCTCAATAACTCTGCTTCTGTTCACTGATGCTTATTATTCAGCCCCTCTCAAAAGTTCCGCTCAAAAACATAAGGAGTTCGGGCACGATGCAGTAGTCCTGCTCATGCCCGATTCAACTAATCCTGATCAACCAATAGGGTTGAATTAAAAGCTGTTAACGACGATCGCCTCGACCGCGTCCACCTGCCCAGGGAGGCGGTCCTCCAGCGTCGCGAACGCGAATTACTTCTCCATTGGAGTAGGCAATGCTAAAGGCATCAAAGTCTTCATCGTCGTACTCACCCACAACCGTGACCTGTTCTCCCTGACGCAGATCGAGCTGGTGATACCATCTCGGACCCGCATCGACGATAATTTGCCCAGTCCCGTCATCCAGGATGAATTCATTTCCAACCACACTGCGAATGGTTCCAGAAACGCTAACTCCTGGGTTGCGCTGTAAATCCCGAATAGCAGTTTGGGCTTGTGCGATCGGTAGATTGATCGCCAGCAGTGCAGAGGTCAAAGTCGAACTCAAAGCAGCAGCCAAAATAGCAGTGAAAGCGAGTTTCATAAGCATTGTCCCGGCTATCAACAACCGACCTGCATGATAGCGGCTAAAAATGACCAAAAAGTGACAGAGATTCGTCTTCATTAATTGCGGTAGGCAAAATTGTAGTCCACCTCAGCGATCGCGCTTCTGTCCTCTCCCTCCTGCGGCTACAGACAGGTAGAAAGCACTTTGCCAAACACTGCGCCTGGCGGTGTGCTTTAAAGGCCCTGCCACCCCCCAACCCCCCAACTTGTGAGTTGCCGCGCTCAAAGCGCGAGGAGGGGCCTCCAACCGCTCAAAGTCCCCCAATCTTGCACTTCGAGTGCGGCAGCCTACGAGTGGGGATTGAGGGGGCATTGCAGGACGTAACCCATCAGCCATCTGAGGGGTTAAAACACGCCCTAGCAGTATCAACGCCGTTAGCACAACCCCTTTAGCCCTGCAATATCATTTGCAATATCGTTACTGCGGAAGAAAGAGGAAGTCGAAAAATTGTGATAGCTATTGTGATAGCTTAAGGTAGCTTGCTCAGGGCGTTGGCAATTTAATTCCTGATATTGTTCAATTCCTCACATTGTTCCATGAAGCACTTCATCTTTTGGGCACTTGGGTTTATTACTCTGTGGGCTGGTCTAAAGCTATTTGACGACGAGGTGATTCTCATTGTCTCTGCCCTCGTTGGCTCAGTTTTTATTCTGGCTGGGCTGATTGCTGCTCCGCCTGTGCTGCAAATTCCCATTGAGATTATCTTAGTGCTTGCCTTATTTAATGTTTGTATGCAGTGTATCCAGCGGAGCGATCGCTTCCAATAGAGTCCAATAAAGTGAGCCATCAAGCTGAGCTAAAAATTCAGCAGTGTTACCTTAATTTGTTTCTGGGTACTCTGAACCTGAACCAGGCAAAATGCTTCCCCCTACTTCAGGTGAACGTTCCATGAGCAAGCGCGTGAGCCGATCGATTTCTGACCCGCAAGCGAAAGAAAAATTTGAGCAATTTCGCCAGGAGCTTGATCAAAAGATCGATCGCGCTATCGATCATCACGAGTTCAAAATGGTTTACATCGGCATTGCAACCCTGGTTATGTTTGCTGGGGTGATTTATGCTGCGTGGAAGTTTTAGAGCGATATCCTGAGCAATTCATTATCCATCGTCGATTATGCAGAAGCAGTTTGCACGAGTGCCAGGATACTGGCTGGTTTTGGCAATCGGCTGTATGGGGATGGGAGTTTGGGCACTTCAGCGCACGCTATCTCCGTCCCGTTCCGCTGTGGAGGCTCCCGTCTCTGCCCCTCAACCCATTCAGACAGTCGCCGCCCTCGGACGCATTGAGCCAGAAAGCTCGATTATCAAAGTTTCGGTTGCCAATGCCAGAGATAGCCGGGTCGATCGTTTATTGGTTCAAGAGGGCGATCGGGTTGAAGCAGGAGAAGTGATCGCGATTTTGCAGGGGCTGGAAAAACAGCAGGCTGCGGTGATTGAAGCAGAAAAGAGTGTGGCGATCGAGCAGGCAAAGCTGAGGCAGGTTGAGGCAGGCAGCAGCAATTTCAGCCAGATTCGGGCACAGCAGGCAGCGATCGCTCAGCTCCAGGCAGAACTCAGCACTAATACCGCTGGCAAGCAGGCATCGCTACGTCGCGCCGAAGCCGAACTGCAAAACGCTCAAACCACCTACGATCGATACGCTCAACTGTTTGAGGAGGGCGCAGTCAGTGCGGCAGCCTTAGACAACTACCGCAGCAACTATCGCACCGCTCAGGCGCAAACGGCAGAGGCGGAAGCAGAATTAGCAAATACGATCGAAACGCTAAATGCCCGAATCGCCCAGGCAAAAGCGACCCTGAGTAACTTATCGGAAGTGCGCCCGGTGGATATCGAAGTGCCTCAGGCAGAAGTCCGCTATGCCCTGAGTAAGCTCGCCAGCGAACAAGCCAAGCTCGAAGACTACTATGTGCGTGCTCCGGCGGCTGGGCAAATTCTTAAGATCAATACTCAAATTGGGGAACAGGTTGATGCTGAAGCGGGCATTGTCGATTTGGGACAAACCGATCGCATGGCAGTGATTGCAGAAGTGTATGAAACCGACGTATCCAGGGTTCAAATTGGACAGCGGGCAACGATCGCCAGCGAGAACGGCGGCTTTGATGAAGAATTAATGGGAACTGTCCAACAGGTTGGTTTACAGGTGAAAAAAGTAGACATTCTCGACACTGATCCTGCGGCAAACAGCAATGCGCGCGTTGTGGAAGTCAAAATTCAGCTCGATGCTGAGTCCAGCCAGCAAGTTGCAGGATTAACCTACATGCAGGTGAGAGTCAAGATTCACCGCGATAAAAACGAATAGCATTTCAACGGCTTTTAACACGCTCCTCCGCGATCAGCAAACCATGCAAATCTCCAGACCGTTTAAGTTCAGCTTTCCCAAAGAAATTCCTCTAGCATGGTCGCAGCTTTCCCACCAGAAAGTGAGATTGCTGGTTGCGATTTCAGGAATTTCATTTGCAAACATTCTCATTTTTATGCAGCTTGGGTTTCGCGCCACCATGTTTGATGGTGTAACTCGCGTTCCCGAAAACATTGAAGGGGATTTGTTTTTAATTAACCGCAATTCTAAGTTTCTGGGCAATCAGTCTTTTCCTAAAGATCAGCTCTATCGCGTGAGTGCGATCGGTGCAATTGAAGCCGCAAAGCCGCTTTACTACACGCAAACCTCCTGGGTTAACCCCTGGAATCAGGAAGTCACAGACGTAACGGTGATTGCTTTTAATCCGGCTCAGCCTGTGATGACGTTGCCCGCCATTAATCAGCAGCTCGCGCAGATTGAGCAGCCCGATACCGTGTTATTCGATCGCAAGTCGTTGTCCTCACTGGGTGCGGTAGCGCAGGCATTTGAGCGGGGCGAAACGGTTTCAACGGAAGCGGGCGATCGCAAAGTCTGGGTCGGTGGGCTGTTTTCGCTGGGCAGCAGCTTATTTAAGCGAGGGCATATTGTCACCAGCGATCTCAACTATCTGCGGATGTTTGGTGAGGCGGGCGCAGAGAACATTCATGCGGGGGTGCTGACGCTGAAGCCCAATGCTGATCCAGCACAGGTGATTGCCCAGCTTCAAACGATCCTGCCAGACGATGTAACGATACTGAATCACGAAGAACTGATCGCTCTGGAAAATCGCTATTGGTCAAATCAACCGCCCGGAATCATTTTTAACTTTGGCACCATTATGGGCTTCGTGGTGGGGATCATCATTGTCTATCAGGTTCTCTACACAGACGTAAGCGAACATCTTCCCGAATATGCCACGCTGAAGGCGATCGGCTACTCTGATACTCAACTGCTCGGCGTTGTTTTTCAGGAGGCGATTATTCTGGCAGTGCTGGGATTTCTTCCTGGATTTGGCTGCTCGATCGCCTTGTACGGCGTATTGGGAAATCTGACCCAGCTTGCAGTTGTCATGCGGTTTGATGTTGCGCTGCAAGTCTTCATTCTCACGGTGTTAATGTGCATGATTTCTGCCGCAATTACGGTTCGGAAATTGCGATCGGCTGATCCAGCAGATGTTTTCTAATTGGCTTACTTTTTCGCCACTGATCCTTCAGCATTATTTCTTCAATATCATTCAAGATTATTTATGTCGCGACCTGCAATTTCTGTTCACCGACTTCATCATGCTTATGGAAAAAGCAATTTGCGCAAACCTGTTTTAGTAGATATTAATCTCGATATTTTTGCAGGTGAGATCGTAATTCTAACGGGCCCATCGGGAAGCGGGAAGACAACGCTGCTGAGCTTAATGGGTGGGCTGCGATCGGTGCAGGACGGCAGCCTGAAGGTGTTGGGACAGGAGCTACAGGGAGCAAGCAAACGTCAGCTTGTGCAGGTTCGCAGCCAGATTGGCTATATTTTTCAGGCACATAACTTACTCGATTGCTTAACTGCCCAGGAAAACGTGCGCATGTCCCTGCGCCTGCACCCCGAAATCTCGTTTGAGGAACGGACGCGCCGCTGTGTGGAGATGCTGAAAGCGGTTGGGCTAGGAGAGCGAATTGACTACTACCCAGATAATCTTTCCGGTGGACAAAAGCAGCGGGTGGCGATCGCCCGTGCCCTGGTCAGTCAGCCCCAGATCGTGTTAGCCGATGAACCGACGGCTGCGCTGGACAGCAAATCAGGGCGCGATGTGGTGGAAATTTTGCAGCGGCTTGCCAAAGAACAGGGTTGCACCATTCTGCTGGTGACGCATGACAATCGCATTCTTGACATTGCCGATCGCATTATTCACATGGAAGATGGTCAATTAATTCACAGTTCCAGTTCTGTTGAAACTAAAAACATATCGCCTATTCCTTCTGCATTTGTTGAATCTGCTTAGATTGAGTTTTGTTTTATTTTGCCAAATCATCAGCATGACGAACTGTGGGTTGTGTCAGGCGAGCCTGTGCTGCAATTCGTAGAAAATGCTATTTCAGCTTCAATTCTGGGCACTCTGCTGAAAAGTAATTTTTTAATTCTTTTTTGAAGTCTACGTCAAGTTGATTCACCAAATCCGTTCAATAAGATTCATCAAACGCTGCAAAACCCGATCGCTTAGGAGATCCCATATGCTCAAAAACTTCTGGTATGCCGTTGAATTTAGTGCTGCCGTTAACAGTCAGCCTTGCCAGATCCGGCTTATGGGTCAGGATTATGTTTTGTACCGAAATTCCCAGGGTCAGGTGATTGCCCTGATCGATCGCTGCATTCACCGGGGGGCTGCGCTATCAGGGGGATGGATCGAGGGGGACTGTATTCGCTGTCCTTATCATGGCTGGCGTTATCAGAGCGACGGCAAGTGCGTGGAAGTGCCTGCGGATCAGCCAGGGGTTCCCATTCCCAAGCGGGCGAAGGTCGAGTCTTTCCCGGTTGAGGAGCGATATGGTTTTATCTGGCTGTTCGTCGGCGATTTGCCCTCTGAGCAGCGTCCGCCCATTCCATCGTTTCCTGAGTTTGACAATCCGGCGTGGCGCAGTGTCAGCGGCGAATATACCTGGAACGCGCACTATACTCGCGTGGTCGAGAGTGGTCTGGATAGCTCCCATGCGCCATTTGTTCACTCTGTGTTCTTTCACCATCGCCATGATGCTGAAGTGCCGCCTTATGAAGTGCAAATGGATGACTGGACTGCCACGGCTAGAACCATTTCAAAACCGCCGAAGCGTGCTGGACTGCTGAAGCTGATTGTGAAACGCGATCGCCCCTTCTCCAGCGCTACGCTGACGGTTCACATGCCGAACATCAACCGGATTCATCTGGATTTCAATTATCGGGGATTTCAATACATCTATTTTGCCAGCAACATTCCTGTTGATGAAAACACGACATTAACCAAGTGGATTGGGCTGCGCAATTTCCTGACTCAACCCTGGGCGGACTGGAATTCTCGCAAAAACACAAACGACACCTATCGCGAAGATAAAGACGTCATCGAAAGCCAAATCCCCAGAGTTGTGCCGTTCACAGGCGAAATTTTAATTGCTTCAGACAGTCTTCAGCTCGCCTATCGCAAACTGCTGCGGAAACACGTTGAGCAAGGTTGGGCGATCGGGGATTACGGTATTCCGACAATGCAGACAGAAACGAATGGAAAACATGCGGTGACAGCAGGATAGGGCAATTGCTGAAAGCAGACAAAAGGAGAAACACATTATGCTGAAGAATTTTTGGTATGCCGTTGAGCTAAGCCAAGAGGTCGGTTCAACTCCGAAGCCGTTGACGCTGATGGGCAAACAATATGTCCTGTATCGACACCAGGGACAGGTGATTGCGCTGGACAATCAATGCGCTCACCGAGGCGCGAGTTTAGCGATGGGCTGGACAGAGGGAAGCTGCATTCGCTGTCCTTATCATGGCTGGCGATACGAAGCAGACGGGCATTGCAGCCATATTCCGGCAGATTCACCGCAAACACCGATTCCGAAACGGGCGCGAGTGCAGTCTTACCCAATTCAGGAAAAATACGGTCTGGTGTGGATGTTTGTGGGCGATCTGGATTTGCCTCTGGAACAGCGTCCGCCGATTCCTGCGTTTCCTCAGTTTGAATCCCCGGAACGCCTGCCTGCCTATAGCCACTATACGTTCAACGCCCACTTCTCCCGCACAATGGAAAACGGGATTGATGCTGCCCACGCCCTGTATGTGCATCAGGGGGCGATCGGCACGAGCAAGTCTCCTCAAAACACCGAAATTGAGGACTATGAAGTTGAGATGGGCGAATATGAGATGACCGCCAGCCTGGAAATTAAGGTAAATCGCTTGAATGGGCTGATGCGGTTTGTGCTGCAGCAAGACGATCCAGATGCCCGCAAAGGCTATCGATTTGCCCTGCCCAATATCACCTACTCTTCGGTGCAGTTTGGTCGCTTTAAACTAGAAAGTATCCTGGCGCATATTCCGGTTGATGACAATACAACGATCGTCAAATCGGTGAATATTCGCAATTTTCTCAACAAAACGCCGATTCTTGACTACTGGCTCGATCGCAATACAGCACAAGTCGGTAACAATATCTTGCGCGAAGATGACGTGGTGGTGAAAACTCAGTTTCCCCGCTACGCTCCCTACAACGAAATGGGACGGGAACTGCTGGTTGCTTCAGATGCAACGCTGATTGCTTACCGTAAATTGCTGAAGAAATACGCTGATTCATCCGCCATTTCAGAACAGCCTCAAATCACCGCATAGCCAGTCGTTCAAATCATGAAACGTAGGATGTGTTAGGCGAAACCGTAACGCATCAAACCTTTAGCATTACAGACGTTAAGCTGCGCAAACGCATCTTATAAAAGATATATCGCAGTTTATTCACCAGGGAATTTATCAGTTCATCGAGCGATTAATCCATGTCTTCAAGTCCTATCCCAGCTAGGGCACTTTCGATGCCTCGGCTGCTGTTTATTTTCATCACCATTCTGATCGACAAGTTAGGGGAAAGTTTAATTTTTCCGATTCTCCCCTTTCTGGTTGAACGATTTCGTTCAGATGCGTTTACGCTGGGTCTTTTAGCATCCTCTTTTGCGATCGCCCAATTCATCGCCAGTCCCATTATTGGTGGATTATCCGATCGCTATGGTCGCCGTCCGGTTTTGCTGGTCTGTGTGCTGGGAACAGCAGTTTCGTATTATCTGTTTGGTTTTGCGGCAAGCCTCTGGATGCTGTTTTTCTCTCGCGTCGTGGATGGGATTACGGGCGGAGTGGCGGCGACCGCGCAGGCATACATTGCAGATATTTCTTCTCCAGAAAATCGGGCAAAAAACTTTGGTCTTACGGGTGCAGCATTTGGGCTGGGTTTCACGCTAGGTCCGGCTTTGGGTGGTGTGCTGGCAAACATTAATTTGAATCTGCCTGTGTTCGTCGCGGGAACGATCGCCTTCTTGAATTTTTGCCTGGGCTGGTTTGTGTTGCCGGAGTCGCTGGATCAGGAACAACGCCGTCCTTTTACGCTGCAAGATCTGAATCCCATCAGCCAATTAATTGATTTGCTCAAAAATCCTCGAATTCAGGGATTGTTGATTGCCTTCTTTATCTTTAATTTTGCGTTTGCAGGATTCAGCAGCATTTTTGTGCTGTTTCTCAACGATCGCTATGGGTGGGGACCCAGTCAGGCAGCCGCCGTCTTTTTCTTTATCGGCATTGTTTCTACGCTGGTGCAGGGGGGACTGATTCGCTCACTGCTGCCGCGCTTTGGTGAGTCGAAACTGGCGATCGTGGGATTGGGGCTGGTGGCAATCGCCTTTGGGGGCATTGTGTTGATTCCGCCATCTGGTGCAATTCTTGTGCCTGCGCTGTATACCACTCAAGCCCTGCTCGCATTGGGGGTGGGACTCATTATTCCTTCTTTGCGAGGGCTAATTTCCAACCGAGTTTCCAATCAAGAGCAGGGCAAAACACTGGGCGGCAACCAGGCACTCCAAAGCGTTGCCACGATTCTGGGGCCACTGTGGGCAGGCTGGATTTTTGATCATTCGGGTGTCCTGTCTCCTTTCTGGACGGGAGCGTTTTTCATGGTGATTGCGATCGGTTTTACGCTGATGAATCTGCCGCGTCGTCTATCGGTTTAACGGGTTTATTGATCGATCGGGTTTATCGGTCTAACGGGTTCATTCGTTTAACGCAGCGATTTCGATTGGTAGCCTCAACAGTCGCGCTGTGGTAAAAGAGAAGAAAGGAGCAATCCCTGATGCTTCCTGATGTCTTCTGATGTCTCATGTCTAAATTTCCTCAGCTTGACGGCAGACCGTTCATCGAGCAAACTGACCCGCCGCGTCCGCCCATCGAAACGCTGCCCACAATGTATGACCTGCCGAGTGAAGACCCGAACGAACCTGGCTTGCCTGACGAATTTCACGCCCTCCAACCCCAACTGCTCAGCGCGACCTTTCGCCTGACCGATTACGCTGCTGACCAGATCTATACAGCGAGCGATCTCAACCTCTACTACACGATTCTGCATCCTCTCTGGTACAAACGCCCCGACTGGTTTGCTGTGCTGGGTGCGCCTCGTTTATTTCACGGAGATCTGCGCCTCAGCTATGTGATGTGGCAGGAGGGCATTAGCCCCAGCGTGATTGTCGAACTGCTTTCACCGGGAACAGAAGACGAGGATCTGGGCAGAACTCCAAGGGGAAGAACGCTGCCCAGCAAATGGGAAGTCTACGAGCAAATCCTGCGCGTTCCCTACTATGTGGTGTTCGATCACTATACCGATCGGCTGCGGGCTTTCACGCTGGTCGCAGGAGCTTATCAGGAACTCGATCTAACTGAGCCGCGAATCTGGATGCCCACGCTCAAAATTGGATTGGGACTCTGGCAGGGCGAATATCAGGGTATTACTCGCCAGTGGCTACGCTGGTATGACGAGTCCGGAAACTGGATTCTCACCCCAATGGAGCAAGAACAACAGCGAGTCCAGCAGGAGCAGCAGCGAGCCGATCGCCTTGCCGCACGACTGAGAGCAATGGGAGTTGATCCAGACGCGATCGAGAATGCAGATGAGGATACAGATTAAAATCCCTCATCGATCGATCGAGCCTGTTTTCGCTGTCGCAGGGTTTGAGCTTTGCCGACGAGGTCTTGAAAGAAGTCGGTTTCCACAATTTCTTTGACCTGCTTTTGCCGCTTGGCTTCGTCGATTTCAATTTTTAATTCCTGCACCTGCTGCTTGAGTCGCTGTTCACGCAGATGAACTTGCTGTGCCATTTTTTGAAAAATGCGGGCAAGCTGTCCCAGTTCATCGGTGCGGCGTGCGACGGGCGAGAGGCGATCGAGTTCAAAGGTTTCGGCTTCGATGTCGGCGGCAACCTGGGCAATGCGAAAAATGGGGCGTGCCACAATGCGATCGACTGCGATAATTGCTAATCCTGCTGCCGAAACGACAAATAGACTAATAACAATCAAGAGAGTCTGTTTATTACGGTTAATTTCAACCAGGTAATTTGATTCAGGAATAACTGCGCCGACCACCCAATCCAAGTAGCCGACAGGCGCTAGAGAGATCCGATAGTTTTCTCCGGTTTTGGGATCGGTGTAAACATACTCCTGCTGGTCTTGAATGTCACTCAGATCAATCTGCTGGGTTTGAATGGTCTGACTAGCAAACTGAAGCAGTGGATTCTGGGTCTGGCTAAAAGGTCGAAGCTGGCTTTGAGGTTTCGCCTCCGATAAAACCTCCTGCGGTTCGGTCGAAGCAATTAATTTCTGTTCTGAATTGAGAATAAATGCTTCTCCCACCCGATCGCCTTTCATGCGTTCTAAATACCGAGAAAGCTGTGTTAATTCAATTCCAACTCCAATCACCCCGATCGTCTTTCGATCTTGCTGCAAACGAATTGTTGCATCCATCCCCGGAGCGTTTGTCGATCGATAAACATAGACTGTCCAGGCAGGTTTTCCAGCCGCGTGAATGGCATTTTGATACCAGGGGCGATTGGGAGCATAAAACGCAGGATTCATCTGAGTGGACTGCTGATCGATTCGCTCCAATTCGTGCCCATTGATCTGATAAGTGCGAATCGTGCTTTGAGTGGTGCGAGTGCTGGCGTTCCAATCGCGAACATGAAAGCGCAGTAGGTTTTCGGGAGTTCGCTGAGCACCGACAAAATTGCCGTTTGCAAAGCCAAGCTGAATCCAGGTAAAATCAGGGTTTGCGGCAAGCGTACTGAGGAAAAAGGCTTCCTGCTCTTGCAAATTGTCCAGGTCGATGAGCTGCTGGGTAAGGCTGCTGTCCACCAATTGTTGCGCAGATTGGGCGCTAAGAAACAGCCGTTTGACTTCCTGGCTTGTGGCATTGGCAATTTCCTGATTTACCTGGGTCATCATCGTGTTGACGTTGCGCCGCGAAGTTACTGCCCAGGGAAGATAGACGATCGCTGCAGTTGCGCCAACCGTTGCCAGCATTGCGCCAACCAAACTGACTTTAAGACTGGGCGTACTGATTTTTGAGAGGCGGTTTTGCAGCGACGAATCGCCATTTGCTTTGCGGGGGAATCGAAGTCGAGTCACAGGGAATTTCCTCACAGCGGAGCGTCGGGTAAATAGGGCGACAAGGGAGCAATCTCGGCGGATTGTGCTTCGGGTTGAACAACCAGGGCAGTGGCAGCAATCCCTGTATGAACAATTCCCAGAGTGCGAAAGGGATCAACAATGGGATCAATCGCAATAAACAGCACCAGAACTGCCTCCAGGGGGAGCTTCAGGGGATTCAGCACAATATCGAGCATGGTCAGCGTAATCACCCCCGTTGCGCCAGAAGTCGCCATTCCTGCCAGAATCGAAAGCACTGTGACGATCGCCAACTGTCCACTGCCTAAGTCTTTGTTGTAAAGCTGAGCGACAAACAGGGCGGCTAGCGCAAAATAGATGACTGACCCAAATCGGCAAAGCGTAATCGAAAGCGGTGTTACAAGCTGGGTTGTTTGGCGATCGAACCCTAACCGATCAGTCAACGTCGAAATTGCCGAGGGAATGCAAGCCAGACTGCTGGAGGTTGCCAGTGCGAGGAACGTGGGTTCTTTAAGCTGGGCTAAAACTGCTAGAGGTGACTGATTCGTTTGTCTCCAGATGATGAGGGTACTGAGAATATAAATGATGATGAACGTGAGAATTGTAATCAGCACAAACCGGATCATTGAAAATAAAATATCAGCACCCAACTGTGAGAGCTGAGTTGCCAGTAAGCTGCATAGTCCGATCGGTAATAGGACAGTTAAACCTTGAATTAGCCGATTGCAGGCATGATAAACGCTTTCTAAAGCTGCAAATAATGATTGCGTTACAGGTTCTCGCACCATCCCCAGCGAGATGCCAAAGATGATGGCAAAGATTAAAACTCTCAGCGTTTGCCCCTCGCTCAGCGCATAAAAAATATTGTCTGGAACGAGATTTACAAGCAACTGGTTGAGCGGAAATTCGCCAGGTTGCGGGTCTGCCCCACTGAGTGAAATCTCCAGATCGATACCAGATTGATTAACCAGAACGCCCAATTTTTCCAGGGTAGAAGCCGATAGATTTTTTCCTGGCTGGGCAAAGGCGGCGATCGTCACTGCAATACCGCTAACCAATAACAAGCCGATCGGAAACACAACGATAATCCGCCGGATTGACTGAGTTGCGTTGTTTGCAGTCATTAATCGACCCGTACTAACAGTGACCGCAGAGATCAAAATCGGCAGCACACACATTTTGAGTAAGCCCAGGTAAACTACTCCAAGAGGGGCAATCCAGGCAGATATCCCAGGCTGGCAGGTTCCAAAGTAAGCTCCCAGCACACCGCTAGCAGCGATCGTCCAGGGACTTCGAAGCCACGAAATTAGGAATGAAGCGGAAAAGGGATTAGGATATTTTGACCAATAGTTTGAGAAATATTTTAAGAAATGTTTTGGGAAATATTTTGAAGATCTTAAGAAATATTTTGAGGGATGCTTCGCCATTATTCTTCTATCGCTTCTCTTGATCATTCTGAAACTGACCAGAATAGGACTGCAGCAGGCTATCGGCAGTGTCGCTGATGTTCATCGTATCGAGTGCCTGATTCACAAACGCCAGCAACTGTTGGCTATCCCAGGGCAGCGCAATGGCGATCGAGTCTTCGGTGTCGGTGAGGGCGATCGTCTGGAGCTGAAGGGCAGCATCAGGTTTGCTGAAAACGACTTTCTTGACTTCTAACTCGTCTCGATAGGTCGCCAGCACTTCACCCTGAATCACGGCATCTACAGCGGCAGCCCAGGACGGAAACTCAACGATTTCTGCTTTGGGAAATCGCTTCTGTGTAAAGCCGACATAGGACGATCCCCGAATCACTCCAATTTTTCCCTCTAAATTCCGAATGACTTCAGTAATGCTGCGCCCATTTGCCTGCTGCACAAGCTGGAGTCGATTGACCAGCAAGCCCTGCCGCATCGTGACATAGGGTCGGCTAAAGCGCACAGATTTAGCGCGGCTCAGCGTTCGACTCAGCTTAGAAATTGCCAGATCTGCATCAAGGCGATACACCGTCTGCACCACCTGATCAAACGTCTTTGCCGATCGATTAAACTCCACCGGAACGCCAAGCTGTTCTGCGATCGATCGAGCAACCTCAACATCTGAACCCTCCAGCATTCCCCGGTTGGTCATGAAAAAAGGCGGATTATCCTGATTCAGCATTGCCACAACTAGCTTGCCGCGCTGCAAGATTCGCTGTACATCCGGTGGCATCAAAGAACGATTGTTTTGCAGAGATGGTTTCGTATCGGCAAGTCTCGTAGCGGTTCGCTCTGTATCGATCGAATTTGCAACTGGATTTGTAGCTGAATTTGTAGCTGAATTTGTAGCTGAATTTTTAATCGAGCTTGTGTCGGACACATCCAGACCATGACTTGCCAGCACGTCTAAATTGCCAATCGAGACTGTGAGCCAGAGCAGCACCAGTGTTAGTGCCAGTGTGATCCATCCAATGAACTTGATCAGGTATCTCCGCATCTTCATCAGGCTGCCCAAATTGACTGGAGCGATCGCTTCCCAAATGCCAAATCCAGCGTCAGCGATGCCGCAACTTCCAGCGGATCGACCCAAGGCAGAGCAGGGCTTTCCATCCGTGCCAGGGCAACTGAGAGTTCCGTACAGCCCGCGATCACAATTTCTGCACCCTGTTGCCGAAGCCATGCCATTGACTGCTGGAGGATTTGCATGACTTCCTCAGAAATCCAAACCCCTGCATTTTTAATCCCCCATTGGGGATGATAGATCGACTGCATAATCTGGAGCTGCACCGCCGACCCCAGCATTGGCACAACGGGAATTAGCCCTGCCTGGATCAAACTGCGCGTATAAAGTTCGGTTCTCAGCGTACCATCTGTTGCCAGAACGCCCACTCGCCGCACCTGGGAATACGTAACTCGAATAAACTGCACTGTTTGCTCCATTAAATGAATCCAGGGAACGCTGAGCTGAGGCTGAACCCGATCGTAGAAAGCATGGGATGTATTGCAAGTTACCAGAATAAAATCAGCACCGCACCGTTCTAAAAGATGTCCATAGTGCAGCAGCCACGGCGCACAGTCGGCTGTTTCGCCTGCAATACTTTGTGTGCGATCGGGAATATTGGATGCGTTCACCAGCACCCAAACGGGATAATCCTGATCGCTGCTGATGCCTCGCTCCAGATTTTTCTGAATTAACCGTCGCTCAAACTCAATATGCGCCAACGGACCCATCCCGCCAAGAATTCCGGGAACTGCAACTTGCTGAGGCGTAAGCTGTGAATGGCGCACGGTAAATAATTGCAAATAAAAATTGCAAACAGGAATTCCAGAAAAAAAGACAGGCAAGATTAATGGAGATAAAAGCGAATGCCAACCACGATCGCCACCAGTAAAACGATCGGAATTGCAATTGCCGCCATGCCGTTATGGCTTTTGACAACGCGAGACTCATGGCTGATCACGGCTTTCTTAATCGTTTCGTGCATCTCTTCCCGCAGCTTTGTCATTTCTGCATCTAAGCTGTCGGTGCTATAGAGCTGCCTGAGGCGATCGAACACATCTCGTGCGAGAACTAAACTCTGTTCTGGGTGCTTAAACAAAACATCTAGAATTTCTTCGTGGCTAAACACCATGACTTTGGTTGATTCCATCACTTTCACAGTGGAGGAACGCGCTTTGCGATCGATCAGCTCAATCTCGCCAAAGACCCTGCCTGTACCCAATGACTTGGCAACAACTTCTCCCGTTTCAGGATAGCGATCGACGAGTTCAACCCGTCCACTTTTAATCAGATAAACACTGTCACTAGCATCTCCTTCTTGATAGACAACCTCTCCCGGTTCATAAGTTCGCTTTTCCATAAAGTCATTGCCGAAGTGTGATAGTTTCCTGCCCATTGTTCCCATACTGTATTCAGGTTTATCGCCTACTTCAAAATCCTGGTCTTAAATCGAGGGACGTTCTATGTCTCAAATCATTTCAATTCACTCGTTTCGAGGCGGTACGGGAAAATCAAACCTGACCGCTAATATTGCAGTTGCAGTTGCCAGTCAGGGAAAGCGGGTTGGTATTGTAGACACCGACATTCAATCGCCTGGAATTCACGTTATTTTCGGGCAGGACGAAGATGCTTTTGGCTACTCGCTAAATGACTATCTCTGGGGACGATGCGGCATTGAGAAGACAGCTTATGATGTCTCTTCGCAGCTTCAAACTGCCAGTGGAACGGCAGAGATTGCAGGTAAAGTTTATCTTGTGCCTTCCAGCCTGAAAGCGGGTGAAATTGCCAAAGTATTGCGCGAAGGATTTGATGTTGGTTTGCTGAATGAAGGCTTTCAGGAACTGATCGATCGGCTGGAGTTAGATTATCTATTTATCGACACGCACCCTGGATTAAACGAGGAAACGCTGCTGTCGATCGCCATTTCCGACGCAATGGTAATTATTCTGCGCCCTGATCGCCAGGATTTTCTCGGCACGGCAGTCACGCTAGAAGTGGCACAGCGGCTCGACGTTCCCAATATCATGCTGCTGGTGAACAAAACACCCCAGGCGTTTGCACGTCACTCAGTTCTGGAGCAGGTGCGAACTCGCTATAGCGTTCCGGTCGGGGGCTTGTTCTACGAAAACGAAGAAATGCTGCAGCTCGCCAGCGGTGGCGTGTTCTGGCTGCATCATCCCCATCATCCCTTCAGCGAAGAAGTGCATACTGTCGCGCAAAAGTTACTGGCACTGGAGTATGTCGGACAACACTGAATGGCAGTCTGAGCTGCAGCGAGAACCGTCATCCCAAGAAAAATCGCGCCGCCGCACTGCAGGCTCCTCGACGCGAACGATGGCAGATCTGCTGTTTTTACCTCAAACCGAACGATCGCTGATGAATTGGCTGGTTCGTCAGCAACAGGCAACGGTCTCTGAAATCGCCGCCCATTTCGGTCAGGCTGAGTCGGCAATTCAAACGTTGCTGGATGAGCTGATTGCTCAAGGATATGTTCAAATAGTCGAGCAAGCCGATCGCTGCGACTATCAGCCCAACCTCGTTTCTCGCAAAGGGCGCAATGTGCCGACCAATATCTGGGATGCGCTGAAATAAATAGCAATGCTACTTCTTCTTTTATCTCAAAAGATTCTCTAGATTGTTTCCATGATTATCAACGAATCAATCCCATCTGATTCTCAGCTTCCAGCTTCTCAGCTCACAACTCAATTTTGGCAGTGGCGCGGCTTCTCGATCGCCTATCAAACCGCAGGAACGACAGGAACTGCAGTTTTGCTCATTCATGGGTTGGGGGCATCCTGTCGGCACTGGCGTAAAAATATTGCAGTGCTGGCACAGCATCATCGGGTGTATGCGATCGATCTCATTGGATTTGGAGAATCGGCTAAGCCAAAGCCAGGTGAAGCAATCCAGTATCGATTTGAAACCTGGGGAGAGCAGATTAATGATTTTTGTCGAGACGTGATTGGTGAATCGGTTCATTTAGTCGGTAATTCGATCGGCTGTCTGGGAGCATTGCAGGCGGCAGTCAATCAGCCTGAACAGGTGAAGTCGCTAGCTTTGCTAGACTGTGCATTACGGATGCAGCATGAGCGCAAGCTAAATTGGTATCGACGGCTAATTTTTCCGCGCGTTCAAAAATTGTTGACCTATCGGGCGATCGGGCATTTCTTTTTCTCAAAACTGGCACAGCCGCAGGTGATTCGGAAGGCACTGCTCAAGGCTTATGGTCGCAAGGAAGCCGTAACGGATGAACTCGTCGAGATTTTGCTCAAACCCGCTCAAGATGCGGGCGCAGCCGATGTGTTTCTGTCGTTTATTACTGACTCGAAAGGCGTTTTGCCGGAAGACCTCCTGCCGCAGATCCAGGTTCCGGTGCTGATTGCCTGGGGCACAGATGACCCGTGGGAGCCATTTGAAAAGGGCAAAGCCCTGGCAGAATTTCCGGCAGTGCAGCAATTTGTGCCGCTGCCTGGAATCGGTCACTGTCCCCAGGACGAAGCCCCTGAGCTGGTTAACCCAATGCTGAGTGAATGGTTTGCGGCTCAGGCTGATCAGGCTGACCAGGCTTCTCTAAAATCGGCGTAGAGGGTTAATCCACCGTCAATAAACAGCGTTTGCCCCGTGATGTAGGTTGCTTCATCTGATACCAGAAATGCGACAGCGGCTGCCATCTCTTCCGAAGTCCCAGCGCGACCCATGGGAATGTGGCTTTCGACGACTGCTTTTTGTTCAGGATCCTCTGTCCAGGCATCGTTGATGGGCGTAGCCGTTGCACCAGGCGCGATCGCATTCACCCGAATTCCTCGATTCGCATACTCCAGCGCCAGCGTTTTGGTCATGTTTCCCATGCCGCCCTTGCTGATGGAGTAGCTAATGTAGGAAGGACGGGGAATCACTTCGTGAACGCTAGAGATATTAATAATGACACCAGAGCGATTTTGAGCTAGAAAATGCTTGATGGTTTCTCGCGCACAGAGATAAGCTCCACGCAGATTCACGTTAATGACGCGATCGAACTCATCGGTTGGGACTTCATGAGAGGCTCGTTCGGTTTGAATTCCAGCATTGTTGATCAAAATGTCCAGACTGCCAAATTTATTGATCACCTCATTGATTACTTTCACAATGTCTTCTTCTTTTGAAACATCACCCTGGACCAGCAAAGTCTGCACACCGCAGTCTTCTGCCTGTCCACAGGCTTTCTGCATTGCCAGCTCTTCAGTATCTTCTGCCCCTTCAGGATTCTTGCGATAATTGATCGCAATATTGCAGCCTTCCTGCGCCAGACGAATCGCGATCGCCTGTCCAATGCCTGAACTTGCACCCGTGATGAGCGCGGTTTTTCCCTTTAATCCTTTCATGATTTCCTTAAGAGCTTGCAAGACGACAGAACGCTTTTCAGTTTCACTCAACTATCCGCTTTCGCTTCACCTATCTTAGGATGGAAATCTATCATGTGCTACCAGCCGCGATCGGATGTGAAAATTTTTCAGACTGACACTCGTGCAGTAATACAGGCAGAACCTCAACACCCCTAGCGAATGATCTTCTCGATTAGCGTAGACACTTGAGCAGCTCGGTTCAGCACCATCAAATGCCCTCCGTTTTCAACAACAAAATCAGCATCGATAAAATGAAGCGGAAAAATGCGATCGCTTGCCCCGTGAATATGATAAATGTTGTCGGGAATATTGTCGTTTCTCCAACTGACAACCCTGTGAAGCGCCCACTTCACAAATTGCGCATCAGTATCAAGAAGAATTGCTTTTAATAGCTGACGTTCATCCAGGGCTGCAACGCTAAATACCCAAAAGGCAAACCAGTAAAAAAGCCAGAGCAAGCTCTTGAAAGGAAATATTCGATGAATTGGGAACCATCGAAACAGCTTGAAATAGAACGGAATTTCAGATTCAGTTTTAACACTCGAAATTAAAATAACCTTTTTGACTGGAATTTGCTTCGCTATTTCAACTGCAATTATGCCCCCAAAGGAAAGTCCGATAATCATTGGACAATCAGACGTAATCTGAGCACTCAAGCGTTGAGCATAGTTCTCAATCGATTCGCCCTTCTCAGGAGTAAGCCAGTGGATGTGAACTGGCTGGTAGCCCTCAAACTTCAGCAGGCGAAAGACCCGTTCATCGGCTCCTAAACCGCTGACGAAGTAAATATCTTTTAATGCATTCTCTGACCGCTGAGCCGCTATTGCGGGAGACACGACAGCTTGAACAGGCTGATCGATCGAAGGAGCTTGTTCAGCCGTTGATTCCAGCAGGAGATTAGATTGAGAGTCCGCCATTTCTCACTTCAAGACTTTCCTCCTTTATGATGCAAAAACTTTGCAGCAATTGTCTGTCTATAGCAAGACATTCATTTTGAACTTAATTTGAATTTAACCAAATGAGAATAGCATGCTTGCTTAATAGCCGACTCCCTGAGCTTTAATTGAATCGATACAGTATTAGTCATCTGCCGAAAGTTAGAACCATTCTATACATCAAGTAACTCTTTATCACAGCTTCTTCTAACCAGGGCACAAACAACACTATTCTTGTAGACCCAGCAACGGGCGAAAGCTAGCGCAAATTGAACGATCCGACCTTCGACCAAAGCAGAGGAGCGGTCGAGTTTTTGTTCTGTGCTGGAGGGTTGTCTTTTCCTGGAGCAGCAGTCCGACGGAATTATAAAGCCGATCAGAGTGAGCCGATCAAAATAGGAGCAGATGGCACCGCGATCGGAGCAAATGGTTCACGCTTGCATTACTGTCCGTTGGCGAGCTGTAGGTTTCATAGTACAGCAATCCCATCCAGGATTTGATCGGGGTGCAGGGGCACAACCCCTGTGTGAGGGCGGAACCCCCACACCCCCTTCACCAATAATTTGGGAACGCTATCTGACGATGCATGCACTGATCGATGCACGGTGCGACCGTCATGATTCGCCAAACTTCGATCGTTACTCCATCCGCATCCGCCATCGGAAGGACGTAATTCGATCGCAATTTTTCTAGGATCGTTCGAGAAATCGTAGTCCAGCAATAGGGAATGCCATGACTAAACAGTTTAAGAAGGGCGATCGCGTTGAGTGGGACTCCTCTGGCGGAACAACCCGTGGCGTCATTAAGGAGATTATTACTGAACCCACAGATTTCAAAAATCATCATTTCGAAGCGTCTAAAGACAAACCTGAATATCTGGTTGAAAGCGAGAAGAGCGGCAAGGAAGCGATCCACAAAGGTGATGAATTGAGAAAAGTGAAAGAGAAATAGAGAAAGAAAAGCATAGACCAGGAAAAAGATATCAATGGCACACCATACTGATAGCCAAAACGAAATAACTTTGCGCGAATTTCAAGAAGTGGTCAATATGTCTGCGAAAGAACTGGAGAACTGGTTAAAAACAGAAGAGTCACAATCAGTGGGAATGAAAGAGCACGAAGACGATGAATCGACAGGGCATCAGTCTGGTCGTCGCATTGTGGAACTGCTGCACAAAAAGAACACAGATTATAGAGAGGATGATTACAATCAAATGCGTCGTGTCGTGAGCTATATTCACCGTCATTCTGCACAGAGACCTTCTAGTGATATTGAACATACACGCTGGCGATATTCGCTGAAAAACTGGGGGCATGAACCGCTAAAGGATTAGCAATCAAGATTAGGAATCGATATTAAAAAGCATTAGACATCGATATGAATTTTACAGACAACGATTCGAGCAAACTTGCTCAAGCAGCTCAGTCAGCACCAGAAGGTCGTCAAACCTCCTCCGATAGCCTGGCTGAACGCTTTATGCGATCGCAACGCGCTGCGGCGTCGCGTAGCGGCAAGCCGATCGCTCCAGCAAATTGAGAAAACTGGAGATGTTGAGCCGCTCGTCGCGCTATTTGCAGGAAACGCCGATCTGATTAATCTCGCGATGCATGAACCGCTTCAGGGAAGGCAGCACATCCGGCAATTCTGGCAAAACTATCTGTCGGTGTTCGATCGCATTCAGTCTCGCTTTACCCATGTGGCAGAGGGAGAATAAAACGATTACGCTGGAGTGGATTTCGGAAGGTGCTTTGTCATCAGGCGAACCCTTCAGCTATCGAGGTGTGAGCATTCTTGAGACAAACAATGGACAGGTGCAGCATTTCCGAACTTACTATGA
>Ga0224723_1000388_pt1 | contig 30578 bp, 22 predicted proteins | sample Balambano_FR2_Me_FD_161647 | JGI IMG/M metagenome (GOLD analysis project Ga0224723, IMG submission 161647) | Freshwater sediment microbial communities from Lake Towuti, South Sulawesi, Indonesia - Balambano_FR2_MetaG | ecosystem: Environmental > Aquatic > Freshwater > Lake > Sediment | place... | reverse complement strand
GGTGAGGGGAGGGGTATCCTTTACATTAGTTTAGATGAGTCTTTCAGTGGACGCGGTAGTGGAGGAAGACCTCTTGATCGATCGCCTCTACCGCAAGCAATGCTAGCCGGGGTGCTAGATTTGCCGGAAAGCCGCTTCCTTCGACGGGGGTGGGGGCTGCAGTGCCACCCAGAAGTAAGGGGCAGACGGTCAGCCACAGTTCATCAATGCGATCGACGGCGAGCAGAGAAGCGATCAGTTCGCCGCCGCCCATTACCAGCAGCTTCGTGATACCCAATCCGGCAAGCTGATGCAGCACGACATGCCAATCGATTTCCTGAGAACTGGAGCTGCTGCGGCTCGATTCGGTGAAGATGAGAATGCGATCGAACTCGTTGCCTTCCTGCCATGCTTTTGCGCCTGTTTCTGTTGTGAGCAGCCAGCGCGGAACGTTCTGTCGAAAAAAGGGAAACTGAGCGTTCAGATCGCCGGAAGCAGAACAAACGATATGAACGGGCTGGGGCGGTTTGCCCTGCTGCTGGCGCTGATCGAGCAAGTCAGGATTTTTAATCGGCAGCGTTGTGCCGTATGCTCGCAGGGTGCCTGCCCCAAACAGGGCTGCATCGACTTCTGCAAGTCTGGCTTCGAGGTGCGCCTTGTCCTGAGCAGAGCCAAACCGGGCAGGCGATCGATCTCGATCTGCAATTTTGCCGTCTGCACTCATGGCAAGCACGACGATCGTATGAGGGAGACGGGAAGGGTCTGAAGCAGGAAGCATAATGACACACCGGAGCAATGGCAACTCTGAAAAGACGATCGATGACCCCAGCCTTGAGCACTTCAGCCTGACCACCTCAGCCGCGATCGACACGAGATTGTCCCGATCCTTCTCACCAGGAATTGTAGTGATAAAGGGGAGTTATAAAAGAATGCAGGCTGTCCTGGATCGATCGCGAGAATTTAGCATTACGATTAAGCGAAACAGTTCACAGTCTCTTTAAAGAAGGGATTTGTGTGAGGAGAGTTTGAAAATATTTCGTTTGCCTGTGGACGCAGGGGCGTCGTATTCCATTGAGTATTAATGTGGATACATTACGATGGAGTTCTGCATGTGATTGCGGAGTCTGTTTAGCACTCAAACAGCGGTTACGACTATGCTTGGTCAGTCTTCCTTCCGCCGTATACTCCTCCTGCGGATTCTCCTACTCAGTATCCCAATTTTGTTCCTGGGGATGGCAGTCACGTTCCGCAAGGCTCGCACGAGTTTGCTGAACACCGCTCGGCTCAATCTAGAACAGAGTGCGATTCGCAAAGCCGAAGGGCTGCAGACCGCTGTGCAATCGCTGCAAACCACTCTGGCGGTCACCAGTCAGGCTGGAGTCTTAAAGTCGGGTTCCCCAAGCACCATTCAGCCGTTTTTGACGCAGATTCAAAGCCAGCTTCCCAGCGTTCGCTGTTTGCAGCTTAGAGATTTTTCGAGTCAGGCACTGGTGGCGAGTACCTGCGGCAATCGGGTGCTGGATTTTGTACCAACGAAAAATTGGAGTCCAAACCGCAGCCCCGCCGAACTCAATCAGCTTCCTTCCTTCTCGATCGTCCCCAATCGCTTTAATCCGCCAGAGCAGAGCGACATGATGAGCCTGGTGAATTTTGTGATTGGAACACCTGTTTACAATCCAGCAGGGCAACTCCGATACACGCTTTCCGCCCAGGTGTCGCTGCAGCAGACCGAAGAGGTCGATCCCTGGCTGTTGCAGGGCTACACAGTTTTGATCGATGCAAACGGCACGATTCTGGCACATCCGGTTCCAGGCAGAGTAGGAACGACGATCGCCCAAGAGCCAGACAAAGATCGGCTAGAAGATATTTTGACGAATGTGTTTCAGCGGGAAATGACCGGAGCCAGACATCTGTTTGGCTTGGCAAGTGACTCCCATGAATGGATAGCGGGCTTTAGCCCCGTGACGATCAGACAGAGCAACAGCCAGTCCTCGACCTGGGCAGTGCTGGCGGTCACGCGAATGGACAGTGCATTGCAGGGACTCCAGGAAATTACGCAAATCCTGCTGATTCTGACCGTGGGTTTGCTGGCGGCTCACCTCCTGGCAATGCTTTATATGGCGCGAGACCTGGCTTTGCCGATCGAGCAATTGGGCAAATACGCCATGCGGATTCACAAGCGCGACAAGCTGGAACGAGCGCCAAAAAATTTCCGAATTCGGGAGCTAAACCATCTGGCAGAAGTGCTCGACAACATGGTCGGCAGATTAGAGGAGCGGGCAAAGGAGCTGGAGTCTGCGTGGCAGGAAGCAGAAGCCGCAAACCAGCTCAAGAGTGAGTTTCTGGCAAATACATCCCACGAACTGCGAACACCCCTCAACGCGATTATCGGCTGTATTCGCCTGGTCAAAGACGGCTGCTGCGACACCAGAGAAGAAGAAGTCGAATTTTTGGAGCAGGCAGACAAGGCAGCGATTCATCTGCTGAAAATCATTAATGATCTGCTCGATATCCAGCGTATCGAAGAAGAAAAACTGCCTTTGTCGATCAAAACCGTCGATCTGCGGCAAATTATTCGAGAGACAGTCAACCTGCAAGCTGTGCCGATTCAGCAAAAAGGTTTGACCCTGACTGTGACCGATCTCCCCGAACCGATCTGGGTGCAGGCAGATCCTGACCGATTTAAGCAGGTGCTGCTCAACGTTGTCTATAACGCCACCAAGTTCACCGATCAGGGGGGAATTACAATCGACACTCGAATTCAGACGGCTGCCGACCTGCCCACCTATCAGGCACAGCAAAACGGTCACAGCCGCGATAGCGAAACCGCCGCGCAGCCCTGGGTTGTCATCGCGATTCAGGACACCGGAATTGGAATTGATCCTTCTCAGCAGCAAAAGCTATTCCGTCCGTTTGTGATGGTAGACGGTTCGACCACGCGTAAATTTGAAGGAACGGGCTTGGGACTGGCGATTTCTCGCAATCTGGTTGAGATGATGGGCGGGCAGATTACGCTCCACAGTGCAGGGTTGGGGCAAGGCACAACGGTGAAAATCGCGCTGCCGATCGCCCCCCCAGCCGCTTCAAGCGTCCCGTCTCAGAGCGTGAACTCTGGCGCTGCTGTCGAGCGATCGATGATTGGCGGCTGAAGCTATTTTTTATAAAAAACAGTATTTCTCACGCGACTGAGGGACTGGGGTGTGGGGGCTTCGCCTCTGCACCCCACTCTTGCTTCCTTCACCGACTTGAAAAAGGCTGTAAACCGTTAGAGATACTTCATCGGGTCAACGGGTTCTCCGTTTTTGCGTACCTCGAAGTGGAGATGGGGTCCGGTGGAAAGTCCGGTCGAGCCGATCGCCGCAATCACCTGTCCGCGCTGAACTGATTGCCCCTCGGAAACGTAGAGTTCGCTGGAGTGGGCGTAGAGCGTCGTAAGGCTGTTGCCGTGATCGAGAATGACTGCCTGACCAAAGCCGCCGTACCAGCCCGAAAAAATCACCACGCCCGAATCTGCCGCGTAGATCGGACTGCCCGTATCTGCTCCAAAGTCCATGCCTGCGTGAAAGCGGTTGTAGCCCAAGATCGGGTGGAGCCGATAGCCAAAGCTGCTTGTGATTTCGCCGATGCTGGGAAAACCCATTTTCCCCGTACCCCGAACCGCAATTCGCGATCGATCGCCTCTGGAAAGCCGCTGAATCAGGACTGACAGATTTTGTGAATCTCTGGCGAGCTGTTCTTCTGCCGCTTCGAGTGCTGCTTGATCCTGACGTAAGCGTTTGATCAGCTCTTGCTGTGATTCTGCCTGCGCCTGATATTCCGCTTTTTGCGCCTGGAGTTCCTGCGTCAAGAGCGCTACCTCGTTTTTCTGCCGTTCCACCTGTCGCCGCTGCTGTTCGATCACCATTGCTGCTTTTTGAAGCTGAGCCAGCACCGTGCGATCGGATTGATACACCCGGCGGAGCTGATAGCGGCGATCGAGAAATTCGTTCAGATTTTCGCTCTCCAGCAGCAATGCCCAGCCTCGGCTTCCCTGCTGCCGCTGCAAAAACTTGAGCCGCGCCACGGTTGCAGACTGTTTGCCCTGATAGCCCTTTTCGGCTTTGGCAAGCTGTGTCTCGAGTTTGACCAGATCCTGATTTGCCGCTTTGAGCTTTGCCTGATTTTGGCTGATTTGGGTGGTCGTGGCGCGAATGCTTTGCTGAAGCCCACCGAGTCGCCGCTGTGCCGATCGCTCCAGTCCTTCAAGCTGACTCTGCTGCCGCTTCAGGCGCGATCGTTCTTCATCCTTGCGCTGCTGCTGTCGCTGCAGATCTTCGACCGAGTTTGCTGCCTGTGCCAGATAGGGCGTTGGCGAATCGAAAAAGGAAAGCGGCAGGGCAATCTGGGGCAACGCAACCGCAGGCGGACTCCAGCCGAGGCAGAGCAGACCACTCCATCCCAGTGTCAGCCCCAATACCAGCCCCCGTGTCAGCACCCCGTTCAGTAACTTTTGACAAACGCACTTAACCATGTTTTCCTGATAGGCATTTTGCTCACGGCAGCGATCGGTTCGCTACCGAAAACTCAGAGCAATTATGCCAAAGGTTAGCAGCATAAAACCGAAAACGCGATTGAGCCAGCGCAGCCGCGCTGCATCGAACCGGGCACGAAACAGACTTACCGCGCCGCAGAGCAGCAGCCACCACAGCGCCGACCCAAGAAACACGCCTAGAACCAGCACCGTGGCTTCCGGGTAGCTATTTTGACGGTTTGCCAGCCCCAGCCCCGCAAAGACTGCCGCAAAAGAGAGAATGGTTGCCGGATTGGTCAGGGTCAGAAACACGGTCGAAAAATAAGCTCCTGCCAGCGTCTTGACCGATCGCCCCATCACCTGGTGATCTTTCTCCTGCCAGTTCTCTTGCGCATTTTCTTGTGCATAAGGTTGAACTGAAGGTTTAACCGAGAGATTTGCCGCTTCCCTGCTCGGCTGACTCAGGAAAATTCTGATGCCCAGATAGCAGAGAAACAAGCCACCCACAGCTCGGAGCCAGAACCCTTGCTGAATCAGCAAACTGGACACAAACGTTAGCCCAAATCCGGCGATCGCTCCATAGATTGCGTCGGCGGTGGCAGCGCCCAGTCCGGTGAGTACGCCTATCAGCAAGCCGTCTGTCAACGTGCGTCGAATACTGAGAATGCCGATGGGCCCCACAGGAGCCGCGATCGAAACCCCAATCAGCAGTCCGCGCAGCAAAAACTCAGAATGCAGCATTATTGTTCGTCTTTGGGCGTTTTGTCGCGCCATAGGGGTAAATCAGACGTTTCTTTCACGGTGGAAAGAACGATCGTGGTGCGGGTGCGCAGGATGCCGGGAAGTGCCTTGATCTGGTCGCTGACGAGGTGTTCCAGGTCTTTCGTATGGCGGCAGCGGATTTTGAGCAGATAGTCGTCGTCTCCGGTGACGTGATGGCACTCCTGAATGGCAGGAAGCTGCTGTACGGTTTGCAGAAACGCTGCTCGATGCTGGGGATGCTCTAGCGTGACCGCAATAAACGCCGTGAGATGACAGCCGATCGCCTCTGGATCAATCCGGGCAGTGTAGCCCTGAATCACGCCTTTTTCCTCCAGACGACGAACGCGATCGGCTGCTGCAGGCGCAGAAAGTTCTAGCAGAGTTGCCAGCTCTGCCCAGGTGATTCTTCCCTGAGCCATCATTTGCTGAAGAATCTTAGAATCGATCTCATTTAGCTCCATAAAGTTATGAATTGAAAGCTAAAAATATAATTGCTTTCTTTTCAAAGGAAATCAACCAATTTTAATCCTTTAAAAAATCTGCTCTACCCTCTGCTGTACCTATCGAGAGGGAAGCCTGCATCCAGTGAGGTACGGGGATCAACAAACCCCTGCCGCAAATGAATCTGCAGATCAATCAATGTGTGGATCAGCAGATCTTCACTCTGGTTAAGGGCGATTCTGGTTTGCCCAAACACAATGGAAATAGCAGGAGTCGTTTGTCAAATTTGATGAGTGCAGTGGATTGAAGACATGGCTCTACAGAGTGTCTTCAATCCCTCTTTTTTAGGCAGCGAAATGATTCAATTTGCTATCTGCCTAGCTGCTGGCGCATTTGTTGCCGCAAACCCAGGGCATCCGCATAGTTGGGTTGAATTTGAATTGCCCGTTCGACCGAAGCGAGGGCTTCCTCAAACCGCCGCACTTGCCACAGTGCTGCTCCACGATTGTTCCACGCCTCCGCCAGATTGGGGTCAAGCTCGATCGCCCGATCAAAGGCGGCGACTGCTTCAGATGCCCGATCAAGCTGGATCAGCGCAGTTCCCTTGTTGCTCCAGGCTTCGGCAAAGTTTGGCTTCTTGGCGATCGCCTGCTCATAGAGCTTGAGGGCAGCTTGGTCTTGTCCCTGCTGGTCGAGTGCGTAGCCTTTGCTCCACAGGGCTTCTGCATAACTGGAATTGAGTTTGAGGGCAGCATCACAGGCAGCGATCGCAGTATCGAATTGCTGCAGCGTGTTCAGGCTATAGCAGCGTCCCCAGTGAGCTTCGGGCAGGTTGGGATCAAGGGCGATCGCCTGGTCATAAACCTGAACTGCCTGCTGAAACTGGTTTTGCGTTCGGAACTGATCAGCCTGTGCCAGCAGCGCGGTTGCTTGAGTTTTGAGATCGGGGGAGGCAGGGGCACTCGGTGAGGGATCGGGAGAGGAGGCAGGCGCAGAACTGGCAGCATTGTGTTCTATTGACGGATTGCTGGCAGGACGGGGGGAAAGCAGAGGTCTGACCAGCGCAATCAGGAGAATCGATCCGACAATGCCCGCCGCAGCCAGCCCCATTTTTCTGGGTTGAGACAGGGCGAATTGCTTGAGCTGTTCCGCTTTGACCGTGACTGCGATCGGTATCGCAGGAAGCGTCGCATGTTGGCTCAGCGGAGTTGTTGCAGGGGGTTCTTCCGCAACTGTCGATCGCATCTGATCCCCAGGCAGGTGAACCGTGGTTTTGACTGACGAAGGGGAGGCATTAGAATTTGCAGCGGTTGCAGCCACCGAAGCGAGTTGCGAGGAGAGGGGTGGAGCGATTTGCGGAGGGGGTTCTGGCGCAAGGGGAACCTGCTCGATCGCTGCCAGTGCCTCAGCCGCCGTGGGATAGCGGACGCGAAAGTCATAGCGCACCATCTGGCTCAGCACCGCCGCCAGCTCTGGATGAACCGGAGCCACCCGGTTTTGCCATTCAATTTCGCCGCTGTGGGGGTTGGGGGGAAGCGATCGCGGTGAAATGCCCGTTAAAGCGTGAATGCCAATCATGCCGACGGCGAAAACATCGCTGCTAAACCGGGGACTACCTGCCACTTGTTCGCTTGGCATATAGCCCGGCGTGCCGATCGCGATCGTCAGCATGGACTGGGAAGCCGAGTGGATGAACTGCGTTGTGGCTTGCTTCACTGCCCCAAAATCAATCAGCACAATTTTGCCGTCTGCGTGGCGGCGAATCAGATTGTCGGGCTTGATGTCGCGATGAATCACGTTTTGCTGATGCACAAAGGTCAGCACTTCCAGAATGTCTCGCAGCAGCCCAACCACTTGCCCCTCGCTCCAGGTCTGCCCATTTCTGACTTCGTGGCTGAGGGGATGTCCGACGATTAATTCCTGAACCAGGTAAAACTCCTGCTCTTGCTCAAAGTGCGCCAGTAGTTTTGGGATCTGGTTATGGTTTCCCAGCGCGTAAAGGGTTTGTGCTTCGGTATCAAACAAGCGTTTTGCGGTTTGCAGCGCCGCCGGATCGCTAAACTGAGGCTGGAGCCGTTTAACCACACAATGCGGATTCCCCGGCAAATGCAAATCCTCTGCTAAAAAGGTTTGACCAAACCCGCCTGCACCAAGCTGCTTCAGCACTTTATAGCGTCCGCCTAAGACGGTGCTGGGTGATTCTGATTGAAGGAATCGTAAGAAATTCACGCTGCTGATTTTAACGGGACAACCTAACCTAACTTTTCTGCCAGGACGACCGCCATCCGCAAGTCGGCAGGACAAGTTATAAAATCCTGAAAACAGACTGCGTTTCGGTCAATCAACCAGACAATAGCTGACAATAGGACTATCGTCGGCAGTGAGCCATGTACCATGCGATCGTCGCTTCGTCGTACTGTGCTGAAACCGCTTGCAATCCTCTCTAAGCGGGTTCCGTTGCGGGCAATCCTGATCATCCCGTTCCTGCTTCAGATTGTGGCGATCGTGGGAGTGACGGGCTATTTGTCCTATCGCAATGGGCAGGATGCCGTGCGCGATCTGGTCAGTCAGCTAGAGCGGGAAGCAAGCGATCGCACCAAGCAAACCCTCGAAACCTATCTGCGGATTCCCCAGATTGTGACCGAGATGAACGCAGACAACGTGCGGCTGGGCTTGCTGAATATCGAGGATATTTCCAGCCTGGAGCCGTATCTGTGGGAGCAGTTTCAGCAGTTTAACAATCAGCCGTTTACCCCAGCAACCGCTTCCGATCAGCGATGCCTTGAGTCACAGGGAGCAGCCATTCAACCCAGTGGGCTGACGTTTATTGCCCTGGCAACGGAAACAGGCAGCTACATCGACATTGGCTACAACGCAAACAGCCAGCTTGAACTCAGCATTCGCGATACTCGCCGAGACGGGATTTTGCGGGTCTGGTCGCTGAACCAGTGGGGTCGCCGGACGGAGATGACCCAAATCCTGACCGATTACGATCCGCGTCGCCGTCCCTGGTATCGATCGGCGATTCAGTCAGGTTCGCTAGTGTGGGTTGACCCCTACTACACCGTCACCGATAACGCGCCTGTGATTTCAGCCGATCGCCCGTTTTCCGATCGTCGGGGGAACCTGCTGGGCGTTGCCGATGCCACCCTGAGCCTGGCAGGAATTGGGCAGTTTCTTTGTGACTTGAAGGTGGGCGATACGGGGCAGATTTTCATTCTGGAACTCGACGGCGATCTGATTGCCACCTCGACCGGAGAACAGCCGTTCCACGTAGAAGGCGGGGAAAAAAAGCTGATCAATGTCCAGGGCAGCCAGAATGGACTCACCCGCGCCACTGCCGATTTCTTACAGCAGACCTATGGCAGGCTGGGCAACATTTCGCGTCCTCAAGAGCTGGAGTTTCATGAGAACGGCAGACGGCGATTTGTGAAAGTGCAGCCCTTTCCGGGAGTCGATCGCCGGGATGGCTTTCGCGGCTTAGATTGGCTGGTCGTCGTGGTGATTCCCGAAGAAGAGTTCATGGCGAAAATTAACGCCAACACGCGGATCACCATTTTGCTGTGCCTAGTGGCTTTGCTCGTGGCGATCGCCCTGGGAATTGCCACGAGCCGCTGGATTGCCCGCCCGATTCTGGAACTGAGCCGCGCCGCAGAAGCTCTGGCAGAAGGCGATTGGGATCAGGAAGTCGAAATTCAGCGATCGGGGGAGCTGGGCACGCTGGCAGGAGCCTTTAACCACATGCGCCAGCAGCTCAAGCAGTCTCATCAGCAGCTTGCCGAATATTCCCAGGGACTGGAGCAAAAAAATCAGCAGCTCGAAACCCTGGAAGCCGAACTGCGCCGCCAGCTCAATCTCTTTTTGCACGCCGTTTCCCACGACCTCCGCAACCCGGTACTGGGGACGGCAATGGTGCTCAACAATCTGAGTGAACAGCCCGGAGACGAGCTAAAACTGCCGCGCAAAGTCCTGACTCGAATGCAGGAAAGCAACCAGCGACAGCTTGAACTAATCAATTCCCTGATCGACAGCCACGCCGCCGAAATCTGGGGCATCGCCCTTCACCCGGAACCGATCGCCCTGCGGGATCTGGTCAATTCCGCCCTGTCCGATCTGCATCCGATGCTGGAGAGAGAGCGCACCATTCTGGTCGATCGCATTCCCGCCGACCTGCCTCTGATCAAAGCCGATTCGCTACAGCTTGCGCGAGTTTACCAAAACCTGATCGCAAACGCCCTCAAACATAACCCGCCCGGACTCACTATCACCCTCACCGCCGAACCCCGCGACTCCTGGATTTTCTGCACCGTGGGCGACAGCGGTGTTGGCATCAAACCCGAACAGCGCGATCGCCTCTTCGACCCCTACTATCGCGGCAGCCAGAAACCCAAATCCGTCGGACTCGGACTCGGACTCTATCTCTGTCGTCAAATCGTTGAAGCTCACGGGGGGACGATCGGAGTTGAGAGTGAACTGGGGCAGGGGACGATGTTTTGGTTTACGTTGCCGATTGCTTAACTCGCTACCCCTCAAGTTCCCGCTTCGATCGCCCCATCACCATCTGCGGTTCCACGGCTTCCCTGGGGGCGATCGCTTCAAGACGGGGCAGGAGACGCAGTGCATCGGCAATGTCGCCCGATCGGGGACGGAGCCAGGCGGCGTTGGGGGCGTAGACGACAATCTCGCTTACCTGATAGCCTGCCTGCTGGATTATAGTTTGCTGGGTTTCGACCAGAACGCCTTCGACCAGGCGCAGAAACACTTGTCCGGTGGGGACGGCGATCGATCCACCGGGTTCTGAAGCGTAGACGGCACTGATTGCTTCTGCCTGAGTGGTGATCGATCGCTGAGTGTCGGGGTTGCCGCGAAAAATGGCAATTCGTTCGTCCAGGATGAGAACGGCGGCTGAGGCGAGGCGGGTTGCGGGTAGCTGGAGGGGCTGCTGAAAATGGGCAGCAAAATAGCCGGACTGCCGCACATAGGCGAGCGATTCTTGAATCTCAACTCGCTGCGGAAATTGTTCCAATCGATCGAATTGAACGCTCACGCTGCACCCACCTTCAACGATCTTGAATTAGAGGATTGAACTAAAGAATTGAACGAAAGGATTGAATAAATCGCTTGAATCGCTTTATCCTCACCCTAGCGTAAATTCATGAGAAGGCATCTCTCTGAGCGTTGACATTGCTTTACTTTGCCTCTGTTTGATTAATCACAAGCCAAACACTCAAGAGAATTGTGATCAGTCCGATGATCAAACCTGCGTTGATCGGCTCGTTTAGCATCATTTTGCCAAAGAATAGACTGAACACCGGAATGAGAAAGGTGACGGTTGCTGCCTGCGTTGCTCCTGCATTGGTGATGAGCTGAAAGTAGAGGAGATAGGCAAACGCCGTACAGCCGATCGCAAGTGCAATTACGGCAAGAACAACTTCTGCGGCAGGTATCGTTTTGGGAATCGACGTAAAAGCAACAGGCAGCAGCAAAACACTAGAGCCGATGAGCTGTCCGATCGCTGTTTCGGTGGCTCGGTGATGGACAAATTGACGACGAGCATAGACAGCCGCCAATCCGTAGGAAAGGGCAGCAACCAGAGCAGCAATGCCGCCCAGCAGAGCCGGAACCGATCGCGGCACAGGACTCCACCCAACCAGAATTGCCACACCAATGATTCCCAGCAGCAGTCCAATTATTTTCCGTTTTGCCAGCGGCTCCTTTAGCCAGATGGCTGCGACGATCGCGGTAAATAAAGGTGTGGTTGCATTGAGAACGGCAGCGATCGAAGCGTTGAGATTCACAACGGCGATCGCGATCAGCAGAAAAGGAATTGCATTGTTCAATAGACCCAATAAAAGATAAGAACGCCAGCGGCTTCTGAGCGGCGCAAGTTGCTTTGTCAAGCCGCCATACAAGCCCAGAACCAAGGCTGCGATCATGATCCGTAAGCTGATTGTGAGGAAAACTCCTAAAACAGGAGCCGCAATTCGGATAAACAGGTATGAGCCACCCCAGAGCGCGGCTAATAAGAATAATCGCGCTAAATCGACTGGTTTCATCTTTAAAGCTGTGAGAAAACTAACCTTAAGAAAACGGTCAGAAACTATCGAGCCGCTAATGCAAAATGATGTAAAACGACTGACGAACTACGAAACGGTTTCGTGACCGGGTAAACTGCCGTTGCGCTCCAGTTCTAGCAGTAAGCGTTTGCGCCAAAGTCCGCCGCCGTATCCGGTTAATTCACCGCTTTTGCCAATGACGCGATGACAGGGAATCAGAATATTAATTCGATTCATGCCATTTGCCCTGGCGACCGCACGAACGGCAGTGGGCTGACCAATGCGCCGCGCCAGCTCATCGTAAGAAATCGTTTCGCCGTGGGGGATGCGCTGTAGCTCTGTCCAGACCTGCACTTGAAATGGTGTCCCGCGAACGGCTAGCGGCACGCTGAACCGGGTGAGACTGCCAGCGAAATAAAGCGAAAGTTCATCCCGCAAGCGATCGAGATAAGGATGGGTGACAGGCAGCACTGGATAGCCAAACTGCTGACGAATCGTGCTGTAGTTGTGTTCTAGCATTCGACGATCGGTGTATTCCATCAAACAAATGCCTTCGTCGATCGCGCCCACTAGCAGCGCCCCCAGAGGGCTTTCTAAAACCTGGACAGCAATAAAATCGCGGGTCTGGCTCTGTCCGGGCGGAACGCCAAAGGTTTTGCTGAATGCTTCTCTGAAGCCGCTGTGCGATTCATATTGATTGGTAAAGACGACATCATCAAGGCTGGCTCCGGCTCGAATTTGAGTAAACGCATTGGCTAAGCGCCTGCCGCGACACCACTCCACAAACGTCATGCCGTAATGCTCGCGAAACCAGCGACGCACTCGCTCAGGAGTGAGACCAAGCGATCGCAGCTCTGCAGTGGTGATTTTGACATCGGGGTTTGTTTCAATGCGCTGCATCAGCGTTGCAACCCAGTCGGGCACTGCTCCATAAACCTGGAGCGGATAGCAGCGTTTGCAGGGGCGATAACCCGCGAAAATGGCATCCCGAATCGTCGGAAAAAATTCAACATTTTCTGGCTTGGGGCGGCTCGGACAGGAGGGGCGACAAAAGATTCCCGTGGTGCGAACTGCCACAAAAAACACGCCATCATAGCTCGCATCTTTGCTGTAGAAGGCTTGCTCCATTTCTGCGCGAGAAGGGGAGAGCTTGAGGGTCATTTGCGAAGTCGTTTGCGAAGTTGTTTGCGAAGTCATTGGAGAAGCGGTTTGAAGAGGGGCATGACTCGATCGAATGCAAAGTATTGTGGCGAATCTAGAGAATTTCTGTCTACCGAAAAAGCGATACGACGTTCAGAGTAGCTGCCGTTCTAAGAAATGACGTTTTTTAGAATTTGCTTCACAAACCGCAAGGAGGTTTTCAGGAGCAGATTCTCACAAGGATGTTAAATTTCGGCAATCCTGACACGCTTTAGCCGCAGACGGGGCTATAACACGAAGAAAGCAATACACATTTGGAAAATCTGACTCAAGAGGGATACTGCGATGGTTTGGGTTCAGTACGGCGGCAAAAACGGACGGCGGTATGAGTTTGTCATTAGCCAGGAGCATGTTGCTGTTCGCACCATCAGCCGCGCAGCCATGATGAGTCGGCGATCGTTTGAGATTGCCCCCCTGTCGCAGCAGGCATACCGAATGCTGAGCCAAAACTTTGAGCTGACGACGCGCTTTCGTCATGCTGGAGTCGAAGTGCTGAAAACCAAAGCACCTCAGTCGGATACTGCTTTGCGCGATGCTGCCCGCGAAATGCTGAAATCTGAACCTGAAGTCGAGTTTGCCGGGCGAGTGCTGGTGGATTCGGAGTCGCAGACGCCCGTGCTGTATAGCGAGAATTTCTTCATCAAGTTTTTGAAAGACCAGTCGCCGGAAGCCTGTGAAGCATTTCTGATTCGATATGGACTGAGGATTAAGCGATCGCTGGTTTATGCCCGCAATGCTTACTTTGTCGCTGCACCTGAGGGGACAGGCTTGGAAGTGTTTGAGCTGGCAGAAAGGCTGCTGCAAGAGCCGATCGTCGAATTTTGCCACCCGGAACTGATTAGCGATACGCGGGCGCGGCAGGTTTTCCCCAACCAGTGGCATTTGGCAACCATGACGATCAACGGGCGCGAAATCAACGCCAGTGCCAATGTTGCGGCGGCATGGGAGCTGAGCCGGGGCGCAGGCACGATAATTGCTGTAATTGATGATGGGGTAGATACCGATCACGAGGAGTTTCGATCGTCGGGCAAGATTGTTGCACCCAGAGATGTGACGCGCAAAACCAACGATCCGCGTCCGGGGCGGGGCGAAGACCACGGAACTGCCTGTGCTGGGGTTGCCTGTGCGAATGGCAATTTTGGCGCGTCGGGGGTGGCTCCGGAAGCCAAGCTGATTCCGATTCGACTTGCATCAGGACTGCGATCGCAGGCAGAAGCCGATGCCTTTGTCTGGGCGGCGCAAAATGGCGCAGATGTGATTTCCTGTAGCTGGGGTCCGCCCGATGGTGCCTGGTGGGATCCCAACGATCCGCTGCATCAGCAGGTGGTTCCTCTGGCAGATTCCACCCGATTGGCGATCGACTACGCCGTGACTCAGGGGCGCAACGGCAAAGGTTGTGTCGTACTGTTTGCGGCGGGGAATGGCAACGAAAGCGTAGATAACGACGGCTACGCCAGCTATCAAAATGTCATTGCCGTGGCTGCCTGTAACGATATCGGCGTGCGCAGTGTTTACAGCGACTTTGGCAAAGCGGTCTGGTGTGCTTTCCCCAGCAATGACGGTCAACCCTCGCTGACTCCCGGCATCTGGACAACCGATCGCAGCGGCGCGGCGGGCTACAATCCGGGCGATGATGTGCGCGGCGATCGAACGGGCAACTACACCAATGCGTTTGGCGGAACCTCCAGCTCGACTCCGGGAGTGGCGGGAGTGGTGGCGCTGATTCTGGCAAGAAATCCCGATTTACGCTGGGATCAGGTACGCGAGATTTTGCGGCAGTCCTGTGACCCGATCGATCCAGCAGGCGGTCAGTATGACGAAACCGGACGCAGCCCGTTTTATGGCTATGGTCGGGTGAATGCGCGAAAAGCCGTTGAACTGGCGTTGCCCAGCAGCGAAACCCCGATGCAGACCTATCGAGTCGTGCAGGATGTGCCGATTCGCGACTTTGAAACCGCTCGCCTGTCGCTTGCTGTAGGCAGCACGAAACCCATGCGATCGATCCAGGTGACGATCGAGTTGGAGCATTCTTACATTGGCGATCTGGTGGTGATGCTGTACCCGCCGGAGTCATTGAGCCAGCAGCCTATCATTCTGCACGATCGCACCGAGGGCGATACGGATAATTTGCAAAGAACCTTTGACCCGGCAAACATTCCCGCGCTGCAGCCCATGATCGGCATGACTCCCGCCGGAACCTGGACACTCGAAGTCACCGATAAAGCGGCAAGAGATACGGGAATGCTGCGCAGTTTTGCGATCGAACTGAGTGTCTGAGGAAATCACGTCAAATTGTGATGCTTCTCAAAACGGCTCTGCCTCATCCAGCAGCGTCTCAATCAGCAAATCGACCTGCTGCTGCTGCCGATTCAGAAACGTTTCACACTGGCGCAACTGCTCCACTGCTGTTGCAAACTGGTCAAAGACTTCGGCAAGCTCCAGTTCGCCCTGCTCGATGCGATCGATAATGCCCTCAATCTGAGACACGGTTTGCTCGTAGCTCCAGTTGGGCGGAAAGGTTGGCTCGCTGCCTGGGGGGGTGCGCTGCGGAAGGGCAGAGGTGGGGAGAAAGTCAGGCTCGTTTATCATTGCTAAAATCTGGATGCAGGTCTGGGGTTGCTAGGTTGGGGTTAGAAGGCATGATTTCAGTGACGATCGCCTTTGCCTGCCCTCTGGCAAACTGAATCCTAAGCGGCTGTCCCGGCTGAAGCTGCTGAGCCGATCGCACATCGAAACCATGTTCCTGGCGAATCATGGCATAGCCGCGCTTCAAGACCGCATTGGGATCGAGCGCCGCCAGCTTTTGATGCAGGAGTTCGCAGTGCTGCAGGGCAGTTTGGAGCTGCTGATTCATGTTTTGAACCAGACGCTGCTGTCGCCAGCCGTTCATCTGCACCTGCTCGCGAATCAGGCGATCGAGATGGAGCCGCCGCAGCCGAACTTTAAGCCGATCGATCTGCTCGATCGCCCCGTCCACCGAAGTATCCATTGCCTGACTGAGGGCAAGAACGCGCTGCTGGTGTTCGGCAAACAAATCTGCCAGCAACGGCACTGCTTGCTCGGCGGCGGCAGTCGGCGTATGGGCATAAACATCGGCAACCAGATCTGCCAGTGACTCATCCCGCTGATGCCCAATCCCAGCAACCACCGGAATGCTGCACATGGCTACCGCTCGCACGACCCGCTCATCGTTAAAGCAAGCCATGTCCTCTGTTGCGCCGCCGCCCCGCGACAGGATCAGCACTTCGGCGCGTCCGTCTGTTTCCACCCGCCGGATTGCCCGCACGATCGACTCTGGAGCCTGATCGCCCTGCACCAGTGCCGGAGAAAACAGCACATGCATTCCCGGATAGCGACGCTTGAGGGTGCGCTGAATGTCTCCCCAGGCAGCCGCTTGGGGGGATGTAACAACGGCGATCGTCTGCGGATAAAGCGGTAAAGGACGTTTGCGATCGGGGTCAAACAGCCCCTCAGATTCTAAGCGGTTTCTTAACTGCCGATAGCGCAGTGCCCGCAAGCCCTCGCCTGCTGGAAGCGCCTGCCAGATGATGAGCTGATACGCGCCGCGCTGAGGATGCACATGCACCCGCCCCAGCAAAATGAGCTGATCACCCGGAGCCGGAACAGTTGCCAGCCGATTAATTTGGCTACTCCAAACGACGCAGTTGATTGCTGCCTGTGCGTCTGGGTCTTGCAAGGTGAAAAATAAGCCGCTGCGATAGCGCGATGCACTCGACACTTCCCCCGTCACCCACACCTGCCGAAGCTGATGATCTTGCTCCAGCAGTGCTTGAATATAGTCCGTCAACCCTGTCACCGACAGAGCTGTATCCGGAATCAGCAGGTTGGGCAGATTAGAGGTCATGCGCGATCGAATCAGAAAAACGAAAAGGGGCAATAGAGATAAGAAGGAGTTATCGTGGCGTAAAAAGAATTAAATCTAACCTTAGCGGAGGAACGGGGTATTTGACCTCTAGTTAAATCTTATTTTATTTAGTACATTTGTATGGTCAAACAAAAAAAGACTAAAATATAAATAAGAGCAGCAGGGCTTCTTTCTAAGGTAACGAAAGTCGGTTAGATCAGACAGTTCGCTAAGATGCATAACGTCTGAAGCCCATCAATTCCAGGACCAATTCCAGTACTGAACTGCATACAATCTTGTTTTGAGGTGCGAATGGCTAAAGCGACGAGTAACGAAACAAACGGACGCGAGACGAGCGGGCGCGACACAGGCAGTCAGACCAATGGACGCGACCCAGGACGGGATAAAGCCCTGAATCTGGTTCTTACCCAGATCGATCGCACCTTTGGCAAGGGCACGATCATGCGGCTGGGCGATGCAACCCGGATGAAGATCGAAACGATTCCCAGCGGCGCGCTCACCCTGGATCTGGCACTGGGCGGCGGACTTCCCAAAGGCAGAATCATTGAGGTCTACGGTCCAGAGAGTTCGGGTAAAACCACCCTTGCACTTCACGCGGTGGCAGAAGTCCAGAAGCGCGGCGGGGTCGCTGCCTATGTCGATGCGGAACACGCCCTTGACCCAGCATACTCCGCAGCCCTGGGTGTGGACATTGAAAACTTGCTGGTGTCTCAGCCCGACACGGGAGAAGCTGCGCTGGAAATTGTGGATCAGTTAGTGCGATCGAATGCCGTCGATATTGTGGTGGTGGACTCGGTGGCGGCACTGGTTCCCCGCGCAGAAATCGAAGGCGAAATGGGCGATGCTCACGTCGGTTTGCAGGCGCGTCTGATGAGCCAGGCACTGCGAAAGATCACGGGCAACATTGGCAAAACGGGCTGTAGCGTTGTCTTCCTCAACCAGCTCCGGCAAAAGATCGGCATCTCCTACGGCAACCCGGAGACGACCACAGGTGGTAACGCGCTCAAGTTCTATGCCTCGGTTAGACTCGACATTCGCCGGGTGCAAACGCTGAAAAAAGGCACTGAAGAATTTGGAATTCGCGCCAAAGTCAAAGTTGCCAAAAACAAAGTCGCTCCTCCCTTCCGGATCGCCGAGTTTGACATCATCTTCGGCAAAGGCATCTCGACAATGGGCTGTCTGGTCGATATGGCAGAAGAAACCAGCGTTCTGGTGCGGCGCGGTGCGTGGTACAGCTACAACGGTGAAAACATCAGCCAGGGACGTGACAACGCGATTAAGTACCTGGAAGAGAAGCCGGAATTCGCCCAGGAAGTCGAACGGCTGGTGCGCGAAAAACTCGACAAAGGCGCAGTGGTTTCTGCGAACTCGGTGGGGCTGGCAGATGAGGATGAGGGCGACGACGATGAGCTGCTCGATGAAGAGTAAGCCTTTGCATCGCTTGCAAGGTTGCCTGCAGTTTTGATTAATCGATTTGAGTCGATTTTTGCGACTAATTTTAGAATAGGGGCTTCAAGCCCCTTATTTTTTGCTTTCTAGTTTGCTTTCGTTTCTAGGACTTTGCCATTGGAGCAGCGGGAATCGTAATGTCGATCGGCGTAACCTGACCATTTGGGGCGATCGAGCTGAGCGGCGGAACGATGTCTCTGGCATTGCCAACAACGAGCGTGACCAGCTTATCGGGCTGGAGGTGAGTTTGAGCGGCTCGCTGGATATCTGCGGCAGTGGTCGCTTCCACCTGCTTCTGATACTGAAAGATAAAATCCTGCGGGTAGCCGTAGTAGTCATAGCGAATCACCCGCGACAGGGTTTGACCGGGTGTGGCAAAGCGGAAGATAAAGGCATTGAGCACCGAGTCTTTGGCGCGAGCGAGTTCGGTTTCTGTGATCGAACTGGTGCGGATTTTCTCGATTTGATCCAGGGTGGATTTGATAAAGGGAACGGTGGCATCCGATCGCGTTTGTCCGCCGGCAATAAACGTGCCCGGATAGTCAAAGGTTGGCGACCAGAAAGCATAGACGCTGTAAGCCAGCCCCTGACGCGATCGCACTTCGTTTACCAGCCGTCCGCCAAAGGAACTCAGCACCTCATTCATCACCGACAGCGGCGCGTAGTCGGGGTCGTTGAGCTTGCCGCCAATATGTCCCATCAACACTGAGCTTTGGGTGAGCTGGGGCTGATCAACCAGAAACACACCGCCCTCTTGTGCCTGGGTTGCCTGAGGCGGCTCAATCCTGTCCGCGCCTGCGGGTTGCCAGTTGCCCAGCGTTGCCTCGATCAGCGATCGCATTTCTGCCGAGTCAAAGTCGCCCACAATTCCCAGCAGCATCTTGTTGGGGTGAAAGTACTGCTGATAGAACTGCTGCACATCCTGCCGCGAGATATTCTCCAGGGTGCTGTACTCCACCGTGCGGGCATAAGGGCTGTCTGCGCCGTAGAGCAGCTTATAAAACTCGCGCTGGGCAATTTCATCGGGGTCGTCATTGCGACGGGCGATCGAGCCGCTAATCTGCGTTTTCACCAGATCAATTTTGTCCTGCGGAAAGGCGGGCTGGCGCAGCACTTCGGCAAACAAACTAAACACTTCCTCCAGGTCTTCGCTGAGGGCACTAAAGCCAGCGCTACCCGCTGTATTATCAATTCCGGTTTCAATCGAGGCTGCCCGCTGTTCCAGAATCAGGTTCAACATATCAGGCGGGTGGGCGGTTGTGCCGCCGCTGCGCATCACTGCTCCCGTAATGCCTGCCAGTCCCACCTGGTTTGCGGGTTCCAGTCGATCGCCCGTATACACCGTCACCGATCCGCCCACCAGGGGAAGCTCGTGGTCTTCAAGCAAATACACCCGGAGTCCGTTTTCAAGCTCAAAGCGGCTGTATTCAGGCAGTTTAATTTCTGGCGGCGGCGGCAACTGCAAGTCCGTGTAGTGGCGGGGTGTGACTGCCAGAGCCGGAGCGCGTCCAAACCCCAGAATCACGGTGAGCAAGACGGCGATCGAAATCAGGCTATAGCGCAGCCAGGGGCAAAGCGAAAATTTCATGAGCGGCGGTGATAAAAATTCAAGAGGTCGATGGAAACAAAAGGAGCTGTGATTCGCCAGGGACTGGGCACTATCCGGGTTGTCCAGGAATCTCAGGCGAAAGCAGTTTCCCGATCGTCTGCTTTTCGGGGCGGAAGGTTGCCTGTGCCACTCGCTGAATGTCGGCTGCGGTGACGGCTTCGATCGCCGGAAGCAGGTTAAACAAATTTCGCCAGGAGCCAGTTTTGGCTTCATATTCTGCCAGCAGACTCGCCATGCCCTGGTTTGAGGAAAGGGTTTGCAGCAGTCCGGCGCGTGCCTGGGTTTTGATGCGATCGAGTTCTTCTGCGGTCACAGGTTCCGTTTTGAGGCGGTTTAGCTCAGCATTCAGGGCTGCTGCTACTTCTTCCACAGAATGACCTGGGGCAGTGAGGGCATAGATTAGCATCAGCGTTGAGTAGCGATCGCCCGGAAAGCCGTTGGCAATGCTGTAGTTCAGCACGAGCTGATTTTGCAGCACCATCGACTGATAAAGGCGCGAAGTGCGCCCGCCGCCAAGAATGCTGCTCATGACCTGATAAACCACTTCGTCTGGATCGCTAATCGCAGGACGCTGATAGCCCTCCAGATACCAGGGCTGAGTGGGCAGGCGCAGCGTCACTTCCTTGGGCTGGGTTTGCTTGGGCAGCGGTGCCTGCACCGCTGGCGCACTCGATCGCGCCTTATAGCGTCCAAAATATGCCTGTGCCAGTTCTTTTACCCGATCGGGATCAACGTCGCCCACCACGGTTGCAATGATGTTGTCTGGCGTGTAGTAAGTCGCAAAAAACTGGGTAATGTCCTGGCGCGTCAGCCCGCGAATATCGGCTTCTGAGCCAATCACCGGACGACCGTAGGGATGCCCCGGCAGCGCGGTTGCGAGAAATTGCTCGATCATTGTGCCGATCGGTGAATTGTCGGTTCGCATCCGGCGTTCTTCCAAAATCACGTCTTTTTCTTCGTAGAATTCGCGAAAGACCGGGTCGAGAAACCGCTCAGACTCCAGCGACATCCACAGCTCCAGCTTGTTTGACGGGAAACTGTAGAAATACATCGTGGCATCCGTAGAGGTTGCTGCATTCAGCCCCACGCCGCCCGCCTGTTCCACAATCTGACCATATTCGTTTTGCTTGATGTAGCTTGCCGCTTCCTGCCGTACCTGATCAAACTCCTGCTGCAGTCGATTTGTCGCTTCCGTGCGGTTTGCTGCTCTGGCTGCCTCAATTTGCTCAAACAGCCGATCGAGCCGATCGAGCAATGGCTTTTCTGCTCGATAGTTGGTTGTGCCAATCCGATCGGTTCCCTTAAATGCCAGATGCTCCAGAAAATGCGCGGCTCCTGTTTTGCCCTCCTGCTCATAGGCAGAGCCAATATTCACATAGGTTTCAAATGAGACGATCGGCGCTTGATGCCGCTCCATCACCATAAATTTCATGCCGTTATCCAGCGTGAATTCTGTGATTTGATCTTTGACGCGATCGATATAGGGTTGAAGATTGGTAGATGCCGCAGTTTGTGCCAGTGCGCCCGGAACGAACTGATTCCAGACCAGACTCAACGCCGTTAGCCCAATCAGCAGCAGGCGTAACCCAGCATTCAAAGGTTTGGCAAAGCGTCTAGGGTTGGGGGAAGAAAAGAGCGGGGTGAACCGATCGAAAAAAGGCATGAATCAAAGTCAAGAAACGCTAATAAACCAGCATAAAGAGTTTTTTTGGCTTTGCGGGACAGCTATCAGAAAACAAATTTAAACTTTTCGCCTAAACTTTTCGCCGCTCAATCTGCTCTGCTTGAAAAGCTAGCTGTGGATTGCTGATACCTCAGCTCAAATACAGTAGGCTGGATGGGAGCGTCCTTCATTAGGAAACAATGACCACGGGGTGGGTCTTGATCTTTGCTGTATTGCTGCTAGGTGGGGTGATTGCCACAGTAGGCGATCGCTTGGGAATGCGTGTGGGCAAAGCCCGTCTGAGCCTATTCAAGCTGCGCCCTCGTCAGACCGCTACCCTGATCACAATTTTGACCGGAGGACTGATTTCCGCCACGACCCTCGCCGTTCTCATTGCCGTCAGTGATCAGCTTCGGACAGGTCTGTTTGAGCTGCAAAACATTCAGGACGACCTGGAAACCACGCAAGACGAACTCGAAGAAGCCACAACCGAAAAAGAGCAGGTTGAGAATCGGCTGCAGCAAGCCCGACGGCAGCGACAAACCGCCCAGCGCGAGCTTGAGCGCATTAATCGATCGCTGCAAACCTCTCAGGAACAGCAGCGGCAAACCCAGGCGCAGCTACAGCAAACCCAGGCGCGGCTTCAGCAGATTCAGTCTCGGTTTCAGCAGGCGCAAAACTTGCTCGGCTCAGTCTCGCGGCAGGCAGCCTCGTTGCAGAACGAAATCAGACAGCTTCAGTCCGATCGCCAGGCGTTGATTCAGGAAATTGGGCAGGCACGCGAACAAATAGCCCAGCGGGATCAAGAACTTGCTCAGCGCGACCAGGAAATTGCAGCTCGGCAGTCTCAGCTTGAAGCCCTGGAGCGACAGCGCACCGTTTTGGCTCAGGCAGTGGAAAACTTTCGGCAGGAGTATGAAGGGCTGCGATCGGGCTATGTCACCGTGATTCGCAACCAGCCGCTGGCATCTGGGGTGCTGCGCGTCGTTGATCCAAATGCGGCTCCTGAAGCGGTCGATCAGCTTTTGCGCGAGGCAAATCGCGCTGCGCTGCAGCGAGTGTTTCCCGGCGGCACGAACCGCAATCAGCAGGTAATTGGGATTACCCCTGCGGAAGTTGAGCAGTTGATTAATCAAATTGAAGACGGTCGCGATTACGTTGTGCGAATTCTCTCAGAGGGAAACTACATTGCGGGCGAACCCTGTGTTTTGGCAGGTGAACCCTGTGTCAAAGTGCTTGCCACGGCAGTTCCCAATCAGCGCGTTTTTAATCAGAATGAATCTATTGCTTCTGCCTCGATTAACCCGCCTCTGCTGCAAGACAGCGATCTGGTCGAACAGTTAAATCTGCTGCTGTCGGCAGTTGTGTTTCGCGCTCGTCAGGCAGGCATCCCGATCGAAACGCTGAGTCTGGCAAGCAACAATCCGGAAACTGTTCGATCGTTTTTACGGCGGGTCAGAACGCTGCAGCAGCCGATCGAGATTCGTGTGATTGCCGCTTCAGATATTTACACCGTTGGACCGCTTCAGATTGAGCTGGCGGCAGTCGGAAATGGGCAAGTCTTGTTTGGCACGGCAGAAACAATCCCGACTGAACCTCAGATCGATCAGCCAGGCTCTCAGCCAGACTCTCAGCCAGACCCTCAATCCAACCTTGAATCAGCCCCCCAACTCGAACCGCAATCGGAACCCCAATAAGAGTCAATCCTTTCGCCTCTTTCCTTCCCTGCGTCGATCGTCTACAGTCTAGAGACAAAGCTGTTTTTCCCGGCATTCTCTCCCTGCTTCCGCATCCATGCAAGTTCCCTCTGCGCCTGCCCAGCCTGTGATTCTAGGCTTCGATCCCGGACGGCAAAAATGCGGTGTCGCCATTGTTGGAGTCGATCGCACGCTGCTGTTTCATGAAGTGATTCCCGCCGAAGCTGCCATTCAAACAATCGAAAAACTTCGGCAGCAGTTTCCCGTCACAACTCTGGTGATGGGCAACCAGACCAGCGCGAAAGAATGGAAAGAAAAGCTCAGCAGCGAATTGACTGACCCGCCCCGGATTGTCCTGGTAAACGAACGCTACAGCACCCTGGAAGCCCGCGATCGCTACTGGAAAATGTTTCCCCCCAGTGGTCTCACCCGCCTCCTGCCCCAGGGACTCCGCACCCCACCACGGGCGATCGATGATATTGTGGCAATTCTGCTGATTGAGCGATATCTGGAACATCTCAAGGGCGGGTAATTCCTGTCTCTGCCTGCTACGACCCAAAAATCATGCTCAAAATCCCTCACCCCTGGAACCAAGAACCAGTAGGAGAGGGACTGAAAGGTAAGAGCAGATTGTCTAAGAATCGTCTAACCGTTTAACTTCTGCTGAAGCAGTTGATTGGTCAGTTTTGGGTCAGCCTTGCCGCCCGTCGCCTTCATCACCTGACCAACAAAGAAGCCCAGCATATTCTTTTTGCCGCCCCGGTATTTCTCCAGCTCATCGGGAAACTTCGCCAGGACTTGATCGATCGCCTCTTCGATCACCTTCGGGTCAGAGACCTGCACCAGTCCTTTCTTCTCAACCCGTGCCTTCGCCGAGCCGCCTTCCTTCAGCAGTTCCGGCAGAATCTCCTTGGCGGCAGAGTTGCTAATCGTGTTGGACTCGATGAGCTGGATCATTTCTGCCAGGGTTTCCGGCTTCAGGGCGGTGCTGTCGATGCTCAGCTTTTCTTTGTTCAGGTAGGCACTGATGTCGCCCATAATCCAGTTTGCCGCAGGCTTGGCATTGGCTCCGGCTGCTAGAACCGCCTCAAAGTATTTGGCGATCGTCCCATCTTCAGTTAGCACTTTGGCATCGTAGGGCGAGAGTCCCAGTTCAGTCTCATAGCGGTGACGCTTTTGGGCGGGCAGTTCCGGCAGTTCTGCTTTCCAGGTGGCGAGCTGTTCTGCGCTGACTTCGATCGGGGCTAAGTCCGGTTCGGGGAAATAGCGGTAGTCGCTCGATCCTTCTTTCACCCGCATACTGATCGTGCGCTGTGCCCCTTCTTCCCACAGCCGCGTTTCCTGCACAATGCGCTCGCCGGATTCGATCGCCTCGATTTGCCGCTCAGTTTCGTATTCGATCGCTTTTTGGATGGCACTAAAGGAGTTCATGTTTTTGATTTCAACCTTTGTGCCAAATTTCTCTGTGCCAACCGGACGAACGGAAATATTCACGTCGCAGCGCAGCGATCCTTCCTGCATATTGCCGTCGCTCACGCCCAAATAGCGCACGATTCGGCGCAGTTCCTGAGCATATTCCGCCGCTTCCTGACCCGATCGAATATCCGGTTCCGACACAATCTCGACTAACGGTACGCCCGTGCGGTTGTAGTCTACCAGCGAATACTTGGAGCCTGAAAGCCGCTCGCTACCTGCGTGAACCAGTTTCCCGGCATCTTCTTCCATATGCAGGCGCGTGATGCCAATTTTTTTGCGCGTCGGATTGCCGGCTTTGTCCAGCACTTCGATTTCCAGCCAGCCATGTTCGGCGATCGGCAAATCGTACTGCGAGATTTGATAGTTCTTGGGCAGATCAGGATAGAAATACTGCTTGCGATCGAACTTGCTGTAGTCGGCAATGCTGCAGTTCAACGCTAAACCCGCTTTCACAGCATATTCCAGCACCCGCTGATTCAGCACGGGCAGCACGCCAGGCATTCCCATGCAAATCGGGCAAACGTTCGTATTGGGCGGTGTACCAAACTCGGTGGAACAGTTGCAGAAAACTTTGGTCTCTGTTTTGAGCTGGCAGTGAGTTTCTAGACCAATAATCGCTTCGTACTGAGTTTTTACGGGTGTGGCGGTTGTCATAGACGCAGTGCTTCGAGTGTCTAGAATCCAATGTCTAGGCGACTGTCGCTCCATTTTAGCCTAGATGCTGCCAGCAAAGGAGACGCAGAGCATACGGCTTTCCGGCTAACCCCATTGCTGCTCATACCGCTGCTCATACTGTATTGGCATCGTTCTAGCTGACAAATAAAGCGGATGTTTCGGCTGACCCGATCGATTTACGCCCAAACAATACACGCTATAGCTGCTAATTAAATCCATCACAATTCGATCGCGCCCCTGCATTGTGCCCCAGTTGCCCCAGGCGATGATAGTTCGATCGCTTTTCTGGACAGCGGCGAGCAGATGGCGATCGTTTTCTGTGCCGATCGGGTCAGATGCTTGCTGCAAAATTTTAGGATGGGTGGCTTTGAAGCCGAACAAATTCACTACTTTCAGCGAACCATAGCCCCAGCTTTGAGCAAACTGAAGGCAGCGGCGAATGGTGGGATCATTGCGATCGGCGTCGGCGGTGCTGGGGTTGAGCATGACAAAAGTGAGACAGGGCGCGTCAGTTTGCCAGGTGCGCCAGAGCAGATAGCGATAGTTGCCCGTCGGGTCAAATACTGCGCTGCCCTGCCAGGGGGGCTGCTCAGAGGCGAGATAGGGGGAACTGCAAGGATTTTTCACGGCTCACTTTTCACCTGCATAGAATTTCCCTGCGTACAATACAGGTAGAGCTTCTTTCTGCTAAAGGGGAGGATCGGGTTGCTTTGGGGCAAAACCGAGATCACAGACAGGATAACCCGCAGGAGTCGCTTATCTATAACCGAACCATCGTATCCGAAGAGGAAAGAGAGTCATGGGACTATTTGACCGTGTCAGCCGCGTTGTTCGGGCTAACTTGAACGCTGCCGTCAGTTCGGCTGAAGATCCAGAGAAGATTCTCGAACAAGCAATTATTGATATGCAGGAAGACCTGGTGCAGTTGCGTCAGGCAGTGGCAACGGCGATCGCCAGCCAAAAGCGAACCCAGCAGCAGATGAACCAGGCAAACGCTGAAGCAGAAAACTGGCAGCGACGGGCAAAACTGGCGCTGGAAAAAGGCGACGAGAACCTGGCGCGAGAGGCACTCAGCCGCCGCAAAACCAACGTCGAAACCGCGACAGCTCTGAAGACTCAACTCGACCAGCAGTCAGGAACGGTGGACACGCTGAAGCGCAACCTGATCGCCCTGGAAGGCAAAATTTCTGAGGCGAAAACCAAGAAAGACATGCTCAAAGCCCGCGCCAGCGCAGCCAAGGCAAACGAGCAGTTGCAAAAAACCGTGGGCGGACTGGGAACCAGCAGCGCGATGGGTGCGTTTGAGCGAATGGAAGAAAAAGTGCTGCAAATGGAAGCGCGATCGCAGGCAGCCGCAGAACTGGCAGGCGCAGATCTGGAAAGTCAGTTTGCTCAGCTCGAATCGGGCAGCGACGTGGACGACGAACTGGCAGCGCTCAAGTCACAGCTTCTTACTGGTTCCAGCCCCAGTCAGGCTCAGCTTCCCGGCACACAAACAACAGCGCCCGCTTCATCTCCGGCGGCACCAAAAGATGCGGCAGTTGATGCAGAGCTAGAAGACCTGAAGCGACAGCTCGATCAGCTTTAGAAACGCAGTCCTAAGAAACACAGTCCCAAAAACACAGTTTAGAAAAACAAAACCTTGGGGGTAAGGCATCCTTGCCCCTTTTTGTTTACAGTTTTATTAGCTCTACTTATTGCTTAATCGGTTTTTAAACCAACTTTTCCTTTTTTCGCTTATATTTACTTTATTTAGTATGCCGCGATCCAAAAAGGCTGCATCCCGAACATTGCCTGGGTCTGCCTCAGTGCGACACAGTTCTCCTTCCAGGAAAAAGACAGTTGCTTCCAGAAATAGTGACCTTGAACCGCAATTCTATTTCAGCCAGGAGCTGAGCTGGTTAGAGTTTCATCGGCGCGTTTTGCACGAGGCGATCGATCCTCGCACGCCTTTGTTAGAGCGGCTCAAGTTTATGGCAGTCTGCTGCTCCAACCTCGACGAGTTTTTTATGGTGCGGGTGGCAGCCCTCAAAGACCAGATCAGAGACGGCAGCAGCAAGCGATCGCCCGATGGCTACACGCTGGAAGAACAGGTGCAGGTGATTGCGCAACGGCTCCGTCCGCTGGTGTTCGAGCAGCAGCAGCATTTTCAGCAAGTTTTGCGTCCCCAGCTTGCTGCAAAGGGAATTTGTTTGTTGGACTATCATCACCTGTCTCCCGCCCAGCAAACTTATCTGAAACAGGATTTTGACGATCGCATCTTGCCCCTGCTCACACCCTTGGCGATCGATCCAGAGCGTCCCTTTCCCGATATGTCGAATCTCAGCCTGAATTTGGCGGTGATGCTGCGAGATGGCAAAACCAAAGCGGAGCAGTTTGCGCGGATCAGAATTCCCGGTGAGCTGCCGCGTTTTATCCCGCTGCCGCCTGAGCTGTGGAAAGGGAATGTCCCGATCTGGGCGGGTGTTCCGGTGGAGCAGGTGATCAGCCACCATGCCAGGGCACTGTTTCCCGACAGGAAAGTGCTGGAAACCCGGCTGTTTTGCGTGACTCGCGATGCCGAGCTTGATGTAGACGCAGATACAGCCGCTGATTTGATGGAAGCGATCGAGGAGGAACTGCACAAGCGGCGCAATGGGGGGGCGATCGTGCGGATGGAAATTGAAGCGAGCACCTCCGATCGGCTGAAGCGAGTCCTGATGGAGCAGCTAGAGTTAACCGATCTCGATGTTTATCCAGTGGAGGGGGTGCTGTGTCTGCGGGATATGATGAGCCTGACGAAGCTGGCTTTGCCGGAGCTAAAGGAACCTGTCTGGAGTCCGGTCGTTCCGTGCGCGCTCAAACAGGCTGGTGAACCGACAAAGGCGGCAAAAGAAAGGCAGGACATCTTCTCGATTTTGCGGCGGCAAGACATTCTGCTGCATCATCCTTACCATTCGTTTGGGGCTTCGGTGCAGCAGTTCATCATGCAAGCCGCCCACGATCCGGATGTGCTGGCGATCAAAATGACCCTCTACCGCACCACAGACGATTCAGCGATTGTCAATGCACTGATCACAGCCGCCGAAAACGGGAAGCAGGTTGCGGTGCTGATCGAGCTAAAAGCCCGATTTGATGAAGAAAACAACATCTCCTGGGCACGCAAGCTAGAGCGATCGGGCGTGCATGTGGTCTACGGTCTGGTGGGCTTAAAAACCCACACAAAAATTATTCTGGTGGTGCGGCAGGAAGCAGACTGCATTCGTCGCTATGTTCACATTGGCACAGGCGACTACAACGATCGCACCGCTCGCTTTTACGCCGACCTGGGGTTGCTCAGCAGCTGTGAAGACCTGGGCGCAGATTTGACCGACTTGTTTAACTATTTGACGGGCTATTCTCGTCAGCAAACCTATCGGAAGCTGCTGGTGGCTCCGGTGAACTTGCGCGATCGCCTGACCGAGCTGATTCGGCGAGAGATGCAGCACTGCCAGCAGGGCAAAGCCGGACGGATTGTGATCAAGCTCAATGCCCTGGTCGATCCCCAAATGATTGCTGTGCTCTATGAAGCTTCGCAGGCAGGGGTGCAGATCGACCTGATTGTGCGCGGCATTTGCTGTCTTTGTCCCGGCTTGTCCGGAGTGAGCGATCGAATTCGAGTGATCAGCATTGTCGGTCGTTATCTGGAACACTCGCGCATTTTCTACTTCCATAACCGCGGACAGGAAGAAGTATATATCGGCAGCGCCGACTGGATGCCCCGCAACTTCGATCGCCGCGTGGAAGCCGTCACCCCGGTCGAAGACCCCCAGCTTGCCAAAGATCTGCAGGAGATTCTGGGAATCCTGTTGTCCGACAATCGCCACGCCTGGGATTTGCACCCCGATGGGCAATATGTGCAGCGTCAGCCGCGATCGAAACAGGACGAACGAGACGCGCAAGCCCTGTTTATGCAAATGGCAGCTACGCCGCTATAGTCAGCCGCTACAGTAAGTGGATTGGTAGAACCCTTCACGCCTTTCCCATGTCCGATCCCATGTCCGATCAAACGCAAACTCCCTTACTTGATGCCCTTAGCGCAGCCGCCGATCGCGATCGCGCTGTCTTTCACACACCCGGACACAAACAGGGACAGGGATCGCCCCATCGCTTTGCCGCACGAGTCGGAGCAGCCACCTTACAGGCAGACCTGCCTGAACTGCCCGAATTAGATAATCTCTTTGCTCCCGAAGGGGTGATCGAAGCAGCGCAGCATTTGGCAGCAGCGGCATTTGGGGCAGCGCAAACCTACTTTCTGGCAAACGGCTCGACCTGCGGCATCGAAGCGGCAGTGCTGGCAACCTGTCAGCCCGGAGAACAGCTAATCCTGCCTCGAAACGCCCATCAATCGGCGATCGCTGCCCTCATCCTGTCCGGAGCCACACCGGGATGGATTGAGCCTGTAGCTGACCCAGAGTGGGGCATCGCCCATTCCGTCACGCCAGCCGCCGTGAAAGCCGCAATCGATCGCTATCCCGATGCAAAAGCGGTGCTGGTTGTTTCGCCCACCTATTATGGCGTTTGTGCTGATCTGGAAACGATCGCCTCCCTCGTCCACGCCCATGATTTGCCTTTACTCGTGGATGAAGCACACGGGGCACATTTTGGCTTCCATCCCGATTTGCCCATGCCTGCGCTGCAAGCGGGAGCAGATCTAGCCGTTCAGTCTACCCACAAGACCCTCTCTGCCCTCACCCAGGCAGCAATGCTGCATATTCAGGGCAACCGAATTGAGCGCGATCGGCTTCAGCGTGCCCTTCAGTTGGTGCAGTCCACCAGTCCAAACTATCTGCTGCTGGCATCGCTCGATGCTGCCCGTCAGCAAATGGCAACCCAGGGAAAAGATTTGCTGAGTCAGACAATCGCCCTTGCTGAGAAAGCTCGTCCCCAGATTCTCTCGATTCCTGGCATTCGCCTGCTGGAACCTGAACCGCTGGCGCACCTGGGATTTCCTGCCCTTGACCCAACTCGTTTAACGATCGACGTTGCGGGTTTAGGCTTGAGCGGCTTTGCGGCAGACGAGATTCTGCATCAGCAATTGAGCGTGACTGCCGAGCTGCCCGGAATGACCACCCTCACCTTTATCCTCACTGTCGGAAATCGCAGTCGGGATCTCGATCGCCTCCTCCACGCCCTGCAAATCCTCAGACAAAACAC
>Ga0224723_1000387_pt1 | contig 30583 bp, 25 predicted proteins | sample Balambano_FR2_Me_FD_161647 | JGI IMG/M metagenome (GOLD analysis project Ga0224723, IMG submission 161647) | Freshwater sediment microbial communities from Lake Towuti, South Sulawesi, Indonesia - Balambano_FR2_MetaG | ecosystem: Environmental > Aquatic > Freshwater > Lake > Sediment | place... | reverse complement strand
AGCATCGCCAGTGCGGCCCGCTCAATGCCGTCAGCATCGAAGTGACACTCGCGGTGTAACTCCCACTGTTCGCCATGTTCCACAATCCTGTCTGGTATACCCAAGCGCTTTACCTCGGCTTGGTAGTGGTGGTCGGCCATGAATTCAAGAATGGCGCTTCCGAAGCCTCCCTGTATACAGCCATCTTCCACGGTAATGATCTTGCGGTAACGGGCAAATACCTCATGCAACAAGGCTTCGTCCAGTGGCTTGACAAATCGCATGTCAAACAAGCCAATGTCTATACCGCGTGCGGCCAGCCTTTCGGCAACTTCAACTGCGTAGTTGCCGATGTGGCCGATGGTAAGGATGGCCAAGTCGTCTCCGTCTTTCAGTTTGCGGCCGGTGCCAATTTGGATTTGTTCAAAAGGGGTTTTCCAATACGGCATAACCCCCTGCCCGCGCGGGTAGCGAATGGAAAAGGCACCTTCCGTGCGCGGCAGTTGCGCGGTGTACATCAGGTTGCGCAGTTCCTGCTCGTTCATGGGGGCGGCTACTATCATATTAGGCAGGCAGCGAAAGAAGGCAATGTCGTACGCGCCATGGTGTGTGGGGCCGTCAGCTCCGGCAAAGCCGGCCCTGTCCAGGCAAAAGTTAACCGGCAGGTTTTGGATGCACACATCGTGCACCACCTGGTCGTAAGCCCGCTGCATAAAAGAGCTGTAGATGTTGCAGAAAGGCACCAGCCCCTGGGTGGCAAGGCCGGCAGAAAACGTTACTGCGTGTTGCTCGGCAATGCCCACGTCAAAGGCGCGATGAGGCATCTCCTTCATCATGATATTGAGCGAAGACCCTGACGGCATGGCCGGGGTAATGCCCATGATTTTATCGTTCTGCCGGGCAAGTTCTACCAGGGTGTGGCCAAACACATCCTGATACTTGGGCGGCTGGGGCTTGTCGTAAGTCTTTTTGTGTATCTCTCCGGTAATCTTATCGAACGTGCCGGGGGCATGCCAGGTGGTGGCGTTGCCCTTTTCGGCAGGCCCATAGCCTTTTCCTTTTACCGTAACACAGTGCAGAATTTTGGGCCCTTTAATATTTTTCAGGTCGTTCAGCACAGCCACTAAGTGATCGACATCGTGGCCGTCAACCGGGCCGAAGTAGCGCAGGTTGAGCGACTCAAACAGGTTGCTTTGACTGAGCAAAGTCGATTTGATGCCTGTTTCAATTTTCGATACGATTTCCTGCGCATTTTTTCCGAACGAGGATAGTTTGCCGAGCAGCTTCCACACATCGTCCTTCAACCGGTTGTAGGTTTTAGAGGTGGTGATGTCGGTAAGGTAGTCTTTAAGCGCGCCCACGTTGGGGTCGATGCTCATGCAGTTGTCGTTCAAAATAATAAGGATGTTGGAATCGGAAACCCCAGCGTGGTTAAGGCCCTCAAATGCCATGCCCCCCGTGAGCGCGCCATCGCCAATCACGGCCACGTGCTGCTTTTCGTTAAGGCCTAAATATTGCGAGGCTACGGCCATGCCCAGCGCAGCTGATACCGATGTTGACGAGTGCCCTACGCCAAACGTATCATACTCACTTTCTTTTCTTTTTGGAAAGCCTGAAATGCCCTTATACACGCGGTTAGTGTGAAAAACATCGCGCCTTCCCGTAAGGATTTTATGACCATAGGCCTGGTGGCCTACATCCCACACCAGCTGGTCGTACGGGGTATTGAATACGTAGTGCAAGGCTACCGTTAGCTCCACCACACCCAGGCTGGCACCGAAATGCCCACCATAAACCGACACGTTGTCGATAATGAAGTGGCGCAACTCATCGCACAATTGCACCAACTGGGCTTGGTTCAATTTTTTAACATCGGCAGGCGAGTGAATGCTGGCCAAGAGCTTTCCAGGGGTAATGAGCATGGGGCGATGGTTAGTGTTTTTAATAAACAACTGAGTAAGGTAACTGTTTCGTGGCATTGCACACGTGAAACAAGCCACAAATTTACGCATTTGATGCAGGTGCAGGATTTTTCGGCAAGATTTAGATACTTTTGTTGCCCCGGAAAAAGATATGGCGACACAACCTTTCGAGATAAAACTTCCCCTGTTTGAAGGACCGTTTGATCTGCTGCTTTTCTTCATCGAACGCGATGAACTGGATATTACCGACATTCCGATAGCCAAGATCACCAACGATTTTCTGGATTACATGCGCCACCTCGAGAGCCTCAATATTGAGTTGGCTAGCGAGTTCATCCTGGTAGCAGCCACGCTCATGCGCATCAAATCGAAAATGCTGCTGCCGCGGCCCCAGTTAGACGAGCAGGGCAACGAGATAGACCCGCGCGAGGAGTTGGTGAAGCATTTGATGGAGTACAAAAAGTACAAATCAGTGGTCGATCAATTCCACAAAATGGAAGAGACGGAATTGATGAAGGAAAAGCGAGGCAACCTGGTAAAAGAACTGCGCCAGTTGGCTGAAAGCACCAATGTGGAAGCAGAACTTCAGGACGTTGACCTTTTTAAGCTGCTCACGGTTTTTGAAAAGGTGCTCAAACGTCATGAAGACGAGAAAAACCGGCCAGTGCACCAGGTGATTCAGTACCCCTACACCATTGAGGGGCAGAAGGAATTTATCGTTGGCAGGCTGGCGGGCAAGCAGCGCGTGGCGTTTACCGAACTTTTTGAGAGTGCGCCCACCCGCATTGCGTTGATCTTTAATTTTCTCGCGATTTTAGAGATGCTCGCCCTGGGCGAGTTGGGTATACAGGTGGGCGAGGGGTTTAATAACTTTTGGATTACCCGCAAAGAAGAGGCACAGCTAAGGATTGATTCGATGGCCGAAAATTGATAACGCAGTCATCAATTATCCCAGTCGAAGTAATCGTCTTTCTCCAGTTCCAACGCCTTCTTTTTTTGTGTCTTTTTGCGGAAGGCATCTCTTAGTTCCTGCACCTCCTTTTTCATGTCGCCAGCAATTTTTTTGCGCGTGGCCTGCCGGTCGTACGCCACTTGGTAGTTATCGGTGGTGCCCGTAATCTTCAGAAATATTTTTGTTTTGCCTTGCCCGTCTTGTTCTATCGCTCCAAAGGCCTCGTCCGGATCGATCTTGCTTTTATTGCGGAGGGGCGCCACCAGGCGATAGTCGATGTGTTGATCGAATGTATGTGTGCCGCTAAGTTGTATTTGCGTAACATTGGTTTTGATCTCCATCTGCGGAATGTACACCGTTTGGTTTTCGATGTGGATGTCGTTTTTCAGCTCAGCAAATTGCACGCGGGCCAGGCCTTCATCGTCTAAAAATTTTTTTAATTGCTGTAGGGGCTCGAACCTGATGAGTTGCCCTTGCGCAATGGTGGCACTTACATCGGCTACCAGCGAGGCGGGCAAAAGAACAAACTTATCCGACAGGGCCAGCTCGAGGTTTACAGCGGCCGTGACCAGCCCCTGTAAGTGGTGCGATTGAATAAATTGCTGATCGAAGTCTTTGAATACATAAAAAATACTATCGGCATGCAGACGCACTACATCCAGGCCCGCGGCTATTTGCAGCCCGTGGCCGTCTTGCCCATCGGCAATGCCGTTTATGGTTACAGCTCCGCCCATTGTGTTCATCTGCAGCATTCGCGATACCGCGACACGGTTTTTTATTAACAGGTCGCCCTTCACCTGGCTGGCAAAAAAGCGTTGATAGCGCATCGCCCCGATGGTGGCGTTGGCATTCATCGAAATTTTTGATGACGGCCAGCCACCAGCGCTATCGCCAGGAGAAGCATTCAGCGGCATTACACGGTTCAGGTCAATAAAGTCTGCAGCGGCATCCATTTCAATGCCGAGTGGCTGGTTGGCCAGCAGCAGGTAGCCCACTCCGTTTTTCAATATGCCGTTGAGCTGAAAATTGCTGCCCGCCCACTTGCCGACAAGGTTACTCACCGCAATATCGTTGCGGTCGAACTGCAGGGTGCCGCTGAGGTTTTCGAAGGTAGTCTTTTCAGATTCGCCCGTCAGGGTAAGGCCTGCAAGTTGCAGCGTGCCGCGGGTAGCCAACTGCTGCGCGGTTTCTTTCGAGCGCAGCAACTGCAAGTCGCCTCGTAGCGACACATCCGCTGCTAACGTACCATCCATTTTTTTGATGCCTGCGAGGGGATAAAGTTCGAACACCGATGCTGCATCCAACTCGCCCTTAAATGTGAAGTCGATCGTGGGTTGCTCCAGGTCAAGTATAGAAAGAGCTGCCGTAAACAGCTTGCCGTTCAGTTTGCCTTCCATATTTTTTAAAAACAAACGTGCCTCTTTTGCGGAGGCTAGCGATGGGGTGGCGAACGATCCTTCCAGCGATAGCTCGGTAATTTGCGCACCATAGTCGGGGTGCTTCAGTTGGGCCTGGCGGCAGCCGAACGCGATGGTGGTGATCGGATCTTTACGGGCGCTCATCTCGCCCTTCATGGTGAGGTTAAAATATACTTCGCCCTCGCTCTCATACGCGCGCCATACATGCGCCTGCTCTTCGGGCAGCAGGCTCAGCAACGTGCCCAGCGTGGTGTTGGTGCCGTTTACAGCCAGGTCAATTCGATTCTCATCCGCAAACCCAAACGTGCCACTCACATCGAAAACGGACTTTGTCAATTGCAGGGAAGATGGTTGGAACGTGACGAGCTTGCGCTGGTCATCATACAACACCTCGGCCGCCACGTCAAACTGCTTGCGCACCAGCAAGTCGGCATAGCGCACCCCTATCTTTTCGGTAACAACCTGGCCGCGGGCGCTGATGGCGTAGGTGTCGGCTTGCCGGCCGATGGATGCCAGCAGTTTTTCGCTCGACAAAACATGGTGTTGGCGAGTCTGCTCGTCTTTGTATTCAAACCGCGTTTGGATAATGATAACGTTTTCAAGGTCGAACCGCACCGTGTGGCCCGAGGCATTGTTGTTTTTCAAAATCGTATAGTTATTTTTTCCCTCCGCGTTAATTCTCAAAAATATTTCGCTGTTGCGGATGCGAACCTGCCGGATGGTGTAGATACCACGCCACGCCTCCAGGGCGTTGAGTGAAAAGGAAATGCGGCTAGCGGTGAACAGCGGCTGTTGGGCCGGATGGCTGTCTTCAATATACACATCGCTAAACACCAGGCTCACGTTAGGAAAATCTTCGAAGGGCGAAACGGTAACCTTGCCCACGCTTACAGGCGTGTTCAGGCTTTTGTTGGCTTCTTCCACAAAACGCTGAATCAGCTCATCGCGAAACAGGTACACCAGCAATAGCAGCAGGGCTGCCATGGCCGCAACGGAGGCCAGCGTGTAGATTGTTATTTTTTTTAGCAACCGCACTTGGTATAACCAGATGCAAACATACAAAGCCTTTACGTTGCCAGATGCGTGCCGGTTTTTTACCAACCGGGTTTGTTACCTTTACCAATGGCTATGAATGCCCGGCAACACTCGGCTTTGTTGAAAACCCTCGCGAGCGAGTTGGGTTTCAGCTTTTGTGGTATTTCGAAGGCAGAGTTCCTGGAGGACGAAGCTCCACGCCTGGAGCAGTGGTTGAGAAATGGCCACCACGGCAAAATGGCCTACCTCGAAAATCACTTCGACAAACGGCTTGACCCACGGCTGCTGGTGCCCGGTGCCCGGTCGGTTGTTAGCTTGCTCTATAATTACTACCCACCGAAAGAACTGCCGGGCCTCCTTAAGATATCGAAGTATGCCTATGGCGAAGACTATCATCGGGTAATAAAAGATAGACTGCGCGAGCTGGTGGGGCGGCTGCGCGAAGCGGTAGGGCATGTAGAGGGCCGGGCGTTTGTAGATTCGGCACCGGTGTTGGAACGCGCCTGGGCGCAACGCAGCGGCCTGGGCTGGATTGGCAAGAATAGTTTATTGCTGAATAAGAGCCAGGGCAGCTTTTTCTTTTTGGCTGAGCTCGTTATAGACCTACCCTTGGAGTACGATGGCCCCGTGGCCGACTACTGTGGCACCTGCACGGCCTGCATGGATGCCTGCCCTACGCAGGCTATACCGCTGCCCTATGTGGTGGATGGCAGCAAGTGTATTTCATATTTTACCATCGAGTTGAAAGACGAAATACCCGCTTCTGTAAAAGGAAAATTTGAAAACTGGATTTTCGGCTGCGACATCTGCCAGGATGTGTGCCCGTGGAATCGGTTTGCCCGGCCTCATACCGAGCACCGCTTTCTTCCCTCCGATGAGTTGAAAGCGTTGTCGGGCGAGTGGCACGAACTTACAGAGGAAGTCTTCAAAAAAGTTTTTAAAAAATCGGCCGTTGCCCGAACGAAGTTTGCAGGTTTAAAGCGAAACCTTGCGTTTGTTCGAAATGGGTAGAGTGTGTAAATGAACCCGGAATTGCTACAACGCAGCGTCTCTACCAAAAACCAGGTTAACCCAATGCATGGCCTTCTGTCTGCCTACTTATCAGCCACGCTCCTGTTCCAGTCGTACACCTGGTCGGCAATCTCCGACAACATATCGGGGTCTTTTTCCAACACGTTGCCAATTACAATCAGGTCGGCCCCGGCTTGTAAAGCAGTAAGTGCTTTTTGTGCCGTAGTAATGCCGCCACCTACAATCAAGGGCACGTTCACGGCCTTGCGCACGGTGCTGATCATGCGGGCATTTATTTCGCGTTCGGCCCCGCTGCCCGCGTCCAGGTAAATCAGGCGCAAGCCCAGCATTTCGCCTGCCAGCGCGGTGCAGGCAGCCAGCGAATATTTGTCTTCCGGAATGGGCGTGGTGTTGCTGATGTAGGCCACCGAAGTGGTTTTGCCCGAGTTGATCAAAATGTAGCCGGTGGGCAACACTTCCATGCCGCTGTTTTTCAAAATGGGCGCGGCTTGCACGTGCTGGCCAATCAGCAAGTCGGGGTTGCGACCTGAGATGAGCGAGAGAAATAAAATAGCATCGGCCGAGGGATCGATTTGAAGCGAACTGCCCGGAAAGAGAATAACCGGAATGTTAACATTCTCTTTTACGGTGCGCACCACATCGGCCAAATAGGTGGTGGTGATGAGACTTCCGCCTACCAGAAAAAAGTCCACCACATTTTCGCTGGCCAGGTTAATGAGTTGGAGCAGTTTGGCGGGGTCTTCAGCCTTGTCGGGATCGATGAGTACGGCAATAGACTTTTTGCCTTGCTGGTGGCGAAGGTGCAGGGTGTCAAGCAACGTCATGCTCTTGTTTTTTCGAGTTCAGGTAAGCCGACAGTTTTTCTCTCGCGATATCCAGCAGCATCAGGGCCGCCTGATTCAAAATTTTAGAAGTTACTTCGGTGATCACAGAGGGTTCCTCCGCCTCTTCGTGGGCTGCCGGGGCCGCTACCTCGTCCGTGCGTTTGGCACGATGTTTCTTTTTCGATTTGGACGATGAGGTAAGTTGCTCCACGATAAAATAGGTTGCCGCCAGTGTGCCGCCAATAATCAAGGCGTTGGTCAATACCTGCTCACTTTTTTGGGCGATGGCCGATACCTCTCGCGAAATCTCCTGGCGATGTCGCTCTGACGTTTCAATCAGTTTTTTCTTTTCGGGGTCTTGTGTTTCCAGCAGTTCCATTAGCTACTTGCTTTGCGTTTGATCATGTCGGCCATTTGGCGCTCAAAGGCCCGCAAAATATTTTTTCTAAAAAAAATCAAAATAAAAAACAGCAGGCCATATCCTGCTGCCACCCACAGGTAGCCCGCATAGTTATTGGGATAAAAGGTGTTCAGCCACTCGGCCAATCCAAAGCTGAGAAAAACCAACCACAACAGCCCGAAAAATGAGATCGCCATGAGCATTAACCCTTTCGACACTACATGGGCCACCTCTTCGCGCAACTCTATCTTTAGTAACTGTACACGCGTCTCGATAAAACCCGACACGTTTTCCAGCAGGCCATCGAGGCGGAGAAATTTCAGCACGGAGTCTAGAATTTTTTCCATAGATCAACTGACGGCAATATACGGCTTAATGCCCTTCCGGGAAAAGGAGGCAGATCCGTTAGTTGCGCACCCGCTTTTGGAGATCGGGCACTGCTATTTTGATCTGCCGGCCCAGAGGCTTGCCATCGCGGTAGGTTACGCACCTGAAAAAGTCTGCATCTTCGGGCAATGTGAAGGCGCCCGTGTAGCGTGGATGCAGGTGGTTGGGAATGGCGTTGTCCAACGTGTAGTAAATGTCTATGCCTGCCAGCTCAGTTTCCATTTGTACCACCAGCAGGCCATCGGTGTTGGTGGTTGCAGTAATGATGGGATCGTACAAGGCGGTAGCAAAGTTTTTTCCGGCCACTTCCAAGCGTAAAAAATGCTGCTCGGTGCGGGCAACAAAATCCGGCCAATTCTTTCGGGTTTTGGTCGTCCATAGTCCTTCGCTGATAGCCCAGGCGCGCGGGTAAGTCATATAGTCGGCCTGTGCCATGGTGGGTATCTGTTCGGTCCACAAATTTCCCTGCCCGCCCAGTATCCATGCGGAGTCCATCTGGGGGGTAACGATGTCAAACGCATATACGTCTTTCAATCGTGATGTATTGTACACGCGCGCTTCTACCGCGGCATCGCCCTGCATCATGTCGAGGTAGAACACCGGTGCGGGGCTCATCACCACCGGGTGTTTTAAATGACTGGCCTCCACACCGCCTTTGGTGCCACGCCAGCTCATCACGGCAGCGCCATCAGCCAGGCCGCCTTCGAGTATCTCATCCCACCCCATCACTTTCTTTTTCTTGGCAGCGATAATCTTTGCCACGCGCTTGTTAAAGTAAGCCTGCAATGCTTCGCCCGTGGCCAGGTTGTTATCTTTCATGAAGGCTTGCACACGGGCATCGCGAAGCCAGTAGCCCTTGTAACATTCATCGCCACCCATGTGGATGTACTCAAACGGAAATAGCGCAGCTACCTCGCCAAATACTTTGTCAAGAAACTGGTATGTGCGTTCATCAGTTGGGTCGAGCGTGTTGTCGATGTGCATGTCAAATTTGCCGTTGCCATGCCAGGTGGAGAAGGCGGTGCCCGGATTGACCTGAACCACCTGGTTGGTTACCGATAGCTCCGGATAGGCGGCCAATGCGGCCATGCTGTGGCCGGGCACATCTACCTCGGGCAGAATGTCGATAAAGCGCTCTTTGGCGTACCGCACCACTTCACGGATATCGTCTTGCGTGTAGTAGCCCCCGTCGGTGGCGGCTTCGCCCGGCTTCGGTGGCGTATGGGTATTGAAGGTGCCCGTGCGGGGTACACGCCAGGCACCTACCGAGGTGAGCTTGGGAAAACTTTTTATCTCGATGCGCCAGCCGTTGTCGTCAGTTAAATGCCAGTGAAAGCGGTTGAACTTATATCGCGCCATCCAATCGATATACTCCTTCACCTGCACTTTGGTGAAGAAATGGCGGCTTACATCCAGCATGAGTCCGCGCCAGGCAAAACGTGGGTAGTCCATAATACTAACCGCAGGCACCCGCCATTGCATGGCAGCGCTTTTGTGCTCAATGTCCTTGGGTAGCAGTTGTAGCAGCGACTGCACGCCATAGAAAAGCCCCTGAGCCGTGTTGGCCTGTAATACTATTTCGGTTGAGGTAACACGCAGCGTATACCCTTCGCTACCCAGCCGGGTGTCCGGTTTGGCGTTTAGCTGCAGCAAAATACCCGTACCCTTTTCGTTCAGTGCAAGAGGCCAGCTGCACGCGCGTTCAAATCGTGCCGAAAGGTGTTGTGCCACCTGCCGCACTTCCGCGCTTGTACCTGTAATAACACGGGTATCGGGCGTAATGATGAAGTGCCCCTCGGCCCACTGCTGTAATACCGGAGCGGGAATAATCGACTGTCCCGAAGCACCGATGGCTATTAAAAGCTGAAGAAGCAACGGCCAGGTTCGACAGGATAACATCTATTAAAACGTTAACATTTGCATGGCAGTAAGGGCCGCCTCTTCACCTTTGTTTCCGAGTTGGCCGCCTGCCCGTGCTTCGGCCTGTTTGCTGTTAAGGGTGGTAAGCACACCAAAGATGACGGGTTTGCGCGTTTTGATGTTTACCTCGGTGATGCCATGAGCCACTGCCTGGCAAATATAGTCGAAGTGCGGGGTGTCGCCCTGGATAACGCAGCCCAGGCAGATCACCGCGTCTATTTTCTTTTGTTCCGCCATGCGCAGTGCGCCTAGCGTCAGTTCGAAACTGCCGGGTACGTTTTGGCGAATGATGTTTTGCTTCTTAACGCCGTGTTTCAGCAGGCAGGTTACCGCCCCCTGAAACAACGCTTCCGTGACAGCTTCATTCCACTCAGCTACCACCAGCGCAAATCGTTTGCCGGTAACATTAAATTTGGTTTTGGAGGAAGACTTGGTCAGTGAGCCGGCCATACATTTTTAATACAAAGCAACGAAAGTAGCGATAAAAAAAGGGATCCCATTTTTTATGGAATCCCTTCTTCGCTGACGTCTTGATTGCGGCTACGAGTTGCTCTCTAAACGCGCTTTAAATTTGCGTGCGTTCTGGTATTCGGGGCTCTCCCAAAACTCATCGATGATGCGAGTGTAAGCCTTAATGGCTTTGTCGTTCTGATTAGCCTTTTCAAACGCCAGCGCTTCCTTCATCAGGTAGGTGGGAGTAAAATACTTGTTCGGTTTATAGTTGGATGCCTTGTTGTAAAACTTAGCTGCTTGGGCATAGTCGTTCAACTCCATGTAGGCATCGCCCATCAGGCTGTAGGCTCTCGCCTGCACCAACACATCGTTCGAGCTGAAATCCTCCAGGTAGTAAATAGCCAGCTGAAATTTGCCCTGCTTCAGGTTGATGGCACCGGCATAGAAATTAGCGAGGTTGGCAGCGGCTGTAAACGGGTAATCTTCAATAATTTGTTCAAAGCCCAGGTTGTTGCCATCGCCTTTCAAAGCCAGGTTCAAACTGTCGGCCTCAAAGTAACGCACAGCCTGAAACATTTCTTTTTGTGCTTCCGCATTCTGTGTACCGGTGTAATATTTAAAGCCGAAATAACCGCCTGCCGCAAGCAACAGGGCGCCCAGTATACCGATGATAATTCTGGGATGCTGCTCTATCCAATGCTCAACGCCCTCGAGCTTTTCCGCCAGTACTTCCGGGCTTTCCAATACGTCTGGTGTCTCTTCTTTCTTTGCCATGTCTTGAAAAAATAAGTCCCGCTTGCAAAAGCGGGACGCAAAACTAAGCATTAGGTGATATTATTCAAATCAGGCGGCTAATCCGTAACGAAGGGGTAGTTTGCCTGCACATAAATGTCTGTTAGCGCTTCCGAGGGGTCAGGAAATTTAGACTCTTCGGCAAAGCGCACGCTTTCCTCTACTTGCGCCTGCACTTTTTCATCGATGGCTTGCAGGTCTTTTTCGGTGGCGAATTTTTTGTCGAGTATTTTTTTGCGCACAATCTCTATCGGGTCGCGCTGCTTGTATTGTTCCACTTCGTCTTTGCTGCGGTACTTCTGGGGGTCGCTCATCGAGTGGCCTTTGTAGCGGTAGGTGCGAAACTCTAGTAAGGTGGGCCCTTCGCCATTGCGCGCCCGTTCGGCCGCGCGGGCCACAGCCTCGTGCACGGTTTCAGGATTCATGCCGTCCACAGGTTCTGACGGCATGTCGTACGCCTCGCCTAACGTGTAGAGGTCGGTTACGTTGCTGGTGCGCTGCACAGAAGTGCCCATGGCATAACCATTGTTTTCGATCACAAAAATAACGGGCAACTTCCACAACATGGCCAGGTTGAGTGCCTCGTGAAATGCCCCCTGCCGCACGGCCCCATCGCCCATGTAGCAGATGCACACATTCCCCGTTTTGTTATACTTTTCAGCAAACGCAATGCCCGCGCCCAGCGGTACTTGCGCGCCCACAATGCCGTGGCCGCCAATAAAATTTACTGACTTATCGAAAATATGCATAGACCCGCCTTTGCCTTTGGTAGTGCCGGTTTCTTTACCGTATAACTCGGCCATGACAGCGTTGGGCGATGTGCCCAAACCCAGCGGGTGGGCATGGTCGCGGTAGGCCGTTATCCACTTGTCATCTTTCGTCAGGGCTGATATCGCCCCGCTGGCACAAGCCTCCTGGCCTATATACAGATGGCAGAAGCCCTTTATTTTTTGCATGCCATACAGCTGGCCTGCCTTTTCTTCAAACTTGCGCATCAGCACCATGCTCTCGTACCAGAACAGGTACGTGTCCCTGGGGAATTCTGCTTTGGCTGATTTGGTTTTCGACTGAACGGCTGTGGCCATAATTCCTAATTTTGTTTCCTTTCCGAAGGCGAAAATAGCCCTAAAAACTCAATTCCCAACCTCCTTCATGCACCTGCAAAAGCTCACGTTGTACAACTACAAAAACTACGACTCGCTGCAGGCGAGTTTCGGCCCGGGCGTGGTATGCCTGCTGGGCCTTAACGGGAGCGGCAAAACCAACCTGTTGGACGCCATCTATTACCTGGCTTTTACAAAAAGCTCGCTCAGTGGTACTGACAGTCAAAATATCAGGCTTGGGGAAGAGCAGTTTATGATCAAAGGCTGGTTTGCCAGCAACGGGCAAGTAAACGAAGTGACTTGTGCCTTTCAATCGGGCAGCAAAAAGGTAGTGCGCGAAAACAATGCCGAGTACAACCGGCTGTCCCAACACATCGGCAAATACCCGGTGGTGTTGGTAGCCCCAGGCGACACCGCCCTGATTGACGAGGGTGGTGAAGGCCGCAGGCGCTTTTTTGACAGCCTGATTTCCGAATTGGATGCGCTTTATCTCGATCACCTCATTACGTACCAAACCTTCTTGAAACAGCGCAATGCAGCATTGCGTATTTTTTCCGAACAGGGGCGCTTAGATTACGATTTGCTGGCCACCTACCTGCAGAAACTGCAGCCGGCAGCCAGCTACATCTATCAAACGCGCAAGAGGTTTATGTCCGAATTTTTGCCGCGATTGCAGCAGCAATACCTGTTTTTGTCGGATGCAGAGGGGGAACAGGTGGGCATCGACTACCGTTCTGACCTGCACGCAGGCGATTGGGGCAAGCAGTTAGAAAAGGCGCTTTCACGCGACCTGGCTTTACAGCGCACTACCCTGGGCATACATCGCGATGACTATTTGTTTACCCTGCAAAACACCGAGATCAAGCGCTTCGGCTCGCAAGGCCAGCAAAAATCTTTCGTGATCGGCCTGAAGTGTGCCGAGTTTGAATCGCTGCACGAACACAAGAATCTCAAGCCGCTGCTGTTGCTGGATGACATTTTCGATAAGTTGGATGATGTGCGTATCGGCAGGCTGCTGGCCCTGGTGCGTGGTGGCACCTTTGGGCAGGTGTTTATTACCGATGCTCGTCCGGATCGCACCATCACCCTTCTGCAACAGGCCGGAGTAGCAGCACAAATTTTCCGGGTGGAAAGTGGTAACTTGAAGGCTCATGTCGCGGCAGAATAAAGATAACGGTGGTGCTCAGCACATTGGCGATGCCATACAACAGTTGCTGAAGGCCTATCACATCAAGGCAAAGTTCGATCAATCGAACCTGGTCTCGTCATGGGAGCGACTGGTGGGTAAACCGGTGGCTAAGCGCACCAAACGGGTGTTTATGCGGAACCGCGTGTTGTTTGTGGAGTTGGACTCGCCCGCCATGAAAAATGATCTGCAACTGCACAAGGCCCAAATACTCGAAGTATTTCAACGCGAATTTGGTGCAGAGGCCATAGGCGAAATGGTAATTATGTAAACCGGGGCTGGCGCTGCGGGCTTCTGCCTCCGTGCGCGCTTGCCAAAATAGTTCCAGCCCGTTTGTCCAAACCAAAAAAGCGTATAATTTTGCACTCCTATTTTTTGAAAGTAGCCTGACAAATAGAGAAATCATGCGAGCAGGGTCGCAACGTTCTTTTGTTTTTTTGATTGATGGGGGGAGATACTCAAGCGGCCAACGAGGACAGACTGTAAATCTGTTGACTTATGTCTTCACAGGTTCGAATCCTGTTCTCCCCACGATTAGTTGGCTGTTTTTTGTTAACGGTTGTTCAAACAACAGGTAACGATTAACGACCAACTAAAGTTATGCGGGAGTAGCTCAGTTGGTAGAGCGATAGCCTTCCAAGCTATAGGTCGCGAGTTCGAACCTCGTTTCCCGCTCTGAGTAGAGTTGTTAGTTGGTAGTATTTGGATGTTAGAATCTAACAACCAGCGACTAAAAACCAACAACTTGAAAAAAGCTGTTGTAGCTCAGTGGTAGAGCACTTCCTTGGTAAGGAAGAGGTCGTGAGTTCAATCCTCATCAACAGCTCTGCCTGCCTGGAGGAGAAGCCTTCAGCGCATTTTTTTGAAAGACTGATTTAAAAAGCCGGCCTGTTTTTCCGGGGTGCGTAGCGAACATCCAAAACGGACAGACACAACGGCAAAAAACCTATCCGACAGGCTTACCATGTTTAGGGTGAAACGTACCGCGGGCAACTGCGATACGAAATAGAGACGTAAACTTTTAACTTTTATAAACTCTAAACTGGTAAACTAACATGGCAAAGGAAACATTTGATCGTTCCAAACCCCACGTAAACGTGGGCACCATTGGTCACGTAGACCACGGCAAAACAACGCTTACTGCCGCCATTACGAAAGTATTGGCGAAGAAGGGTCTCGCGGCTGAGCGCGACTTCTCTTCTATCGACAACGCGCCAGAAGAAAAAGAGCGCGGTATCACCATCAACACTTCGCACGTTGAGTATCAAACCGAAAACCGCCACTACGCACACGTAGACTGTCCCGGCCACGCTGACTATGTAAAAAACATGGTTACAGGTGCAGCCCAGATGGATGGTGCCATCCTGGTGGTAGCCGCAACTGACGGCCCCATGCCGCAAACGCGCGAGCACATTCTGTTGGCTCGCCAGGTAGGGGTGCCTGCCCTGGTAGTGTTCATGAACAAAGTTGACCTGGTTGACGATGCCGAGTTGCTCGACCTGGTAGAGATGGAAGTGCGCGAACTGCTTTCATCTTACAACTTCCCTGGCGACAAGACCCCGGTTATCCGCGGTTCTGCCTTGGGTGGCTTGAATGGCGATGCCCAGTGGGTAGCTAAAATCGAAGAGCTGATGAAGGCGGTGGATGAGTACATCCCCCTTCCTGTTCGCGCCATTGATAAGGATTTCCTGATGCCGGTAGAAGATGTGTTCTCCATCACCGGTCGCGGCACGGTAGCCACAGGCCGTATTGAGCGCGGTGTTATCAAAACTGGCGATCCCGTTCAGATTCTGGGCATGGGTGCTGAAGATCTCACTTCTACCATTACCGGTGTGGAAATGTTCCGCAAGATTCTTGACAGAGGTGAAGCTGGCGATAACGTAGGTTTGCTGCTGCGCGGCATTGAAAAAGACCAAATCTGCCGCGGTATGGTGATCTGCAAGCCCAACTCGGTAACACCTCATGCTAAGTTCAAGGCCGAGGTATACGTGTTGAGCAAAGAAGAAGGCGGCCGCCACACACCTTTCTTCAATAAGTACCGCCCTCAGTTTTACTTCCGCACGACCGATGTGACAGGCGAAGTAATGCTGCCCGCGGGTGTTGAAATGATCATGCCTGGCGATAACATCTCCATCGATGTAACCCTGATTAACAAGATCGCTATGGAAAAAGGTTTGCGTTTCGCTATCCGCGAAGGTGGCCGTACCGTAGGCTCTGGTCAGGTTACTGAAATCTTAGACTAAGATTTGGATTTGGGGCCTAAAGCCCTGTGAATCAGTAAAAAAGCCTTCGTCAGAATTTTCTGATGAAGGCTTTTGTTTTACACCCCTTTGTTCTACCTTTGCAGTCCTTTTTAGTTTTGGGTACAGGGTGGAACTGAAAAGGAACCCAGTTTATACACGGGTGTAGCTCAATTGGTAGAGTAGCGGTCTCCAAAACCGTTGGCTGGGAGTTCGAGTCTCTCCACCCGTGCAGAGAATATTTAAAGTGTTTGCTTGCGCAAAAACGCGGCAGAAGTAGATAAAAAGTCGATGGAAAAGCTGAAAAACTACTTTTTGGATTCGGTAGATGAGATTCGCAATAAGGTAACCTGGCCGAAGTTTTCGGAGTTGCAGGGCAGCGCCATTCTGGTGCTGGTGGCCTCGTTCATTTTTGCGGTTGTCATCGGCCTCATCGATTTTGGGTTTAACAACGGGTTGGGCTGGTTTTACCGCGAATTTTAATCGGAACGCGCCATGGGTGAATTAAAGTGGTATGTTCTGCGTGTGATTAGCGGCCAGGAAAAGAAAATAAAATCTTACCTGGAGACCGAGATAAGCCGTGCCAAGCTAACGGAGTTCATTCCGCAGGTGCTCATTCCCTCTGAAAAGGTGTATGAGATGCGGAATGGCAAAAAACGCGTGCGCGAAAGAAACTTCTTTCCGGGCTACGTGCTGGTGTCGGCCGACTTGAGCAATGGCGAGGCCTACCACGCGGTCAATAACATCCCCGGGGTAATTGGCTTTCTGGGCAACAATGGGTCGAGCGCGGCATCGAAAGAGCCCGTGGCCCTTCGCCAGTCGGAAGTGAACCGCATCCTGGGGAAAGTAGACGAGGTTGACCAGTTTGAAGAAAAACTGGAGAAGCCTTTCATCAAAGGGGAGTCGGTAAAGGTAATGGATGGGCCCTTTAGTGGCTTTAACGGAACGGTAGAAGAGATTTTTGAAGACAAGAAAAAGCTGAATGTAACGGTGAAGATCTTCGGGCGTAACACCCCGGTGGAGCTAAGTTACATGCAGGTGGAAAAAGTAGACTAACATTATAGTAAGCGGATATGGCAAAGGAAATTGTAGGTTATCTAAAACTTCAGGTAAAAGGCGGAGCGGCAAACCCTGCACCTCCTATCGGCCCGGCTTTGGGCTCGAAGGGCCTGAACATCATGGACTTCTGCAAGCAGTTTAACGCGCGCACGCAAGACAAGCCCGGACAGGTATTACCGGTATTGATCTCTATATACAATGATAAGTCGTTCGATTTCGTCATTAAAACACCGCCCGCAGCCGTGTTAATTATGGAGGCGATCAAAATCCAGAAGGGCTCTAAAGAACCTAACCGTGCGAAGGTGGGGTCTATCAGCTGGGATCAGATCAAAAAAATTGCAGAAACTAAAATGCCCGACCTCAACGCCTTCAAGGTGGAGTCGGCCATGAAAATGGTGGCAGGCACCGCCCGCAGCATGGGTGTAACGGTGAGTGGAACAGCCCCCTGGGACAAATAAAGAACAAGCGAGCCATGGCACGTATAACAAAAAACAGAAAAGCAGTTTTAGCCAAGTATAATCCCGAGAAAGAATACTCGCTGGAGGATGCCGCTAAAGTTTTGAAGGACATCACCTTCACGAAGTTCGATGCTTCGGTAGACGTAGACATCCGCCTGGGTATCGACCCTAAGAAGTCGGATCAGATGGTGCGAGGTGTGGTAGCCCTGCCCCACGGGCTTGGAAAAGTGGTTCGGGTGCTGGTGTTGGCCACGCCCGACAAAGTGCAGGAGGCCAAAGAGGCCGGAGCAGAATATGCCGGTCTTGATGAGTTCATCACCAAAATTGAAGGCGGGTGGACAGATATCGATGTGATTATCTGCACGCCCACCGTGATGGCCAAAGTTGGTAAGTTAGGCAAGGTGTTGGGCCCCCGCGGCTTGATGCCTAACCCGAAGTCAGGAACCGTTACCCTTGAAGTTGGTAAAGCTGTAAAGGATGTAAAAGCGGGTAAGGTAGACTTCAAAGTCGACAAACAAGGAATTATCCACGCAAGTGTTGGTAAGGCTTCCTTCAGCGCAGACAAAATCAAAGACAATGCTGCTGAACTTATCAACATGGTTGCGAAGTTGAAGCCGGCCTCGGCAAAAGGTACCTACATTCAAAGTGTTACGCTCTCCAGTACCATGAGTCCCGGCATTCATATCGATAAGAGTTCTATTGCAGGTCTGTAATTTTTAAACCAATGACCCGGGAAGAAAAAGCACAAATAATCGATGAGTTGTCTGCCAAGTTTGCGCAACACCCTCATTTTTATATTACCGATGCTTCCGGTCTTACGGTAGAGCAAATCAATGCTTTCCGCAGGATGTGCTTCCATGCCGGTGTGGAGTATGGCGTGTATAAAAACACCCTCATCCGCAAGGCGCTGGAAAAGCAGGAAGGTAATTTTGAGGATATCTACAAGGTACTCCATGGCTTTTCGGGTGTTATCTTCTCGAAAGAGGCAGGTAACGCACCCGCGAAAGTGATCAAGGAATACCGCAAGAAGAAGGAGGGCAAACCCGGCTTTAAGGCAGCTTCGATCGACTCGGCTCTGTTTATCGGAGAAGAGCAGTTAAACACGCTCAGCGAGCTCAAGAGCAAAAACGAGCTCATTGGCGAAATCATTTCCTTGCTGCAATCTCCGGCCAAAAACGTATTGTCTGCCCTGCTCAGCGGCAAGCATACCGTGGCTGGCCTGGTGAAGGCGCTGGAAGAAAGAAAAAAATAATTGTTGAACAGAAATCTAAACATTTACAATCATGGCTGACATTAAATCACTTGGCGATCAACTGGTAGAACTTTCTGTAAAGGAAGTTAACGAACTGGCATCTTATCTGAAGGAAACTTACGGCATTGAGCCCGCGGCTGCAGCCGTAGTAGCCGGTCCCGCAGCCGGTGGCGCTGCTGGTGGTGGCGCTGCTGCTGCCGAGAAGACCAACTTCGATGTAGTACTGAAGGCTGCCGGTGCCAACAAACTTCAAATCGTGAAACTGGTGAAAGAACTTACCGGTCTGGGCCTGAAGGAAGCGAAAGACTTGGTGGATGGCGCACCCAAAACGATCAAAGAAGGCTTACCCAAAGACGAAGCTGAAAATTTGAAGAAGCAACTCGTTGAGGCTGGTGCCGAAGTTGAGTTGAAGTAATTTCTTTGAAGACGAAGGACACCGTCTGACCGGAAATTCAGACCCCACCCCCGACAAAATCGGGGTGGGGTTTTTCCCTATTTGTGCCGAAAGGCAAAATATGTGTTCCAACCATAGTTAGTAAGGTTCGAGTCCAGGATTTAAACGATACAGTACCTTGGCAAAGAAGAATAGCAACGGCCGGATTGATTTCTCCAGAATTGATAAAGTATTAGAATACCCCGACTTTCTGGATGTACAGCTCCAATCCTTTAAAGATTTTTTGCAGATCGAGACGCCTGCAGAGAAGCGTCAAAACGAAGGTCTCTTCAAAGTATTCGCTGAGAACTTCCCCATCTCCGACTCGCGCGAAAACTTCGTACTTGAGTTTGTGGATTATACCATCGACCCGCCCAAGTACAACGTAGACGAATGCATCGACCGCGGGCTCACATTTTCAGTGCCCCTCAAAGCTAAATTGCGCCTTACCTGCAACGATGAGGATAACGAAGATTTCGAAACCATCGAGCAGGAAGTGTTTCTCGGCAATATTCCCTACATGACCGAGAAAGGCTCGTTCGTCATCAACGGTGCCGAGCGCGTAATCGTATCGCAATTGCACCGGTCACCAGGTGTGTTCTTTGCCATGAGCAAGCACACCAACGGCACCAAGCTATATTCAGCCCGCATCATCCCCTTCAAAGGATCGTGGATTGAATTTGCCACCGATGTAAACGCGGTGATGTACGCCTACATCGACCGTAAGAAAAAGTTTCCCGTAACTACCCTGTTGCGCGCCATCGGGTACGGTTCGGACAAAGATATTCTGGATTTGTTCGGCCTTTCCGAAGAAGTGGAGGCGAACAAAAACACCTTAAAGAAAACTGTAGGCCGCAGGCTGGCCGCCCGGGTATTGAAAACCTGGACAGAAGACTTTGTGGATGAAGATACCGGTGAAGTGGTGTCGATTGATCGCAACGAAGTGCTGTTGGAGCGCGACCACGTTATTGAAGCCGAAGATGTTGATGTGATCGTAGAATCGGGCGCCAAGTCGATCATCTTGCACCGCGAAGATGTAAACGTGGCCGACTTTCAGATCATCTTCAACACGCTGGCAAAAGATAACTCGAACTCCGAGAAAGAAGCGGTTGAAACCATCTATCGCCAGCTGCGGAATACGGAAGCACCAGACGAGCAAACCGCCCGCGATATTATTCAGAGCTTGTTCTTCAGCGAGAAGCGCTACGACCTGGGTGAAGTAGGGCGCTATCGCATCAATAAAAAACTGGGCCTCGATCTTAGCTACGATCAGCGCGTACTCACCACGCAAGACATCATCCTGATTGTAAAGTACCTCATCGGGTTAATCAACTCGAAGGCAGTGGTAGACGACATCGACCACCTGAGCAACAGGCGGGTACGCACCGTAGGCGAACAGCTTTACTCCCAATTTGGCGTAGGTCTGGCCCGTATGGCGCGCACCATTAAAGAACGCATGAACGTGCGCGATAACGAAGACTTCAAGCCGGTCGACCTGATCAATGCGCGCACATTATCTTCTGTAATCAACTCATTTTTTGGTACCAACCAGCTCAGCCAGTTCATGGATCAAACCAATCCGCTGGCAGAGATCACGCACAAGCGCAGGATGTCGGCCCTCGGCCCGGGTGGTCTTAGTCGCGAGCGCGCTGGCTTTGAAGTGCGAGACGTGCACTATACCCACTATGGCCGCCTGTGTACCATCGAAACCCCGGAAGGTCCCAACATCGGTTTGATTTCGTCTCTCTGTGTTCACGCCAAAGTGAACAAGATGGGCTTTATCGAAACCCCATACCGCAGGGTTGAAAATGGCAAGGTAAAAGGCAAAGACGTGATCTTCCTCACAGCCGAGGAGGAGGATACTCACAACATAGCCCAGGCCAATGTAAAACTAAAAGCGGGTGGCGAGTTTGATGCCGAGAAAGTCAAAGCCCGCTTTGAGGGCGACTTCCCGGTGGTGGAGCCGAAAGAAATTAAGTACATGGACGTGGCCCCGAACCAGATTGTATCTATCGCGGCATCTATGATCCCTTTCCTCGAGCATGACGATGCTAACCGCGCCCTCATGGGTTCGAACATGCAGCGGCAGGCAGTACCGCTCATGCGCCCCGAAGCCCCCATCGTGGGTACCGGCCTTGAAGGTAAGATCGCCATCGACTCTCGAACGCTCATCTTATCAGAAGGTACCGGTGTGGTGGATTACGTGGACGCCAAGAAAATCGTGGTGCGCTACGAAGTGTCGGAAGAGCAGCAACTGGTTCGCTTTGATGACGAGTATAAAACCTATAACCTGATTAAGTTCCGTAGAACAAACCAAGACACCTGCCTTAACCTGACGCCCCTGGTGAAGAAAGGCGATCGGGTGGTAAAAGGCCAGCCATTGGTGCAGGGCTACGCCACTGCAAATGGCGAGTTGGCACTGGGCAGAAACCTGTTGGTGGCCTATATGCCGTGGCAGGGATACAACTTCGAGGACGCCATTGTGATTTCCGAGCGTGTGGTGCGCGATGACATATACACCTCCATTCACGTAGAAGAATTCGAATTGGAAGTGCGCGACACCAAGCGTGGTGAAGAAGAGCTTACTTCCGAGATTCCGAACGTGAGCGAAGAGGCTGTAAAGCACCTGGATGAGAATGGTATTATCCGCGTGGGGGCAGAGGTGCGCGAAGGTGATATTTTGATCGGAAAGATCACGCCTAAAGGAGAGACCGACCCTACCCCGGAGGAGAAACTGCTGCGCGCTATTTTTGGCGACAAGGCTGGCGATGTGAAAGATGCTTCCATGAAGGCCCCACCATCATTGAAAGGTGTGGTGATAGATACGAAGTTGTTCTCACGCCCCAAGCGCGACAAAGACGTACGTAACAAGTCGAAAAAGGAACTCGATGCGCTCAAAAACCGCTACAGTAAAGAGCTGAGCGAGCTGAAGAGCGAGATGATCAAGAAGCTCACTTCGCTGCTAACCGGCAAAGCCAGCCAGGGGGTGAAGCACAAGTTTGGCGATGAACTCATCAGTAAGGGAGTGAAATTCACCGGTAAGGTAATTGAGGCCAACCTCTTCCCCGACAAGAACATCTACCGCGATGAGAGCAATTACAATGTACCTGAAGAGGTAAACCTGATTGCCGATGTAAGCCTGGAGGCGTGGACGACAGACGACCACACCAATGACCTGGTGGCCGAGCTGGTGAAGAATTACCTGAACAAGCGCAACGTTATTGCCGGTGAGTTTAAGCGTGAGCGCTTTACGTTGGAAGTAGGCGATGAATTGCCTGCCGGCATTGTGCAGTTGGCGAAAGTATATGTAGCGAAAAAGCGCAAGCTGAAAGTGGGGGATAAAATGGCCGGTCGCCACGGTAACAAGGGCGTGGTGGCGCGCATTGTGCGCGAAGAAGATATGCCATTCCTGGAAGATGGAACACCCGTTGATATCTGCCTTAACCCGTTGGGCGTGCCTTCGCGTATGAACCTCGGTCAGATCTATGAAACGGTATTGGCCTGGGCTGGTAAGCGACTTAACCGCAGGTATGCTACTCCCATTTTCGATGGGGCGACCATCAACGATGTAGCAGCCGAATTGAAAGAAGCAGGTTTGCCTGAATACGGCCGCACCTATTTGTACGATGGCCTAACAGGTGAGAAGTTCGACCAGCCCGTTACGGTGGGCATGGCTTACATGCTCAAGCTCGGCCACCTGGTGGATGATAAGATGCACGCACGCTCTATCGGGCCGTACTCACTCATTACGCAGCAGCCGCTGGGTGGTAAGGCGCAGTTTGGCGGGCAGCGCTTTGGCGAGATGGAAGTATGGGCGTTGGAGGCTTTCGGTGCTGCCAACATCCTGCAGGAGATCCTTACCATCAAGTCGGACGATGTGATTGGTCGCGCCAAGGCGTACGAGTCGATTGTGAAAGGGGAGAACATGCGCAAGCCAAATATCCCTGAGTCATTCAACGTATTGGTGCACGAATTGCGTGGTCTCGCTTTGGAGATTACGATGGATTAAAGAAGTTCTTAGTTGTTGGTTGATAGTGCAGCTAACAACCCACAACTATCAACTAAGAACCAACGAGAATAAACCTTAAAGACTAACTACTACGAAAATGTCTTTCAGAAAAAATAAAAAAATCAATAACGACTTTTCCAAGATCACCATCAGCCTGGCATCTCCAGAATCTATTCTGGAGAGCTCGCATGGCGAGGTAACGCAGCCGGAAACCATCAACTACAGAACTTACAAGCCTGAAATGGGTGGGTTGTTCTGTGAGCGCATTTTTGGGCCGGTAAAGGATTGGGAATGTCATTGCGGCAAATACAAACGCATTCGCTACAAGGGTATTATCTGCGACCGCTGCGGTGTGGAGGTAACCGAGAAAAAAGTAAGGCGCGAACGCATGGGACACATTGAGTTGGTTACGCCTGTGGCGCACATTTGGTATTTCCGCTCCCTTCCAAACAAGATTGGTTATCTGTTGGGCCTGCCCACCAAAAAGCTGGACCAGATCATTTACTACGAGCGTTATGTGGTTATCCAGCCGGGCATTAAAGAAGAAGATGGTGTAAATCGCCTCGACTTCCTAACCGAGGAAGAATATCTGGATATTGTGGATAAGCTGCCGCGCGAAAACCAGATGTTGGACGACAACGATCCGAAGAAATTTATCGCCAAGATGGGCGCAGAAGCGCTCGAGATGTTGCTGTCGCGGGTAAAGTTAGATGAACTGTCGTATGAGTTGCGCCATCAAGCCGCGACTGACACCTCACAGCAGCGCAAAGCGGAAGCGCTCAAGCGCCTCAAAGTAGTGGAGGCTTTCCGCGATGCCAACACACGGGTGGAGAACAGACCCGAATGGATGACCATTAAAATGGTGCCGGTTATACCGCCCGAGTTGCGCCCGCTGGTGCCGTTGGATGGTGGCCGCTTTGCTACGTCTGACCTTAACGACCTGTACCGGAGGGTCATCATCCGCAACAACCGCCTCAAGCGTTTGATTGATATCAAGGCCCCTGAAGTAATTTTGCGCAATGAAAAGCGCATGTTACAAGAGGCTGTCGACTCGTTATTCGATAACTCCCGAAAAGTAAATGCCGTACGCTCGGATGGAAACCGCGCGCTGAAGTCTTTGAGCGACATGCTGAAGGGTAAGCAGGGCCGTTTCCGACAAAACCTGCTTGGCAAGCGTGTGGACTATTCCGGCCGCTCCGTAATCGTGGTAGGGCCGGAATTGAAACTGCATGAGTGTGGCTTGCCGAAAGACATGGCTGCCGAATTGTTTAAACCCTTCATCATTCGCAAACTCATCGAGAGAGGGATTGTGAAAACAGTGAAGTCGGCCAAAAAGATTGTAGACCGCAAAGACCCCGTGGTGTGGGATATTCTTGAAAACGTGTTGAAAGGACACCCTGTTCTGTTGAACCGCGCCCCCACGCTTCACCGATTGGGCATTCAGGCGTTCCAGCCAAAGCTGATCGAAGGAAAAGCAATACAACTGCATCCGCTGGTGTGTACCGCGTTTAATGCTGACTTTGATGGCGACCAGATGGCCGTGCACGTGCCGCTGGGCCAGGAGGCAATACTTGAGGCGTCTCTGCTGATGCTGTCGTCTCACAATATCTTGAACCCTTCTAACGGAGCCCCGATCACCGTACCTTCGCAAGACATGGTGCTGGGGTTGTATTACCTCACCAAAGGCAGAAAAGGAGAGAAGGGCGAAGGCAAAACGTTCTATTCACCCGAGGAGGTGATCATCGCGCATAACGAAAGGAAGCTGTCGAAGCATGCCATCGTGAAAGTGAAGGTGAATGTACGCGATAAGAAGACTGGCAAACTTTCGAAGAAGTTGCTGGAAACAGTTGCCGGCCGTGTTATTTTCAACCAGGTGGTGCCACAAGAGGTAGGCTTCGTAGATGAACTGCTCACCAAGAAGAAGCTGCAAACCATTATTGCAGATGTGTTCAAACAAGCCGGCTTGGCAAAAACGGCCAAGTTCCTGGACGACATCAAAGAGTTAGGTTTCCAGATGGCCTACAAGGGTGGCTTGTCGATGGGGCTTGGTGATGTGAAGGTACCGGCCGAGAAAGAGAGGTTGGTAGCCAGCGCTCAGGAAGAAGTGGATGCGGTGTGGAATAACTACATGATGGGATTGATCACCGACAACGAGCGTTACAACCAGGTAATTGATATTTGGACGAGAACCAACACGTTGCTCACCAACACGCTCATGAAGCAACTGGAGGAAGACCAGCAGGGCTTTAACTCCATTTACATGATGATGCACTCGGGTGCACGCGGTTCGCGCGAACAGATTCGCCAATTGGGCGGTATGCGCGGCCTGATGGCGAAGCCGCAGAAAAACCTGGCCGGATCGGTAGGATCGATTATCGAAAACCCGATTCTGTCCAACTTCCGCGAAGGCTTAGATGTGTTGGAGTACTTCATCTCAACCCATGGTGCGCGTAAAGGTTTGGCAGACACGGCTCTCAAAACAGCCGATGCCGGCTACCTTACCCGCAGATTGGTAGACGTGGCGCACGACCTGGTAATTACCGAAGAGGACTGTGGCACACTGCGCGGCCTGAAGGTAACGGCCCTGAAAGACAACGAAGACATCGTGGAGCCGTTGTCGGAGCGTATCCTGGGCCGCACCACCGTACACGATATTTATGATCCGCTTACGGATGAGTTGATATGCCCTGCCAACGCGGAGATTACCGATGAGATAGCCAAGCGCATAGAGGAGACCAGCATTGAAGAAGTTGAAATCCGGTCGCTGCTTACCTGCGAATCGCGCGTAGGCGGATGTGCAAAATGCTACGGCCGCAACCTGGCCACCGGTAAAATGGTTGAGGCTGGTGAGGCCGTGGGTGTCATTGCCGCACAGTCCATCGGTGAGCCTGGTACACAGTTAACATTACGCACCTTCCACGTGGGGGGTACCGCGTCCAATATCGCTACCGAGGCTAACATCAAAGCAAAGTTTGCCGGCACCATTGAGTTTGAAGGCATACGCACGGTAGATACTACCGACAAAGACAACAATAAGGTCAAGGTGGTGATGGGTCGCACGGGCGAGATTCGCATTCTCGACAAAGACAAGCGCGTGCTCATTACCAACAACGTGCCCTATGGTGCTTTCTTGTTAGTGAGGGATGGCCAGAAGGTGGAGAAGGGCGATGAACTTTGTAACTGGGATCCGTACAACGCAGTTATTTTGTCGGAGTACGATGGGGAGATTGAGTACGAAGCGATCATTGAGGGCATTACCTACAAAGAGGAGTCGGACGAACAGACCGGCCACCGCGAAAAGGTGATTACCGAAACACGCGACAAGACCAAGAATCCGGCCATCATCGTAAAAGGCAAGAGCGATACCAAAGGATATAACATTCCGGTGGGTGCCCACCTCACGGTAGATGAAGGGGATACCATCAAAGCCGGGCAGGTGATCGCGAAGATTCCGCGCACGATGGGCAAGAGCCGCGACATTACCGGTGGGTTACCGCGCGTAACCGAATTGTTTGAAGCGCGCAATCCTTCAAACCCTGCCGTGGTGAGCGAGATTGACGGTGTGGTAACGTATGGGGGCATCAAGCGCGGTAACCGCGAGATCTTCATCGAGAGCCGCGATGGCGTGCAGAAGCGTTACCTCGTGCCACTCAGCAAGCATATACTGGTGCAAGACAACGACTTTGTGAAGGCAGGACAGCCGCTGTCAGACGGTGCGATCACACCTTCTGATATCCTGTCGATCAAAGGCCCCACAGCTGTGCAGGAATACTTGGTAAACGAGATACAGGAAGTATACCGCCTGCAAGGTGTGAAGATCAACGACAAGCACATCGAAGCCATCGTTAGCCAGATGATGCAGAAAGTGGAGATTGTTGATTCGGGCGATACCAGCTTCCTGCAGGGTGAATACGTAGATAAACTTGAGTTCCGCGAAGTGAACGACCTGGTGTTGGACAAGAAAGTGGTAACCGATGCGGGCGACTCCGCGCGCTTTAAGCCCGGCCAGATTATTACTGCCCGCGAGTTGCGCGATGAGAACTCTTCGCTGCGCAGAAAAGATCAAAAGCTGGTAGAGGTGCGCGATGCGTTGGCAGCCGTATCAAGACCTACGCTGCAGGGTATTACCCAGGCATCGCTGAAGACGGAAAGCTGGCTGTCTGCCGCCTCGTTCCAGGAGACCACCAAAGTGTTGAGCGAAGCCGCCATTCGCGGTAAAGCCGATGACTTGGCGGGTATGAAAGAGAACGTGATCGTGGGTCATCTCATTCCGGCAGGTACCGGCCAGCGCAGATTCAATGACTTGCTGGTAGGCTCTGAAGAGGAGTACGAGAAGATGGTGGAGGCTACCAGTGCGCCCCGCAAGAAGGAGCGCGAATTGCAAGATTAACACAGATGCAGGTGTAAGGCCGCCCCGACATGTCGGGGCGGCTTTTGTTTTTATTACTTTTCAGCAACGTACGAGGCGAAATCGTTATTTTGCCTGATCAAAAGTTCCTGCTATGGCCAAAGAACCAGAACCCCAAAATCAGATCAATATCGAGTTGACCGAAGAGATTGCCGAAGGCATCTACTCTAACCTCGCCATGATTGCCCATTCCAACAGCGAGTTTGTGATCGACTTTATTCGACTGATGCCCGGTGTGCCAAAAGCAAAGGTAAAATCGCGCATCGTGATTACGCCCGAGCATGCCAAGCGCCTGTTGGCCGCATTGAAGGATAATATCAGCAAATACGAGGCAACGTTTGGTGCCATCAAGCAGACCGATGAAATGCCCAAGTTTCCTATGAACTTTGGTGGGGCCATGGGCGAAGCTTAGCGCCAAACTGACAGCAGGCGCTTAAGTATATCGCGCCACAACTTTGTTTTAAAGGTATGGGTATCGGGCTCGGCTGTGTATCCCGAAAAAGGCTCACCAAGTTTTAGAAAGTAGTTGAAGAACGTGGATTTCGAGAGTCCCCATTTGAGCAAGAACTGTTTGTTGCCATCGTTCTTTTTTACGCGTGCGGTGCTTTTTGAACCAAAGTGATACACGCGGCTGGCGCTTACGCCTTTGTAATATCGCACGCCACAGTGCCATAACTTCATCATCATGTCGGGATCGCTTGCCATGCCCGGGGTAAACTCAACACTGAGCCCGCCAATCAGATTCCAGATGTTTTTGTGCAGCACCAGTGGATACCAGTTGCCACCCGTCCAATCCCCGAAAGAAATGGTATTAAATTCAGATAGAAAGCGCTTCTCGTCAAAATGATCGACCGTTTTGCCATAGTCGCGATTGGAGATAATGCTGTTGTACTGGCTCTCACTATGCTCAATCATGGTGCCGGTAAGGCAGAAGTAGATGTGATCTATTTTTTTGATCTCTTCCAACAGGTAAAAATCCCAGTCGGGTGCGAAGTAGTAGTCATCGTCAGACAAGACGACATAAGGTGAAGACGCCAATGCCGCGGGCGCGTTAAATCCATAGCAAACTCCAACATTGGTTTCGGAATACGTGTGGTCAAGTTGTTGCGACTTTATCCAGGCCAGCGTGCCATCTTCACCCTGGTTTACGTGTACAATGATCTGGTGGCTGTATCGCGAATTTTTGCGAATGCTCTCAATGCAGCATTTTAAGTAAGGCAGGTTGTTCCAGCTGGGAATAAGAATGGAGAAAGTGGCGGCCGGATTTAACGGTGCCGGAAAAAAAGCAATCTGGGGAGCCATCCGTAAAGCAGCGGCCTACAGGTTGACAGAATCGTACACCACCACACGCGCCCACAGGTCTTTATGGTTATTCACAAATTGCGTGTGCACCGGGTGCGACTGGTAGTTTTCATGGCCGTGCACATCATCGAAAGTAAGCAACAGCGAAAAGTGGTACGAAGCATCCACCACATCGCGCGCGGGGGTGGCAGCAGGCACACCAATCCGCATCGACCTGATGGTGTCTATTTTCGCCAACGACCGCAAGCCCATGAGTAATTTTTCTCTGTCGGCCGCAGAGGCCGGGTTGGCCATCCAAAAGAAAACATGATGCACCAGAGGCCCCTCTTTCTTGTTGATGGCCGCCATTGCAGGCAACCCCGCCAGGGCCAGGCTGCCGGTGGCTATGAATTCTCTTCTTGACGACATACGCGTACGGATAAATTGATGCTTGTTGTGAGAGGAAAAGTCGTGTTTTTTAGCCGTTTTCGAAACTTTCGCGAACAGTTTCAGTTAAATTTGATAGTAATACTATTGCATCTAATATTAATACTATTTTTACTGAACCAATAAAACCCAGATATGAGCACAAAAACCCCCATTACGGTGGCGTATGGCGATGGCATAGGCCCCGAAATTATGGAGGCCACCCTTCAGATCCTTGAAGCGGCTGGCGCCCGCCTTGCAGTTGAGAAAATTGAAATCGGTGAGAAAGTGTATGAGCGCGGTTTTACCTCGGGTATCGAGCCGGGCGCTTGGGAGTCGCTGCGCAGAACGAAAGTATTTCTAAAGGCACCCATTACTACACCCCAGGGCGGAGGCTTTAAAAGTTTGAATGTAACCACGCGTAAAACACTCGGCTTGTATGCTAACGTTCGGCCTTGTATTTCCTACCATCCATATGTAGCCACCAAGCACCCCGTTATGGACCTGGTGATCATTCGCGAAAATGAAGAGGATCTGTATGCCGGTATCGAACATCAGCAAACCGATGAGGTGACACAGTGCCTGAAGTTAATTACGCAGCCAGGTAGCGAGAAAATTGTCCGTTTTGCTTTTGAGTACGCACGTGCCTACGGTCGAAAGAAGGTAACGTGCTTCACCAAAGACAACATCATGAAGTTGACTGACGGACTGTTTCACAAAACCTTCGATGAAATTGGAGCAGAGTATCCCGATCTGGAAAAAGAGCATTGGATAGTAGACATTGGCGCGGCTAAGTTGGCTGATACGCCTGAGGCCTTCGACCTGATTGTGATGCCCAATTTGTATGGCGATATCTTGTCGGATGTGGCCGCACAGATCACCGGCTCAGTAGGCTTGGGTGGTTCAGCCAACATTGGTGCAGAGTATGCCATGTTCGAGGCGATTCATGGTTCAGCACCGCGCAGAGCAGGCCAGAATTTGGCTAATCCTTCCGGGCTACTGCTGGGCGCTGTGCAAATGATGGTTTATATTGGCCAACCCGATGTAGCAGAGAAAATTCACAACGCATGGCTGCGAACACTGGAAGACGGCATTCACACGTACGACTTATTTAAGGATGGTGTGAGTGTCGAAAAAGTGGGTACGCGGGAATTTGCCAAAGCCATTATGGGGCGCCTGGGCACCCAACCGCAAAAACTGAATGCCGTAGCTTATCGCGGCAATTCTAACCAGCGCATACAAGGTACCTTTAAACCCAAGACTCCGGCTGCCAAAGATTTGGTGGGTGTGGATATTTTTTTGCACTGGAATGGTAAGAACAGAAACCCGAACGAATTAGGCGAGGCCCTCAAGCGCTTTCAAGCCGGCCCTTTTGAATTGGCCATCATCACCAACCGGGGGGTAAAAGTATATCCGGAGGGGCTACCCGAAACATTTTGTACCGACCACTGGCGCTGCCGGTTTACGTCAGAAAAAATGGATAAGCCTGCAACCTACCAACAGGTGATTGATTTGGTGAGCAAGATCAGCGCAGCCGGCTACGACATTATCAAAACCGAAAACCTTTGCCGCTTCGATGGTAAGATTGCATTCTCGCTGGGGCAGGGTCAATAA